>Ga0123357_10001621_pt1 | contig 24108 bp, 19 predicted proteins | sample TergutEmb28metaG_FD_89873 | JGI IMG/M metagenome (GOLD analysis project Ga0123357, IMG submission 89873) | Embiratermes neotenicus P4 segment gut microbial communities from Petit-Saut dam, French Guiana - Emb289 P4 | ecosystem: Host-associated > Arthropoda: Insects > Digestive system > Gut ... | reverse complement strand
TCTGCTTACGTGCATATCGGTGCTTATAATAGCCTGCCCGTGCGCTTTGGGTCTTGCAACGCCTATGTCCGTCATGGTTGCGACAGGGCTTGGCGCGAAAAACGGAGTGTTGGTAAAAGAAGCACGCGCGCTTGAGGCGCTCGAAAAGATTGACACATTTATTTTTGATAAGACCGGCACGCTCACTAAAGGAAAACCGGCAGTGAAGCGGGTAATCCTATTCAAAGACAAATACGCGGAAATAGAGATCCTCTCTCTTGTTTACGGCCTTGAACAACACAGCAGCCATCCAATGGCGCAGGCGATAAAAACAGCGGCTGAAAAATACGGCGCTCAACCGGCGCAGATACGGAATTTTAAAAATATTCCCGGAAAAGGGATAATTGCCGAGTTTGAAGGGAAGCCTATTGCTTTCGGCAATGAGAAACTTATGAAGGAATACGGAGCAGACATATCCTATGTATCGGTAAAAACCGCCGAATTGAAAAGTACCGGACAGAGCGTGATGTTTTTGTCTGCAGAAAATAAGGTTATTGCCGCGATATCCGCGGCAGACGAACTGAAAGAAAACGCAGCCGGCATTGTGGCGCAGCTTCGCAAAAACGGGATTGAAACTATAATGCTAACCGGCGACAACAAAAAAACCGCCGAAGCCGCGGCAAAAGAAGCGGGCGTGGACTATACGGCTGCCGAGCTGCTCCCCGAAGAAAAACAGAACTTCATAAAAAAACTAAAAGAAGACGGCAAAAAAACCGCAATGGCCGGAGACGGAATAAACGACGCTGCCGCGCTCGTCTCGGCAGATGTAGGAATAGCAATGGAAACAGGAACCGACATAGCGGTGGAAAGCGCAGACATAACGCTCATTTCAGGGAACCTGGCCGGGATTACCAAAGCTTTTAACCTGAGCCGGCTTATGATGAAAAACATAAGGCAAAATCTCTTTCTTGCCTTTGCTTATAACATTCTGGCCGTGCCTGTTGCCGCCGGGCTTCTCTATCCTTTTACGGGCATACTTTTGAGCCCTGAGATAGCAAGCCTTGCAATGGCGTTAAGCTCGGTTTCGGTCATAGGAAACGCGTTGAGAATTTCAAAGGCTGAGATATGAATTTTAAAGATTATTTCGGAATCGAAAAAGACGATATGCGCAAAAACTGCGTATTGTGCCAAAGCTACGACCTGCCTCTTTTTTCAAAGGAAGCGCAGAACGGTTTTTTTGTCAAAACCGCGCAAACCGAAAAAGCTACGGTTATCGCGCTGAAAAACAACTTTCTTGCCGGCGATACGGTTTTGTATCTTAAAAACAGCAAATGCGAAAATATTATACTTTTCGGAAGCTGCGGCGTATGCGGAGACATGGAATCAGGAGACCTTATAATGGCAGCCAAAGCGTGTAATCTGGAAAGTTTTTCAAAAATGCTCACATTTGAGAAAACTCCGGATTTTGTCAAAGCAAACGAGGAATTGACCGCCGAGTTTTACGCAAAATTTCCCTATGAAGATTTGATAAGCTCAAACAGCGCCTGCGTGAGTTCGTTGGCTCTTGAAGAACAATATATTGACTGGTTCAAAAAAAATGCCGTTTACGCCGTAGACATGGAGTCGTCCATAGTTTTTTCCGCAGCGCGGGCAATAGGCGTGCGCGCAGCATGTTTTATGTACGCGGCAGACCATATCGAGAAAAGTCCTGTAGGACATGAACTTTCACAAAATATAAAAAATAAAATTGCCGCGGCAAGAAAAAAACTGGCGAAAATGGTTTTGGATTTTGCAAATGACAGATAAACTTGATAAGGTTTTCACGGCGCGTTTTCCCAAATTCGGCGTTAACAAGACAAGAGAGACAATGCGTCTTATCTCGGAAATATCAAAGAGAGAGGGCGTAACACCCGTTGCTGTTTTAGAATCTGTAACGGAAAAAGATTACTCCGTCGTAAAAGAAGTTCTTCTGCGCAGACGTTATCCGTCGTCTTTCGGCAAAGTTCCGCTGAGCTCTTTTTACCTCCCGAAACATGAAACCGACCCGGCGTTGAAAGCAAACATCCTGCCGGAGCCGTTCAGCCCCAAAAACATATATTTTCAAAAGAAAGCCGCGCAGACCGGACTTTTCGACAGGGTAAAAACGCTTTTTCCGAAAGCAAATTATACGGAAATAGCGTCTCTTAAAGAATTTATGAAAGAGCTTCCGTTTTCCGTAAGCGGTTACAACCGCCGCTGCGAAAATCTTTTTTTGACGGAAGAAAAGTACGATTTTTTCAAGAAATGCCCGTGCACCTCTAAAGTCGTCAACTGCGGATATTCCATTATAAATCTCGGCATGGGATGCCCCTATGAATGCAGCTACTGCTTTTTGCAGGGGTACCAGAACGTGCCGGGAATAATCATTCCTTTTAACATCGAAGAATATCTCAAAGACGAAAGAATGCTGCCGCTTGCCGGTTCTTTCGTCTCAGGCTCAAAGAGAATAGGAAGCGGCGAATTTACAGACTCGCTCGTGTTTGACGATATAACCGGATTTTCCAAACCCATAATCTCCTTTTTCCGAAACAGGACGGATGTCCTGTTTGAGTTTAAAACAAAAAGCATAAATATTAAGAATCTGCTTGGGTGCGGAGGCGCGGCAAACATAGTCGCCGCATGGAGCGTAAATTCGCGGAAAATGGCGCAGGAAAACGAATTTAAAGCGCCTGACATTGAAGCGCGCCTCAAAGCCGCAAAAGAATGCGCTCTTGCGGGTTTTTCCACGGCGTTTCATTTTGATCCTATTATATTTTATGACGATTGGAAGAGCGGATACGGCGAAACAATAGATATGATTTTCGACACGGTGCCAGCGGAAAGCATAAAGTGGATAAGCCTCGGCGCGCTCAGAATGCCGGCCGCGCAGAAAATAATAATCGAAAACAGATTTCCGGACTCAAAGCTGCTTGACGGCGAACTTCTTCTCGGGAAAGATTACAAGCTGAGATACCATGAAGATATAAGAAATGAAATGTTCGGATTTATGGCTGAAAGAATAAAATCTAAAAAATCCAAGGCCGCGGTTTATCTTTGCATGGAAGAAGCGGAGATATGGAAGAACAGCGGAATCTTTCAGTAGAGTGTTTCATACTGCACAAAACCGTCGGTTGAAAAAGCCGTGCTTTTTACCATCCTTCCTTTGTTGAACTCTATCAGATACTGAAGCTTATTGCCGTGTCCGTAAGAGTAGTATCTTATCTGGCCTACGGGCTCTCCGTTTGAAAAGTAGCCCTCAAAACAAAGCTCTTTATTGTCATAAAAATTCTTGATGGTCCCGTGCATCAGGCCGTTGCGGTAATTTACCTGGCTTAAAACGCTCCCGTTTTTATTATAAACGGACGATACTCCTTCAAGAATGCCGTTTTTGTATCTGTATTCGGCGAGCTTTTCGCCCGATATATAATACAGTTTCGAAGTTCCGTTTAACCGCCCGCCGGAATAATTGTCTACCGAGACCACGCCCCCTTCCGGCGAATACGCCTTAAAAACGCCTTCCGGCTGGCCTTTCGAAAAGCGCCCTTCATAGCGGGGCTTTCCGTTTTTGTAATAAGTTTTATACACGCCGTTTAAGTCGGGGCTCTTTACGAAAAACTTTATTTCGTTTATCATCCTTTTAGTGTCGGAAAGATGTATATGCGCGGGGCCCTGCCATCTGAGAGCTTCCTGTCCGGTGTTTTTTGCGAACGATGCTTTTGCCGGATTGTTTGACGAATCGTTTTTTTCATCGTCGTAATGCTGTATTTTGTTTATCTCTTTGTCGTTTTTGTACAGAGAAGCGCTTACCTCCATGCCCCTTTCGTCATAATGGCGTGCGTAGCCTTCCGCTTTCCCGCCGACATACTCCGTCTCGCTTTTGACGGCTCCCGAAAGATAGTACTTTTTTGAACTGCCGTTTAAAATATTGTCTTTATAGGTTGAGCTTTCGAGAAGCCTGTTCTGGCTGTCATAGAGATAAGACACGCCGTTGAGTTTGTTGTTTTTGTAAGAATATTTATAATAGTTTCCGTTTTCAAGGAAACTTTTCGATTCGCCTTCTATTTTGCCGTTTACAAAAACCGCCGTTTCGGCAAGGTTGCCGTTTTCGTAGTACTTGCTTGACTCTCCGTTCAGCACTCCGTTTTTATAATTGAACTCCTGCATTTTCTTGCCGGAAGGATAGAAGCGGTAGCACGGTCCGTCTTTCTTGCTGTCTTTGTAACTCCACATGTAGGCTATTGAGCCGTCATTCGCCAGTTCTTTCACTTCGCCGTTTATTTTAAATCCGTAAACGAATTCCGAATCGCCGTTTTTAAGAATCTTCTCTTTTGCCGTCTCGGTGCCCTTTTCATCGTAATAGATGTAAAAAACGTCGTTCCCGGAGACGACTTTTTTCCTGCTCATGACGGCAAAGGACATAGCCGGGCAGAGAGCTAAAGCGATTAATATTACGGCCGTTTTCTTTATCATAGTATTACGAGATTATCCCTGTGTATTACCTCGTCTTCGGCATGCCCCAGCATTTTTTTTATTTCCGTCGTTTTTTTGCCTTTTATAAGCTGCATGTCTTCGCTGCTGAAATTAACAAGTCCCGCTGCAAAATCCTTTTTGGTATCCGAATCGGTTACAAAAACGGTGTCGCCTCGCTTGAACGTACCGCTGATTTTCATTATGCCGGCCGCAAGAAGGCTTTTTCCTTTGCAGGTCAGCGCTTCGGCCGCTTTCTTGTCGACAAAAAGATTGCCTTTGGGCTTTTTACCGAATGCTATCCAGCTTTTTTTGGCTTCCAGTCTGCGTTTTCCAGCCGAAAAAAGCGTGCCGGCCCGGCCGCCGGATACTATTTCATCCAAAAGCTCCGGTTTTGCTCCGTTTGTTATGACGGTCTCCACCCCGGAAGCCGAGGCTATCTTTGCCGCAATGAGCTTTGTTTTCATGCCGCCTGTGCCCTTGCCGCTGGAAGAGCCGCCTGTCGCGTAATTTTCCACTTCTTCGGTAATCTTTTCAACCGTGTTTATAAGCCTTCCTCTTGACGGATGATCGTCATAGAGGCCGTCAACGTCCGTAAATATCACCAGCTTGTCGGCATTTACGGACGCAGCCACGAGAGCCGCAAGAGTGTCGTTGTCTCCGAAATTTATCTCTTCAACCGCGACGGTGTCGTTTTCATTTATTACCGGAATTATACGCTGCTCCGTCAGCTCGCACAGAGTGTTTCTGGCATTTATATATTTTGTTCTGTCTTCAAAATCGTCCCTGGTCAGAAGCACTTGCGCAACGCTTACGGAGTGAACCGAAAAAGCTTCCGCATAAGCGTTCATTATAAGAGGCTGTCCTACGGCCGCAAGAGCCTGTTTTTCCCTCAGCGTTTCCGGTCTTTTTTTAAGTTTGAGATGACCCATGCCCGCGCCGATTGCGCCGGAGCTCACGATTATGATCTCATGCCAGTTTTTCCGCAGGCCGGCTATATGCCCGGCGAGATTTGAGAGATATTTTTTATCGAGGAGTCCGTCTTTATCAGTGAGTGTGCTTGTTCCGACTTTGATTACTATTTTCATTTTTCCCTTCGGAATCATTTTAAATAATTCTACACTTTTCCTGTTGTTTTTTCAATAAAAAAGGCCGCCGTTTCCGGCGGCCTTTAGTTTTATATTTCACTTTAATTTCTCAAGCAGAATTTTGTTTACAATCTGGGGGTTGGCCTGGCCTTTTGATTTTTTCATCACAAGGCCCACTATCGCCCCGATTGCCCGCTCTTTGCCGGCTTTAAACTCTTCGACGGCTTTAGGGCTTTCGGCAATGGCTTCTTCGCATATTTTTATAATAGCGGATTCGTCGGAAATCTGCACAAGCCCCTTTTCTTTTACTACGGCTTCGGGATCCGCGGACTTTTCATACATCTCTTCAAAAACGGTCTTTGCCATTTTTCCGGAAAGTCTTCCATCAAGTATCATGTCCACAAGTTTTGCAAGATTCGCGGCTGTCACCGGCGAATCGCATATATCTTTTTTAGAAGCGTTAAGTTTGCCGTTGAGTTCGGTAGATATCCAGTTCGCAACGGATTTTGCAGCAGCTTTTTTGTCTTTTGACGCGCCGAGAGCGCTTTCATAGTAGTCCGCTATCATTCTTGTAGAAGTCAGGTAGTGCGCATCGTACTCCGAAAGGCCGTACTCGTTTATAAATCTCACCTTTCTGGCTTTAGGCAGCTCCGGAAGCTGCGCGCGTATTTCTTCAATGAATGAGTCCGGAAGATCGAATGGAACCAGATCCGGCTCCGGAAAATATCTGTAATCGAGCGCGCCTTCTTTTGAGCGCATTGACTTTGTTATTCCTTCTTCGGCTTCCCAGAGTCTTGTTTCCTGCGTGAGTTTGCCGCCCGAGGACAAAACTTCTTTCTGCCTTTCGACTTCGTACGTTATCGCGTCGCGGACTCCTGAAATAGAATTCATATTTTTTATTTCCACTCTCGTGCCGAACTCTTTTTGCCCTACCGGGCGTATGCTTACGTTTGCATCGCAGCGCATGCGGCCTTCTTCCATGTTGCAGTTGGAAGTGCCGAGATACTCGAGAATATTTTTAAGTTCCGTAAGATACTGAAACGCTTCCTCGGGGGAACGCATCTCCGGCTCTGACACCACTTCCATAAGGCCTATGCCGCCTCTGTTTAAATCCAGAAGCGAATAATCAAGTTTTCTGTTGCCTATTTCGTGCAGAAGTTTTCCGGCGTCCTCTTCAAGATGTATCCTGGTTATATTTATTATTTTTTCTTTGCCGTCGACAATGATAGCCAGTTTCCCCATGGAGCACAGCGGCGGCTCAAACTGCGTCACCTGATAATCTTTGGGCACGTCGGGATAAAAGTATTGTTTTCTCGCGAAAGTACACTGCTTGTTTATCCTGAACTCCATCGCAAGTCCGGTTTTCACTATGGCTTCCACGGCTTTTTTGTTTAAAGCCGGAAGAGCGCCGGGCTGGGAAGTGCAGACGCAGCACGTATTTGAATTCGGCTCCGCGCCGAACTCCGTGGAGCACTCGCAGAATATTTTCGATTTCGTATTTATCTGAGCATGAACTTCAAGGCCTATGACCGTTTCGTATGTAACCATTTTTTGCACCCGTTTATTTTAAATTTTGTGCGAGGGGACATTGTCCCCGAACGTCATTGCGAGGAAAAAACTTAGTTTTTTCCGAAGCAACCTAGACAATAATATGTCGTTCCTGTTAGCTTCCATGATTGCTTCCGATGCGGCAATCCGGAGATCTATTGTCCGGATTGCTTCGTCGTCGCTACGCTCCTTCTCGCAATGACAAAGCGTTAAATTTTGGGAAAATTATCTATGTCCCAACCCGACACTCTTTCAAAAGCGTGGGCGGCCTGTAAAATTTTTGCGTCGGAAAGCCTGGGCCCGGTAAAATGCACTCCCATCGGCATTCCGGAACGAGACAAACCGCACGGCACGGATATTCCCGGCAGGCCGCCGAGATTTGAAACCGTCGTAAATATATCGCATTCTTCCGAGACGCTCTGTCCGAACTTTACAGGCATCTGCAAAGTTGCCGGCGAAAATATAAAATCGCAGGCCGTAAACGCTTTGTTCAAATCGTTTATGAGAACCGTGCGCACCTTCTGCGCCGTGTGATAGTATTTGTGATAATTTTTTGCGCCCAAAACAAAAGTCCCGAAAAGTATCCTTTTTTTCACTTCATAGCCCAAAGATTCTCCTCTTGACTTCGAATACTCGTCGTTTAAGCTTCTGCCGTTCGGCGATCTGTATCCGTAGCGTATTCCGTCGAACTTTGCGATGTTTGCCGACACTTCGGCGCACATTATTATCTTGTAAAGCGCGGGAACATATTTGTACGAAGGAACGCTGACCTCGACAATCTGAGCTCCTTCCGATTGAAGTTTTTTTACCGCTTCTTCAAAAGCTTTGAGAATCTCGGGATCTGTCTCGTAATCGGACAACTCTTTCGGGATTCCTATTTTAAGCTTTCCCAGAATGTCCGGGGCGTCGAGCCCGAGCGTATAATCAACGCCGCCGGTCGGCTCGCAAACCGGATCTCTGTAATCTTTTCCGGCTATGACGCTTATAAGCATTGCGGTGTCTTTGACCGTCCTTGAAAAAGTTCCTATCTGGTCAAACGACGACGCAAGCGCGCAAGCGCCGTACCTGCTGACAAGCCCGTAAGAGGGTTTAAAGCCTACTATTCCGCAAAAACCCGCGGGCTGTCTTATGGAACCGCCCGTATCAGATCCCAAGGCAAACGGCACCATGCCGGAACTTACAGCTGCCGCGCTGCCGCCGGAAGAGCCGCCCGGAATATACTCGGTATTCCACGGGTTTGCCGTTTTTTGGAAAGCCGACGTTTCCGTGGAAGAGCCCATGGCAAACTCGTCCATGTTTGTCCTGCCTATGAATACGGCTCCGGCCTCTTTGAGTTTTTCTATCACAGTCGCGTCGTACGGAGAGACATAATTCTCAAGATATTTGGAGGCGGACGTCATGCTCTCGCCTTTTATCATTATGTTGTCTTTTATGCCGATGGGAACGCCTTCGAGGTATCCGCATTTTGCGCCGGAGCTCACTTTATCGTCTGACTGCGCCGCGTGCCTGAGCGCTTCTTTCTCGTTTAAAAGCAGAAACGCTTTGAGTTTAGGCTCGACTTCCGCGATGCGTTTGTAGCATGCTTTTGTCACGTCGACGCTTTTCACTTCTCCGGAACATATTTCCACGTACAGGTCTTTCACCGTCTTTTTTAAAATTTCATCCATAGCTTAGAACCACTTTTTCTTTTTAAAATATATGAGAAATCCGACTATTGTTACGGCCATAAGGCTTACGGCGAAAAACCAGGAACCGTGTTCGCCGAAAAGCGTGTACTCCGGGAATTTTACGTTCATTCCGTAATACCCGGATATTATCAGCAGCGGCATCAGAACCGTGGCTATTATCGTCAGAAACTTCATTATTTCCGTGAGCCTGAGCGTGACGCTCGACATATAGACTTCGAGAAGGCTTATGGCGGTCTGGCTGCGCATTATTACAGCCTGGTTTATCCTCGCGCACTGAAAAAATATGTCGCGGAAGTATGCGATGTACTCTCTGGATATAAGATTATTGTTCGCCCTTGTGAAAAAAACATACGCAGCCTGCTGGGGCTCGGCTATCTTCCTGATAGCGAAAATTATCTTTTTGGTATCCAGAACTTCCTGCATGTTCTCGGCTTCGGGCTTTTCGAGTATGTCATCCTCGAGCGCATTCATTTTACCGTCTATTTTCTCAAGCGTCAATTCATAACTTGAAACAACCTTGTTGAAAATATTGTAAAGCAGACTTTCCATATTTTTCAACTCCGCCTGCGGCCTTGCTTTTGCCCTTTCAAAAAGCGTTTCTATGAAAAACAGCTCTTCGGTGTGGACGGTTACCACAAAACCTTTTCCCGTAAAGAGATTCAGCTCGTAAATGCTTTCGTCAAAATCGTGAAAATAATCCTGTTTGAGCTGTATGCCGTGCACCGCGCCGAAAACGTAATTTTCAAACTCTTCCATCTTCGGGTAGTACTGGGGGAACAGGCAGTCTTCGATGGAAAGTTCGTGGAACTTGAATGCGTCCGTAAGAAGAGCCGTCTCTTCAAGGCTGAGTTCGTTGTCTTCAAGATGTATGTCTACCCAGATCAGTTTCGGATTTTTCTTGTACTCTTCGGCGATTTTTAACGCGTCATACTCGGTATGGAATTCTCCGTTTTGCTGATATATTGCCTTAATCATTTTAAACTCTCAAAACGCTTATTCGGCTTCTATGACTTTCTGAACCTTGTAAAAATGCCCTTCTTTCTGAGGAGCGGCGTTTATCATCTGCTCCAGCACTTCTTTAGGGCAGGGTTTTACCACGTCTTCTCTCCACACGTTTCTCAAAAGAGTGACGTGCGTGGTAGGCCTCAGGCCGGAAACGTCCTGCTGCTGTATTATCTCCACAAACTCAAGCATTTCGTTTAAATCTTTAAGATACTTTTCTTTTTCTTCGGGTTTAACTTCCACTCTGGCGAGAAAGGCCGTGGTTTCCAACTCTTCTTTTATCATGATTTGCCCTCGGTTGCTTATTGTTTATTGCTGAGAATTATACAAAACATGGCGGTTGTTTTCAAACGGCAATTACAAATTATGAATTACGAATCAACGGCAAACGGCGTTTGTGTCTTTGATTCGTAATTCGTAATTTGTAATTACCGTTCTGCCTCTTGAAAATTATTTGGAATTTGTATAATATTTTAGTGTCATGCATATTAAAAAAACAGTATTATTCTCATTGTGTTTCTCTCTCTGCTGCGGACAGTTTTCTTACGGCGCCGGCAAGGCTAATATCCCTACGCTTCCTAATCAGACGACAAAGAGCGATATCACGGAAAAAGAGATAAACTATCCCGCGGATACCCCGCCGCCTCTGGCTGCGGAGGATGAAAGCGATCCCGTAATCAATCTTGTTTCAACGGCCATCTCTTCCGCTACTAAAGACAATGAGACAAAAGGCGCTATTTTGGAAGCCGACGCGCTTTACAGAAGGGCTACCGACGCTTTCAAAAACGGAAAGGCGGAAGACGCAAAGAGATATTTTAATCTTTTTATAGATAAGATAGAAAAGTCCGGAATCAATCCCGGGCTTTATTTTTTTATGTTTGACGATTTTGACAGCATTATCTCGAAACTAAAAAAGATTTACGCGATAGACGTTCCCGCTCCGGTTCTTGAGCCGGAAAAGTGCTCGATACCCATGGAATGCGAAGACAACTCGCTTGTGGAAAAATATATATCGATCTATTCAAGCGGCTCGACAAAGGCAAGAATACAGGCCGCTTTGGAAAGAGGCGGCGCGTACCGCGAAACAATATTGAAAACTTTGCAGAGTTTCGATCTGCCCGAAGAGCTCATATATTTGCCTGTCGTAGAAAGCCTGTATAACAACAACGACGTTTCAAGCGCAGGCGCAGTAGGCATATGGCAGATTATGCCGAGCAGAGGCAGGGCGTTGGGATTGCAGATAAACTACTGGATAGACGAAAGAAGAGACCCCGAAAAATCAACAAAAGCCGCCTGTCTGTATTTAAAAGAGCTTTATGTTATGTTAAACGACTGGCATCTTGTGCTTGCCGCATACAACAGAGGCGAGTACGGGCTTATACGCGATATGAAATTTTCGAACGCTTCAAACATCACCGAAATGACCGACAGAAACGCTATCCCAAGAGAAACCCAGAGATATATTCCGCAGTTTATAGCCGCGGTAACCGTAGCCACAAATCCCGAAAAGTACGGTTTTACCGATATGAAGCTTGAGCCGGCGCTGCAATACGATAAGATAAAAACCGACAAAGTGATAGACCTGAAAATTGCCGCGGAATGCGCCGGAACCACGGTCGAAGAGATAAAAAAATTAAATCCGGCTTTAAACGCCTGGTGTACCCCGCAGGGTTATCCGGGATTTGAGCTTAAGATACCTTACGGCACTAAGGAGCAGTTCCTTGAAAAAATAGCGAAGGTCAAAGATCTCAATCCTTCGCCCGGATTTATAAAGTACAAGGTAAAACAAGGCGACTATATAGAAAGGATAGCGGCTAAATATAAAACCACTCCGAAAGATATCATAAAAGACAACCCCTCTCTTGCAAAGAAAAAATATATCTATCCGGGACAGACATTAGTCGTACGGCCGGGAAGAAAATACTTTAAGTAACAGTTAATAGATAACAATGAAAACCCTCCGCGCATATTAATGCGCGGAGGGTTTTCATTTTCGTGCCGTTAAAACTATTTCTTTTCCAGCGTTATAACCGCGATTTCGCCGATATTTCCCAACCTCATCGGCGGGCCCCACCATCTGGTGCCGGAAGTGACGTACATAACGGATTTACCTTTTCTGTACAGACCGTAGTTGTACTTCATAAAATATCTCCTGACTATTTCAACCGGAGGAATCTGGCCGGCGTGCGTGTGCCCGGAAAGCTGGATTATCACACCGCCGGTTTCGGACGCAATATCAAAAGATTCGGGTCTGTGGTTTAAGAAAAGCACGGGATAATCAGTCTCAACCGAGGCAGCTTCTGCCGAAGCGAGCGTCTTTTTTATTTTATCCGCGTCGTTCCAGTCAATATCATTTACGCCGGCTATTGTTATCACATTGTCTATGCGGCGGCTCTCATTCTGAAGCACCGGAATGCCGAGCTTTTTAAACATTTCAAAAAACGCTCCAAGGCCCGCATAGTACTCGTGATTTCCGGTAATCGCATAAACTCCGTAAGGCGCCTTGAGCAGCTCAAAGCCGTACTCTTTGTACTTGTCGTTCCGATTTATATCCGTATCCGTCACATCGCCGGTTATCACTATGATGTCCGGCTTTAAACTCATTGTTTTTTCAAATATTTTCTTTATATCGCGCGGATTTGTAAAAGACGTAATGTGCAGATCGGAAAGCTGCACTATTCTAAGCTGTTGAACCGGAAGATTCGGAACTTCGATTTTTATCTCTTTGACATTTAAAATAAATGCGACGTTTGCAAGCGACCATACGCACGCCAGCGCGCTTAGTCCTAAAGTGACAAGCGTAGACCAGTAGCGAAAATCTTTGATTTTGAAGATTAGATTCGCAAGATTTACGATGTCGTTAAATACAAAAAACGTCAGCGTTATAGCCCAGACGCCTGTTGTGATAAAACCCAAAGGCCCCAAAACCTGCGACAGTACCGGAACGCTTATACGGCTTAAAATCATACCCGCAATGCCCAAAAGCGCAAGAAACGTAAAACCGGCAAAAATGTACCAGTTGTACGGATACCTTATGCCCAAACCTCCGTTTATGCGCAACACTATATACACATACCCGCCAAAGTATATTGTCAAAGCCGTAATTATAAACATTGTCATCCCCCACTTTGAATTCATTGTTTTTCCTTTAGCCCTCACAACGACAATGATGTGTATGCAAGCATACATGAACGACACATCTTATCATGTTGCCGCAAGGCAACACAGCATTGCGAAGCAATATAATGCGCCGTTTTCTATCTCACTGTCTTTTAAGCGTAATAACAGCTATCTCCGAGTGATTGCCAAATCTCATCGGCGGCCCCCACCAGCGCGTTCCGGAAGTAACATACATCACTGAATTGCCTATTTTGTACAGGCCGTAATTGTACTTCATAAAATACTTTCTGACAATCTCCGCAGGCGGAATTTGCCCGGCGTGCGTGTGCGCCGAAAGCTGCACTATATTTATTCCGCGTTTTGCGGCAACAGCTGACGCGATATCAAAAGTTTCCGGCCTGTGGCTTAAAAGCAAAACAAAGCCGTTACCGGGCAAGGCGTCAAACATTGCTTTTATCGCGCCGGCATTTTTCCAATCATTGTCATTTATGCCCGCAAGAATAATCTTGTCATCAACCAAAACGCTTTCATTTTGCAATACTTTTATGCCAAGCTTATAAAACATTTCAAAGTATGCGCCAAGCCGACGCCTTTCATGATTACCGGTGACCGCGAAAACTCCATAAGGCGCTTTAAGCTGCTCAAAACCGTAACTGCGGAAGGCTTCGCCTTCATTTATATCGGTGTCTATAACATCGCCCGTTATGACTATCAAATCAGGATTTAAACTTTCCGCTTTGGCAAAGATTTTCTTTATTATTTCGGGAGAAGTGTATTTTGTTATGTGAAGATCGGACAGTTCTACGATTCGCAGCGATTCCACAGGCAAGTCCGGAACTTTTATAGTCACTTCTTTAATTCTAAGTATCAAGGCAGCGTTAAGAAGCGCCCATATGCATGCCAGTATGCTTATGCACAGAATTATTAAAGTCGACCAATACCTGAATTTTTTTCTTTTAAAAAATATGAGATTGAGCAAATCGTTTAAAACAAAAAATGTGATTGTTATGCCGCACACGCCCATAAGTATGTAGCCCAGGGGCGTAATCACCGCCATTAAAGGCCCCTGCCAATTTCTTCCGGCAAATGCAAGCGTGCTTATAAGCGCAATAAAAAGCAGCCCGGCAAACAGATAAATATTGTAAGGCTTTTTGATTTTAAGCCCCGCATTTATTCGCCAGGCAATATAAGCCCAGGCGAAAAAGTACAGAAACTGTAAAGTTGAAAAAAACATTGAAAACTCCGCGAGTTTTTAATCTCTTTCCAGAACTATTTTAACGATTTCCGATGAGTTGAAAGCTCTCATCGGCGACCGCCACCAGCGCGTGCCTGAAGTCAGATACATATAAGAGCCGTTTTTTGAATAAAGCCCGTAGAAATACTTTCTGAATATCCGCAGCGCAAACTCAACCGGCGGAATCTGTCCCGCGTGCGTGTGCCCGGAAAGCTGCACTATTCTAAACCCTATGTTTGAAGCTCTGTCAAAAACTTCCGGCCTGTGGCTTATAAAAAGCACGGGAAAATTTTTATCCGCGCCTGCAAAAGAAGCCTCTAAATCCTGTTTGTCCGCGCCGATTCTTGCGCCGTATTTATCGTTTATTCCGGCAACAGTTATCACGTTTTCAATGTCAAAACTTTCGTTTCTAAGAAGTTTTATGTTGAGTTCTTTGCAGAGCTTTTCATAAGATTCAATACCCGTGTAGTACTCATGGTTTCCGGTTACGGCGAATATCCCGTACTTCGCATGCAGTTTATCAAGCCCGTAAAGCTCATAAGTTTTCGATATGTCGGTGTCGAGCAAATCGCCGGCAATCACAAGTATGTCGGGATTTAAACTGTTTGAAATTTCAACTGTTTTTTGAATATCTTTTTTCGGCGTAAAATTGGTTATGTGGATATCCGACAGCAAAACGACGCTGACTTTGTCCGTTTTAAGTCCGGGAATTTTCAAATGTATTTCCTTTACTTTCAGCACAAAAGCCGCGTTCGCCAAAGACACTGCGCACAGCAAAAGGCTTACCCCGGCAGCAACAAGCATTGAATAATGCCCGAAACTCTGCTGATTGAAAAGTTTGAAATGCCGGTTTATGATGTTTAAGACGTCGTTTGCTAAAAAAACCGTTGCCGTAATTCCGATTATGCCCATCCATATCCCGCCGAGCGGTCCGAGAAACGATATGAATAAATTTATATCATAAGAGCTGCAAATGAAAGCAACGGTCGCAATCACCGCCATAGCGAAAAACGACCAGTAAACAAAATGCGAGTGCGGCGCAAAAACCCTGAAGTTGCTTACAAGCCGCCACGCCACATAAAGGCTGCCCGCGCTGTACAAAAAGAAGAAAGAAGCAAAAAGGACGAACGGACCGTAACCTCTCATTTGTTCTTCCTGTACAAAATTATTTCCGCTATCTCCGCCACGTTAAAAAGCCTCATCGGCGGCCCCCACCAGCCGGCGCCGGAAGTGATATAAATAGCGGAATTTTCTTTTTCCCACTTGCCGTAATAGTATCTGAAAAACAGCGAGCCCACAATTCCCATGGGAGGAATCTGCCCGCCGTGGGTATGGCCTGAAAGCTGCACAAGCTTTATGCCGCGGCTCTCCTTGACCGCTTCCTTAAAAGGGTCGGGTTTGTGGCTTAGAAGTATTACCGGCAGTTCCGGATCGATTTTTTCAAGAGCTTTTTTCACATCGGATATGTCTTTGCCGAGCTTTTCCCCGAACTCGTCGTTTATGCCGGCAACGTTTACCAATCCGCCGGCGCTGACGCTTTCGTTTCTGAGAACCCGGATGCCGAGCTTTTCGCAAAGCGAGACATACTTTTCAACGCCGAGATGATACTCGTGGTTACCGGTTACCGCAAACATGCCGTACTTTGCGTTCAGTTTTTCCAGCCCGTAAAGCTTATAGGTTTCGTTTATGTCGTCATCGCTAAAATCGCCGCCCAAAAGAAATATGTCCGGCATAAGCAAGTTTATCTTATCGACAAGCTTATTTATCTTGCGAAACGGCGTATATTTATTAATATGCGTATCGGCAATAAAAACCAGGCGAAGCCTGTCGACTTTTAAGTTTTCAACGCCTATGTGAAGTTTTTTGACCCTGAGAAGAAAACCTACGTTTACTCCCGACCATACGCAAAGCGCGGCCGAAATCGCCAAAGCCGACGCGGTTGACCAGAACCTGAAAGCAACGTCGGTGTTTAATATTGAATTTAAAATTTCATTTGCCAGCAGGCATACCGCCGTTATGGCAAAAATCCCCATCCAAGCCTGCCCCATTCTGTAGATAAAACCGGCAAAATCCGGCAAGCGGATTTTTATGGATATGAGCGACAGAACGCTGAGCGCCGCCATAAAAAATATGACGCCGCCGGTTACATATTCATACGGGCTCTGCACCTGGAAGCCGTAGTTTATCTGCCACACTATATATAAGTGCGCCGCGAAATAAATGACGACCGACATAAGGTTAAAATAATCGTTTTTAGTTAGTTTCATCGGCTTTTGAGCTGCTGCATAAGCTTTGTTCTGGCTTTTAAAAGAAACTCTTTTGCCGAGGGAGAAGTGTAGTCGGGATAAGACCACGGCAGCTTCGTAAAATCTTCTTTTTTGTATATAAGCGTAACCTCGCCGTATATGCCTTTTGAGAGGTATATCCTGTGGCTGAAATCCTTTGTCGAAGCAAGTATCACGTTTGCGGGATTTAAGTATCCCGGATCAATATTTATCCGCCTTTTAGCATCTGTTGCAAAACCATCCTCAACCGAATTTGTGAAAACTTTTATAGCGGAAAGTTCATCCGCAAAAATAAGCTTTTCAAATGATATCCAAAAACGCTTCAATCCCTGACCCATCTCGGGATTGTAGTACTCGGTAAAATCAAACGGAATAACGGCGCTTTGAATATCCGCCTTTCCAAAACGTTTTTCAAGCTCCGAAAGAGCCTTTTTTGTTGTGTCGTCATCCGCAGATATTATGCCGCAGAAAAGTTTTACTCTGTTTGCGGTACCGATTGCACCCATTTCTACCCCAAAACACATAAGAACTGCAATTGCGAATTACAAATTACTAATTACGAATAAAAAAATCAATTTGTCTGCCGTTTGCCGTTGATTTGTAATTCGTAATTGTAGTTAAATATTGTACAATATCGGCTGTGGAATTTTTCAAGAAACTTTTTTTTAATATAAAAAGCGGGCTTTTAATCCTTTTTTTTGCGTTCAAAGACAAAAGGACGCCTCTTCCGGCAAAAGCATTAAGCCTTATAGCGTTCATTTACCTCGTGTTCCCGATAGACATAATTCCCGATTTTATTTTTCCCGTAGGATATTTGGACGACTTTGCCATAGTTCCGGCGCTTTTATACTTTGCGTACAGACAGATACCGCCTGAAGTTATGGCTGACGCAAAAATCGGCTCCGACAGAATAAACAAAACCGTTAAAACGGCGAAAAATATAATGATAGCTTCGGCTATAGTAACCCTGATCCTTTTTGTCGTACTTGTCCTGCTGTTATTTAAATTCATTTTCGGAGTTAAAATCTTATGAAAAAAACAATTCTCGCACTCTTTACCGTTTTGTCGATTTCCGCCGCTGCCCTTTGCGCAAGGCAGTTTATCGAGGGTACGGACTATCAGTCCGACTTTAAAGAAAATACCGACGATATGCCGGCCGTGCTGCACATAAACTTCACAAACATTACGCCCACGCCCGACGAAGCCGAAAAACTTATAAAAGACCAGCTTAAAATATACGCGAAAATAATAGAAACCGAAGCCGACGCAAAAAAGAAAATAGAAGCGCAAAACGCGCCGGTTTCAAAAAGTAAAGCCGCGGCTTCGGCAAAGCCGGCAAAGAAAAATACGCCGCAGGACAAAGCCAAAGACGCAGGCGACGATGACCAGAGCTATAAAAACATAATAGGCTCGGTTTGGTACAACGTCGCCCCGCAGCAAACCCAGACGGAAGAAACGCCGGCAGCCCGGTCTGAAACTCCGGTAGTCGCCATACAGCCTTCGGTGCCTGTCGTCTCGTTAAGTTCCGGCGTTGCGGTCAGCACGGGGACGGACGCGGCGGTTAAAGTAAAATTCAAAGACAATCTCAGCGCTTATGTTTATCTGGGCAAGACAAAAAAAATAGTTCCGTTTCCGGACTACGTAAACTTCCTGAAAAAAGAAAGGGATGCGAAAAAGGCGAAGGATAAAGCCGACGCGGCCGCACAGACCGCCCAAGACGGATTGCAGACCGACCAGACAGCCGACCAACCCGCGGCCGACGCAGAAACGAAGAACTAATTTTAGTTTGTCGGTAGCCGTTTCCCTCGCCCCTTGCGGGAGAGGAACTTTGAAAGACGAAGTCTTGAAAAGATGGTGAGGGGTTGCCTTTGTAGTTGAAATGACGACAAAATACAAAAGATAACTACAACGGCAATCTCTCACCCAACCCTCTCCCGCAAGGGGCGAGGGAAACGGCTATGATGACAATAAACTAAAAAAGTTTTTCAAGCACGATTTTTTTGACCGTCTCGTCCACCTGCCTTTTAGGCATGGCAAAAGCTGTTTTAATCATGAAGTCCGGCGTTAAATCTTTAAGCTTGCATATTTTTGTGTATTTGTTGGCGTTTGAAGTCTTAATCTCGGAAATGTCCGTGCTGTCCGTGAAAACTATAAAACTTTGTATAAAAGGCCTGTATACTTCCTCGGCTTTATGGTAACCGGAGTCTTTTAAAATTTTTTCCATCCTTTTGCTTACCTGCTTAAACTGGTTCTCGGACTGTTCAAAAAGATTTCTTCTTTTTGTCGATACCTTTTCTATGCCGTTTACAAGAACTCTCATCGGCTCGTTGACGCTTCCGTATATCTTGGCGTTCGGAAAGTATTTTGTTTCAAAAACCATGATTGAAAAAGGAAGCGGAGCCGCCGTAAAAGCTATGGTGTCTATCTCCTGGCCGTTTACTACGATATTCTCCTTGGGCTGGTAAGGCTCCTGAAGAAAAACCTTTCTCATGGATATTATTCTGGCCAGCACCTCGTTTTCAAATAATCTGCCGGCGCCTTGTTCGTCTTCGGAAGAAAGCATCTCGCTCAAAAGCGTGTTTTCGGACTGAAGCTGCCTGAGTTTTTTCGTTTTTTCATCATTGGAATTGAGCGCTTTCCTGACTTTTATTATGAGTTCGGTTTCGGTTACGGGCTTTGACATAAAATCTATTATGTAATCGCCGGCTTTCTCCGTTACGGCCTGGCCGTAAGTTTTTTCCATGGCGCTGAGCAGTATGACGGGAAGCGAAGGAGAATATCTCTTTATGTCGGGCAGTATGTCAAGGCCGGTCTCGCCCATGCCGAAATGAATGTCCAGAATAAGCAGGTCTATTTTGTCGGGATTGTTCAAAAGATACTTTTTTATTTCTACGGTATTCGAAAACTGCAGAATTTCCGCGTCCTTAAAGTGCTTTTTTATCGTTCTTTCAAGCGACAGGCGGACATTCTCGTCGTCATCGGTCAGCGCTATTGTTCTTTTTTGTTCGTCCATTGTTTCCTCCGAAAACTCCGTTTTGTCATTCCCGAAATTTGTTATCGGGAATCCGCCTTAAAATTGTTTTACGACGAACTGCAGCTCCCCGACAAAAACACTCGGAGATGACAAAAGAGAGGATTTGCGACCTGCTTCCCTTGCCGGCGTCATACCCGAATGTCTCTATCGGGTATCTGCAGTTTTTCTGTTTTTTTTATCTTTACGGCAGATCCCCGATTAAGACGCTCGGGGATGACAAAAGAGTGGAATTAAGACCTGCTTTTGTCATTTCAGATAGTACGGAACGTGTATCGAGCTTTCAAGGCCGTTCTCTCCGCCGGTTCTCACATTGCGCGCGGAGATGTAGCCGCCGAAAAGCTTTATAAAGTTTTTGGCTATCATCGTGCCTTCGCCGAGGCGGACGCCGCCCTTTGAGCTTTCAAACGACACCCCGTATATCTTGTTTATTTTATCCTTCGAAAGACCGCCGGCGTTGTCGGCAATGCTTATAACAGCCGTCTGATCGGTATCGGTATCCAGAGACACCGAAAGAAACGCCTTAAAATTCGGCTCCGGCGCGAGCTTTTGAAGCGCGTAAACCGAGTTGTCCACTATGTTATTGAAAGCGATAAAAAACAGCTTGTTTATACGGCAGTACCCGTCCGCCGTCCCCTCTTTGAAACCGCTGAAACTTATGTTTATATAAGAGCCGAGCTGCCGGCGCAGCTCGCCGGTTATTTTTTCAAGCTCGTCCTGAAGGCTTTTAAAGCCGTACTCGTCAAGCTTTCCGCTCGTAAGCTCCTCGACATAAGCGCGCATCTCGCGTTGGCTTTCCAGAATCGAATTGCTGTACGGTTTTACGACGTTATCGTAAACTTCAAGCAAAAGCTCATTCATGCCTGTTTTCGATTTTTCAAGCTGGTTGACAAGGTCGTGCCTGGCGCTTCTGAGAAACTCGACGGTATTGTCCGACCAGTTTAACTCCATCACCTGAAGCTTCTGCTTTTGGGCGTCGAAAGATTCGGAAATCTGGTCGACCGTTTCCTTTTTTACAAGCTCGTCGTTCAGCGTCATGGTCTCGGTGGCGCGGTTATTCGCGCGGTCTATCAGAATAAATATCAAAAGCATTATCAAGAGCCACGCGAGCGTCTCGGGTTTGGCTTTGACGTAGGAAAACATTTTGTAATAATCTACCGGCGTAATGCCGGTTATGGAAACAAGAATAAACATATATACGGCCGTAAGCGCCACGGATATGCAGAAAGTATCGATGAGAAAGAATTTTATGTCTTTGCCCATATTTTTTATGTAAAAACTGTCTTTGAGCGTCGCGTTTAAAACCCGGAGATCTTCCCTGTTTCCCGAGGATATCAGCTTTACGGCGCAGAGCACGATAAAGATAAAAATCGGCAGAAGAATCACTTCAAGAAAGACATAATCCCTCAGAGAATAAACGTGGCTTCCGTCTATAAATCCCGACAGCATCTCCATTGAAACATTTCTGATTTTAAACATATAGACCAGGCACAGCGCGGCAAAAAGAATTACCTCTATTCTGCTGAAATTATTCATTACTATCCTGTGCCACGGTATTTCGTTTTTCTGCACCTTCTCCTGATAGCTGTCGGTAAGCGTCTGTATATTGAACTTAAAAATGGTCAGGCATATGGCCGCGCCGAAAAAGACGGTCAGCACCTTATCGGGTATTTCAAGAAACGTATCGGCTATGTAGTTTGCGAACAGACCGGTCCAGCCGACATCCTTTACCGAAAACATCTGCTTAAACCACTGCGCAAAGTACAACGAGTAAGGCTGGTCGGTCGAGAAGTTCTGGAAAATCACTCCGCGCACCACCGAAGAAAACACGGCGGTCAACAGGCCGCACGCTATCCCGGCAAACAAAACGAACATAAATGAAGAGAAAAGGCTGGTTTTAAGCGAAGAGCCGCGCGAATAATTTTTGGTTTTGAGTATGTCCAGCACTCCCATTTCGCTCAGAAGGCCCCAGTAGAGAGCGGCCGTAATGTTGACTACGGCCAGATATATAAAGTGCGGCGAGGTAATCGAAGCAAGCAGTATGGCGGAGGCAAGCGCAACCATCATTCCCCAGACGCTCCCCAAAACTATCACGGCGACAAAAGTGCCGAGCGTGTCAAAATACAAGAATTTATAGCTGTTTTCATAAACGAAAGTATTGCCGGCCCAGTTCAGAAGAATTGAAAAAGCCGCAACAAGGAAAAAGAATTTCTTGTTATGAATACGCCAGTAAATATCCGTCAAATTTTTTGGAATTTGCATAACATATATATGATATGATTATTCAGTGCTTTTTACAAGAATTTCAGTATTTGGTTTCACGGCAATATTAAAATGATATGATAATTACAGGCATTTATTGTTTTAAGTGACGGAGGAACGAATGAAAAGACGCGAGTTTATAGTCGGTTCCTTACTGGCCGCAGGCGGCGCGGCATTGCTCGGAAGCTGCGGCTCAGGAACAAAGAAACGTAAAAGTACCGGGCAAGTGCCGACGCGAAAGTTCCAAAATCTCGACATACCTCTGCTCTCAATGGGCTGCATGCGCCTGCCGGTAATCAACGGAAAAATCGACGTCGCCCAAGTGGAAAAAATGACGGATTACGCGATGCGCCACGGCGTCAACTACTTTGACACGGCCTACATGTACCACGGCGGAGAGTCGGAGCCGACAATGGGAAAGGTATTGAGCAGTTATAAAAGAAGCAATTTTTTTCTGGCGACAAAAAATCCGCTGCGCGCGCTGAATTCAAAAGACGACGTGAGAAGAATATTCGAGGACCAGCTGAAAAGATGCCAGACGGAGTATTTTGACTTTTATCTCGCCCACAATATCTCGGTTTTGACCATAGACAACTTCCGCAATTTCGACGTGTACGAAGAACTTACAAAAATCAAGCAGGAAGGCAAAATACGGAATTTGGGCTTTTCTTATCACGGCACATACGAACTTTTGCAGGAAGTGGTCGCTCAACATCCCTGGGATTTTGCCCAGATACAGCTCAACTATCTGGACTGGACTGCGATGGGCGTCAATAAAAACTATGAGGTTTTGACAAAAGCAAACATCCCCGTGTTGCCGATGACTCCTTTAAGAGGCGGAGCTCTGACAAGACTCACAGGTTCGGCAAAAAAAGTGCTGGCGGACGAAGCTCCCGACGACACTCAGGCTTCGTTCGGATTGCGCTGGGTTGCGGCAAGAGAAAACGTTTTCACGGTTCTAAGCGGAATGAGCAGCCTGGCCCAGCTTCAGGAAAATACGGAAACTTTCATAAATTACAGGCCGTTTACAAAAAAAGAAGAAGAAATAGTCGAAAAAATAGTCGCGATACTGCAAAAACACGGCGAAATAAACTGCACCACCTGCAATTACTGCCAGGACTGCCCCAGAGGCATAGCCATACCTGCGATTTTCACGTTGTACAACGATTACAAAGCCACCGGTAAAATCGACGATTTTATCAGAGACTATGACAGTCTTGACGAGAGGGCCAAAGCCGACAAATGCATAAAATGCGGCCTTTGCAGCGAGCACTGCCCGCAGCTGCTTGACATACCGAACCTTTTGGCAATGGTCGATGAAACCGTAAGAAATCTCAGATCAAAACAAACGGTGGCGTAAAATGACTACAAAAAATAATAATTTGTATCGTATCAGAGTAATTATCGCCGTTATTGTCGGAGTTTTGTCTCTGGCTGCATTTACCGGACTCTTTTATTCGCTGAGAATCTTTGATTTTCAGTTAGGGGCGCTGCTGCAAAGAGTATTTGTAGATTTCTCCGTTGCCGCGCTTGTGCTGCTGCTGTTAATATCAGCCGCAACTTTCCTTTTCGGAAGGCTGTACTGCTCGGCATTATGCCCTTTGGGAATTTTGCAGGAATTTATAGGAATTTTTAAGAAAAAGAAGTCCGGAAAACAAAAAAACTTCGTTTTTAAGTATATAATCGCCGCAGTAGTTTTCGGCACTCTTGCAGGAGGCACCGCGTACATACTCAGACTCGCCGAGCCTTATACTTATTTCGGGTCGGCTTTTACTCTGTCGCTCCTCGGACTGCTCGCTGTTGTCGCAATCGCGGCGATTGTTTTGTTTAAAGACAGATTTTTCTGCACTAATATCTGTCCTGTAGGAACAGTGCTGGGACTAATATCCAAAGTTTCCATCAATAAAATATACCTGCAGAAAGACCGCTGCGTTTCCTGCGGCAAATGCGAAAATATCTGCCCGTCCGGCTGTATAAACTCGAAAGAAAAAAGCGTTTTAAACGAGACCTGCATAAAATGTTTGAAATGCCTCACCGTCTGCGGCGGCATAGACGCTGCAAAATACGGCAGACCGCCCAAAGCCGAAGTGAAGTTCAGCGCGCAAAGGCGGCAGCTTATATTGGCGGCTTCAACCGTGGCGGTATTTGCGGCCTCGGCAAAAGCCGGAGACTTAATACAAAAAGCAATTTCCGAAAATTTTTCCGACGTCATTCTTCCGCCCGGAGCCGGAAATGAAGAACGCTTCGCCAACAAATGTCTGAACTGCAATCTCTGCGTAAAAGTATGCCCTACCCGCATCATCAAAAAAGCCGACGGAAAGTTCGGCGCCGTAAGCATAGATTTCGACAGAGGCTTTTGCAAGTTCGACTGCAATGCCTGCAGCGC
>Ga0123357_10001620_pt1 | contig 24109 bp, 10 predicted proteins | sample TergutEmb28metaG_FD_89873 | JGI IMG/M metagenome (GOLD analysis project Ga0123357, IMG submission 89873) | Embiratermes neotenicus P4 segment gut microbial communities from Petit-Saut dam, French Guiana - Emb289 P4 | ecosystem: Host-associated > Arthropoda: Insects > Digestive system > Gut ... | reverse complement strand
GGGGGTATTTGAAATGTAGTTGGTGTGTTTTTTGTTTGTGGTGGTTTGTGGTTGTCTGGGCGGGGGGGGGGGCCGGTGAGGTTTTGCAGCTTACACTTTCACAGTTAGCACTAATCCTAACATTACACAGGCCATTTGAAGAGCTATTTAATTTACCTCAATTGCTGCACTGAATCTACACGTAAAAACACACTTCCACTTCGTTGACATTTTGCACTGAACACAGGTCACATATCATCCACTTTTTCCAAGACAGAGGATGGATTTGATTTTTAACACAGTATTTGACACTAGCCATGTCTGCACCACCATACCCACACAACACGAACTCTTTCACTAACGACATTTTTGTTAATTAAATTAGATATGTAAACGTGTGTTGAAAGTATGTTTCACTGATTAATTTTGAACTACAGACGTTTTGTCTTGTACAAGATCTTGTATTTTTAAAGGCAAAAAGTATTACTTGAAAACGGCAGAACCGAGTCCAGGCTACGTGCACATACGAATGAAATTTGTTTTGCATAACGTCAGCAATACTGGTCGGGTGGCAGTGATGCTTTCCAGTATGTTATAAGTAGATGTAACGCAATACAGTCTGTTGGATAAAGCTGTTCAATAAATGTGATTTACATAAAGATGTTGCAAATATAGGCAGTATTTGCATACGTTCATACACGACGAAGTGTTTCATATACTTTTTTACGTATGACACAGAGATGGCTGTATCTTTTCTGGAAACGTGGCTTCACGTGTGAAAGAACAGTCTACAAGCTGGCAAAAATTTCAAAACTCTACCTATCACGTCGAAAGCTTTGTTTTACGCACTCTAGGCAGGTGGCTTCTCAGATGGACACAGTTACATCAAGTAAAGTGCGGTGAAGCGTTCAGGTCTTAGAGAAACAGCAGTTCGGTAAATAAGAACATTGGATGTGGCAGATAAATTAATTTAGAGGTTCCCCACCCCTCTCCCGCAAAGGCATTATTTTATGTGGGTTCGTGTGGACGCGGTGTTAAGACGCGCAATTTGAGTGCCCCATAGCGCGATTTGCGTAAGATTCAGGTATTCTGGAACGTGAGGCCATGTCTAATGGTTAATGTTTATCAACGTTTTGAAAAAAATGTATCGCCCTTAACTTCAGGGTCGAGCAGTCCTACAGGGTTTACTATTTTAGAAAGTTTGAACCTGTTACGAAATGTCTAGGCACATACCAGTCGACTGGGGAGGGGGGGACAAACTAGAATTCAATAAAATCTCGGGCAGACAGCCGCGTCAATTTGTCAGGACTGACGCTTGCCCCATCTTTAGGGTGCTATTCTCCTATTCTCAAACACCCTCAGCCTATGTTCCTCCCTCAATGTCAGCGACCAAGTTTCACACTCATATAAAACAACGGACAAAATTATAGTTCTGTACAATATATTTAATTTTGTAAAGTAAACACATGACAGAAATCTACTGTTAGTACACATGCTGTACTACACTGCACAGAAACAAATGTCGCACATACTTGAATACCTAAAATATTAGGAACAAGATAATAAATTTAACTACATGAGATACTACAAAGTGTTGCCTAAATCACTGCAGAGGCCAAACATACACATAGCAACAGACAGAATGTACAGTTCAATAATAAACAAAAAATTTGGAAATTTCTTATAATTTAAGTGGGTAATATGAAACAACCAAATCAGTAATGATAAATGATAATTTCATAAACATTCACAAACTTAGTGGTAACTCATTCAATACTCTACTTATTTTTGGATGTTTGCAGAAATATCTAATGCTGCAAAAAAACCTGACAAAGGAATCGGCAGTAAGGTGCATATCTGAAACTCAAATATGTCCCACATAGGAATCTATTACAGTTCATGAAGCAGAAACGTATTTAAATCCCTGACATCAAGAAGCTCACACTGATGATTGAATATTTACAGAATTACTCAGAACTCACACTGTGTACATTTGTGTCCCTGTAACTAGCTGATGAATGATGAAACCTTCTCAGAATGGTGTACTTCTTCTGCAGTTACACTCTTATTTACAGAAGGGTGCAAAATGTGAGTCTGGAAAATACAGACCAGTTTCATTACTGGCAGCATTTTTTTTTAAAGTCCTTGAAACTTCAGGGACAAGAAAAGAATTAATTCTTTAAATTCCATGAATATCCTTGCATGAGAACATTTTCGATCTGGAAATCGTCAATGAGAGGTTACAATCCTGTACAACTGCATGCATGAAATTATTAGAGGTAACAGTCCTGTACAACTGCATGCATGAAATTATATGAAGCCTTAACAATGAAACATACTGCAGTGCTTTATTTTGTGACCTTGTCAGACATTTTTGACTTGAAATCATGACAGTACTCTATGACAAAAAGAGTGGTTTATGCTCTGAATTGTACCATAACAATGGAAAACAAGGAGCATACATTCTCTCTCTGAATTCACACTGTAACTAAAACTGAGGTATTGTAAAATATGCACTTCAACAGGGCTCCGTACTTGGTCACATGCTTTTCCTCATGTACATCCAACTGTAACTGCCTATGCACTAATCTTCTGATACTACATATGACAGAGTATCTTGTATCACATAAAAAGCAATGTGTTCCAGGGCTGTAATAATGGTGCCTTTCCACAGTTTTACATTGGGTTTGAAGTAAAATACACTTAACATTAGATTCTGTGAAACTCCATGAAATTTGCCACTAACAAATAATATATACAAATTGCAATATTAATTATAGTATTGTGACAATCAAAGAAAAATTTGGAATTATATCCTCCACCTAAAAATCACCCATACCCAAAAACGGAAACTCATTTTGAATGTTCCCATGGGGACCCCATTTTGGGGAACATGGGAGGGACGCTCCTTTCCTAGGGCTTTTGAAAGTAGGGTAAGGTTCTTCTATCAGGAGAACTTTTACTAAGGAATGTGAGGGACATCTCAACAAATAATTTTTTTTTGCGGGGTGAGGCTGTCACCCTCACGTCCGACCCTGGAGGACCAGGTTATCCCGTTTTGTGTGGGTCATCACCCTTGACCTATCTGGTATGGAAGACCTTACCAGTAGCTAAGCTACCGCCAGCATAGATCTCAGGATCATTTGACCATGCAAACTCTACCACTGCATCAAAGTATGGATAACTTTGGTGGGGTTATGATTATTTATACCAATATGATAAACATGTCATGTGTATAGCCCGATATAGGAGCTGGAGAACAATACAACAAAAATACAACATGAAGTATTGATTTTATCTGAATACACACACATCAAGAGATTTTAAACACAACAAAAATTGGATGTTATCTAAGGCAACAAGCATGTTTATCATATTCATAAATAATCATTTACACACGAACAATACATAGAACAACACAATTACTAATTGGGAAGAATGAGGACCGTGTCCCGTCTTTGCGAGTTATATCCTGGCATTTGCCTTACAACTGAGGAAAAAGCAAGTTAAAACCTCGGTCAGGGTAGCCAAAGAATGCCAGTTGGCACAATGAAAACAGAATATACAGAACGCAGTATACATAACAATAAGAATACATAATTAAGGATTTTTTATTTACCAACGGTTAATTCTAACTTTAGCGAGCATGGGTAATGCGCATGCTGATGATGGTGTGACTGAACCGAAGCATGTCGGAGCTGTTTTAATGTTAATGTTAATGTAAACTTTAAAACTGTTTTTAAGACATTTCACTTGTGCATCAGTTGGTGAATAAAAAAAAAAACTTGATGATATCAAGATGCATGGTACGATTGTGAAAAAGAATACATAACTTTCAGAATTCTAACATCAGAATGTCAGACTGAAATTAACAAAAGGCATTCTTTTATACCTAAAATAATATCTATAGAATGAACAACACTTTACATTTCATTCATAGAAACATTTTAAATATTTAACACCATAAACTACTTCATAAACATTACACCCATCCAACACATATCTCCCAATCTGTTTTTTCGGTAAATTCAATTTCCACTTCCACCAAAGCAGGGACCAAGGTCGCTAATCCCACACAGACTCCACCAGCAACAAGCCTGATTTTTTGCCACATTGAAAAATGAGGTTGGTTTTCTTCAGGTTCCAGTAACTGGCCCACCTCACCAGTTGCAGCAGTAGGAGGATGCCTCTCCACTTACAGCTGCTCCAGTTCTTCGTCCTTTTATCGCAACAGTTTTTTTTAACTGTTCCACTTCTTCTTTCAAAGAAGACAGTTCCTTTTTAATATGTTCCGGTATGGCGTCCCGTTCAGCTGGGGTGTCCTGATCAGGTGGGGCCTCCAGGACAAGCGGGTCCTCCAGTAAAAGCGGGTCCTCCAGTACAAGCGGGTCCTCCAGTACATGCAGGGGTTCCTCTACAAGCAGGTCCTCCAGTAAAAGAGGTTCCTCCACTACAAGCAGGTCCTCCACTACAAGCGGGGCCTCCACTAAAATCGGGTACTCGAGTACAGCGGGGCCTCCAGTACATGCGGGACTTCCTCTAAAAGCGGGTCCTCCAGTAAAAGCGGTTCCTCCACTAGAAGCAGGTCCTCGAGTACAAGCGGGGCCTCCAGCACATGCGGGGCTTCCTCTACAAGCGGGTACCCCAGTAAAAGCGGTTCCTCCACTACGAGCAGATCCTCTACTACAAGCGGGGCCTCCAGTACAAGCGGGGCCTCCACTACAAGCGGGTTCTCGAGTACAAGCGGGGCCTCCAGTATATGCGGGCTTCCTCTACAAGCGGGTCCTCCAGGAAAAGCGGTTCCTCCACTACAAGCAGGTCCTCCACTACAAGCAGGTCCTCTGGTACAAGCGGGGCCTCCAATACAAGCGGTTCCTCCACTACAAGCAGGTCCTCGAGTACAAGCGGGGCCTCCAGCACATGCGGGGCTTCCTCTACAAGCGGGTCCCCCAGTAAAAGCGGTTCCTCCACTACGAGCAGGTCCTCTACTACAAGCAGGGCCTCCACTACAAGCGGGTTCTCGAGTACAAGCAGGGCCTCCAGTACATGCGGGGCTTCCTCTACAAGCGGGTCCTCCAGGAAAAGTGGTTCCTCCACTACAAGCAGGTCCTCCACTACAAGCGGGTCCTCCGGTACAAGCGGTTCCTCCACTACAAGTAGGTCCTCCACTACAAACGGGTCCTCCGGTACAAGCGGGGCCTCCACTACAAGCGGGTCCTCCAGTACAAGCGGGGTCTCCAGTACAAGCGGTGCCTCCAGTACAAGCGGGTCCTCCACTATAAGCAGGTCCTCCACCAAAAGCGAGTCCTCCACTACATGCAGGTCCTTAACTACAAGAGTGTCCTCCAGTACATGCGGGGCCTCCACAAGAAGCGGGTCCTCCAGTCAAAGCGGGACGTCCTGATCGAGTGGGGCGGCCTATTCCTTCATCGTCCCCGAAGGTTCTCCTCCATTTCTGTCTTCTTCAAGTCGGGTTTTCTTCGATGTTCGGTTCCGCCGGAACATTAATTTCTTAAAGAATCCCATGGTGGTTGCAGTCTTCCTCCCCCACAATACTAAGCACAAGGTGAGATCGGAACGGTAATCCGCGTCTTATATAACTTTTCGAAGCCTGCAGTCACTGCTGTAATCTACCCAATAAGATCAGGCAAACTTTCTAATTCACACATACCCATTCCTGCTTGGATAGTTGGTGGAGCAGGCCGGTTTACACATATTTACACAAGCTTGGAAGCTGCACGGAGTGTCCAAGTGATCATGACAGGGTATCGATTCTGGTGGTGACCGGCTTGGATAGAAGATCGTGATACCTGCCTGCCTAGGTTGACTGGTGAAACGAGTTATTGACTGAGCTGGTTTCTGCATTTAGTCTCCAGCAGAACTACAGCGGAGGAGTAAGAGAAAGGCCTTTCGAGAGCTCCTGCCGAAGCATCATGCTGAGGCAGGAAGAGTTAGCCTTTATTAAGGTTATTTCTACTTTACAGCTGTCGCCGGCCCTCCTCAAGGAGTTGAGGTTGGCCATGTCCCGGAGGAAGAAGAAGCCAGTGGTGCCTGCAGGGAGCCGCAGCACAACATCGGGAAGAGGGGCCAGAGCCTCCCAACAGCTCGCGGGCAAGTGTAAAGCCAACGAGCAAGCAAGCTCGGGCGAATTGATGGAGCCCGCCACCAGGCGCCCAGCACCTGGCGTTGGGTTCGCGCCTCTGGCCGCGACCTCAACAGTCAGGGCAAACAAGCTGCTGTCGGCAGATGGCAACCCGGACCATCCAGGAAGGGACGACGTACATGGCTGTATTGGCCAGGCCCATCGACCCGTCTCAGCCAAGTTGGCCGCTCATGCCCACAGGCATGTATCTGGACCCCTCCGAACCCGGTGTCTGAACCGAGACAACCAACAGGCGCATGTCTAGGGACATGTCGGGGCCTCTGAGCGACATGCCAGATGGCACCACTTCAAACGCCCAAGTGGCCAACACCTGCCTACCAGCAGGAGAGCGTACTAATAAGACGCCAATTTTTATTTCAGGTGTTAGTGACGACCGTTCCTTCCTGGTTTGGTTGCGGGCTTCCTGGCCTGGCAGTCTGACGGCCCAACTAAAGGGCGAGAAGTTGATGGCCGTCCCATCAACAGCCGACGGGTCCAGGGCCGTTGTCAGTGCACTGCGGTCCCTTGATGGGAAGGAGGGTGTGAGTTTCAACACCTTCACCCTCCCGGAGGACCACTTTGCGCGACTTCTAGTGAAGAACCTGGGTAGGTGCATGCCGGAGAGCGTCGTCAGAGAGAAGCTGGAATCCCTGAACATCCGAGTTCAGGAAGTCACGCAGCTGAGATCTGGCCGTCGCGATCAGGGCCCCACCAAGGACCGCCTTCCCACCCCCCAATCCACTGTATTAGTGGCGCGAGGGCCTGAGGTGTTAAACGTGCGGTCACTTACCGAACTCTGCGGATTGCGAGTGTCGGTGGAGTCGTACATGACTCCAAAAGGCCCACTGCAATGCGAGTGCTGCCAGCGCTTCGGACACACGCAGCGTAACTGCGAATACGCACCACTGTGTGTCGTGTGTGGGGGCTCCCACTTCTCCGGTGGATGCTCTACCCCGCGGGAACAGCCTCAGTGCTGTGGAGGAAACCACACAGTGAACTACCGTCGACGTGTAAAGTGGAAGGAAGCGACGGCGGCTCTTGTAAAGCAGGCGCCCGAGCGTGGCCGAAAGAGCGTCTCAACAGGCCAACCTGCCGCTCCTAAAGCTCAGCGAGCCGGACTTTCTACCGAGCAGATGGACCTGGGCGAGGGATGGAATCACGTGTTCCGAGGGGGTGTGTCGTCAAGGCTTCAACCTCTCCATCCACCAACCCACATCCAAATCCCCATCCTCAGCCGGTCACAGAGGCTCCCGAGCAGGCTATAGTGACCGCCTCCAGGGAGACGGCCAGACCTCCTGAACCCAAATCCACAGCAGCCCCTAAACGGGCTGCTGGAAAGTCTAAGAAGAAAGCAGCAGCGAGTGTCAAAACGGCGACCGCCACACCCACGACACCCAATCTGGTGGTCCCCACCCAAACTCCCACCTCCCCACTCGAGGAAATTTCAGATCTCCTCGATCACCTTCCCCTCCAGGTATTTGTGGAGCTGGCTCATCGGCACCTCAAGTTCATCTCCTTGCTACCCTCAGGGGCAGCTCGACCGCGCGCTGTCCTCAAAACCGTCTTTCTTTTCGTAGCCGAATATGGCAGCCGCCATAGGAGGACGAAGCGGTGTAAAGCCCTGCGCCTTGCCTGCTGGAATGCGGATGGATTTCGCGGCAGGAAGCTTGAATTGGAGAGCTATTAAAATTTGCATTACTACTTTCGTTTGTTTCGTGGTTTGTCTCAACACTTTTTGTGTTACACCTCGAAAATAAACTTGGCAGAAAAGGAAACAAAAACGCCATAGAGGTTGTTGAAGGGCCACATGTCTGCAACATACAGGGTTGGAGCCCAGACGCTTCCACAAATACCTACATATTTTTACAGTAGTGATTTTTCGTCTTTTGAAGTTTTAATATAATAGTAATAACGGATTTCTTGCATGATATTTGAGAACAAAGTGCCAGAGATTTTATGGGCTGATTGGGGGGGGGGGACATCAATTTTATTTTTTCAATTCAACTGTTTTATAGTTAACAGTAACTGTATAATACTTCATAACAGGCTACCAAATATTAGATTACAGCAATTTATGTAACCAGAAATCAAAAAGTTTTATCACCTCGTGTACGCGTTTTCATTATAACTGCAGCGCATATATTGATGATCGATCACACAATGATCACATTACTGAATGTGCTATGTCGGCTTAGTATTTGTTTCCGCCTGGCGGTAAAATCACTTATAAAATACAAATAAGTGTTACAGAGGTCTCTGGTTTGCTACTGTCCCCAGCCAGAGGAATTTGGGTTCATAAATTTGGGCTTGTCTCTTGCACAGAACATTTACTGATTTCCTGCTTGTTCGTCAACTTCTGCCTTCAAAATATTGCAACTGGATGTAGACGGTACTGAGGTAGTAAGGGATTATAACCATGTTATTTTTCCTTCAGTAGTGACAACTGTTATGAGATGCAACTGAACAATGGTGAAGAATATCTGACATTCTGGGATCCTCAGTTCCCCTTGTGTGAGGTACTGTTTGACGTGTTTCATTGTTTTAACCTATTCCATAGTCAGTTGCAATCAGATGAGACACGACAATCTGTATTTATATTTGAACAAGGAAACAGTGTTTTGGGATACAGTTTGCCAATGTTTTTCTTTTCATTTAAATACATTCATACAATTAAATTATGCATTTAACACCATTCAAATAAAATTATGAAAGAAACGGTAATTTCCAAACAACTTCATGTACCACCGGTTGAAAAGCACTGCCCTACGACATCCTTATACAACAACTCACACACATATCAAATTCATTCTCCAACCACAAGCTCACAATTTCTTGATGTAGGCAGTTTCAAACAAAAGAGTGTAAAAAAGAAACAACTGCACTTAAACCCAAACCACCAATGGTGGAAGCCATGATCAGCATGCAGACCCATTCTAGTAGGGACAGAGAGTGCAAGAACAAAAACATCATACACTACTTAACTGAATGCTACAAAAATGTATACTGAATTTAGTACTGTATTTCCTGCGGTATATTCTTGATGACACATTTGGAACTGTAGTCAGTTAAGATACTTCGATGCTTACTTCTGTGCTTTGCATAAGGTTATCCAAGATCACAGCATATGCAAGTTAACCTGACTACTAAGAAACTGATTATTTTCAAAGACAAAGGAAGAGAATAAGTACTCAACATTGCACATAAAATCTAGGAATACTAAAATAAAATGCATTCACAAACATGGTAATGGTGTATTTATTTTATATTGAAACTATACAGCTAGATAATCACAGCTGAAAAAAAACCAACACAAACATCAAGACACTCACAAAAATCACACAGTTGCAACTAAAATCACAGCAGATATCTGTAACATTCTGGGCTGACTATCAATCAGTTGCATAATTTCTTTTCTACATGATCTAGCAACAGGATATGAAACAGAAATAAACAGGTTCTAATTCCTCATAAAAACAATTACCGAATTCAAAGCTATGACACAGTGAGGAACGTCCATCAGGTAAGTCATAAACTGGAAATATATGTAATAATACTATTTTACAGAAATTTAACGTGTGCTACAATCACTGTAACTGGTATATATGGCATATCCACCTAAATCTTAATGAAAAAATGATATACATTACATTTCTTGTAATGGAGTTCATACTGTCTTATATTATTATGACTCCATATATTGAAACTACTACTTTTTACATTAGAAGTTATACTGAATCATGTGTTGACACTATGGTTATGAAGATTTTGTAAAAATGTACAAAATTCATTATGTTAAACCTCTCACAAATTAGAGTAGGAATGGTTGTTGCCACAGAAAATAAAGCAATTTAACCAAAGTGTCTTTATAACTAAACATGGCAGATAACATCAGAAAACACTCACGCTATTAAAGAAGTATGACTGTTCACTGGGATTCATCAACAATTTGGTTCACACTTCAGACAAAATACAACACATGTACACATGACATTTACATCCTAGATGGCAGTGTTACAGAGCCTGTGTGGGGTGAGGAGAGGTGGAGTGTTCTTGTGTGTAGGTCTGGATGAATCAAGGCTCCATTCACAATGAATCAAGGATAAGAAACGAACCATACATACAATTTTCTTATTTATCATCATTGTGGACCACAGCCTAGCAAATTGGTTACAAGGGCTGGACATTCAAAAAGCTTGTGACTCTCACAATGTAATGATTTTCATGCCCAAATTCCCCCGTGCCCCATTATGCGAGGGGCATGGCACTTCAGGCATTTGTTTATTGAGCGATACCAACATTCAGCCAAAACAGTGCTTCAGTTTTCTACAGCTCATTTGCAAGTCATATGATACATCGTTTCACATTAAAATGAACAATTTTGATACTAATGTCCAGTAAAAATATTGCTAAAATTGCTAACATATGAATAACAACATCAGGAAATATGTGCTGCAGGGATCTTCGTGTCCAGTTGCAGTTTCACGAATACTCTCAGAAATATGTTGGAAGATTTGTTACAATGAGCTGAGACTAACAACAGTGCATTATCACTGAGATGTAATAATGTGAGAATGACACACACTGAAGATACAAAGAGTTTTCCCACAGTATCTGCTGCAACTTTAACTACTTTCATGTGAATGATAAAGTCAAACACATCAGAAGGGGATGTACTGTACACTGGATTTTGAGCAGTTACAAATATCAGTCCAAGTATTGTCCTTTCTGTTTCATTCCTCTTGGCAAGTATTCAGGCTGACACCAAATATCCTGGAGGCGTGTGTGAGTGCTGAGTGATTACTCATCACACTTGAGTTCCACACTGTGACTTCGTATGCAAATTCAAACACATTCTTTTGGAATATTTGCGAACGAGCTAAGCTGATTCTTTTCCTTTCTTCCAAAAACCTTTCTTATGGCAAGAATTATACATCATTCTGGCTTAGGACTCAGACAATCAACATAATACTGCACAATACTTATCAGAAACTAGTACACTTGCTGACAAAATACTGAACCACGAAGAATTATCCCTAACATGACAGTGAGATGCAGATGCCATGAAATCAATACAGTACTCAAAGTATACTAAGCTAGCCACAACATAAAACACACTTACATAAAATGAGGTCATGGAGACAAGTTAGTACCTACAAGCCAAATTATTGTTCTCATATACTCAAAACATGCATTCAACCAAACACACAAAAAGTATGACACCATTCGTAATATATTAAAATTAATATTGGTAATAATCATTTGACACAGTCTGTAAATTAAAACATGTAATTAAAGAATATCAGAATGTGACAAATATATGGCAAAGTATCTTACGCATTTCTCTTAAAATTATTTCCTAACTCTATAAGTCAGTACATGAGCGTGAAACATTAATGTAAAATTTTACCATCATTATGAACTACATATTTTCTTGATTATTGGCACTAATCCTTGTCAAATGAGGCAGGAATGGAAACACAAAAATAAATATAAGGAACACAGACTACTTTTTTTTTGATTTATATTCAACTTACATACAATCACTCAATTTACACACACAGACATTCTAAATTCTTACCTGCTCCCATGCATGCGAACCACCTTCACGAGGTGTACACATTCACACACACTCAACCAGTCAGGAACAAGTGCAAAATCATACAAGCACATAAAATAAAACTCCCGAGTTAAAACTGTGACCTTGGAGGACAGATGAGCACAACAGCCTTGTGGTGTGAGTCAAACACCACCCTGATTCACGCCCTCCCAATGTGGTGGGAAATGCAAACATGATAGTTGTTGATTATCATATGTGCAAAAATGCCTTCAAATATTACAATATAAGACTGACAATCTATTTACAATATATGTCTATGGGATGTAGTGATTTTCATGAGTATTTGAGGTAACTATGCTACGTATACCAACTATGTACACTGAAAACAGTTTCCCATTGTGTGAGAATTACAATGCTATAATGAATACTGGCATGCTGCTCATCTTATACCCAAGAACACAGTATGACACATGTCACCATGATTATGATGAGTCATTTACAGTCTTAATTCCATTTCTAAGTGTATTTGTTCAACCCCAGTGTTTAAGGCCCACAGACAGTATAGGTACCCCACCTAGAAAAGAGTTTGCTGCAAAATACATGGCACTGACACTGCATCCCTTCTAGCAGTGACAGAGACAAAAGGGGTGCAGCACTAGTATGGTGATTGCTTTCATGGCTGATGACCTATATGTATCATGAATTATGAGAGTGAGCAAGACAGAGGGATTACCTCTGGGTAGTGACAGGTTCGTACAAGATCAGTACTACATATGCTATTAAACAGAAGACAGCAATTCATCACTTGTGGAGATGAGGTAATAACTGGCACAAGAGAGAGAACAGGTGCTGCTGAAGATTTGTGGAGTGCGAGTATGAGATCATGTTAGTGCCAATTTCTTGCCTCTTCTCTTGACCACACAAACTGCAGGGTTCTCACTCACCACACAAACAAATGTATGGAATTCTACATGTGTATGTATGTGTATGTGTACGCTATGTAATTTGAGGGGCACCTAAAACACCGAGCTCGTCTTGCTTGGCCATTCTACTGCTCCTCTTCACTCTCCTCCCCCTCTTGTCCATACATGTCTGCCAACTTGTCGAACCGTGGACCCCATGCTCCAAGATAATCAAAGTCTTGCTCGTTGTCATCAGTTCCTAAAACAAAATGGACAAAGCCCAATTAATTCAAATTGGAATTTCCCACACTCAACATTTATGTAATCAATATACAAATGCTTATAATGTTTAATTTTGGAACAAAGGAAAAAAAATTCACATGAACTTTGTACAACCTTGCTCATCAAGGGATAAACATGCCTCAAATGCATTTAAAGTGGTCCTTCAGGAAGTCACAGAACAACTCACAAGGTACTAACTTTCAACTTTAGGATTTCCAAATTTAAGTTTTTGTAAGATGCACAAAATAAACAACTGGTGGACCAAACTATTTGAGAAATGGAAAGCAGATCAGATTGTCAAGGAAGCTCTATGCCTTGCATGAAATCAAGAGTTTCATTACCACTTCAAAGCGGCCTGCCAATGTAAAGCATCGAGATCCATTTTAATCCAGTCCAGAGCCTAACATTCCATTTTTTGAAGATCCACTACACATTATCCCAACACCTACACCTACGATTCCAAAGTCACTATCTCTTAAGTTCACAGCCACCCCCTTTTCACACTGCCCCAGACAACATTGATTTGCTTTAACATCACAGATTTTAGTGAAAAAAGATAAGATAAATGTTGCCCAGATCAGATTAACTTTATCTTTTTATGCACTTGGTATGCTCTTCAAAAGCCAGACTCTCAGGTATTTTAATTAATTCTCCAACAAAAACTGGCTGCTTGCCCTGCATCATCCAAAGCATCTACTGCTGCTTGTGTCAAATGGCTTTACAATGTGATATGACAGCCTACCTGAGGCCAGAGAAGAAAGGGATCCAGCAGTGCTACCACCTCCTTCATATGCGTAATTTCGGAGATCATCAAAAGGTGGAGCGTTTGGATCAGCATCAGCGCGTTTCTTGTGCTCCTCGATGAACACACCCACATTTGGTTCCGGACCCACAGGAGGGACTAGAATGACAGCAGCAATTGCTTACTTACTTACTTGCTTACTCCATGGAGCAGAGCCCTTCTTGAGAAGCTAACTGGCACTCAGCTAGTCAAGAAATTCCCTGCATTTTAAGGAAACCAAAGGGTCATTAACATATTTATGAGAGCCTGCCACCTCGCCCTATCCTGCCCAGCAATTGAATACATTTGGCAATACTACTCTGCCAATCATACTGATATCTAAATGTGTTTTCAATAACTTAAGATATAGTAAGTTGATACAGAAGGTGTGTTTATTTAAACAAAAATTTATTGAAATAAAAAGTGATCAAATGTGTACTAAATCTTTTAAATTATACTGTCATATGTAAATACAACATCTGCACAAAAGTACTTAATGTTTGAATTGTCTCCAAAAACTAAACAGCCATCTTGCAATGAAAGCTAACCTATACTTACTGTGAAATGCTGGTCCCATAATTATAATGATCTAAGTAACTGCAACCCATTTTATTTCTTAGTGTATATGTGGAACACAGTTTTCTTAATGGAAATTCTGCTCTCCTACCTCAGTTACTTTTGTCTGTAAAAGTGTGAGTGTCAACTGTGAAAGTTTTCCACTTTAAAGTCCCCATTGGTAAGCATTAGTAACACTAAGAGACTGCACGTTGCCATACATTGTATTTATGTCTTTCATACAACTCTCAAAATAAAAATAAACTATTTCCTGAAACATGGTTTACCAAATGGTCTGTATAGATGTCAGGCATTCTGTTCTCTGTACGACAGACATTGAGGTTTGATACACACATTTCCAATGACTGTCAGTCTGCAGATGGTTAACCTTGCTAACACTGCACAGCTATAACAAACATGCATATCCACAACTGAACGTACAACCCCTCATATTTGAAATTCTCAACTTGGTTCACTCTGTACATTGTCTGTACTCATGGACAGCTTCAGAGTTTATGTAATAAGTTATTGCAATCAAAGGTCACTATTCTTTTGGTAGTGGAGTGCTTCACAAAGATAGTCCTTGTAACTTAGTAGTAATAGCAAGGAAATACATGTATACGAATTCAGGTGGGTTTTTTTCACATTTAAAAAAATGGAGAAATGTTGTGAGGTCTAAGGTTTTCACAATGGTGAGGATTTTGATGATGGTCTTCTGGATTACGATATTATGTAGTCTATCTAGTGGGTGATTACCAACACTGCATAGGAACCTTCAAGATGGAAAAGGTATCGATACAGACTACATTGTTCCACGTCCCTGAAGACAACAAACTAAAACAGACATGTTATACTCTCACTGACATTGGACATGCTTTTGACATGGTATTTTGCAAATTAGGCACATATTTTGTCTACAGTGACTGTGTTTGAAAATTCAGGAGAACTAGAATTCCTCTAAAAAGGTCATAAGACAAGTGATACTTACAGGGCAATTTAGCAGGCATTTCAGGCACAGGGCCCCCAATGGGTATCTGCAACGGTGTAATATCGAATGCTGTCATGTCATCCTCACCACCACCCTCATCATCATAATTAATGATGTTCTCACGCACATCATCATCTGGTCCTGGGTATTTGATGTGTGCTTCACGTCGACGGTTGTATACAACAAATACCAGTACTAGGACTGTAAGAAAGAGAAAGAAGAAGTAATGAAAATAGCAACTATAAACTTACCTGAAAAAAGAAGTGAATGAGTAAGTGAGATTTGGGGTCCGTGTGATAGTCATAATAAGAATTGTTGTGTTCTGTCTGGGACATGATGCTGTGTGGCCTGGTACAAGTGTAAGGACATTTCTAAGGATTGGGCTGCCACCTACATTAGGGTACATAATAATGATGGTGAAGGCAGCAGGCACCTCTCAAATGTAGGTACACTTGCATCAGACCACTTGGAATCATATTCCAGAAGATGGCAACTGTCAATTTAATGACCAATTTCCTCCTGTTTCATTTAAAAGCAGAAACAACATAAGTGCTTCTGTCTACTTTTTCATGCCACATTCACAAATATGCCAAATTTCTGAATAAAATTACTCAACAAAAACAGCAAGAAGAAAATGAGTATGCTATGAAGCATGTTCAGGGGACTTACCATTTCTGTAGTGGAAACATTACAGTAGTAACATGGGTGATGTTAATGCTATGATTACATTCAGTAATAAGCTAAGTAATTCTGATAGAGATAAACTGAATTAAATTAAATATATCCATATACCAGACATACTTTCCAGTAATACAGAATATAAGCTCAACACATTAATCTACTGGGCTTTTACTCCTTCGTTCTAAAACTCCCTGAATATGGCACCCTGGTGCTGGAACATGTAGGAATTTAATACTTGTTATGAACTGTATTTTAAGTTCATTTGTTGGTTAAGGTATTAACTGTAAGAAGATGCACAGTAAGGGTACTATAAAATTTGCAAATCAAGTAAATTGTAAACTAAAGTAAAATGTATTAATCACTGAGGTATATACACTTTGTGAATTTATTTATTACATCACAATAGTGATGTTTCTTTACTGAACTTCTGCGACTAACTTGCCTGAACTGCATCCTTTGTATGAAGGCTCATAGATGTCCCCTACAACATCAGATTCTGTATGAGCTGCTATGAAGGTAATGAAATGCACTGCTATTTGTCACTCATGCTCTACAGGAGATAATTCATAAAACAATGCCATACCTTGCTACTTTCATTTCCTTCCTATGGAGATGTAAAGAGAGAAACTGCATACGACCACAAGAGCTATACCTACCTGCTACAGGAGCGTGATTTCTTATCCATCTGAGACACTAGCAGCTGTAGTACAGTGTTAAAAAAAAGTGATGCATATTGAAGTAGAAACACAAATGCAGAGGATAGTAAACAATACAAACAAACATTGAAGGGTACGAAATAAAAAAAAATCCCATTTAAAGTGACAAGTTAAATAACAAAACCTATTTTTTTTACTAAAAAAAATTAATTCCCACTAAATAATAAGGGAAATTTAATGTTTCAGAACATAAAAAATGAAATATGCCTTACATTTCTGCCAGTCTCAAATTTAAGGCTGTTTTCTCAACATAACCTCACCATATGAAAGAATGTATATATCATACACTGTTAATTCTATTCATTTGGTCTGAAAACTTCTAAACATAATGAAATTTATATAAAAATTAGTATTATAAATTAATTTTGGAAACAAGTTAACATGAGAAACTGACTGGGAATAACATCTAAATATATCACTTGAAGTTGGAAATATCTCATTATATTCACAGGAAAGAAATAGGTTACATGAATGGGGCTAAATTCTTGGAGAATCACTATGTGACAAATGTGACATGTGTTATCCTAAATTATAGCAGTTTTGGAACTTTCATACTTAGGAGTTAATTTTTCCAATCAATACAAACACCATACTAATATAGGATAAACAAGTCTTAATATGAACCGTAGACAAGAAATTGCATAATGAAAATGAAATATGTGTACAGAAAACACACATGTTGTGTGGTGTAATTCTGCAGTAGATTACACTGTTTCCTATCACAGACTTACATTTATTACTTAATCCATTTTCCCTTATCAACAAAAATAAAACTACAAAATAACAAATCTTGCAGGTCCAACCAGACCCTGATATTTTATGACCTATGAAATGCACTTCTTTTAAATATATACAAGTTCTATAGTAAATATAGTAAATATGCCACTCTCAAATTCAAATCCTTACTTCTCTTTTGTACTATTGTCTCTCATTCTCTTTTACTTCTTCTTCTTCTTCTTCTTCTTATTTTACCCTTGTCTGAGGGGACAGTTACTTTAAATACGAAACTGACTTGAAAATTTAATATACTTGCATTTGCTTGCAGTAGTGTGAACTTAGCCAATAGATTTCTTTTTATAAATTTACCATTAAATCACAAATAATAAACACAACTTTGCAAAATAAAAGTATTTCTCTGTTGCTAAACATTTCCTAATCTTATGAACTGGTTTGGTGGCACAATAAAATGAAACCAAAATCTGTTAAGAACAATGAAATTAAAATAAAAGAACTTACTGAGCAATAAAATCAGACAGATTATGATGGCTATGATGAAATCTGTCGATGGTTTAATGATTCCTGATTCAAGTAGCTCCAATTCACAGTCCTGTCCTGTGAAGCCTGAGGGGCAAAGGCAGGAATAGCGGTGCTTATCTGCATGATCCCGGCACTGCCCACCATTCTGGCAGGGATGCCACTCACATTCATCCTCATTCACGCACTCTACACCTTGAGCGCGGAACCCCACTGGACATCTAATGGCCCACACAGACATATCAACATCAATTATGCTGGGATGGGGTAGGAGAGTGAGGATGGGTAAACACTGCAGCACAAATGTTAACAACACAGACAATGGGGGCACCAGAAGCAGGAAACAAACATGCAGGCAGGAGACTGACAAAAAGGAGAAATGTAAGACACAAGCCTCTGTTCATACAAATAGCACAGTGAATCCAAGATCACATGAGTAAATGGTATATTGTCTCACTTTCAGAAAAAGCCTGATGTAACATGTTGATACAACCAAAAGAAGAATTAACCAGCGTTTCCCTTCTTTGAACAGGAAATCGCTTGTCATTGGATTTGGACTTTCAGCACAAGAATGACCAACAAGTTCATCCATAGGGAAAAAGATACTGGAATTTATCACATTATAACCTATGAAAAGAATAAACAGTTGGTTTGAGCTAAACAAACAGCACTATTCAATGTGATATTTCAAGTTTTTATGGCAGTGAAAATTTAGATCATTGTATTGTGGGTTATGACACAAAGTAGTCTTATTGATGACTACCTTCATGATACAGGCATGGTTCCTCCAAAAGGTTGGTAACCATCTTCATCATCATCATCCAGGAGAACCTACCATTAAAGATGCAAAAGCATCAAATGAAAACAATTTTTTGAATGATAGACTGCTGTATATACATTCCTCTTGCCATACTTTCACTTTAAAGTTAATAAATCTTTCAGGAAATTTATAACAAGCACATAAAATAAAGAACAGATGCTTGAATTCTTCCATTTCTATTAATATTACTTACCAGAGAACAGGCACATGCATGGAGCTACAGGTTTGGGTTGGTTAGACTTACTAAGGATGATGAGTAGGCAAACCAGGATGGCCGCAAGTGCACCCATACTGAGTTTGAGTGTCTGGCCCTCCTGAACCAGCTCGCAGTTCTCCCCCCAGAAGCCCTCGGGGCACACACAACGGTAACGCAGGTGAGGATCCTCATTGATGCATGTGCCCCCATTCAGACATGGGCCCTCCAGGCACTCATTCTTGTCTGTACAGCCTTTTCCATCAGGAGCTACGATCCGACCCTCTCCACAGCTGCATGCAGCCATGAGCAATGTTATGTTGGGAAAACCACAACATTTCACACAAATACCCATGGCTAACATTTTAGTTAGGAACATGCTAATTTTAGTTGTGTGTTAGTAAAATGCAACCACATGGTCATTTTTTATATTTTTCACTCATATACAAAGTGTAATAATATATTCCACAGCATTTTATTTACTGTATTCTATAGAGTCTCTTTCAATACTTAAAAATCAATTAATGCCAAAGGGTATATGTTGAATGATGTTACTGTAAATTCAACAGACTTAAAATCCATGGAACTACAAAACCACTACTACAGAAATGCCAAAACAAACCTATCTAAAATTCTATAGAATGATGGCCATGGATATGCTATTCATAATATGGATCCAAATGTGGGAAGTTACTGAAAGAACAACTGACAAGAATGAAGGCGGAAGAAATATATATATATTTTTTTTCCAGAGCAGCCACAGGATGCAGAATGGCAATAATAAGAGGACTGGGGATAACACATACCAGTACAATAACACAAACAACTGAAAGAAACAGAACTGCTCTGTCAGTACAAAATGAAGGGTAGAAGATGTGAGGAACTTCCACCAAAGTAATGAAACAGTTTTAATTCCTGCAACCTAACCACTCCAACAACTTAATCTACAATTTTTTTTTGTCACTGATGATGACACAATATTTTGGTACTTATAAAAAACCTACATACCTACTGTATTTTAAATAAACAATTTCAAACCACATAGAATTGTTTAAATCTTTCACATATTAAAGTTTCCAGCCAATACATAATACTATAAAACTGAAAATTTACAGGCACACTTTTGTGATATTTTTATTTTGAATTTAGGGTCAACTAAATCTCAGAAAGGTACTTGCAGAAGAGAATACCAGACACATCATTCCTGTTGTGAAACTTACAAATGTGCAGCTAATGTTGCTCTTTATTAAAATACTACAAGATTGGCTTGCCTCTTTCAGCACTGTATCTGCAGAGCTTGCTTATTCAAGAAAGTCCATTCCCCTTTTCATGACTAATTTATATGCATCATTAGAACCAAACAAGTAAACAGTCATAGTCCATGACTTAACATGACTTAATTCAAGGATGGGAATGACACACAAAAATTCCAGGGTTCAATTATTTGTCATGTGTGAAGCAGCTTCTACATGGTGATCAGGTCCAATGGAGATATCAGTCACAAGAAGACTTTTGTATTTTGAGCTCAGTTTAGTGATTATGGAACACAGAACAAACAAAAATATTACTGATGGTAAACATTAGAGTAACAGAGTAGACAAGAGGCAAACATGTGAAAACAATGATTAAAAGCTGTTATATGACTGTCCTACACAACACAGACCCCCACAGGAACAAGGTGGCCCGAAACATGTTGAGCAACCTATAAAGGAGAAATAAACATAATACTAAAAGTGACATCTAGTTGGTCTCTTTATCCACAGGTATACATTAATTGAAACAATAAAACTCTATACACTAAAATGGCAATTAATGGTAGTATGGTTTGTCTATAATTTGGAGCAAATTACTGTCAGTCTTGGGAATATTATTTTTTTATGTCATTTCATTATAGGATAGTATATTGAAACAGTACTCTGAACCATACTTCTGGTTATTAATGAGGAGAAATGGATATTCTTATTTGGAAGTTGACAGCAACGCACAATTTACAGGACATGGTACTGTCAACATGTATGAGTAAGGACACCACACTACCAAAAAGCTACATTTTATTCATTAATATGCATACTAAAAGTAGTATGGACACAAATCTGAAAATTAACAATCCTGAGTTTCATCCATTTTCTACAATATTTTCTCAATAAATTTTGTTCTCATGGTCAAAAAATTAAGACACATGAATGTGCCAGATGAAACATATGTTGAAGTGTGTACAGCATTCTCTTCTGCACTGTAAGGGTTAACATAAATAAAGTAAATGATAAATGAATGTTTAAATGGCTGCAGAAATAAATAATTTCTTATAAGCAAATTACCATTGTTGTATAAGGGTGAAAGGAATGATCATCTATGGCTCTGGATGACAAAGAGATTGCTCTCAAATGTAAATACATATATGGTGCCCACTACAAGTACAATGAAAACCAAAATAATAACAAAATTTGTAGTTTACTGCCAAAATGATGTTGACAGCAATGAAAAATATCAGATATAAAAAATATGAACTTTGTCTCAGATGTATGCTATTGGTTTTCATTTTTGTTTTTCAAGTAGAGCTGCATACTGAGTATAGGACGTAATAATTAGTCATGGACCCAAGCTACTTATGGAAACTTGTGAACCACTGGATTTAATAAACTGAAAACAAGTGTGACTATAAAGAAAAATGATATATCATTAATTATAATGTGATTACTTTTTCAAAGACTGTAGATAAAAAAAAGAGTCTTATTTGGAGGTGACACCAAGTAGACATGTAATAGTGATAAGTTTTTAGAGCATTCATCTAAACCAAATTCAGTCACCATGAAGATGGAAGCAGTACTTTCCTATGAAATGTCGGGACAAATGTATTGTCCTACATTGTGTAACAGATGAGAATACCATGACTCAAGGGTATAAAAGTTATCTGTGATAAAAGAACAGTTCTGTATTATATGCAACAAAAAATACAGTATTTATACTAATTTTGAATTAAGTATGCCCTACATCAGCAGAATGTATCATGCACATTATTACGCTGTAAACTTACGTGCACTCATATTCATTCCAAAGATCAACACACTCAAAGGGATCGGAGCATATGACATTGGCACAGGGTTTGTTAGAAGGACAGTGCCTTTCTAAGTTGCGTGCCATGGTGGCCTGTCCCCATTGAGTTCCATTCATTGCAGGGGGGAGGGGAAGATGTTTCCCTTCTAATCTTATATCGTCTAGACAACCTGAAACACCACAAAATTATGTCAACATGTGCTACAATTCACACTAACATGATTAAGTTGACAGTACAATATCTATGTTATGAATTACTGTAATGATCTTAAAAAACATTAGTGGCCTAAACAACAAAGAAATGATTATAGGCACACTGGTGAAAGTACCTGTCCATTATCCAAGAAATTTTAAATGCACTGCAAGAAACAAACACTAAGTTATTCTTACCAGCAACTAAATTCTGACAAGTTCATTGTTAAGGCAGAATGGTTTAACATGGTTGTTGTTTGTTGTTGATGTTGTCCTCATCACTGTATCACCACCACCATTATTATTAGTAAATCAAATTTTTAATGTTTAAACAGCAGCCACTTTTGATATTAGCCACACACAAAACCGAAGAAATTGGATGATGTGAGTTCTGAGACTTATGTTTGGCTATATTGTCAATAGTTGTTAGCAAAGGATTACCTTTCTGATAGTCTGCATAGACCTCAAATGTACGGACACCAGTGTACTCAGCTTTCCCACCAGCATAGACTCCTTCCTGCTTATCCACAAGGAGCCACTGGTGACCCTCAAACAGGAATGTTTCATTGTACCTCCGGCCTTCACCTCCATCCAATTCCAGAGTTGCTGTAGAACCATACCTTGAAACCTGTTGGTACGTAATTCACCATAGTTCATGTTTTTAAGAGTAAATACTGTATCATGCCACTTGCTAGTGTAGACTTCCAAATACAAAATATTTTAAAAAATCTATTTGGTAATTTCAAGTATGAAATATGGCCATATAGATATTCTCTCTCCACAATGTGCTGACTTCGTGCATTTTGTACAAAGAATGCATAACAACAAACATGTCAAACTCAAAAGCTGTAAGGACATTACTGCAAATTCCCACCAATATATGTTATACTGTAATTCCGACTTCTCACTGATGAATGAGCTAACTTCTCACATCCCAACAAGCTCTGATCATTGCTGCTTCCTTTTTTCACTGTCTTATTGTCATATTTTCTCACATAAATTTTGAATATATTTCACATAAATTTACCTATCTAGCATGTTTCAAATTACAAGTCAAGAAATGTATTAATTCATAGTTTAAACAGTGTAATGTAGCAGCAGGATTAGTTCACTGAGTTCAAATTCTGGCTCTGTTCTTGGTGACTGTGACTAGAACAGTACTTTCAAATTGCCCATAACAACATACTTCCAAATCAATTTTCCCATCTCATTCAACACAGCTATTATTAATCGTATAAGAGACAAAATTTTCTTACCTTAGCTGTGTGCCATTGTCCGTCACCTACAGTTATGGCGCTTAACCAGATATCCTTCTCTTCTGTTCGCAGGCTGTTTAGGTTGTAACGGAAATGAAGTCGACTATCTTTGATCTGCAGCAAAGAAGAGATTTTCATATATTTAACTAACACATACACAACATGGCAAAATGAACCCAATGTCAGACAATACGCTGACAAATAAATGTCACTACACAGAACATCTGTGCCCCCATACTCATGACAGACAAGTAGAATTTAATTTTCCGTATGAAATTTTGTCTTATGTGTCAGAACATTGTTACTTTTAACTTTCATCTTACAAACAACCTGAAAATTATAAGAGGATAATGGCTTTTCAGAAAGAATAAATGTGTAAAATTGTCTTCATCTACATATTAGCATGTTCTGAAACAAGCAGAACTGGACCTTCTTATTGTTATTACATGACGTACAGAGTTTATGTCATGTAAGTTACAGAACACACAAAAAATGTCTTCTTAATCTCATAATTTTGATTACATAATTGCACTGACCATTCTCATCATCCAAGTGTAGTTCATGATTAACTATGGAAGAGATATTAAATGCATTTGTTGCGGTGTATTTTAAGATCCTGAAGCATGAGTCAGTCTAGTGCACTTTCTAGAACACGAGGTATTTCATCCCCCCCCCCCCCCCCCCCCCAAAAAAACAAAAAAATTTTCCGAAGTTTTTGGTTGGTTTTGTTTTGCACAAATATCCCAATAAAAAACAG
>Ga0123357_10001619_pt1 | contig 24111 bp, 18 predicted proteins | sample TergutEmb28metaG_FD_89873 | JGI IMG/M metagenome (GOLD analysis project Ga0123357, IMG submission 89873) | Embiratermes neotenicus P4 segment gut microbial communities from Petit-Saut dam, French Guiana - Emb289 P4 | ecosystem: Host-associated > Arthropoda: Insects > Digestive system > Gut ... | reverse complement strand
GGAAGATATCAAAAAGTAATTTTAAGTCATAATAATGGTATTGAATCCACCTGGGAGAAAATAAAACGGGGTACCACAAGGATCAATTTTGGGACCCATTTTTCTTCTAATCTATGTAAATGACTTGCCAAATCTAGCATCCATTGAAACCAAAATCCTTTTGTATGTGGATGATACCAGTGTAATAGTAACTAATCCAAATTTTGAAAATGTTGAAACAAAAATAGATAAAATATTTGGGGATATTAATAATTGTTTTAAAGTAAACCAATTAATATTACATTACAATAAAACACATTACTTACAGTTTAATACAAAAAATAGCTGGGATTATGATTTGAAACGTAACTGCCAGGGTAATTACATCAAAAGCTCATCAAATACAAAATTTTGGGGTTTGATCATTGATGACTCCCTATCATTGAAGGTTCATATAGACCAAATGATGTCCAAATTGAATACAACATGTTTTGTAATTCGAACGATACAAGATATAATGTCTCCAGAAACTTTAAGAATGGTCTATTTTGCATACATACATTCAGTTATGAGTTATGGGATAATTTTGGGGGGAAATCAACCATATAGTGATAAGATTTTCAAAATTCAAGAAAGGGTGATTAGAATCATCACAAATTCAAGAATGAGAGATTTATGTAGGGAACTGTTCAAAATATTAGAAATACTACCTTTATATTCTCAATATATCTTCTCAATATCAATATTTGTTTAAAAAAACAAACATTTATTTTATACAAATAATCAGATCCACAGTATTCACACAAGATCTAAAACCAACTTACATCCACCCACAGCTAATCTAACAAAGTTCCAAAAGGCAGTGTACTACTAAGCAATTAAAATTTTTAACAACCTTCCTCACAATATCAAAGACTTAGCTAATGAGATAGTACCGTCTTGGAATGCTTTAAAGAGGTTTTTACTCATAAATTCCTTTTATAATAGTAAAGAATATTTTAATTATCAGAGAGATTCCATTGAAAGTTGAATTGACAATTGGTTTTAGGTGTTTTATTATTGTACTTTATTTATAGCTCAGATTCTTCCAACACTATGTATATTGTGTTATTATGTATGTGACAATGTCTATATCCACAGGATTGTATCCTAATTCGAATTTATAGAACGCAAATAAATTAGATTACATTACTCCATCTAAATCAGAATTCCCATTCAATGAATTGGTAGAATTGTGACAAGAAATTTAACTGTCGTGTAACATTATCCTTAAATAATCTTGCATTTCCAACAAAGTGACAATTTCCTATGTGCCAGATGCACAGTAATTACATGTTTACCTTCTTGTACCCATTTTTCTTCCAGCAATACAAAGAGAATGCTCCAGAATGCTCTGGCAATGGCACATTCAGTTGTGGAGTCTGTCAGTGTAATCCTATGCACTTTGGGAAGAAATGTCAGTGCAGTTCAAGTCAGCCTGTCTCAGCAGGAACTGGAATACCCAGCGATTGTAAGTCCGGTACAGATACAAATAGTCCTGACTGCTCTGAACATGGGGCTTGCATCTGTGGAGTATGTCAATGTACTGAGGTATGGATCCTCTGTGTTTATTCATTTCTTCATTTCATTAAATTTGGTAGGGGGTTCACATTCACAATTTAACCATGTCATTTCTTAATTTATTCATTTAACCTGCATTCCGCAAATCCTGATAAGGTTTCAAAAAACCATAGAGTATGGAATTAGTCAATGTAATGTGGATATTTGCTTATAAGAGCCATATGTTTAGCTAAATAACATAATAAAATATTAAATGTTTCTTTGTTAGCTATAAATATGATCAATTATATGAAGAATATAAAATACTCTTGTTTATAAATTATTATATAGTTATAATAAAAAAGTTTATAAAACTATATAATGACCAAGTTCTTTAGTTTAATTTCAATTAAAATATACATCCAGTGAGTAAGTTGAGTTTATGAGTAGAAAACATAAAAGTTAACCATTGTAATTGCTTTGATGTGTTTTAAAATGTAAAAATAGGTTAAATTGCTAAATTTCCCTTGTAGATAAAATAAAGGTTTATATTCTAGTCATATATGTTTAGTGAATAGCTTGAAATCTTTTGCAGAAAAAATTACATTCAACCATCACAAGACAGTAACATTCTTAAAGACTCTTACAGCTGGGAAAATAAAACATTTTGGCAGGTATACATGACTTTGTCACAATAAATATGATAATGGAAACAAGTAAAACTGAGTCCCTTGGTGCTACAAACTCAATTGAACTTGTGATACCAGGAGGGTGGAGCATTGGTGGAATGATGACTGGCAGGAAGGAAACCCTACCTGTGCTATAAGAAATCCATAGGAACTGCCCTTGCTTAGTGTTTAGTTACTTGAGTTATATCAGACCTACATCCCTGTTACTCACACACTTAATGCAGTGGGGAGACACACAAGCATATTCATGCTGTGATATTAGAGTCCACCTATGCCTGTACAAATACTGTTGTATACTGGTGTTATTTACATGTCTACTATAGGACATATCATGTACACAGTAATACAGACATGTATTTGTGACAGTAATTGTAGTATGTAAGCAATTTTGATACTTTGGTTTTATGAATGTTGTAACCGTGTGCCTTCGTCTTGAAACCCAAACCAGGCAATAAATGTCACACACGAAGGGAACAGGCATGTATCCACATTATTGTTATGGGCACTGAACTCTGACCTGGAGGGGTAGTCTAAACCTCCTGACTGGATACTGTATTTCTGCCCCCTAATCTTTCTCTTAATTGGGAGCTGAGAAACTCAAGCTTCCCTAAAAACAATTCCTTTAGTTGAAGCCGAATATTATATTTCTTAAGTAGACCCTTGTAAATCCTTGTAAGCCCTGTCAGTGTTTGGGGCTGATTGTGTAATGAATATGTTCAGTTTTTTTGTACTGGTTCCCAAGCCTGACAAGGCACTCTCAATCTGGAAGTGTAACCAACTAGATCATTCGGTACATCAGAGGAGTCATTTTAATAAATTCTTTTGTTTTGTGACAACGCGTGTACTACCCATTACCCGAAGCAACGTCACCCATCGCTCCGCTCGGCAACATCCCTCAGTATCTGTCCAGGGGAAATGCATAAATTGTTAGTAACACCTGCAGATACGAAACTGGTATCAGGTGTGTGAGGTAGATGCAACAATACAGTCATAACCTACTGGTATGGTATCTTCCATGATCAGTTGACCAGTAACCTGTGGTGTTTGTAGAACCACAAGTCATTCACCATCCAGTCTTTCACCAACAGAACCCAGTTAACTCTTCAGTGATGCTGGTGGTTAAATTGCATCTACTACCCAGGATAGAGGTGATGTAGATATGTTGTACCCTGAAATGCTTTCATGACCGTACAGTATACCGAAGCCAGCAGTATGTGAGGAATAAACGGTCTGTACTACGCACTGAGGTCAGTGTTGAAGGATTTATGTTTTCTTACTGCATTGTATTCACATCAAAGCCATAACATTTCCAGTAACCTGTTCCCTTAGATCTTCCAACGAAATGTATTATTTTTCTTGTATATTCTATGTCTTGCTCATCTCTAGATGAAGTGTAAGTCAGCAAGTTTACTGCTTTCAATTTCAGGGCTTCTATAGCAAGTACTGTGAATGTGATGATACTTCATGTAAACTGGCAGACGGTAAACTGTGTGCTGGGCATGGCTCCTGTAAGTGTGGGAAATGTCAGTGTAATGCAGACTGGACTGGTGAGGCCTGCGAATGTATGCTTTCAGAGGACAGCTGTAGAGACAGTGAAGGGAGTAATGTCTGCTCTGATCATGGTCGATGCACCTGCGGCACTTGCAATTGCGATGAATTACACGAAGGAATATATTGTGAAAATCTGAAGCATCCTGTAAGTGCGAGACGTTTCACAGCCGTATATGAGGGAATATTGGCAAAGAAGACATTGTGTTTATGTTGCTTATGTTCCTTTTTGTGCGTTACTAAAACTTTTAGAACTAACAAATAATATCTTGATTATGGGTTTTTGTGTTATGACATCATATAGCATGGTAGCAGCAGATTTCTGTGATGAAACACTGGTAACTGCCTAGCGTACTACACAGTGACATGATGTCAAATCTTCATGGAGCAGATCAAGCAAATTAGATCCTCAAGCTTGAACTGTGGTCACCATTGCATGGCTGTTCCCACATAGTGCCACCATCCAGTAAATGCTTAAGGGACCGGGTGTGAAGTACACATGTATTGTTAAATCTCTATGATAACATCATATGCCACGAGTTTGCCAAAACTGTAGGTTCTGTCTGTAGTGCATGCTTTGGCAAGAGAAGGGTGATGGCTGCCGTTTTTTTTGTACTATCACCCAGTGTGTCTCCAAGTGGTACAAGGTGGGAATATTCATAACAGTAGTGCACTGTCCACACAGTTCACCTGTGTTGTATGCATGTAATCCATACATGATTGAAACTATACTCTGTAATTTGCTGTTGGCTCTCTTCTTCTTACGCTTACATTTCCAAAGATTTCTGCTGTCTGAATTTCTCAGTATTTTCAAACTCTAGCTAACTCCCTCTGCTATGCTTCATCAGATAACCTCTGATGTTCTGCATACCACAATAATTCCCTGTAGTCTGGATGGTGAACTAATCTGGTTTGTTCACCATCCAGACTACACATTGCCCAACAGTCTGGATTATAATTCACCATATTTATCAGCTATGTACATCACTCCACACACTTTAAAGAATTTTAACTTCTAATATTTTTATAATCATTCATATTTTATTTTATTATTCAACAGTGAATTTTAATCAGAAATTTTATGGTTTTTTAGTACTGTTGAGTGGTTCAGGCACATTTTAATTAAAACTGTATTCTTGTTCTCAAAGAAATGAAGATGACCACATGACTGGCCAAAAAATGTTAGCGACCATAATAAATAAAAGTACATCAATAAAATTAAAATGCATTTGTTGGTCTTTAGTACATTTTATGCATTCACACACTTCTTTAGATTGTGCAGTCACCATTCTTGAAATATGGCAGCAAGGTTTTGACCATTTTACCATTACATACATACATACATACATACATACATATGTACATACACACACACACACACACACACACACACACACTCACACTCACTCACTCACTCCTCACCCACTCCTCACCCACTCCACACTCACTCACTCACTCTCTCACTCTACAAATTCAAATATTTACGGACGGAAGCAAGTCAGAACAGGCCGTAGTGATAAGTGAACTAAGTGAGATAAGTGTTGGGAAGTGGCAAAAGGAATGGGACCACACAACAAAGGGGAAAATCACATAAGAATACTTCCCGGTAGTTGCTGATAGGTAAAATATGAGAATAAACATTACACAAAATTTTACATCCATGGTTATGGGGCATGGTAATATAAGGTCATACTTGCACCGAATTAAAATAATTGATACACCAACATGTCCTTGTGGCACCAAGGACCAAACAATAGATCACTTGTTATGTGAGTGTGAGCTGCTAAATAAGGAAAGAGTTTAAAATCATCAGTATTACAGACAGACATTTGGCCAATAAGTAAAAATAGACTAATAAGGAAACATTTTAAAATATTAGCTACACTTACTAATGAGATTTCTTTTGACAAACTTAATGAAGTGTTAAATCCATCATACCAAGTAGATAAAGCTAATTTCATAGTATTAAATAATCAATGCAGATATTTCTAAACACTGTATTTGTAAATGCCACAATAGGGCATGTAGTATTACTCCAAGTAACGGAGCATGCAATAAAATAAAAAAAATACATACATATATATATGTACTCGTATACATACATACACACAAACACACATACATACATACATATACATACGTATGAACGTATGTACAAACACACACACATGTACACACACAAACACAAACTCACGCAAAATAACACATGAACGTATGTACAAACACACACACATGTACACACACAAACACAAAACTCACGCAAAATAACACATGCGCACGTGCACACCCACACCCACACTCACGCACACTCACTCACACATGCATGCACCGCACGCGCACGTGCGCACACACACAGACATGCACACACACACAGACCGGGCACGCGCACGCACACACACATACACACACACACACGCAAACGCACACGCGCACGCAAACATTTCATCAATCCCATAGGCTTCCGATATGAAACATGTCCTCAAGTTTAGAATGCTTGTGTATTGTTCAGGAATGTCACTCTAGTGGCTGGTGAGTAGTTTCTGCATAGCCGTTAACTACCCAAATTTTATAAAGCCAGTCTGATTTGGCTTGTATCAAATAATTTTGGTAATTTGTTAAAACTGCTGATATCAAAGTTGTGATTTGGAATTAAGGAATCATATTCAAGAGACTGTAATTTGAATCATGACATCAGATAACTGGTATTCTGAATGACATTTTACATGACTTTTCTCATGCCTTCTAAGTAAATGTAGAGTACTACTTTATGTAAGCCATCACCACCTCCAACCAAATTATTCTAAATCCATCATCTGTTGTATACTCTGCAGTTTACAAAGCACCCAGGACAGAAGTGATAAACAGGTATCTGTAAGAATTTTGAGCAGCAAACAATGCACTATTAGACCAGATTTAAATTATCAAACAAACATGTTCTTCTTAATTCACCACATGAATTAAAGAGATGGAAATCATAACCTTAAAATTATTTCATGTAAAATGTAACTCTGATGAAGCAATATCTAATGTAAAACAAATATCTTGGACATGGCCTGATTCCAGTGCCTTCCAGTTCTCTTACACTGTTCTAATTGGAAATCATGTGAGATAAAACATTGCTTTGCAAATAACTGTTGTTAAATAGAAATGCATAGACAAATGTTGCTGTGCTTGAACTTTTGCACCTTGTCCCTATTCCCCTGGTATGTAATATGCATGGTATGGTGCTGGCAGTAGTGATGGTAGTGGTGGCAGTGGTAGTGGTGGTACTGTAGTGTACTGTACTGTATTGTAATTTCAATGGAAAACACTGGGCTATAGTTGGCCCAAAATTGTCCAAATCACCTAGAGATCCAGATTACTGTGGTCCACACTGCTGAGGAACCACTGTGTATTGTTCAGCTGTCTGAGAGGGAAGTGTTATTCATGGCTTTCTGAGTTCCTTCAATACAAATTTGCTCTAAGACATAAAAATAATCCATGACATCTTCCTTCTATATTCCTCCTGATTTAAATTTGCAGACATTTTACCTTTTTTAATTTCATATTACATAAACTGAACAGTTCATACAACATTGTCAGTTAACAAGATAACTAACAGTGTACCTTAATTCTGTGTGACCATGAAGTGCCTTTATGTCTTGCAGGAACATCATACAGAAATGTGTGAGAGTTTATTTCACTGTGTCCTGTGTAAAGGGTACAACATGGGGCCACTCAGTCCACAACAGTGTGATACTAAATGCACAATATCTGTAATTGCAGTAGATGCCTTTGAGGGTAAGTTTTCACATTTGTGAATTTATGAGTGTCTGTAATATATTCTTACTAAATACTGTTTATCTAAGTGGAATATCTAGCACACCTGGGGATACAAGAAGTCTCTGCAAAATTTTGATTGGGAAATATGAAAGGTGGGAACAGCTTAGGAGAGCTAAGCATACATGGGGGTACCATATGAAAAGGACTGCTGAAAACAGGATTTGAGGTTGTACATCACATTGAAGTGGTTCATGATACGGTGTATCATAGGGCTCATGTGATCATGGCAATGAACATTTGGATTGTATGAAATAGATATGTTTTAGTCATCAATTTTTGGTCCCATTAAAAGCAAAGGAAATTGGAGACATTTGAATTTTTTTACAATTTTGGCCTCTTCAGTCTATATAAAAGACTCTTTTTCTTATAGTAATATCCGGTAAGATGAAGATGAGGTCATTATGATTGTGTGAATTGTCGAGTGCTACTCGTCCTGTGACACAGTGTCATATCCTGGAAGAATTTAAATCTTTCACAGCACTGCTGTGAGAACCTCAAATCTTGCATTGACTAAGATACTGAAGGGAACCAAGGTGCTGGTTAGCTATGGATTGAGAAACACTATGAGGAAGTTTCTTTTGGACAGGCATTAGAACAATGTGGAATAAGAAACCAACTAGATGTCACTTAGTATTATATTTATTTTTCCTTATAAGTTGCTCTTTATAAGTTGCTCAACATGTTTCGGGACACCTTGTGCCCATCTTCAGGAGCTGACGACTTAGTGGTATTTTTTCATGTGTGGTGTAGTGCCGTGGCTGTGTAGGATATGACTGCCTACACAGCCACGGCACTACACCACATGTGAAAAAATACCACTAAGCCATCAGCTCCTGAAGATGGGCACAAGGTGGCCCGAAACATGTTGAGCAACTTATAAGGAAAAATAAATATAGTAGTAAGTGACATCTAGTTGGTTTCTTATTCCACATTGAACTACGATGCACAGTCAGCCACACATCAAATTTATAGAGGCATTAGAACATTAATAAAATTTCGTGTTTTGTTGGGTAAAAGTGCTCCTGAGAGTTACAAATCATTGAAGGAGGATTTAGGGACCCATGCTTCTTCATATGAAACTGTTCACTGATTGGTGTATGCCATTAAGAATGGCCAGGAAGAGACGGACAGGGCCACTTGTAGTGGAACCCCGACATTGGTGACAGATGAACACCACATGGAAGCAAGTGAAATCTGTCCCTGAACATACACAAAATGTTTCATGCAGGGCAATTGCTACAGAAGTTGGAATGTGTCCAGCCATTGTTTACTGTCTCCTCACCAACAGCTTGGGAAAACAAAAAGTTTATGCAAAGTGGATTCCACATGTGCTGAACAATGACCAGAGAGCCATGCATGTTCTTCTTGTCACCACTGGTCTGTAGCATTGGAAAAGTGAAGGCTATGTATTCCTTAATTACATATTAACAATTGACAAGTCATAGATGAATTCATTTGACCCTCAGCTGAAATGACAGAATGCTGAATGGTGTGAACAAATGTCACCAAGGAAGACAATTGCATGGCGCATTCAGGGTGCTCTGAAAGTCATATACTTCAGCAGAAATGGACGTGTGTTTGACCATCCTGTGCCAATTGGTGCCATGGTCAATGGCCAGAATTACTGTGCACTCTTGCAGAGTAAGGTTAGGCTAGCTGTTCACCGCGAACAACCAGAACTGCCTCAGCATGGTGTCATTTTGATCCAGGACAATGCAGAACCTCATTGCCATAATGATGTTCAAAATTTGGTGCAACGTTAGGGCTGGGGGGTGTTGGCACACTACACAGACTCACTGTGTAGATAGGCAAACAGAAAGCAGGTTAAACCCCTGCTTCTCATTCACTTCTGAAGAGGACTGGGGTGACAGTGTACTGCTGAACAGACCATTTCACACTATACAGCTCACCTTAAGCACACCAGACCATCTGTTCACCAATAGAATGAATTCTGAGAAAAGTTATTTTACATGAGACACATGTCCATTGTGTCATGTTGTTTTTGTTTGGGCCACAAGACACGGGGATTTGAGGTAACTTTTTATTACAAGGAAAATTTTGTCTTACATTTGAAAGTAAGGTAATTTTAAACAGAGAACACTTGTAAAATTTTGCACAATTACAGTATTTTTATGTTTAGTATTGTAAGTGAAACCTGGCTGAAATTGCTTATACTTTCTACCAGTGGCATAGCTAGGGGGGCCAGTGGTATGGCAACCCCATGCAGCAAAGTTTAAGGGGAAGCAAAACGAATATTTTAAGTGAAAACCCTAATTATCTGCCTTGAACTAATTTGAAATTATTGAGCCAAATAAAACAAATTTCAAGAAATGATCGTAGTGTTTGTAAATTTAAAATTTTTCTAAGGGATAGCCTTTGTGATTACTTGCTGTGGATGACAGCAAACCTAGCTGCACTGCTGCCTGATGCATCATGTGTGTGTGTGTGTGTGTGTGTGTGTGTGTGTGTGTGTGTTGCAGGATATATGATATTCATGTTGTATGCAAATCATTGTAATTTTTTATGAAACATATTTTTACATTGCAAGATGTTAAGCCTAGAATAATTGATACAGATGTGTCTTTTTTATTTCAGGGAACAAAACTGATGTTATTAATTGTGTACAGTCATATAATGACTGCCCCTATGAATTTCAGTTACAATATGTTAATTCATCAGTCGACAAAATAGAGGCTTTAGGTGACCCAAACTGCATAGTTGCACGAGGGAGCTTTCTTCGTAAGTTGTGATTTCTGTTACATTACATAACAAACATGAACAATGTGATGTCAGTTGCTGAAGGAATGTACACATTAATAAAATCTGCTACAGTGACTAGCTACAGCAATTCAGGGCCAAAATTCAGTGGTCCAAATACTTATTCTTTTTCTCCATCATCAGTGCATGATTTATAGGGTACAGGCTATTGTTCATGTATAGTACATGGGTCACTGAATGTATCATTGCAAGTTTATTTGACCACAATGTTGCAACATGGTAAATGGGGTGTACGCATATACTACATATGTTTGAATGCACATGACATGTATTTATATATGTTACCATCAGACGGGGTGTATATACTGGAGTTGACAAACATTTTACACACAAACATAATTTTATTGATGATCTCATTCAGACATGCAAGTCTATATAGTGGAACAGCATTGAAACATGAAAGTGACAATTCTCCACAACAGACATGTAGTGGAGTGCTATGCAGAACTGCATGAAGGACTGGGTAATCCTGCCCTCTCAACTCAAGCAGTTTCAAGATGGGTACAGCCACAATAATCAGTTGAAAACATTTAAAGCATATGTATATATTCAGAATTTAAATTTAAGTTAAATGTAACAATACTGATCAGTTCTCTTATTCCTTTTTCAGTAGGTCTTTAGTGGGACTCCTGTTGGTTGCTCATACAGACTCTATCTTAAATTGTCTTTCAAACAGCCACTTCTAAAGTACTTTAGTTTCTGGAGCCTCTTCCAAAGATCCAACTGTGGCCATTAGCACTGGCATCTCTCAAGTGTTATAAAGAGGCTTAGTCTATCTTGATTTCTTGGACATTTTGGATTCCCATCAGAATCTATTTTATCACAACATAATTTTCTGAATACTCTCTTTGTTTCAAATCTTTGGCCTGTGATTCCTAGCTGTAAAGAGTTTTGACCTGATCTGGATCTATCCTTGAATCATCTTTGAGTGAAACAGTAAATCTTACATATTTTTTTATTCACCTCATGCAATAACTGTTGGACTTATCAGCAAAAGCATCATCATCAGTACTAAAGACATGTTTTTGCTCTTTTGATTCATATTTTATAATGTACACAAAAAGTAAAAATAACACTATTGTAACAAGATTACACTCCCATCAACACAACTCTTTATCAGTTTGAAACATATATTGTGTTTTTAGAACTACATGCTGTTAGCAGTATTCAGTTATTTCAGTTACATCACATTCAAAGTACTGGTCTCACAGAATGCCAACACTAAAATGAAGCAAATAACAGGAATAACAATAGTGCACATGTTACAGTGTTATTGTACACAAACTTGTTTGTAAATGACTCTAAACTTCTGAACTTTTGAAGGCTGTACCTAATAGAGTGTTAACAATGGATACAAATGATTATCTTAGAAATATCTTAGTGGTTTCGTAAACTGGTATGTGGTTTGAGGTGTAAAAAGGGCTTTTGTGTTTACATTAATGAATAATGTTTACATTTTAATAGTCTGTGTGTATTTGTGCAGAAATAGCTGCAGTGTTAGTACTGGTGTGTATTAACCCTTTCTGTACTAACAGTTAACCTTACTTGTGGGCACTTTCAAAGGCAATACTGATGCTCTATGATTGGATGTTTTGATGTATTTCAGGTAGCACTCCTTTTGGCATTTAAATGTGGACACATGCAATTTGCCATTTACTGAAGCTACATTGGTTAATAATCATAGAAACATAAATCAGTTAATATTAATGACAGAATATTCTGTAATTTTGTAGCAAAATCTTTTTCTAGTTTTGTGGGTGTTAGGAATCACAACTTGTTTAATGGTGTTGCTCAACCTTTTGTTTAACTTTCCTGTTTTGTTGTCAAAATAAGAGTGAGAAGTTGGAACAGATCACAATTTGAGCCCCTGTTCTTGCTATGCCTGTCATAGCCACCCTACAAACCACTGATTAATGTTTAAGAAGACAAAGAAAAGTAATTACTTGTTTTAATTTGTTGGTTCTAGCTCTTGTTGTGGGAGTTTTTGCAGCCATTATCACGTTGGGAATTCTGATGCTTAGTATTTGGAAGTGTGTTGCTGCAAGAAAAGACAGGATTGAATTCGAGAAGTTTAAGAAGGAGCAAGAAAGTTCTCTGTGGGGAGGGGTAAGTACAGTTATGTTTATTTATTTTATACATGCACATGCATGCATATTTATCACATTCATTCATTCATTCATTTATATTCCATAGATCATACAGATGTGGAATTTGTCATCAGATATAACTATAAGCTATAAATAGATTGATGCACACCTGCACACAAAATCTATATATTGCCTTTTGTATCAGTACAGTAATACAGGGCAATAATATGGAACCTGGTGTCTGCATGAGATATAGAAATATTCTGTGATAACTGTGCTTTGCTATATTTAGACTCTCCAACATTCTGTCACTTCAAACAGGACTGTAGTGTCCCATACTATCACTTTGTTTTGCTTTTATTAAATAAATGTAATATGGAAAAAACCAAAAGCTCTCTACTTTTAAAATGAAGAGCTTCCTGACTTTTTAGTATCATGTCATAAATACAATTAAATATTTCATGGATGCAGCCCAGAATATACAACACTTTGGTGGTTAATTCCTCCCACTTGATTTTAAATGGGTGAACATTACGTGCAATACAGATTAGTTGAATAATATAGTTCATCCCACACTCTCTCTGATGTGAATACATGCTATCAGAGGACACTGTGATGTAACAGGCTAGCTTACATTAAAATCAGTGCCAGCAGGTATCTTGCATATCATTATTAATAAATGTAAGTTGTATATCAGCTGTGGTTCATTCACTCCCTTGGTTTGGGTATCTTGTTGAGCTATACCCATGGCATGGTGCTGAAATAAGCACAGGGACAGATTTACCTTTGAAGACTTTGGTTGGGTTCACAAAGTGTCAATGCAAACTGTGAGAAATTTGTGGATCAAGAAAGTGTAAATCAGGATTATGCTGCAATGGGAAAATTGGTCATGCAAATATGGGTAATATACAGGGCTAAGCCTGAATTTGATTACATAGCTGAGTAGTTTAAAAATCTGTAAACTGATAATTTTTTTTTTTATTTTTTGTATGAACTTCTTTGGTATCAGTATATACATGACTTGACATTTCAGTATTACTTATAACAGGAAACTTTAGAAGTATCAAAATGGAGTGATGTTTATTGGCATGATATCAGGTTTTGTTATAAAATAAGAAAAGTAGACATATGAATAAACCACTTTCAACAGAACATTTCTGAATCAACTTGGAATAATATCCAGAGAGAGAAATTTTTACTTGTGGCTGCTAAGGTTTTAGTGCTTCATGTCAGGTGTATCTCAGGCTTTATTATGGGATAAAACCTTATGATCATAGATTCTGACAAACTGGCATTATAAGCGAGTGGATACTGCGTACTGCTTTCTTGATTAGTGTGGTACTTTTGTGTGACTGTCATATTTGGTCCTGTTTGCTTAAGTTCAGTGACTGAATTAAGTTGTAATTACCTAGAGCCACACTGATATTAACAATTGGTACCTCATGTAGTGGTATTCTCCCACTATGTATGAAAGAGCTCAAAACACTGTGTGATGATGGTTTCTCACTCTTACTTAGGCCATGGAACAACTTCTTGAGACATTAATAGACACTCAGCTTATCAATAAATTCCCCACTTGTTTGGAACATAAGAATTTTTAAAGGCACACTGAGTTCTTTAAGGCCCACTCTGACTGACATCTGAACACAAGATGTAATATATTGTAAAGTAAAAAATGATATAAACCAATGTAAAGTCCATACATGTACATGGAATTGAGTCTTGAGGTTTGCACAGCAGTGTGGTTGAGGACTCCATCCTTTTCAGATGTGACAAATGTCACTGGATGATTCCATATGTTTTGATGGTATGAGAAGAGTTTTTTCTCTTCCTAGACATAGAGACCCTTCACCTGCTAATGTGGAGAATATGGTGAGCTCTGAATAATGCTAGGAAAGGACAGATGGGATTTAACTCAGCATTTAAAGGGTTAATATGAAGGTACAGGGTCATCATGTAGAACAAAAGCCAAATATATGGATGTAGCTGGCACATTGCATCAAACAAATTTTTTCCCTTGTTTTGTGTGTATCAAATGAAGTGAGCCAGTAACCCGGTATGTTTACGCAAGAAACACACACACTTGCGATGAGTAAAGCATGATGCAGCTACTGTACATTAATCACAATCATACGAGAAATTAAGTTTACCACAATCTACCACCTAGCAAATGACTCATAGTTGGACTGAGCATGAAATGCTGGGGAATTTACAGGTAGTTGGAAAGTAATCAGTGCCAACATTTTTTATCTTTGGCTAAATATATGGGTTATGCTCTATATGAATCACTCTGTACTATATACCTTTTGAATGTTGGAAACTGATTACAAAGTGATGTGGTGTCAAATTTTACATTTTGTTGACCATGCATCCCTGCATAATCTTGTAAATAAAGCCAACTTGGTGCACAATTTATTCTTAGTACATTTATCAATCTCTACATTTTCATTCCACCCTACGTACCAGACAGTCATCCACACAGAATGACAAGTACCAAGTGTTGCATAAACACAGTTGTTTCTCCTGATGATGGGCACGTAGTTGCCCGAAACATGTAGAGATTGATAAACGTACTAAGAATAAATTGTGCACCAAGTTGGCTTTATTTATATGATGGTGTGGTGTCATATCACGGCAGAACAGAGTGTTCATACATACAGTAATGTGTGAAAGTGTGCTGCCATAGAGACACCCTGATATGTTACTGGGTTTCTTATCCTTGCATGATGATGTGCCAGTGTAGGTTGAACTTCTGGGAATTCTTTCTGTATGACATGTTTTTGGTGGAAGGGTACTATGGAAATAAATTGTAGAGTTACAGACAGTGAAAATATGAAGTGGAAAACTATCCAAATGAGGTTTATTTTCAAGTTCTATAACAACAGCCAAGTGGCTGTGAACTTCTTACAGAAGACTTTCTGCCATGGAGATACTCATTTATCTAATAGTGATGTGTCTTCTAGTAAAAATACATTGTAACAGAAAATATATTGTAACGTATAATTTATTTAAAGGGCACAAGTCCACTCTATATACCACCAGTGACAGAATTCCAGAATCCAGTTTATGGTGCTATTTCGTAGTGGAATTTGAAGTGAGAAGAAGTGTAAGTATCAATGCCCTTCAAGTTATTGCACTGGGAACTCCTAAGAGAAATGATTCTTTTTTCAGAATGATCATCACTTATTCCTTATAATTTCTTCACACAGTACACCAGAATAGTGATTATTTTTTATTAGACCTCAGGAGACTAAATTTAATGCCTTAGCACTTTTAGATATGTCTCGCTTCACCCTGTAACACGTTTTCATAGTCTAGGAAGTGTTACAGTTCAAAACCTGTTTTGGTCTCTCTTGCCAATCATTTCCAATTTTCTTTTCTCATGCACTACAAATATAATCAAAACCTGGAAAGGTTATAGAGAAAATAAATGTGTACTGGTTAGTCTTAGTGGCTTAATAACATGTTGACTACAAAGGAGTCCTATGACAGTTATCACAGACTAGAACACAGTGTTGCACATTCTACATATATTATAGTGTGATAGGAACTTTGGTCTGCTGATATTGTAGGAGTGGATGAACACAATCTCTTTCCATTAAAAAAAAACCTTATAAAGGGTTGAAGGTCATTTTCCAAGACATTTGAGTCCAGTGATTAACACATCTTCTTGTATGGAATGTCCCTTGTTCAAATTTCATCCAGAAACTGGCTGTTCTATGTTCTTTGCAGTTTTTTCACTAATGTTCAGTGCAGAACAGTTGACATTGCTATTAAATCAACCAAGAATTTAAAAGCATTTCCTTGAAGGTTGATGTAGTCCTGCACACTTGGAGTGACTACTGTCCAGTTTATGAGTTTATATAGCTAAATGTATGCAGAGAAAGAATTTCATTAAAAAAGAAAGAAATAAAAAGAGAGCACAACAGGCCAGTGAGGCTTTCATAGTTTCTGCTGTCATCTGAGTATGATGAGTGTGATGAGACAGGTAGCTTGGCAAGCGTTCACATGTAAGTGGGAAATGCACGTGAAATTTGTATCAGACAACTTGAAACAAAGAGATCAGTTTCATGAACTACACATAAATGGGACAATAATATTATAATGGATCTTAAATAAATAGGGTGTAAGGATGTACATTAGATTCATCTGGTTCAGGATATGGTCTAGTGTTGTGCTGTTGTCTGTAAATGGCAGGGACATGGCAGTGTTTTCTAAGGTCAAAGGAGGAAGGAGTTCTAAATTAACAAATATTGGACATGGGGTGTGTGCTGTGCATAAACTAAGAAAATTGCACACAAAATATGAAATGCTTCAGGTAAGATGTAATATAAATTTTATTATTCAAGCGTCAGAAGTTCCATATGTGTCTGTATCGTGTGTTATGAAATAATATGGAATTCAGGAAACCTGTGTTGTACAGTACAAGGGAGTATGTGAGCTTGAAGGCAGTTGACAGCATCCAGTGATTTGACATTTAACATTGTAATCCAAAGTCTTGCATTAGAACATTAATTTTTCTCCTCATTCTTTAGTGACATTGTGCAGTTTGTTTGCACTTCCCTCAGAAGCCTGTTCCTGCGGCAGCAGCTAAGAGGTCCTGCACACAAAGAAGATGTAATATTTGACAAACACAATTGAAATATATGTTTGTGTTACCTGTATGTAAAGCTGTTGGTGACCAGAACAAATTAGACAAAATTTTACTTGACTTTTCTGTCAGAAATATCCAAATGAAATGGCTTTGGTCTTTTGTAAAATTTATTTTTTTTTAATGACCAAATGTTGAGATTTTGAATAAATATTTAGTACAGATAATGTGTCTTAATTTCTTGGACACGTTATGTTAATTCATTATAGCTGGTTCTACTTAACATTTTGGTGTGGAAGTATCGCTGTAGACCTGTTTTTGCAAGGTGTCCATTTCAAATCTCATCTGGGACATCAAGTATCCTGACTGAATTCAGGAATAAGTAAGGAAGGGACTCTGGGGATATGCAATGGAAATACATGATCCACTGTCACAGCAAAAGTTTGGGAGTATCAAGGTTTCTAAACTTATAGGCTTAATATAAAATGAATTGTTTGCTAATAATGAGATAAACGTGTTTATGAAACCCGCTGAACTCACTGTGTTTAAAATGTTATCATAAAGTAGCTGAACCTGGAATTGTATTTCATCAGTATTAGAGTTCTCATTTTAGTTACTAAAAGAGCTGAATTAGTAATAGTATGGAACACGGCCAGTGGTGTTTCTGACTTGTATTAACCTTTATCTGACCGAGTTGGTATTTAAATTTTAGTGCATGGGTTATGAATAATATATTGTTTGAAAAGAAAAGATAAAATTATAAAATAAACAGCATTTTGTGGAAAATAAAACAGAGATTGTGCAGCTTGTCTTAAAAATGCAGTAAATTTCCTTCTTGCCTAAACATATAAAATGAATGTTACAGGTGTTTTTACATGCATTGGCATATGCAAACACAAGTCTTGTTAAGGGTTAAGGAAGTGCCTGAATTGAATCTCAAATGCAACGATAGAACTTCAAATTAGGCCGAGCCCATTTCCTTCCACTTCCATTGCAACTGATTTTTCGTTGATCGTGCTGCCATTTGATGCTGTGTACTCTGAGCTATTCTCACTATTGTTAAATAGACCAGGAATGGTAACTGTTCCCATGACATGTACAAATTAAGATTCAGTTCTCAGCAGAGGCATAGATTTTTCGCTTCACTGTTATTGCCATGTCAGTTATTTATGCCACCCAACCTCCTGCCTTCAGGTGTAGAGTGGTCACAGTGTAAACCTGATCAGTCACCTTTATCTAGTACTGAAATTCCCAGTACTTCTTCATTATGAGGTGCTTGATTAAGCACAAGGAAAAGTTTACCATTTCTGTTTTGTGTGAGTGTGAAACTTGGTCTGTCACCCTAAGGGAAGACATAAGGTACATTACCGTGTTCATATCCTTGTATTGATGTCACTATTTGCCATAAAAATCCGACAAATGCACTAATATATGTTAATACCACTTTATTCACACTGTTATACTCCTACATGTTTCAGTCCTCAAGGGGCCATTCTCAGGGAGTACTGATACATTTTGTGAGCAGAGTCAACAAAATGAGTGTCCAGATAGAAATATCAGGTTAAAGGGCAGCATGTCACAAGGCAGTTGCAGCCATGTAACATACATCTTGACAACCATCAGTTTCATAAAAAGAATTCTGTTCCATGGAGTTGGTTGTTTGAACAATTTCTGATAATGCAGTGATCTGATTCAGACTTCTTTTATGTTAGGAAGTTTGGGGTATAGAGAGCTAATATGATGAAACAAAAATTTGCATGACAGCTTTTAATGTAGACGCACAACAAAATTTAAACAAAATTGTTGTCGTTTCAAGTTGAACCATGAGTAAAGGGACAGACTTGAGGTCTCACCATTGTGAGCTCATGTTATTCATAGAATACAATGAACATGTATTCTTATGTCATTATGCCCCTACACACATTTGTGCTAATCTGGGTAGGTATGTGTAGGCAGTTGTCACACTGTATGCATCTAATGGACTTTAAGTAAAAGAGTCTTGTTGTTCAATGGCACTGTGTCAAAACATGATGGTTATACAGAGTTATTCAGGAGGAAAGATTACTTTGACAGGTGATATATGAACATGTGTCTAATTCTGAATGGTTACGGAGATAGAGCTGTTTAAATTTCCTGACCTAACTCCATTAGATTTTTGTTTGTGGTGTTGGATGAAGAGCGAAGTTTACAAAAGGAGGGTGGATACACGAGATGAATTGCTTGGTGACGTTTTGGGTGCAGCTGTCCGCATAAAGGAACGTGAAGATCAATTCAGATGAGCAACATGCGATCTTCGCCGATGAGTTTCAGTGTGCTTTGAGGTTGATGGGGTTTTCGAACATTTATTGTGAACTGTAACGAATTTGCCATTTATGCCTAACAAATTTTTCGTTTAAACATGAAATTAAAATTGAAATAAACTGAACAGTCAGTAATTTCTCCATCTTTATTACCATTCACAATGGTTTTGTATTGGTAGATTCAAACAGCTGTATCTCGGTAACCGTTCAGAATCACGTGTTCGTACGAACATTTTTTTTTCTCACAATGACAGATACTATCACCTCCCAATAAACTGACCTTTCATCCTGAATCACTCTGTATAGTGGCGAATTTTGTGATAAAATTATCATGACTGGTGAATAAAAGAAGATTTCTATGATACCGACGGCGGCTTGTTGCACAGCATTCATGTGGAGAACTGAGTAAAACCATTAAACCCTCATCATAGCAACATGAATGAGATTTAAATCGGGTAGTTATTTCGAACCGCAATAACATATCAACAGATTCGCTAGGAGTGTGCAGCTCCTTATTGGGCATGCCGACGTATTTTGATTTAGTTCGCATAGCACTTGCGTATGCAAACACGACTGTTACAGACAGTTATTTCATGTGGCTGTATGCATTTGTTACAATCGTTTATCAGCCTATAATTGCTTAAGTCAATTTGAGCCCAAGGAAACTCTTTATGTAATTCAAACCACCGCTAATATAAACCTACGTTATCGTCATTTTAGTACCAACGCTCGGAACTAAAGTCAACTGGAGAGATTTGGTTGTTTGAGGAAGCATTTGAAGCTTGGAGAAAATACCTCTTTTCGTTTAAACATCGAAACCTCGGGGCCCATATCCTATCCGTAACATGGATGAATGTCTTGGATTATATGTGTGTACTGTCTTGTAGATACAGAAGGCCTCGTGACTAATGCGCCAGCAACGAGACAGCATACGTGGCCTGGGCCCAAATGGCGCTGTGGTGATAAAAGCGATGACGACGGCGAAGATAACTATGGTGATTTATTGCTGATTAGATGCATTAACTTGGGTTGTGTAATACGAAACTCCTTACAGTTACAAATGTGAAAATGTTGGCCAGTGTGACTATAAGAATCGTGGTGAATGTTGTTACCAGCCAATTAACGAGTCCTGTATAGCACATTGGACTAGCTGGCACACATCCATACAAGGAAGCGTGGTTAATAGTAACCATATATCATACATCGGTGAAGCTGTCTTCTGCTGCTCCATCCCCGGGATCATTGCCATAAAATGAGCCGTCTTCGTTCAGTTGTAATGTCGGCCATGTGATACGCTCTGCACGGGCCACGGACACGAAGTCATTATATGTGCATGAATCTTGCATCTCCCGAATGTGACGTTAAATGCAACCGATAAGAAGCTTTTGACGCCGAGCGTTGCTGATAATACGCCTATTGTGATAGGCACTCCCACTGCAGTCTCAGTTCAATGACGCACGCGTTGGTCAGCTGGCTGCATGTATTTTCTGGTAACTTCGAAATCCATCGGAAACCGTAACCTGTTTTATGTTCATTTGCTTTGAACGTACTTTCGTTTGTAAGAAGATAATGAAAATGTTTCAGTTACTGCCTTGCAGAAACACACAGCGCCTACACTATGAAGATTGGTCGATTAATCCTGTTAGGGAAATAGGAGTTTATTGTGAATTGTATACCTTTTTTTTTACCTTTCTTAACCTTTTGGCGCCGGAATTATTTTTTTACATTTTAGCACACCATATATATAAAATGTGAATAAAACAGGAACCAAATATGTTAGATTTATGAAACAAACTGCATTTTGAAGGAAAAAAAACGGAGAGTATATACTATGTTTAAAATATTCAGTACCTGTATTTGTTGAATAAATATATAAAATGCAACGTTTAGAGGTTAGCGGTGCGGTACGACCACTATAGTCGTCGTTAGGCATCAAAGGGTTAAACCTGGCGTAATCTCTGGACTAGCGGTAAGGGCTGTGCTTTAAGGGTAAGAAAACTGTGACTCTGCAGTTGCCCAGCGAGTAAGACGTATAAAATGGGACAAGTGGGCACGTTTCCAGCAAACAAGGTATCATTACACCAGCTTGCCAGAGCTAAATTTAGAACCAACTTCACGTTGCAGTTGCAGAAACATGGGCCACAAGCTTACCATTCATTCACATCCGCCATTATGAGTTCTTTGCACCCAGTGCTTAAAATGCGCACGTAATGTAGAAGTCATTCCCATCGCCCCACAAATTAGACGTCTGCACGGGATATAATTCTTAGTGTTTTATCCGATCTGGCCTGCGCCTGAGAATTTCATTCAGTATTAACAGAGGAAAGAGTAGGTCAGATATGTACGGTTAACACAATTTGTGCTTTATTTTGTTCTATTATGCTTCATACATGTTCCGATTCTTCTGGGTCATCGTCAAGGACAGACTATTAGTGAATACAAATATCACTTGTAGGTCCTATATTCCATAGAATGTCATTAGTACAATATTTACGTTGCCTATTTGAATTGTACATAAATTCGTGTAAAATTAGTTTATCTTTTTTATATTACTGGTTATAACTTCACATCTTGATATTACTATTTTCGTAACATATCGAAATTACAACTAATCGTTATTTTCCTTGCAAGAATTGTGCAGGTTACTGAGTCTTACAGTTTGACTTAACTTATTACTTCTTGGTATTACCTAAGTATGTCTGTTTCATCGGTCATTAACATCTTATCTTCATTGTTCCCTGTTGCCTATGTCTAGATGTTTAGGTATCACTAGTTTCAGTAGTGAAACGTAGCAATGATGTGGTGTTCCAATGTACAACGGGAAAATTAACCTTAAGACCAGTGGCCTCCAAATTGGGAATTATACATTCTTCGTCCTTGAATGTACGGTACGACGTATGTGACATACGGACACTTCCTCTTGAAACAGACTACGACGGGACAGCCTTTTTTTCCGTTTCCTGAGTACGAAAGCTGTCGAAATTGTGTTAGCGGATGTAGACTTTTCGTTCGATAAAATGAAAGTAACGTGCTGTATGTGAAGTATATACAACAGAATAGAGAATACAATTATGAGACTTGTTCTCACAGCGAACATTAACATTACGTCCTTCTGTGATATAGTGTCATGAACGGTACGCCTGTACAGCACATTGTAAAACGTGTCACATCCCTGAAGACGGTAGCCATTATAGGTACACAGCCAAAGCTCTGTTAAAGGAAATAAAATTGCATACTGCTCAGAATTAAAATTTTTGGGAATATTTATTACGGAGAATTTAGCTGGGTACGTTCAAATCCATTCCTTACGTGCAAGTTTGAGTAAAGCTTCTATATAATTAAATCTCTAAGGGACGTCATTAGTACCCATATATTATGGAGTATTTACTTTGCATATTTCCAGTCACGATTATGGAATCGAATTTTATTTTGGGGCAGTGATGGGGAAACCGTACAAGTATTTCGGCTACAGAAAAGATGATTCGAGTAATTACTGGTGAACATAAACGTGAATCTTGTAGGCATATTTTAAAGAAATTTAGAATCTTAACACTAACTAACCTCACTGTATATTCTAGAGGTGTTATGCTTTACAAAAATGTATATAGTATATACTATGAAAATTTAAAACAAAACTGTGGAATACATGGCCATAATAAAAGAAATAAATTGGATTTACATACACGCTACTGAAGTACCCTTTTATATCACAGAAGTGTGACAAACATGAGCATTAAATTATTTAATAAATTACCAGTACAAATCAAATAATTGGACAATTATAAATGTTTTAAGAGAGAAGTAAAAAAATTCATGTTATGTAATTAATTTTATATGATTGAAGAATATTTGCACTTGGAGGGAATATAATATTTCACTGTATATGTGTTAATATAATAACAGATTGATGAAACTATTTTACCTTTGTTGAGCTGAAATAGATTACGGTATTAATTTTTTGTATAATTTTACCTTGTGTATTGTAAACTAATCATTATATACATAGTTTTTATTTATGTTACTTGTATAATTTTGGAAAAGTCCATTGTTACTATATGTGGCAAAACGGATGTAAAAGTAAATAAATTAAATAAACGGACCTTACAGAAGTGCTGGTTAGCGGTTGCCACTGTTAGCTGAGATGCTGGGGACATACGTTACGGCGGTGCTTTGCTAACACATTTGTGGCGAATTGGACTGGCGTATTCCGTGCGTACAGCGACATATTTAAGGAGGTGCATATTTTGCCGTAGAGCAAAGTGTGTATGCGGCATCAAAAATTAGTTTCATTTCATCTATTTTCATTCCGTGGATCCGTACGGAATTACAAAATCCATGTGGATATGGAAGTAGTCATATTTGCTTAAGAAAGCTAGAAGTGAATATAAAATTATACAATAATTTTAAATAATTTGTCTAGTACAATATTTGATATTGTGACATAATATAAATTATATTAATATAAAAAGTAATAATATTAGAGCACCGAACTTGTTAACAACAGCATATAAGAACAATTCATAAGTACGTAAATACAATAATTACATGATTTGACCCCTCAAATTTACACAATAAATTTTAATTGGCTGCAATACCACCACATCAAGACATAAAAAATTCTTCCAATTGGGGGGGGGGGGGGGAACGCGGTCCCCTAGAAAAAAATTTTTTTTTTTTTTTTTTTTGTTTTTTTTTTCTCCTTTTTTTTTTTTTTTTTGAACTTTTTCTTTTTAATCGAAATCCCCTTTTTTTTTTTTTTTTTAAAATTTTTTTTTATC
>Ga0123357_10001618_pt1 | contig 24111 bp, 15 predicted proteins | sample TergutEmb28metaG_FD_89873 | JGI IMG/M metagenome (GOLD analysis project Ga0123357, IMG submission 89873) | Embiratermes neotenicus P4 segment gut microbial communities from Petit-Saut dam, French Guiana - Emb289 P4 | ecosystem: Host-associated > Arthropoda: Insects > Digestive system > Gut ... | reverse complement strand
TTTTTTCGTGCCATGATTTTTTTTTACAAATGTATTAAATTTTTTCATCGCCTCAAAATATTTCTTTGCTTTTTCGATATTGAAAACAGATTCCTCGCTACGCTCGGAAGGACGGTTACACTATCGGGAAATAACAGGGAAGGAAGAGGGAGCGTTTCAGGGGCAATATCTACTTGATTAGCCCATGCAATGCTGTCGAAAGATAAATAAAAAACAATAATTCCACTCCATTTTCTTTGATATTTCATAATTTTCAGGTATGTTTGCACTTGATTTTTACACGATAAATTGCATAAGATGATGAAATAAAAAAAAATAAAGTGCTGACAGGCACAACATTAAAACATATAAAATAGCGTTTGCTATTATTCAGGATGCTCTGAGACCTAGGAAATTTCAAAATGTATCTGCAGGAATAAGTCGTAAATGCCCAGGTTAGGCATGGGTATGACTTTCCGCAGATACAGGTTATTCCTAGGACCACAGAGCATGGAAATAGTATCCATGCTTTTTTTATTGTCCGAAATGGAATGAAAATGTTCTATATAATTATAATTAACAATTTAAAAATCAATCGTATGAGTACAAAAATTACAAAATGGACATGTGTGTTGGCAGGGATATTCCTTGCATTTTCTTACGCCGCAGGGCAAGAAAAATTAGAAATGCGTTCATTAAAAGCGTCCGCATTTGGAGAGCGTATGGCAATAAAGCCGGAAATCCGCAGAATGGACGTTCGCGAGCATCCGTCCAGGTTAAGAAAAGGCGAAATGGCCATGAGAGCCGATTACAAACCTTTTCCCGACAGTACGATCACCTACAATTTAAAAGGCGATCCGATAGGTAAAGCATTTTATGAATATGATGCAAACGGAAATGAAATTTCTTACAAGGAGTATAAAAAAAATGAAGCGACGAATGACTGGTATGAAAGCTTTAGACGAATCTCTACCTATACTGCGGATGGTTATTTTCTTTCGGAAGAAGTTTCCGAATGGGATGAAAATCTGCAGATGTGGATTGGGGATTACAGATATACTTACGTGCGTAATTCATCCGGAGCAACGATTTCTTACGAATATGATATTTGGGATTATCAAAGAAACACATGGAAAGGCAGCACTAAAAATACTTTCGATAACTCCATAACCACTACTTACAATTGGGATTCAAATATAAATGATTGGGTATTCTATGAAAGAATTGAATACGTTTCTGATAATGTCCGGTATGAACAATACTGGGATTCAGAGTTGAACAAGTGGGGGGATCAACTTAAGATTGAGAGTAAAACAATTTTAAACTACAATAAATCAGGAGTTCAGATTATTTTAAACAAAGAAAATTGGGTATCTAAAGATGACGCCGGCAATTGGGATGAAAACAACCCTATGGTTTTTGTAAACTATAGTTTTTACTCTCTTACTGGTTGGAATGCATCGTTTTATGTAACTTATGACGTTTCCTACGATAATGCCGGAAATATCAAATCCGTTAAACTATCAGATATGGGAGACAACACTTTCACTACGACATTTGCGTATAACTATACCGTTAATAAAGCGAACTCTAATAAAGTTTATATAAATAATGACTTAATAGACAATTATAACTGCGTATATGATAATTTGGGGCGCATGACAGAACTGTCGAGAAATTTAAATTATAATGGCGACGTCGAAGATTACAAATATGCCTATACCTATATCGGCGACAGCAATACATCCAACTCTGTAGAAACTTACTTATGGGACAGCAACAAGAAAGTTTTTGTAGAAGAAAGTAAAGACATGTATACCTACAATGCAGACGGATCTGTTGTGATGTACCAAACGTATAGCTGGGCTGAAACCAAATGGGTGCTTTCGTCGTACACCATTTATTATCCGAATAATTATACTTCCGATTTGGAATTTGAAGAAACGAATCCGGTCGGTTCAAATAATCAAGGAGCATTTACCGTAGGATTTGATCTTCCTCAGGATGCCGATGTCACAGGCTCTTTCTACATTACCTTTCCGGATGGATTTGTTTTGGATGAAGAAAATACGGCGCTGTCGGATGAACTGTCTCAAAAATATTCGATAACGATAACCAAACAGGAAGGAAAAAATACCTGGTTTGTGGAAATAAAAGACGCGGCTACCGCTAATGCGCCGGCATACAGAGCTTCTTCCTATAAAAAAATACTGACGGTGGCTTTCACCGTAGATGAAGGAATAGAAAAAGGGGATTATACTGCCGAAATCAATAATCTCAATTTTTTACTGTCGGACGGAACGATGCTGATTGAAAATCAAAGAGACATAACGCTTACCGTCGACCGCGACGAAACGGCCATTAAACAGTTAGCGGCCGATAAAGTAAACGTATTTGCATCCGGTGAATTATTATCCATAAGCACTCCGGATATTGAAACAGTGAATGTGTATAACATCTGTGGCGAATCGGTTCATACTGCGCAAAAAGCAGCAGGAATCTATACCGTTTCAGTTACCGGATGGAAAAAAGGCATCTATATCGTGACAGGCAGTAAAGGATGGGCGAGGAAAGTATTGATTCAATAATTTCACCTGTTTTATTACCTTTGCTCGGCTTAACCTGACTGCTATGGCCTCTGGCTACGTCGAGAAAGAGGCTGTATCAAAAGTCTTTACGGCGATTATGTCATTGCGGGCTTGATCCGCAATCCCCTGATAATGAGTAATGTTTTTTCAGGAGATCCCGCGTCAAGCGCGGGATGACAGGCTTTTGATACAGCCCCTTTGTTTTTTCGGTCTTGAAAGCCGATTCCTCGCTGCGCTACCAATGACGCTTACCCTACTAAACAGGCGCGTAGCACTTATGCGTTTATAGCCGTGCGGATAGCGCACGAGATGTGAACGAATCAAATCGACTAAAAAATTTCATTTTCTATGTTTTCCCATAAAATCAGAATGGGTTGCAGTATTCAAAAGCAAAAGAATCCTTTACAGTAAGATTCTTATTGCTTGTTTTTTTTGCCATTTTTGGGTGTACAAACAGTAGTAACTCTTTCTAAACGGACATCTTCCAATGCCATATCAAGCGGGGACATTTTGTTTGTCGCCACTTGTGTAGCGCCTGCCAAAATAGCAGAATGGAGAATACTTTTTATTAAAGCATTTTTACTATCATAATTCAAAGTAAGAGTTGCCATTGTATTGTAACTTTTGAGGTGATTGTTTGGCTGCAAATATACGACTATTTTTCAAAACTACAAACAATAAAATGCTGTACACTCCTATCCCCGAATAGGGATAAATGTGAATACCCCGTGCAAGCAGAGCGAAATTACGTTGCAAGAGCTATTATCATACGCAAGTAACAAGTTTTACTATCAGGTGTTAGAGGTCATGCACCAGCATCTCGGAGCACTCGCTTCTATAATAGCGAGCGCTTCACTTCTATAATAGGGAGACCATTAACATGCGCAACACAGATCCGGTGTATTTCGTAGAAAGAAACGCTTTATCGCGGAGGTAATGCTTAGGAATCCAAGAGAAGACAAAGATACAATAAAAATTATTGCAAAGCAAGAAAAAAGTAGTAATTTAGCAGCCGATTTTAAATAGTTGTTGAATCGTATAACATAAAAAATGAAATGCCATGAAAAATTTCTTTCCGGTTTGCCTCTTCCTTCTTGTATTCTTCTCATGCAAAAAACAATGGGTCGAAGAACCTTCCACCGTTAAACTCGATGAGATACAGCCTGTACACTTTACAGACGTTCATTTTACAGACAACTTTTGGCTTCCACGAATGGAAATCAACCGCACCGTATCGATTCCGTCGGCTTTCCATCAATGCGAAATCAATGGCCGGTTTGATAATTTTGCATTAGCCGGAGGACTTATCAAAGGAAAAGAACAGCAGGGGGATTTTCCTTTCGACGACACGGATCCTTACAAGATCATCGAAGGAGCTTCTTATTCTTTAGCTGTAAAGTTTGACCCGAAGCTGGATGCTTATCTCGACAGTGTAATCCACCTGATTTCAGCCGCCCAGGAGCCGGATGGCTACCTCACTACCTGCGTTACGAACAAGTGTACCCGTTTGTCGGGCTGGTGGGGACATTCGCGCTGGGAAAAGATCAACAGTCACGAACTGTACAATTGCGGGCATTTATACGAAGCGGCAGTGGCGCATTTTCAAGCCACCGGTAAACGTACATTGCTGGATGTCGCCATTAAAAATGCCGATTTGGTTTGCAAGGTATTCGGGCTTGGAGAAGGGCAAATCAAGCATCCTTCGGGACATCCTATCATTGAAATGGCGCTTGTCAAACTGTATAAAGTGACGGGCGATAAAAAATATTTAGATGAAGCCCGCTATTTTGTGGACGAGGCGGGCAGGCTTTCGGACGGACGTAAACCAAGCATATACAGCCAGGATTACAAGCCGGTGGTGGAACAGGACGAAATCGTCGGGCATGCGGTTCGTGCAGGATATTTCTATTCCGGAGTGACCGATGTGGCTTCCATACAACACGATCAAAAACTGTTCGATGCCGATCAGCGTATTTGGAATAACTTAGCCGGTAAAAAACTTTATCTTACCGGAGGCATGGGTTCCCGTGCGCAGGGCGAAGGGTTCGGGCCTGATTATGAGTTGAATAATTTCAATAATTATTGTGAAACCTGCGCTTCCATCGCCAATGTTTACTGGCAATACCGGATGTTTCTGGCTACCGGCGACGCTAAATACATCGACGTGTTGGAACGTGTGTTGTACAACGGCGTGATTTCGGGCGTTTCGCTAAGCGGCGATAAGTTTTTTTACGATAATCCGTTAGCATCTCCCGGCTGGGACGAAAGACAAAAATGGTTCGGATGTGCCTGTTGTCCGGGCAATATCACGCGCTTCATGGCATCCGTACCCGGATATGTGTATGCAACCAATAAAAACGACATTTATGTTAACTTGTTCGTATCGAGTAATTCAAAAATCAAATTAGAAAATAATGAAGTGGAAATTACCCAACAAACGGAATATCCATGGAAAGGCGATGTAGAAATAGATGTAAAACCGGCGCAAGCGGGAAAATTCACTCTGCTGCTTCGCATTCCGGGATGGGCTGTCGATAAGCCGGTGCCATCCGATTTGTATTCGTATGTGGATGGGGCAAAGCCGGAAATACAAATTACGGTCAATGGTAAAGACGCTCTGAAACAGGTTCGCGGCGGCTATTGCGTATTGGATCGCACCTGGAAAGCCGGCGACAAAATAGCTATCCATCTCGATATGCCGGTCAGAAGAGTACAGGCAAATCCTGCGGTGGAATACGACAAAGGCTTGCTGGCTATGGAACGTGGTCCGGTGGTGTATTGCTTGGAAGGAATTGACCAGGCGAAGAAAGATTATATTTTTGATATGGTCATTCCCCGTAATTCAAAAATCAGTTCTACCTTTGAAAAAGACTTACTCAACGGCGTAACCGTACTGAATGGCGATTGTTCCGTGGTTGAGAGAGATTCAATAACCGGTAAAATAAAAGAAACGGCCTCCACATTCAAAGCGATCCCCTACAGTACATGGAACAACCGGGGAAAAGGCCAAATGCTTGTCTGGACTCCGGAATCGGCGGATTACGCCATTGTTAAGCCGGAACCTACCATTGCTTCCAAAGCCAAGGAAATAAACGGTTGGGGACTCAATGATCAATTCGAACCCAAATCTTCAGCAGATATCAACACCCCTTATCATTGCTGGTGGGCGAAACCCGGATCGGATGTGGAAGTCGGATATACCTTCGATAAAATGGAAGATATTTCGGGCGTAGAGGTTTACTGGCTTGCGTTTGAACATTATGATGTGATTTACAAGGCGCCCGCTTCCTGGAAATTGTATTACAGGAACGGCAATGACTGGAAAGAGGTAGAAGCTACCAGCCCGTACGGAACGGAATTGAACAAATACAACAAACTCACATTTCTCCCCGTGGCAACGCAGGAGCTGAAATTAGTTGCCACCTTGCAGAAAAATAACGACAGCAACGGGATCGGTTATTCCGCCGGCGTCATTGAATGGAAAGTGAACCCGGCTTCCGATTCGATCCATGTTACAGCGGTACCCGACAGTGTAACAGCCTTTGTAGATACTTCTTTCTATAAGAAATATACCGATGCGGCAAGGATTCCGGTGGTTTCTTCAGCCAATGTGTCGGATGAAGCCTTAATCAAGGCAAGTGAGATTATCGCACACATGCTTAGCAAGCGTAAAGATATTGAAGACGCTCTGATGAAGCATCATTCGAAAGTAATGATTATCGGAGCGAAAGAAGAAACCTGCGATCTGCCTGAATATGCCTGGTTTTGTAAGGGCGATCAACGCGCGTATTGGAATAAACGCGCCCGCGGATTCGGAGGCTCACCCGAAGATGATTGCAGCGCCAGCTGTGGCGAAGAAAATCTGATCTGTCTTCCCGGAGACCGGTATGTAGGCGAAAACATCCTGATCCATGAATTTGCACATGTTTTTCATACCGTAGGGATTGTCAGTTTAGATTCTACTTTCAACACCCGCTTGGAAAATCTTTATGAGAAAGCGAAAAGAACGGGACTTTGGAAAAACACCTATGCGATGGAAAACAAAGAAGAGTATTTTGCAGAGACAGTCCAATCCTTTTTCAACTGTGCCCGGTATGCCGATCCGCCCAATGGCGTCCACAATGCAATTAACCGGCGGGCGAAGCTTAAACAATATGATCCCGACATGTACCATTTGCTTCTAAATTATTTTCCGGATGATGACAAGAGTTATATTTGCAATGTGATACATGAATAATTTATAGGTAATTTTACCTATTTATTTAAGAGCCAATCAATAGCATTAAACTGTTTTACGCCATTGTGGCTGCCTGTTTCGTAATCCATTGTAATAAGAAGCCGTTCATTAAAGTCGGGAATTTTGGCAAACGGAGCAAGTTCGCGTTCAAGCGTTTTTTGCTCTTTTACCGTATATGCCACTTGAATGTATTTTGTATAGCCGTTTTTATCCCGAACAACAAAATCGACTTCGAGGTTATCGGTTTTTCCAATCCAAATCTGTGAATTGCGGCGTTGCAATTCAAGAAAAATAATATTTTCGAGCAAATGCCCTGTATCTGCCGCAAGTTCTTTTCCAAGCAAGGCATATCGCAAGCCCATATCTACAAGATAGTATTTTTCTTGTGTTGCCAAATGCTGTTTCCCTTTTATATCGTACCGGTTTACTTTGTAGAAAAGATATGATTCAACCAGCGTATCAATGTATTTTGATACGGTCTTATTGTCAATTTTTTTACCGTTTGCAGTTAAAACTCCAGCAATATTTCTCGCAGAAACACTTGAGCCTACGCTGTCAATCAAAAAGTTAACAACTTCATTATACGATGTTTCGTAATAGATTGTATGTCGTTTTTGTATGTCATTTTCGTAAATGTTTTGAAAAACGGTTTTCAGATATTCGTAAGTGAAATTTTCACCTGATTCGGCAAGTCCAACGGCTTCGGGGAAACCTCCTGTGCGCATATATTCGGCAAAAGCGCGATCGAGGTTTGACGTTTTGCCTGTAAATTCCAAATATTCGACAAATGAAAATGGTAAGATATTGATTTCAAATGCTCTGCCTGTGAGTAAAGTAGCCAATTCGCTCGATAAAAGATAAGCATTAGAGCCAGTAACATACAAATCCATATTTGGTGTTACAAACAGTCCTTCAAGCAATTTCTCAAATTCGGGAATGTTCTGAATCTCATCAATAAAAACATAGTTCATTACATTTTCTTGTAACAGATTTTTGATGTAATCATAGATTTCCTTCCAGTTTTTTTCGGCAAGAAAACGAAATTCAGGCAAATCCATATTGATAGAAATGAGTGATACAAGCGGATTTTCCGATTTCAACAACTCCTGAAACTGTAACAGTAACGTTGATTTTCCTGCACGGCGCACACCCGTTACAACTTTTATTAAGTTCTTATCTTTAAGAACAGAAAGTATGTCAAGTTCCGTTTTTCTTTTAATTTTCTGCATACAAGTTATTTTTACATTTTACGCTGTAAAGATAAACAAAATTCCTCAAACATTATGATATTTATAAGTTTGAGGAATTTTGCGCATTAAAGTACATCCACCCTCTCGGCAAAGCTCTATGCCCAATGGGCATAGGTAATTTTACCTATAATATTCCTTCAATTCCCTGATATCTTCCGCCGGATCGGTAAATACTTCCAACAACAGCGGACGATCGGTGGGTTCCGGTTGTGTGAAAACAGTCAATGCTTCGGTTAATTCATTGCTGTTGTGTATGGCAATGTATTGAAAACCACATTCAACCGCCCAGCCTTTTGCCGATGCGGTATGCGTTCCGGCAACAAACCGATGCGTCTGCTCCGTCATCTCAAGACCTCCCAGCGTATGAAATATTTCGCCGCCGCCATTATTGAGCAGCATAATGCGCAGGTTGTTTCCGATGTGTCCGTTCCAAAGGGCGTTCATATCGTAAAAGAAACTGAGGTCGCCGATTATCGCGAAATTTATTTTATCGGAAGCCGAAGCGTATCCTGCCGCTGTGGACAGCGATCCTTCGATTCCGGAAGTTCCCCGGTTGCAGAAAACGTTAATCCCGTTAGGAATAGAAAACAATTGGGCATACCTCACCGTCGAACTGTTGCCGAGATGCAACACGGAATCAGGCGGCAGTTTCTTTAATAAAGCGCCGATAGCTGCCTGCTCCGAATACGAAAATCCGGGTTCGGGGATTTGGATGGAAAGGGCTTTCCATTGAAGGGGGTAAGTCTTCGAGTCTTTCAGGGGATTGCGGGTCAAGCTCGCAATGACACATACTTTTTGTAAAAATTCGTAAGGCTCCGCTTCAATTATCGTAGTGACAGCGCCGAACAAATCAATCACTTCGCCTCCGGCAGATAGATGCCAGTGCGCTTTTGGCGGATAGCTGCGAAGGAATTTCTTTAGACGCTTGGATACGATATCCCCGCCGTAAGTGATGAGCAAGTCGGGACTTAGTTCTTTAAGGCGCTCTTCCGATAAAGCATGCAGAACCGTGTCGATATTCCGGATAGCAGGCACACAAGAATTTAAGTTGGCGGTATGTTCGGCAATGAGTGCGAAACGCTTGCTCAGCGCTTCACCTGCCGCCGCATCGAACGTACAATTCGCAGGCATCTGACCGGCAACCAGCATACACCGGTCGTAGGCATTCAGGCGGGTGTTCCACTCATCGAGATTTTCATTATTTAATCCGGACGATTGGCAACGCCTGATAACCCGTACCTCCGGTAATTTTTCGGCGTTAAGCCGGAACAGCGGTTCGGAAACAGGGACATTGATATGTACGGGGCCTTTGCCGTGGTGGCCGGATTCCAACAGCACTTCGTTGATTAAACGGTTGCAATACCACTCGTCTTCTTCGGTTTGTATTTCCGGCAGATTGACCGATTTCTTCACTAACGAACGGAATACGTCCGGTTGGGGAATCGTTTGGCCGTCGTTTTGACCAATCCATGCAGCCGGACGGTCGGCAGAGACGATAATTAAAGGTATGTGTTGATAAAAAGCTTCTGCTACCGCCGGATGAAGATTCAACAACGCCGAGCCCGAAGTGCAACAGACCACTACCGGCCGGGCGCTTTGCAAAGCTAATCCGATGGCAAAAAAGCCGGCGCTTCGTTCGTCCGTTATGGCGTAACATGAAAAAAACGGATCATTCGTTACCGTTTGTACAATGGGAGAGTTGCGGCTTCCCGGACACAAAACCGCCCGACTGATTTCCTGCGCTTTCAGTAAGGCTACTAATTGAAGGATGTTTTTTTTCTCGGAATACATAAGCGATCGTTTAGTCAATGATGCGAAGCATGGTCTGCAATTTATCTTCGATTTCCCTCCATTCTTCCTCTAAATCGGAGGAAGCGAGCAATCCGCCGCCGGCATAAAGCAGCAAGCGGTTGTCTTCGATTTGCATACACCGAAGGTTGACGTACAAGTCGGTTTGTCCCTCAGGATTCAATTTGCCTATATATCCCGAATAATATTGGCGGTCGTATCCTTCCTGGTTGTAAATGAACCGTCGAGCTTTATCTTTCGGCAGACCGCAAACAGCCGGCGTAGGATGCAAATCAAATAGCAAAGAACCCAAATCTTGAATTTCACTCAATGAAAATCGGAAATCGGTTCTCAAATGAGCCAGTTCGCCGGCTTGTACGCTGTAAGGATGTGTCACTTCCTTATGGATGCCATAAGATTCCAAACAATTAAAGATATAATTAGTGACGAGTAGTTGTTCTTCTCGTTTTTTCGCATCCCATGTTTTCGGTAACAGTCCGTTTTGGAGCGGCTGCGTGCCGGCTAATGCAACCGTATGCCATTGATTTTCCCTGCCCGACAGCAATACTTCGGGCGTACTTCCCATCCATGTTCCGGTTTGCGGAGTATGAAACAAATACACGTAGGAACGAATGTATCGCTTGCACGCCCTGTAAAAAACAATTTCAGGAGAGAATCCGGCTTTCCGGGGGATAGCGATGCAATACGACAGAACTAATTTTTCAAAAACTTTATCTGCAATCGCTTGAGTAAACATCTTAAATCGCGACCGGTATTTGGGAGTGGGCGCTTGCCGGATAATTTCACTTTTTTCGCTTGCAGCAACCACTTCCGGAATATCGAACGTTTTTTCTTCGCCGGCTTTTATAAAGGTAAAAGGGCAATTTATCGATGTTCGAAAAGGAACGATTAGAAATCCGTTTAGCTTTTCTATGTGGTAAATATAGTCGGAATCTGTTATATAATGGTCGCCTCCGATATAATGCGCCTGATTCTCGCCGGGAAGCCGGTAAACGGCAAACGATTGATTTTGCCGGATAAGCGTATCTATTTCAAGATTGCCTTCCACAGCAATGTTTATTTCATATTATGAAAAACATTCTGAACGTCTTCGTCTTCTTCAAATTTTTCCAGCAGTTTTTCCAAGCCTGCCCGTTGCTCGTCGGTAATTTCTTTATAATCGTTGGGAATCCATTCAAATTCCGCGCTATGGATTTCGTATCCATTTTCTTCCAAGTGCTTTTGAATAGCTGCGTAGGCATGAAAATCCCCATAAAGCAAAATGGCCTGTTCTTCTTCGTCGTATTCCACTTCTTCTACGCCGAAATCAATCAATTCCAATTCAAGGTCTTCCAAAGCAACATCTTTTTTCGGAGTAATTTTGAATACGCACTGATGGTCGAAAAGGAATTGCAGGCTTCCGCTTGTTCCCAACGAGCCGCCGTATTTATTGAAGTAACTGCGGATATTGGCGACCGTACGCATATTGTTGTCCGTAGCAGTTTCCACCAGAATCGCAATCCCGTGCGGACCGTATCCTTCGTAAATAATCTCTTTGTAATCGGCCGCCTCTTTGGAAGTTGCTTTTTTTATCGCCCGTTCCACATTTTCTTTCGGCATGTTTTCTTTCTTCGATTGCTGAACCAGAACTCGCAAACGCGGATTGGTATCGGGGTCGGAACCGCCTTCTTTGGCGGCTATGGTAATTTGTTTACCCAATTTGGTAAATACGCGGGCCATGTTGCCCCATCTCTTCAGCTTCGTCGCTTTTCTATATTCAAATGCTCTTCCCATTTATACAAAATTTTAGATGACAAAAGTACAAAAATTATTTCAAAACATAACGACTTTATCTAATAAAAAAGCGTACTTTTGCACTCAAAATAGGTGAATGAACAGAAACAAATTTTCAACGATGTGCAATAATCAGTCAAAAAACAGAGAACAGAAGCTACCGCTCTTATTTATTCTTGTTTTATGCCTCATTCTTTCCGGATGCAAAAAAGAATATACGTATTATCAGAGTTCCGGTGAAATTTTTAAGACGTATTACCATATTCAATATAAATACAACCGATTGTTGGATAAAGAAATTCAGGATTGTTTACAAAAATTCGATTTATCGCTGGACCCTTTTAACAAAGAATCTATTATTTATAAAGTCAACAACAACATTCCGGTCGAAGTGGACGACCGGTTTATTGCTGTTTTTAACAAAGCAATGGAAGTGGCGGAAATATCGGGAGGAACGTATGATATCACCTGCGCCCCGTTGGTTAATCTTTGGGGATTCGGTTTTCAAAAAGTAGAACAGGGGGCGGATATACAGCATACGATTGACAGCCTCAAATCGTTTGTTGGTTACCGGAAAGTGCATCTGGAAGGTAGAAAAGTAGTTAAAGACGATCCGCGCCTCGAACTCGATGCGGCATCCATTGCGAAAGGATACTCCTGCGATGTGATTGCCGAGCTTCTTGAATCATACGGTATCACAGATTATGTCGTTGAAATAGGAGGTGAAATTCATGCGAAAGGAAAAAATGCATCGGGCTATTGTTGGCGAGTTGAAATAACCAGACCGGTTGACGATGCCGGCGGTCAGATAAACAAACGGATGGAAGTCATCGGACTATGCGATAAATCGATTGCAACTTCCGGAAATTACCGCAATTATTATGTAAAAGACGGGAAAAAATACGCCCATACCATCAATCCTCTGACAGGTTATCCGGCTGAATCCTCTATCTTGAGCGCTTCGGTTATCTGCTCGGATTGTATGACCGCCGATGCTTTTGCTACGGTTTTTATGACAAAATCGCTAGACGAAGCCGTTGCTATCGGCGACCGGATTCAAGGTTTGGATTATCTGTTTGTTTATTCGGATGAAGATGGTAATTTATTAGAGAAGAGGTCAATTAATTTGGATAATTACGTGGTAAGATAAATAGCTGTACATGAAATGACCTTCGACGAAACCATCGATTATCTATACCGGTTAGCTCCGATGTTTCAGCGTGTCGGAAGTAGCGCCTATAAAGAAGGGATGGAAAACTCTTTCCAGATAGATAGTCATCTACATCATCCGCATACACAATACAAAACCATTCATGTGGGTGGAACCAACGGCAAAGGGTCGACTTCGCATCTGTTGGCTTCTGTTTTGCAGGAAGCCGGCTACAAAACAGGCCTTTATACATCGCCTCATTTATTGGATTTCAGGGAAAGAATCAAAGTCAACGGCGAAATGATTGACAAGTCGTTTGTAGTCGAATTCATCGCCAATAACCGGACATTTTTTGAATCGCTCCAACCTTCCTTCTTTGAATTAACGACCGGCATGGCTTTCGCCTATTTCGCCGATCAAAAAGTAGATGTAGCGGTTATTGAAGTTGGTCTGGGCGGCCGGTTAGACTGTACGAATGTCATTACTCCGGTTTTATGCATCATCACCAACATCAGTTTCGACCATGTTCAGTTGCTGGGAAATACGTTGACGGCAATTGCCAAAGAGAAAGCAGGAATTATCAAGCCCGGCGTGCCGGTGGTAATCGGGGAAGCGGAAGGAGAAGTGGAAGCATTTTTTAAAACCCTCAAAGTCCCTAACGACCTCATGATTTTTGCCCAAGAGCAAAATCGTATTCTTTCCTCTAAGCTGCTATCCACCGGCTATTGGGCATTTGAAACAACGGATTATCCCTGCTTAATGGATGAATTAGGCGGTTGGGCGCAGGAAAAAAATGCCGCAACCGTGCTGTGTGCAATGAATAGATTAAAAGGTGTTTTTTCCATTCCGTCGGAAGCCGTTTATCGAGGTTTTCGTTATGTAATCGAAAATACAGGCTTGATGGGACGCTGGCAAATAATCAGTCAACATCCGAAAATTGTGTTGGATACCGGGCATAACGAGGCCGGAATCGGATACATTGTACGGCAACTGCTATCGGAAAAATACGAACGGCTGCACATCGTTTTCGGCATGGTGAACGACAAAGACCTCACTTCCGTTCTCGGGCTTTTACCGCAGAAGGCTTTGTACTATTTTACTCAAGCAACCATTTCCCGTGCATTGGATGCCCGTCTATTAGCCGCACAAGCAGCGGAATTTAAGCTGAAAGGCGAAGCATATCCTACGGTAAACGACGCTTTTTCGGCTGCAAAACATTGTGCTGCGGAAAAAGATTTTATCTTTGTGGGCGGTAGTACATTTGTGGTGGCAGAGGCGTTAAATAATTATGAATTATGAATTATAAATTGTGAATTACAAAATACTAATAAAATGAGTTTACGGGATAAAAAAAGTGTACGCTGGACGGTTCTGATGATCGTTTCGTTTACAATGATGGCTGCCTATTTCTTTTACGATGCCATGGCGCCTTTGAAAGGAATGCTTGAACGAACGCAAGGATGGAATAGTATTGATTATGGTATATTTACAAGTTCTTATAGTTGGTTTAACGTCTTCTTGATGATGTTGTTTTTGGGCGGAATTTTGCTCGACAAAAAAGGTATTCGCTTCACAGGTGGCTTAGCTACCGGTTTGATGGTTTTAGGAGCATTAATTAAATATGCTGCATTGTCCCGGATTTTACCGGTGGAAGGCGCATTGTTCGGTATTAAAAATCAGGTATTGTATGCCTCCGTCGGTTTTGGTATTTATGGCATTGGAGCCGAAGTAGCAGGCGTAGTTGTTACACGAGCTATTGTAAAATGGTTTAGCGGCTACGAAATGGCTTTGGCCATGGGACTGCAAGTAGCTATTGCGCGCATCGGAACCGGAATTGCTTATTTGACCGCTAACCCATTAGCCGATTATTTCCAAAATATTCCAAGTCTGGTAATGTTTGGAACGGTATTACTTATGATAGGAATGTTGTCATTCTTAATATACAATATTTCTATGGATAAGCGATTGGATAAGGAACTTGGAGTTGCCCAGGCCACCTCGCCGGAAGATGAATTTAAGCTCTCCGATGTGAAAATTGTTTTTGGCAATTATGGCTTTTGGTTGTTGACGCTCCTGTGCGTGTTGTTTTATTCCTGCGTTTTCCCATTTTTGAAATATGCTCCCGACTTGATGACCAACAAATTCGGTATTGAAGAAAAATGGTCGGGCGTAATTCCTTCGGTTTTGCCTTTGGGTACGGTTTTGCTCACTCCCTTTTTCGGTTCGATTTACGATAGAAAGGGTAAAGGCGCTACAATCATGATTATCGGTGCATTAATGCTGGTTGGCATCCATGCTTTGTTTTCTATACCGGGAATAAATAACTGGATCTATGCTGCTTGTCTGACGGTTTTATTGGGTATTTCCTTTTCATTGGTACCTTCGGCCATGTGGCCGGCGGTTACGAAAATTATTCCCGAAAAACAACTCGGCACAGCATACGCCCTTATCTTTTGGGTGCAGAACATAGGCTTGATGATTATTCCTTTACTTATTGGCGTCGTATTGGATAATTATTGTGCTAACGGGTTGATTATGAAAATTATTGATGGAAAACAAGTATCTATCACTTTATACGATTATACCCTTCCCATGCTTCTCTTTACAGGAATTGCCATTTTATCGGTGTTTGTCGCATTTCTTTTGAAACGGGAAGATGCAAAAAAAGGCTATGGATTGGAAAAGCCGAATATGGAAGATAAATAGGAAAAGGGATAAATTTTCAAAATGAAAGAAATTATATGCGCAGTGTAAAGAAATTTTACACTTCACAAATAAGGCTTAAAATGTAAATTGTTAATTATTAACATGTTTCAATGTTGGAACGAATATAGCATATTTATAAGCAAAGAACGAAAAATAAAAAATAAGTAACAAATAAAAAGGGATTAACTTGTGTCTTTTCAAAAAAATAAAAAAAAAACAGGCAAAAAAGAAATATTTTCCGAAATTATTCATAGCTTTGTGGAGTATAAGAGCAGATAATTGTTATTTGAAATAAATTTGATGTGCGCTATGAATAAACTGAATGGTTCGGAAAATATTGCGAATGAAAGTATTTCCGAGGAAAACAAGACCGCCAATGAAGCGGGAGAAAATGATGTAGTTAATAATGAAAAAGTTATGAACGACGACTTAGGAAGTGAAATTCCATCGAAAATCGAAGAGAAACAGGAAGAGGTAGTCTCTGATGTTCCGGCTATTGAAGAACAGGTTACTGAAGAACAGGTTACTGAAGATTCAAACGGGAAAGTTTCTGTTGACTCAGAAACGGATGATGAAAAATCGCCTCCTGAAGTATCGAACACGGAAAATGCGGTTGCCGCAGAGCCGGATAAAGTAGAACCGGTTTCCGAAGAATCCATCAGTGAAGAAGAACCCGAATCCTTATTAATCCCTGAGTTTGACATCGACGACCCGTTACTCGATAAGGAAGATTCAAGTGAATCATTCAGTGAACCCGTTTACAAAAAAGAGATGGATCGTTGGAATAAAGGTCAGATTATTGACCGGTTAAACGAGATCATCCATTTAGATATCAACGAAAGTATAAAGAATGAAATTGAAGCCTGCCGGCAAGCATTTTACAAAATCAGAAATGCTGAAGTGGAAGATGCTGAAAAAGCCTTTATAGCTAATGGCGGAACAAAAGAAGACTTCAAACCGGAACCTGATGAAACGGAAGAAAAAGTGAAAGAATTACTGTCTGTTTTCCGGGATAAAAAAGGATCGTTAACAGCGCAAACCGAAAAGGTAAAAGAAAATAATTTAGCTGCTAAAAAGCAAATCATCGAGAAATTAAAAGAACTCATCGAAAGCAAGGACGATTTTTACAAAGTATATAATGAATTCCGGAAATTGCAACAGCAATGGAAAGAAATCAAACAAATTCCGCAATCGGCCGTCAACGATCTTTGGAAAGACTACCAGCATTACAGTGAAAAATTCTATGATCTGCTGAAGATTAATAACGAAATGCGCGATTACGATTTCAAGAAAAATTATGAAATGAAACAAGCGCTTTGTGAGGCTGTTGAAAAATTAGACAATGAGAAAGATATTATTTCTGCTTTCTACCAGTTGCAAAAGCTGCATCAGGAATGGAGAGAAATCGGTCCTGTAGCAAAAGAAATACGGGAAGAAATATGGTCGCGCTTCAAAAAAGCCTCGTCGGTTATTAATAAAAGACATCAAGAGCATTTCGAATCGTTGCGTTTGCTGGAACAGCGCAATTTAGAAGAAAAAACAGCGCTTTGCGTAGATGTCGAATCCATTGACTATTCTAAATTAACTACGTTCAAAGATTGGGATGATCAACATAAACGCGTGCTCGATTTTCAGGAAAAATGGAAAACCATAGGCTTTGCACCCAAGAAAAACAATGTGAAAGTTTTTGAAAGATTCCGGGCTGCCTGCGATGTTTTCTTCCGGAATAAGAGCGACTTTTATAAAAACATCAAGGAAACGATGGATGTCAACCTTGAAAAGAAAAAAGCGCTTTGCGAGCAAGTGGAAGCGTTGAGAGATAATCAAAACTGGAAAGAAACAACCGACCGGATGATTGCATTACAAAAGGAATGGAAGTCGATCGGGCCGGTTTCACGTAAACATTCCGATGCCATCTGGAAACGTTTTATCAGTGCTTGCGACTCTTTCTTCGAACAGAAGAACACGCATTTTTCTTCTCAAAAAACGGAAGAAGTGGATAATTTGAAAAAGAAAAAAGAGATTATCGAAAAAATCAATGCCATCGATGTTACTCTTCCTACGGCCGATGCTGTGGCTATCATCCGTGAACTGATAGCCGAATGGAATAAAATCGGTTTCGTCCCCTTCCGTGAAAAAGACAAAATCCATAAAGAATACCGGAAGGCGGTAGATAAACATTTTGACCGGTTGAAGTTGGATGAATCGGAACGCCGGTTGCAAACATTTAAGTCCAACATGAGTGATATTTCCCATGGAGACGAACGGTCGAAAAACAAATTATTGAACGAACGGGATAAATTGATGCGCACGTATGAACGGCTTAAAAGCGATATTCAAACGTATGAAAATAATATCGGTTTCTTATCGGTTTCTTCCAAAGGCGGAGGTGGATTGATGAAAGAAATGAATCGAAAAATCAACAGCCTGAAAGAAGAATTGAACTTACTCGTTAAAAAAATTGAAGTTATAGACGAGAATTTTGAAAAATGAGAATAGGTATTTTGTCCTCTGGAGGTGATTGTCCAGGCATAAACGCTACCATTCGTGGCGTGGGGAAAACGGCGGTTACTCACTATGGCATGGATGTTATTGGAATTTGCGATGGCTTCCAAGGGTTGTTTAATAAAGAATTCATTCCTTTAGATGACAAATCATTATCAGGTTTATTGAGCTTAGGAGGAACCATTCTGGGTACTTCACGCGAGAAACCTTTCAAAAAATTATCGGATAAGGGCGATGATACAAGGCCTCAACTCATTATCGATAATTACAACCAGTTAGGCTTGGATTGCTTAGTCTGCATCGGAGGAAACGGTACACAGAAAACAGCCTATAAAGTATCGCAGTTGGGATTGAATGTCATTAGTATACCGAAAACAATCGATAATGATGTCTATGGGACAGAGGTTACTTTCGGATTCCATACGGCGGTTGACATTGCAACGGAAGCAATCGACCGCCTCCATTCGACGGCTTCTTCCCACAAACGGGTAATGGTGATCGAACTGATGGGCCACAAAGCCGGCTGGATTACCCTCTACGCAGGAATGGCCGGTGGTGCCGACGTGATTCTCCTTCCCGAATTAGGTTGTAATATCGACAAAGTAAATAAGGCGATACTTAACCGGGCAAAAAAAGACAAACCCTATTCCATTGTAGCGGTAGCTGAAGGTTTGGAATTAGAAGGCGGTAAGAAAAAAGGCAACAGTCCGGCTTCCCGGCTTTCCCGGCTTATCGAAGACGGTACCGGCTTAGAAACCCGGGAAACTATATTAGGCTATGTACAGCGGGGAGGTAGTCCATCCGCTTTCGATCGCAACCTGGCGACCCGTTTGGGTGGGCACGCAACCGAATTGATTGCCAAAGGGCAATTCGGACGTATGGTTTCAATAATCGACGATCAGATCGCTTCCGTTCCATTGGAAAAAGTAGCAGGAAAATTGAAATTGGTTACCCCCGATCACGACTTAATCGCACAGGGAAAACGCATGGGAATTTCGTTTGGAGTATAATTCGAAAATAATTTTTTTATCTTAATTATAACACTTATCTTTGTAATTACAAAAAAAATAGTTTGAAATAGTTATGGAAGGCTTATTTGGTATTAAGGACAAAGTGATTGCAGTCACAGGGGCTGGAGGCGTATTAGGGGGCAGTATCTCTAAAAGTCTGGCTCAATCGGGAGCTAAAATTGTGGTGTTGGATATCCGCAAAGAAAATCTTGATAATCAGGTTCACGAAATTAGAGCTTCCGGAGGAATGGCCGTGGGATTTTACTGTGATGTTTTAGACGCAAGCAGTTTGGATGAGGTAGCAAAAAAAATCAACGATAAGTGGGGGCGAATCGATGTCCTCATTAATTGTGCGGGAGGAAATGTACCTGGAGCAACACTTACTGCGGATCAAACCATTTTCGATATGAAATTGGAAGATTGGGAGAAGGTAGTCAAATTAAATCAAGATGGCACGATCCTACCCTGTTTAGCCTTCGGGAAAGTGATGGCACAACAAAAGCAGGGGTGCATCATCAATATTTCATCCATGGCTACGTATTCTGCACTTACCCGTGTACCGGGTTATTCGGTGGCTAAAACGGGCATTAACATTTTTACCAAATGGCTGGCAACAGAATTGGCATTAAAATTCGGCGATCAAATCCGCGTAAACGCCATAGCGCCCGGATTTTTTATCGGCGATCAAAACCGGGCGATGCTGATTAATCCCGATGGTTCCTATACGGATAGAAGCAAAAAGGTATTGGCTAAAACGCCTATGGGACGATTCGGAAGTATCTCGGAACTAAATGGCCTTGTTCATTTTCTTTGTTCCGACGAAGCCAGCTTCATAACCGGTGCCATTATTCCGGTGGATGGTGGATTTTCAGCCTTCAGCGGGGTATGATTACCACCCCTATGGGGGGTAAAAACTATGGATTTCGAATTGGTATCAGATTACAAGCCAACCGGCGACCAACCGGAAGCCATTCGGGAATTGGTGGAAGGCGTACGGCACGGGATGCCTTATCAAACGTTGTTGGGAGTAACCGGTTCTGGTAAAACATTTACCGTTGCTAATGTTATCAAAGAACTGAATAAACCGGCTTTAGTATTGAGCCATAATAAAACCTTAGCCGCTCAACTATACAGCGAATTCAAAAGTTTTTTTCCACACAACGCGGTAGAGTATTTTGTTTCCTATTACGATTATTATCAACCCGAAGCCTACATTCCGTCGACCAATACCTATATCGAAAAAGATTTGAATATCAATGCGGAAATTGAGAAACTCCGGCTTTCGGCTACTTCGGCTTTGCTATCGGGACGAAAAGATGTAATCATTGTATCCTCAGTATCTTGCATCTATGGCATGGGAAACCCTGACGATTTTATGGAGAATGTCATACTGGTTACAAAAGGCGAGTCGTTTCCGCGTTCTATTTTTCTCCGTAAATTAGTCGACAGTCTCTATTCGCGAAATCAGATTGAATTTAACAGGGGAACTTTTCGAGTGCAGGGCGATACAGTGGATGTGTTCCCCGCTTATTTGGACATAGCTCTCCGGGTGCTCTTCTGGGGCGATGATATTGAAGAGGTTTATACCTTCGATCCGTTAACCGGCAGTCCCATCGAGCTGTTCGACCAATACCGGATTTATCCGGCCAATATATTTGTTACTACTCGTGAACGAATCAATCAGGCCATTGGGGAAATTGACGTGGATTTAGGCGAACGTGTACGGTTCTTTAACAATAATGGTCAGATTCCGGAAGCCAAACGATTATACGAGCGGGTGACTTACGACTTGGAAATGATCCGGGAACTGGGCTATTGTTCAGGAATTGAAAACTATTCACGGTATTTCGACGGACGTTCGGCCGGAAGCCGGCCTTTCTGTTTGATCGATTATTTTCCGAAAGATTTTTTAACCGTTATCGACGAAAGCCACGTGACTGTACCGCAAATTCGTGGGATGTACGGAGGCGATCATTCACGTAAAATAAACTTAGTTGAATACGGATTCCGGTTGCCGGCAGCCATAGATAACCGCCCACTGACGTATGATGAATTTGAATCGCTCACTCATCAGAAAATCTTTATCAGTGCTACGCCGGCTGACTTCGAGCTTCAACTGTGTGAAGGCGTAATCACGGAACAAGTGGTACGCCCAACCGGTCTGTTGGATCCTATTGTGGAAGTCCGCCCAAGCCTGAATCAAATCGACGATTTGATGGAAGAAATTCAGTTGTGTACCGAGAAAGGGGAACGAACGTTGGTTACTACATTAACCAAACGGATGGCGGAAGAACTGAACGACTATTTTATCAGGATGGATATTAAAACTGCTTACATTCATTCGGATGTTGAAACCCTGGAGCGTATCGAAATCATGGAAAAGCTTCGCCAAGGGTATTTTGATGTCTTGATTGGCGTTAACCTTTTACGCGAAGGACTGGATTTACCCGAAGTCTCTTTAGTCGCTATCCTCGATGCGGACAAGGAAGGGTTCTTGCGATCGCACCGTTCATTGACTCAAACGGCCGGTCGAGCCGCCCGTAACATTAACGGAAGAGTCATTTTTTATGCGGATAAGATAACCGAAAGCATGCAGAAAACCATCGACGAAACCAATCGAAGAAGGGAAAAACAGTTGCTTTACAACGAACAACATGGAATAACTCCGCAGCAAATTGTCAAAAACACGCAATCGACCTTAGTAAAAACAGATAGTAAAATTGACACTGCCGCTTACATCGAAAAAGAATATAGCAGCATAGCCGCCGAACCGGTTGTTCAGTACATGACGAAAAAAGACTTGGAAAAACTTATAGCAAAAACGAAAAAAGCCATGTTGGATGCTGCAAAGAAATTGGAATTTCTGGAAGCCGCTCAATACCGCGACGAGTTGATTAAGTTGGAAGAACGGTTAAAGGAAGAAAAAAAATACAGTTAAACAAAAGGGAAAAGAGGATGTAGTGTTATGTTCACATTAAAATAGCGCATCGTCATTGCGAAGGCAATAGCCTGAAGCAATCCGGAAGAAAAAAATTCATAATTCATAATTTGTAATTCATAATTTTATCGTACCTTTGCAGCACAAATTTTGGGCTTGACTGGTTTTGACAGCGGGTAGAAGGGGTTTGTAAGCATGCAGCGCTTCGTTGTTCGGCGCTTTAATCTCGAATGATAAAACAAGTAACTGGCGAAAACAACTACGCTCTTGCTGCTTGATCGAAGGATAGTAGATTTTAAGCTTAATTCCGGTTCAAGGAATCGGAACGAGACATCGCCCGGAAGCTCTGGCTTCGAAGCAATCCGATCCGGCGGTGCAGCAATATCGGAGATAGTCGGAAGTAGGTCTTGGACTTCGGATGAAATAAAAAGAATAAGCTCAACAAGGGTAGCTTCAGCTAAATGTTGAGTCGAAAAATGAAGTGAAGATAAGCATGTAGAAAGCAAATTTGTTCCTCGTTTGGACGAGGGTTCGAATCCCTCCAGGTCCACTTAAATTTTATAAATCGCTTAAAATAAACATTTTACAAATAATAAGTGTCTGTAAAAAATCTGAGATAGACAAAAAACAGACAGTAATCAGTGCTTTTATAGTTTATTAGTGTCGCAGCAAATAAATTAGAATTATGGCACGAAGAAAAAAAGAAATTGTATGGCCTCATTTGATTGATAGCAACAAAGATTTAAGTAAACCTTGGTACGTTGAATATTCGATTCGTAATCCAATATCAGGGAAAATGGAAAGGTATCGGTTTTACGATGGATTTAAAAATATTAATACGATCGAGGGACGGTTGTTATATGCAAAAGAATTGATCAAAGATTTAACCGGTAAATTAAAATCCGGAGAGATAAGTTGTGAAGAAACTGTACAATATATAGATTATCTTGAATATCAAGGAGCATCTTCTTTTCAGAAAACAAAAACTACATGCGTAAATTCGATAAAAATATATGCTTCAGACTTTTTGCAATACAAAGAGACTGAAATACTATCTCGAACAATGCAAACATACAGATCAAAGATTAGAATATTTATTTCCTTTGTTCAAAGCAGAAAAATGGATAACAAGCCAGTAGTTTTTATCACTAATGATTTGATTGTAGAGTTTTTGAAAATTATAGCAAAAGAAAAAAATTTGGCTATTAGATCAATCGAAAAATACCAACAGATTTTATTTACTTTTTTTGAGTATATAATAAAAATAAAGAAAGTAAAAATGGAAAACCCTGTTACAAATATTCCACGTATGGGATTGATTAAGGATGAATCGCCGGCAGGCATACCGATTGAAATACGAACAAGGTTGCAACAAAGGATAATAATTGAAGATCCGCAACTTTGGTTGGCAATCTGCTTTATCTATTATACTGCAATCCGTCCAGGAACAGAATTGAGACTAATGAAGCTTAATCAAATAAATTATAACTCAAAAACAGTAGTTATAAAGAATTATCTGGCAAAAAACGGTAGAACAGAGGTCGTAGATATTCCGGATCAACTATATGAAATAATTGTGAATAAATGGAAGTTACAGGATTATAATCAAGAATTATATGTTTTTGGGAAGAATAGTAAGCCTGGAGTTGTTCCACTTGGGAAAAATACAATGCGTATTCGATTTAACAAATTTAGAGATGAATTGAATCTTTCAAAGGATATTAAATATTATTCATGGAAACATTCAGGCGCTCAGGAACTGGCAGATGCCGGAGCTAATCCTTATGAACTTCAAAGGCATCTCCGGCATCGTGAACTTGCAACCACCGAACAATATTTGCGAAAAAGGATCGGGCAACGTTCGAACACTATAAAACATAATTTTCCATCAATCTAACTTATTTATTTCAGATTTAAAATCCTTCCATAAAATTTGCATACGCACTCCAGCCGGCTGCCGTTTTGTAATCCTCCAAACTTTCCATCGGAACGTATATTTTTTGAATAGACGGAGGAAGTGGAGATCCGGTCGTTGGCGGAACCGGATTTCTTAACCATAACGTTTTAAGAGTGCATGGAGCTTGAAATACATAATTACTTATGGCGGTTACACTACCCAAATCAAGTTCTTCCAACTCTGTACAATTTTGGAAAGCATTGACTCCT
>Ga0123357_10001617_pt1 | contig 24114 bp, 19 predicted proteins | sample TergutEmb28metaG_FD_89873 | JGI IMG/M metagenome (GOLD analysis project Ga0123357, IMG submission 89873) | Embiratermes neotenicus P4 segment gut microbial communities from Petit-Saut dam, French Guiana - Emb289 P4 | ecosystem: Host-associated > Arthropoda: Insects > Digestive system > Gut ... | reverse complement strand
GCGTGCGTGTGGGTGTGTGTGCGTGCGCGTGCGTGTGTGGGTGTGGGTGTTTGTGGGTGGGTGTGTGGGTGGGTGGTTGGGTGTGTGTGTGTTTACTGAGATATTTCCCCCAACAACTCTGTAATGTCTCTTGTTTCCCCATAAGAACATGAAATCAACTTTATTACACACACTAACAATACATTTAACAATGGCAAATGCTAGTAACAATCACATGGTAGGTGTATCTGCAGATAAGAACATTACATGGCTCTTAAAGCAGAAGGTAAAGTCATGCTCAGAGTTCAGCTGGCTCAGGATACAGTCCAGTAATAGACTTTTGAACTCTCTAGTATATGAGATTTGAAGTTCATTCAGAACTGACTATGAAGGTCACTGTGATAAATTATGTGACTGTGGGTAGTCTGACAGGCAGCCATCAATATTGAAATTTGGTGGTTACTAATCGCAAAATTCTAAGGTGTCACATAAGACAGCAGCCTTCCCTGTAGTAAATGCATGGTATTTTACAAAATGCTGAGAGTTAATTCAGCAAGGAGGCCATCTAATACCATAAATAGCAACGCAGAATACACCTGGCAACAATTGTACCTCAATCCGTGTCAGTCTCCTTACCTCACAGTAGTATAATCCAAGGCGATCCAGCCAATTACAGTTTGCTTCTGATATGTGGATATGAAATGCCTCACTTGATGACTCCGTACTACTTGCAGTGTTGATTCTGTCACCAATCTAGCAGTAGAGGAACATTTTCAGGACCACCAACCCATCAACACACTGGCCTGTAATGGACAAAAACATAAAAGAAATAATAATGTGATAATTAATTGTGGTAAATTGCTAATGGATGCCAAAAATTAGCAAAAAGGTGGGCAGGTATCAGTAAGTCATATTGTATCTGTAGTAATCATATAATGGGACAGTTTCTTCTAAACTGACTATGCAGAAGTAATTTTAATCTTCTGTCTGTCAGGTAGGTGTCTCTCTTGACGAAACAGTCAGAATTCAAGATGTTGACGACTTACTCTGGGTCTTTGGTTCGAGACATTCAGCTGAAGAGGTATGTTTGACTGCATTCAAATTCTGCATCCATTACAGAATTAAAAATAAGAGAAGGGATGTCAGCACTGACACAAAATGCCTCCAAAATCTTGCTATGAAACGGAGAAACAGATGCAAAATCAGGATAAATATGTAAGGAATAGCCATGCTTCTTCCAGTTATTTTCTTGTAGATTATTAGCAGCTGTTTGGTAAATAATCTTCGTTAATTTTCACATTTACCAAAGCCTTATAAAATGGTGCCTTATCATGTCTAAAATTATTGTCATTGGGTGTGGTGAGCATGGTATGATAAAAGGAAGAAGTAAATGCTGAATCTTTGCTATACATCTGCATGACACTACTCTGATCCTGCTGTGTTTTGAAACACCTATATTATGATGATATGAATGAATGAATCACATGAACTGTTCAAGGACAATTTGTGTCAAATTGAAAAAGAGATTACTTTTTGTATATGTGTCTCTCAAATGTTCATATTCCCTCTCTCTCCTCTTACGGTCCAGATTAGTCTGAATTAGATATTTCAGATATCAATCCCTGTTGTGAATCATATATGAGGTTGTATTGGTTCCAGGTCAATATCCAACAAATAAGGGAAACCCATTTAGCAGTTCTGCTTACAGGGATAGTCCCTAGGTTCTGCAATATAAAAGCTGTCACTGCCTGGGACTAAAATCATGCCTCCACATTAACAAGCCACTGTATGACCACCTGCATTGTGGAGTGGTCACAGACCTCATTTACCTGTGTAGCAATGAACCTATTGATCACTTACCCAACTGTTTTTGGTGTTTCTTGAAGATATTGTTGTTTCAGATTGCTGCCAGTTGTAACCTCAATCAAGGCAGCATATTTCAGTCCAGTTTTCGCCGTACATCTCCATATCTCACTCATCCAGTGTTTAACTCATACCACTCAGAGACCCGGATTGTGCGATACATGAAGACACTGGAGAATAAAGACGTCTCGTTAGTACACTCCATGATACCTCTTGTAAGTACAGACGTATCTCTAAATCTCCAATATTGCCCTATCACATTCAAAATAAAACATTCAGCTTGACAGAATGTAAAGGTGACATTACCCCTGTAGATACTACGCAGGCACACAGAAAATGGGAGGAATAGCTCAACTCATTTTTAACTTCAACATTAGATGGTGGTGAATAATAAGCATCATGCTTAACTTCTGGGGACAGAGGCCCTAGTATCAATTGTGCAGGAGGATGGGTGAGGTGCAAAAGCCAGTCAAGGTGCCTTGGCAATGTGAAAAATCTCTTGTCCCCGCTGAGGGTCAAACCACGTTTCCTTGGTTGTTGGATCTGCCACCAAGACAGGAGAGAGAGAGAGAGAGAGAGAGACACGCGCACGCGCACACACACACACACACGCGCACGCACGCGCACACACACAAACACACACCAAAAAAAAGTAAATTTGGAAATGGATGGTGCAGGCATTCACCATCAGTTGCAGTTCAGACTGCCAATATGCATGCTGTGTGCAGGGTTAAAAGATTATCCAGTGGGGTTATTTCTATTAGATTTGTAATCTACATATGATTCACAATACAAACTGGCCTCACCATATTATATGATATATGATTTATATGATAATAAATACTTCCTTACTTTGGCCCTCTATTTCCTGCATATGAATTTTTGTGAAAATGCAAAACTGCAGTGATGCAGAACAAAAAGTGATACTTAAACACTTTGTGTTAGTGTAAAGACACTTATAGAGCAGATGTCAAAAATTTCAAGGCAAATCACCGTTTCCTCCCCTATCATTGAAATGTATTTGTTTTCGTGCATTCCAGCTCTGAGTCCTAGCTTATATAAATGACTATTGGTACAGTAATGTAATTAATAACATTACAGTACTAAAAGTACTCTGTTTTCCAAAAGTGACACAGTGTATACAGGAAGAAACTTACTGATGTGTTGAGGGAAAACATTGCTTCTATATCCATGGTATCCTCTTATACCATCAACAAGAAGGAAGCATATTTCTCCAAAACACTGGCATATTTCTGACAGAGTGCATGATATCACATGCCAGAAGATAGCATCCTTAGAATCACCCCTGTCAGAAACTCAAATGTCACATTTTTAATGCTGTCATTGGGTCAGTATTGGAGGTACCTTAAACACTGATCCAGTAGTACCATACCCATAGAAATGTTGTGTGTTTGTTCCATCAACCATGTTCAATCTGGGCAAATACAGTACATCTACTATCTTTATAAATCAAATGTTTTGAAATGTTTGTTCAGCACCATTTCCTGGGATTACTGCATGACAGCACAACTGATGGACTCACTCCAAATATAATGGTGTTGCCTACAGGGATCTTGTACTATGAAGCTCAACAGTACCACAGAAATGATGCCATGCAGTTTCCGGCATTTTACTGACATTCATCCATTTGCACCACTGGATCAGTCGCTTGGTTACCAGCAACTGTTTGAGGAGCTGCAAAAAGATTTGTGTGCTATTACGGGCTATGATAGAATTTCATTCCAGCCTAACAGGTAACATCAGTTTCTTTGTTAGCTGTGAAGAAGCCGGGGTAACTCTTATAGTTGTAATAGTATCAAGTTAGAATCAGTACAACAGTACAAAAGTACAATAGTACAACAAACCCACGTGCCTTTTGAATTTCATATGAAGTGTAAAATATAGCACAAATTTAATATCTGAACGTATATTTACTGATATTGCATACATATTCAGTTACAGTATTAATTAAAGATGTAGTACTTACTGCTCAGGCATTTGGAGGAATTCCATTCGCCTTGTGTTAATCAAACACGCTTCTTATAAATGATTGCAATAATATAAAAAAGTTACAATACACAAAACCGAAAACATTATCTCTCAGTAAGAGAGAAAAATGACATGAGAATATCTGGCCATAAGAAACAAAAGAAGCAGAAGGCTAGGAAACCTTATGCAATCAGGAACTTCATAATTTCCATCATTTGTCATTGTTAAGGCAATCAAATTAAGGAAGGTGATGAGGTCAAAGGGACATGTAACATCCATGTGGAAGATATGAAAAACACACAGAGTTTTGGTTATATAAGATCACTTGATGGACTTCGAGATGCATGGAATGGTAACAAGACAGTGATCTTAGAAAAATGGGACCAGAAGACAAGGACTTTACTTAACTAGCTCAGGATAAGGTCCCAGTGGTGTGATTGTATGAATAAGAAAATAAACCTTCATGTCCCACGGATACAAAAAGATTTCTTGATCAGTCGAGTAACTATCAACTTTTCAAAAAAGACCTTTTTCTGTGGAGTGGGCTAGTTAGAATAAGAAATCCACTTAAGAAGACATTGTTGCCATATGGTTTTAGTGGAGCACAAGGTGAATATGCTGGACTGAGGGCCATCAAGTGTTATCATGAGGCACGTTCTGAAGGGCATCGTAACATCTGTCTCATACCAGTATCTGCACATGGCACCAACCCTGCCTCTGCACAAATGGCTGGTATGAAGGTGGAACCAATTAATGTGTGTCGTGATGGAAGCATTGATATCTTACATCTTGCATCTAAGGTGAGTACAAACATGTGTTATATTTTATCAGTATCATGGGTTACACAGTATAAAGTTACACGTTGGTTACGAACATTGAACAGAAAATGGCTGAGCTAAATCACATAAATTCACGAAATTCAATTTCTGGATTAACCAGTATTCTCAGTCAAACAATATTAGCTCAAGGTTCCAGTATACCCATGCCTAAGCACCAAGTTACAAAAGCAGGTAATAAGAAGCATGGAGGTACCGGTAAAAATATTCTTAACCTGGACACTATATGGAGATTCTCAATCTGGCCTTCTCATACCCAGGTAGAATTGTTAGTGCCCATTAAACAGGAGAAAAATTGCATCTCACAACATTTTGGATTAGGTAGCAAAGAGATAAAAATCCATCTGTTATGAAACAAACACTTGTCATCCAATATGCAGTCCATAATTTCACCATTAGAACATAAGTACTCATACAAGTACATAAAAAGAAAATGCCCCTCTGAATTAATTAAAAAATTTTAACCACTGAAAATATTCTTGACAGAGGAACTGATTTTTCATAGGGTCAGACATGCTGTATTGAACAATCTGACTAGCCTCAGGTATTCAAGGAATACTACTGACACTGAAGTCTGTCTGTACTTTTGTGATGGTGTTATGTACAATGCACTCAAACTCTTCTGTTTGTTACAATAAGGTTGAGAAGCATGGCAAAAATTTGGCTTGCCTCATGATCACTTACCCGTCAACGAATGGGGTGTTTGAAGAAACTATTGCTGATGTTTGTCAGATGATACATGACAATGGTGGACAGGTGAGGCTTGGAATTTGACTCACATTTCACATTCTTGTAATGAGAACCAAAGCATCAAGTTGGGTGTGATGACTTTCTTTTTCTTTTTTATAATACTAATCTGTTCACTGAGGGATGTTGGGTGGCATTACCTAGTGTGATGGATCTGAAATATTACAGGTTGGAATTCACAACAGTTCTACTTCCACAGCAATGAATATGTTACATCTAGGAGAAATTTTGTGATAATGTTGTAGTATTTCATCTGAAATGCCTGAATCATTTTTGAGGTTCAAAAGACAAATAAAAAGACTAATGAGCATTAGTTAAATTAGTTAAATTTGTAAATCATTCTTCATTATCTGAAAAAAGCACAGAAGTATAAGCTCATTTAAGCAATCACAGTAGCAAATTCAAATTATGGTGTTTTTAATTTTGCTCTCAATAACTCTGTTTTCAGGTATATCTTGATGGAGCAAATATGAATGCACAAGTTGGCTTATGTCGACCAGGTGACTATGGTTCTGATGTGTCCCACCTGAACCTTCATAAAACATTCTGTATACCTCATGGTGGTGGAGGTCCTGGAATGGGACCAGTAGGCGTGTGAGTCATTTTGTTTTTGACATCACTAGAACTGTCTTTAGAAAATGTAATATAAACTAACAAGAGTCCTTTACTACTCATTTCTAAGCTGAGATGAGTAAAAAATGTAAGCTTTGGCCCAACCAAATATAGGGGCATGTTTGTTTTTTTGCTTTATTTAATAATGCTCTTCTAGCTGCACAATATCAAATGGAAGAGTTCGTGTGGAAAATGAATTTGCCAGAGTATAAAAACATTGCTACAGCAGCAGTCAAAATTGGAGTGATCTCCCAGCATTTGCCTGCATACACTGAGGAAAGTCACACCTATTCTGTTAGAAAATGTGGCACCTAAGTTTAACACTCAAGTGACAAGACTTCCAGTAATTGAACTGGATCTTTAAAATATGCCACGGGATGTGGAGTCCATTAATTTGGCTCAGGATAGTGACAGTGGCATGCTCTTTTGAACAAATCTTTGGGTTTCATGAAAGCAGCATGTGAGTGAAAATGACCTTCATATGAACTCTTCTCCACAGAGTTAGTTAATCAGTGACCACATGGGGTATGCAGCACACATGGGTGTGAAATTTATCAATGTTAACAAAAGTTGTAAGTGTTCCTGAGACCTATGTTTTATGTCACATACCAAATTTTGATAGGAAGAGTCATTTTTGAGAAAATTTCTACAATTGGATACAAATTTCACAGAAATAAGGGGTTACACTGGCATGACAAAAACCTACTAATCAATATTTTGTAAATGTACTTCCCCTCTTAGTACAAAATTTCACTAAAATATCTTTGTAGTTTCATAGATTGACAAACACAAATTCTCATACATTTCACATATTCTCAGCAATGAACACACAAGAGTGTGTTTCTGATCAAACTGTGACACAAAATAACTTAATAATTTGGGTCCAACAGCAAAAACTGTTATGGATTTCAATATGCTCATCTTTTGTGAATGACTGTCTACTCTACAGGAAAGCTCACTTGGCCCCATTCTTACCCACGCACCCTGTAGTGAACCCAATGGCCGATATGGGACGCCATTCTCGATCGTTTGGAGTTGTAAGTGCAGCTCCATTTGGATCATCTGCAATTCTTCCCATCTCATGGGCATATATTAAGGTAAGATTTATTTTATTAGAAAATGTGACAAAAATGACTCTGCTAATAAATTATAACATTTCTCAAACTGATTTCATTATGTTCTTACAAAGTAAAATTTTTTAAAATCCTTTCACAAGTATGCAGCTTCACGATTTTTCAACTTAAGACACGTGGTCATTTTTCAATCAACTTATATAAATTGCACTGTTGATATCTGATGAATGTCCATGTACAGCAAAAATAATCATAATTTAACAGATTGATTTGCATTACAAATTAAAGTATGTCAGAACCAAAAGGTGCCCATTTTCGATACCAAATCAGATTATAGTTGTTCTTTACTTAGACCATTCAGATAAATGGTGAAGAGATTAGAATCAAGAGCAACCAACCATTTCTTGCTTTGCTGCTTCCAATTATCATCCACAATCACTATTACATGATTTTAAATACAAAAACAAAATCAATGGAAAATCTTCTACACACCCATCATACTCACACATATGGTTAACTCAACTACTTCCTGAAGAGAGTTTTTCTTCTCTTGCTACCACATCCAGACCAGCTTTGAGTTGCTCTCAAATTCAATGCACAATGGGAGTGCCCTCATTAAGGTAGTGGCTGAAAAGAGAAGCTGACCATCTGGTGACAAGGCTAAAAACATGTGGATATATACATCCACATATCCTGTGCACCTTCATGGTGTAAAGCTTAAGTCTATGGACAATTTGTCTGCTGTGTCCAGTACAGTAATCTGTCTGAAACTAGACAAGCAGTATGCTACTATGACACCAATAATTAATAACCATCTGCACACACAACCCATTTTATCATCCACTGAATGTTGTACCATCACCTAGTCTGCTGTGACACATTTCAATGTCAAGATGACCATCATGATGGCTTACTTATAGTTGGAAATTAATCTTGCCCTGTTACAACCAAAAACACAAATCTTTACATAGAACTTGTTATTGAATGTCAATTCATTAATATCTGTATCATATATCTCTTAGGAATTCCTATTCAACAATAAAAATCAATAAAATTAAATTGAACAGTTTTCATTTTTAAAACTCTTCTCACTAGTACTCATTAGTACTTCTGTTAATTGTCTCTCTCATTTTATTTTAATTTGTTACCACATATCTTGTGAACCAACATTAACAACAATAATATCTTTCTCACGTCTTTAACAGTAGAACAAAGACCAGTGCTTTTATATGTATTAGAAGAATCAAGCTCAGCATAATATGTTTGTCCCTTGGTAGTTGTAGATGGACTCAATTATTTATTAATTTCAAGTCCTGATGATTTCAGAATCATATAATACTTTCTAAACATTCATATTCATCTTATTTCTGAACCTTTTTCCATCAATCCCATTTATACTCCCAGCAACATGTAACATAATCATATTATATATATGTACTGTAGACAGTAATTATGTGCCATATTCAAATCAAATGAACTGGAACAATGGCACAATCTTTTGGTTTGGTTATTAAAAAACAAAACTGCACCAGCATAAGGTATACAAAATAAAGAAATATTTACTAAACACAAGTCATTCATGATATTTAGTGCTCAAAAAATGGGACTGCAAAACGTTGATCGATTCCATGACTGATAGTGGTTATTTGAGAGTTCTGTCACAAACATGAGGGAAGAACAAGGAAGAACAGAATGAAATAACATTTTCATGCACAGCATTTCAGACAGCAACAGTGACCACTTGTATATCACTGGCTTAATTTACAGATGATGGGACCACGTGGACTGAGGAAAGCAACTCAGGTGGCAATTCTCAATGCCAATTACATGAGCAAAAGGTTAGAAGATCATTACAAGACATTATTCAAGGGTCAGAACTGTTCTCTCGTAGCTCATGAATTCATACTGGATGTTCGAGATTTCAAGAAGACAGCCAACATTGAAGCAGTTGACATTGCCAAGCGACTTATGGACTACGGTACAGTATTACACTTAACAGACACAAGCTTGCCAGCCTTTCAGTATCAAAGTAGGAATCATTACTTGTGCATGTGCGCACATGTAAGGCACGCACACGTGCGTGTGTGCGCGTGTGCCTGGGGGGGAGGGGACAACTGTCTAGTTACACGAATTCTTTAACACCGAACTCACAACTGCACATTATCTCACGTCCATTTACCTTCACAGCACATTTACTTCAGCCGCAGTTTCACATTTACTGCCGAGCGATTCCTTCCACGTGTTAATCCTTGTAGTGAAAATGATTTTCAAATAACAAGAAATCCAAAAACTACAATGCTCACAGAGTACACTATATAAAAACTTCTCTGAAGACTGTAAATTTAATGCAATTTAAGTCTGCTATCACACTATGCAATATATGTGTTATTATACACACACATCACTTGAGTATGACACTTGTCTGATATGACATTTAGGTTTCCATGCCCCCACAATGTCATGGCCTGTTGCTGGGACCCTGATGATTGAACCAACTGAGTCTGAAGACAAAGGAGAACTGGACAGGTTCTGTGATGCCTTGATTTGTAAGTAACAAATTTACAAGGAATAGCACACCTTACTGACCATCTTTAATGACCCAAAAACAAATGGAAATCACTGTATGCAAGCAAAAAACACAGCACTGCCAAAGACATGGAGGACAACATTCATTTTTCAATTCTTTTGACATTGTTTAGATATCAGACAAGAAATAAGAGACATAGAAGAAGGGAGGATGGACGTTCGCACCAATCCACTTACAATGGCTCCTCATACACAAGGACAGGTGATTTCAAGTGACTGGAACAGACCATACACAAGGGAACAAGCTGCATTTCCAGCTGTAAGTACCTTATATCAGAGCTATAAAAAAAACATTTCCTTTGGAACATCAAGGGTCAAGCAATTTGAGAAGATTCTTTTTGGACTGTTTGACCCTTGAAGATGGGACCAATAGGTTGTACCACAACATCGGTACAAACTAGCAATCTATGCTGAATAAAATCCCAGAAGAGTGAAGACCTCACTTACACACAGTATGTGCACAACTCTGCTCAGTAAATAGTTACAGAGTACATTATTGTGAAAACACACATTTCTTACTACTTTTACTTAACTTTTTACCTTACCGAATTTATCGTGCAAGTTGTAGACAATCCCTTTGCAACCTTGCTACATACAACTTTTTGATATGTGAATTATTAAGAATGGACCTAGCTGGAACAGCCCTTTTATATTTTGTCCTTCAATTTCTAGGTCTTCTATTTATGGTGTGCATAGAGCTATATATGGTCTTTTTCATACTTCCTGTCAATCCCATTTTGAAAATTGTTTTAAAACTTTTCGTGATATATAGGGAGAGTCCCTCTTGCCTTGTGCCACTGTGTACTGCTGAGCAACAAAACTCACAGTATGTACTCTCATATCTCGAAAACCATCACTCCACACTGTCAACCAATCCCACAAAGAGACTTCTAACTACCGTACAGCATGAACTCTCCTATTCTGGATGTGACATGAAATTGAGAATAATTAAATACAAGCCTGTGGGAAAAATCTGCTGACTGCTGCAATATTTAAACATGCAGATAAACGTATGTAGTTACACACTCAAATCACCACAGAAGCTGGCAGCATCAGCTACCCAAGCAATGTGTTTGATGTCCATAAATGAACATATTTTATGGGATAGTGGGGGGAAGGGAGGTCCACACACGTCTTTGTTCACATAAACCTACTTCGTCCCTATAAAGTAAGTGTCTACCAAAATGACGTGATCACTCACCCTAACCCCCACATCAGACAAGGAATCACTGCACCACATTCTCATATTAGATTTTGTGCTGTTTGAATCTTGTCTATCAGTCAGTTACCAAATCTAACACACGCATGCAGTCATTTCAATAAATCAGTTAACTGCATAGAGTACTTTTATTTGTGCAGTAAATATTGATTGCTACAGCTACCAGCACCCCAACACTAAAATGATATATTTTTGGTATTACAATGAGAGATTATTTCTTTCATTCTTTCTTACTTTCTTTCACTCTAGCCATTTGTTCATCCTGAAACAAAAGTGTGGCCAAGTGTTGGAAGAATTGATGACATATATGGAGATAAACATCTTGTCTGCACTTGTCCACCAATTCTACCGGCTTACTGATCGGTATCTTATCATGTTTTGTATGAAATTAAGAATTGAACAATAAAATATTTTCCTTTCTTATGTTGTTTCATTTCACACTCTGCTGCATAATGGAAACAACGTACAGTGAAACCTACTTGCGACAATCCTGCTTGAGATGTTTGCTTAGACAAGATGTTAGAATAATTTAGTACCAGAACTTCCCCATATCATTAACATACATACTACTGTTGTAATACATTTTCCCCTTAACAAGCTACCCCACCTGAATAGTATAAAAAGTTAATTATGCAAAAAGCTTGTATCCTTTGATATATTTTCTGCAACCAGTTCTTAAACAATTTCCCCCGGTTGCCTCTCATTCAATTTGTTCCAAAACACCAACAAACTGTTACCCTCAACTTGTTTTGACCACAGATCACAGATGAAAATAAGTAACTCAACATTACTCCATGGAAACTAGCAGGAAATAATGTCACATTCTGGCTGCATTGTCATTTTTATCCAGAGGAACATTTCATGGCACACGGTATCAACAATGTGACTAAGGTTTAATGAAGCTCATTGTGACTGTAACTGTTCTACTTCAATTTTAGTAATATGATGTATTCTGCATGCAAGATTTATATACCTTTTTGGATTCAATTCATATTGCATATGCATGCACAGTTTTCATCCTGTACAGACAATTACCAAATATGTGATGAGCTTCATGACCACATCAAACAACCAACATTGCAAACTGTTGTCAATTCAAAAAAAGCCATAAAATAGTTGGTTGTTACTTAAAATGTTCCTCCAAAGAAAAGTACTTCAGTGCTCAACATTTCAGTGTCAACTTGAAGTATGAAACACAGTATTCAGTCTGTAAATGAACGCATAAGCCATAAAGGTGGAAACAGCAAAATACAGAAAGGTAGAATAGGTACTTAAACTAGTTCCAGCATATACAAGCTGTAGCCGTTAACCTACCATCTGTGCTTGTAAAATTGTGTTTTCTCATGTTCAAGAATGTGACAAAATCATGACACAAGATAAGACTTCAGAATATAATTTTATAGTGAATATGAATCACTTAGTGGAAAGTTTATATGGAATAATACTCATGTAAGTTCAAATACAGAAGTATACAATACTCTTTCAAAGTTTTACCACTTAGTATGTCAAACTTGTTGAATTTTTCTTGAAATGTTTTAAGAGGGTTTCACTGTATATGCACAAAGGATAAGGAAAATAGGCAATACAAATAAACAGCATATCTTGTTTTCTAGATGCAACTGCACTGATGTAATGTTTACAAGTTCTCTCCATGATTACAATGTTTTTGCACATGTGTTTCTAACACACAGGTCACAAGTATAACACTGTTATATCAGAGCAGTGAAAACAAATGAATAATCTTTCACATATTATAAGTTCATATACCAACACTGCACTAGAATTATGTAATTTGTTATCACCACAAAACTGTCATCACAATCAAGATCACCACCACAACTTCATCTATAAGCTTAAAATGTCATATAAAAGAAGAAAAGGTTGTGAATTTGAAGAGGGCTGAGGAGAACATTCTACAGAGTGAAGACAGTCATATGATAAAGATGAAGATGATATTAATAATAATAATAATATGTTTTTAAAAAAAGTAGCTCCTTCTTCAGTTTACTCTCAGACACAAAATAAGGTTTAGCATAAATACAGAAGTATGGCAACTGCTTTGATAATTAAAATGCACATACAAATCAGGGATTAAAAAAATAAAGAACTCCAGATGCCCAGACATTTTCCATTAATATCTGCACTAAATGCACTAAACATGAAAGGCTGTGCAAGTGCACAAGTGGAATGCAATTGTTAGTAACAACAATACGAATCTTTCAGTACCACGCCTAGCAGCAGAACAATTAACTGTATTTTACATTGCTGAAGTGTAAGTCTGTATGCAAACAAGACTGTTCCATAAGAATTATGGGATTGGTTGAAATAATGCCTGTTGGAAACTGACTTGTACATAAGATTAAATATCTGACAGGGTGAGAATTTGTGAAATCATGTCATGAATGTCATGAACGGATAATGGACAACACATGCCTTCCAAACATAAATGACATCTTCGCTGATCAGAATTACTACCAGCTCTAAATTGTGATGTGACATGACAGCTCCAGTGCCTTTATTTGTGACAGTGCATAAATGGCAAAATTACATGTTTAAGGAGCAGCCAAATGATGTTAGAAGTTGCAGAAAAGTTGCCTGATACAGCACACCTCAGTACTCTCAGTGACTTCATCAAAACCGATAATTTCTAGAAGGATACTGAGTGTAAATGTGTTGGGTATGACTGTGTTACAGACCCCCTTATATACAGATGGGTCCAAAATGAAAAACCAAGGATACTGACAACATATGCGAAGCTATTACAGCAAGAAAATTAAAGGGCATCTATTTGCAAAACATATCATAGGGATAACTGAGCAGAACTGTTATCAATTTGCCGGGTGAGAAGCTACTCAGAACAGCCTTATGTTCCAGCAGCATGCAAGCAAGTAGGCTCATTCCCAGTGATATTTCTGAACCCATTATTCTCTGAATAATGTCCCTATTAAGGAGCACAAAAACTAGAGTGTTCAACACTATCACAGGCCTTATCCTCTGAAACAATTTCAGTGACACAAGGTAACACCCCAGCAGACATTAAATCTCCAGCAAAACTGCCGCTAGCACCTCAAATCACACATCACGTACACTCTTTCATCTCTATAAACAGCTCAGAGCTTAGGTCTTTCAATGAAAACATCTACAATCTTAAACTCACTTGTCTCTCAAATCATCATCTCTGTAACAGCCAAGCACCTCACATACAACCAGAAGACCCAGTTCACCCTAAAACACAACTTGAGGAAGCCCAGTAATCATACAGGAGAATCGTCACACTCCATGAAGAGAGAGAACCAGAAGAGCAAAGAAGCTCAAATTATGAAACAGAAAAAAATATCACTGAGACACCAGTGTCTAAGATACAGTGAAAATTAGTTCTGGTCCCTGAATCTCAAGCATGTAACCAGGACAAACACGGGCCTAAGAATACTGAAGTGATGCCAGATTCATCACTGGAATATGATGATCATGTGCTCTACAGTGATGGGTGAAGAAAACTATGAGTCAAATATAGATTGTTAATACACTACTGTGCACGGGCTTTTGTTCATTCCATGAACACAGAGCAATGAAGAAGTACTGTATTTGCTTAAGTGGACCCACACAGCATGTTCAGATATTAAGAAAAAACTTTTGGTTACAATATTCTGCACCCTTGTCTGCCTTTGCTTCTGAAATGTCTTTAATGCACAAGATTTTACTCATCTACCATCACAAAGCAATTTAGCTTCTAAGTGTTACTCTCTTTTCAATGACCACCTTATAAGAGTTGCAGAAAGACAACAAGTTGTATTACGAAATAAAACAGTAGTTCTCGGCATTCATTGGTTGGTTTAAATAGAAAACTGGGGCACCCATCACTGTTGGATACTTCTTAATGGACCAGTTAGTGTTAAGTGTTGTCTGAACTTTAAAATAGAGAAGAAACTGGCAAATATTTAATGCATGATCACTTTCTGCTAGTAGTAATAAATGGAAAGCACAACCACCTTATTCTTCAGTAAAGACTGCGGTGGTACACAGAGATGTACTATAAAATCCACTGCTGGCAAACTACCTAAAAATCTCTGCAAAATTCATGTCTACTATATTAAATTAATTGGGGCTCTCTTTATTTATTCAGTACCAAACAAAAGCAAAGCAAACAGGAAATCTATATATATATTTTTGATTACATGCAAATGACCATTACAGCATAAACCTAGAAGCAAAAATTTGTTACATTTTATATCATCCATATTTTTAATCCCTGATTTTAAACATCATTAAAACATATTACACACACCTAACAGAAACACCCTGCTGTTATGACGTACATGATGGCAACAGCATGATGAACAATACACACAAAAATGGAATGACTGAATTACAAGCATGTGATGTACCAGATGCCAGCTTGTATTAAAACTTTTAAATATGAAAGTGAAGTAAAAACAATCACCAAACCAAGTGCAAATGCATTGTACTTCAGTAAATTCACAGCATGATGCATATAACCTGTTGCTTGCAATACATGATAAAACATCCTACAAATGTAGACAAAATGAGATCATTTAAGGCAAGCTGCTCTATACATCACGCTTGCTTGTGACTAATTTGGAACTTACAGCATGCCCCACAAGATAATTCACAAATTTACATAATTATACTATAATATTCCTCTGTATTAGCAACAACAATAAAAAACATTTCACAAAAATAGTCCTAAAACAGCTAGCTACTGTATGTATCTCTCTTTGACCATAAAAATTTAAAACAAAAACTAATAAAAATATTTTACTTGAAAATGACAATTCAACAGCTAAAGTAAAAGAGATATTTTACACACAACAATGTATATTTCTTAATAGCAACTTGTGAGTTTCAAGCTCCTTGTACATGACAGGATGGGCACTGCAGTTTCAATTCACAATGTTATGTCCATGTCATACACAAACTTCCCATCCACACCCAAATAAAAACAAAACAAGAGTGGACAGAATATAAAATGCCAGTACTAAACACACTACTATAGTACTTACTGATTACCAAAATGAAATATGGCAAAGTTCCACACAAATTCCTACAGGTACTAGACAAGTGCTCTCTGGTGCCACACAGCTTCAAAATTCCTCACTACAATATTAACTAGGCCAAAACTAACAAACCACATTAAATTCCCTTCATAAACCACCAGAATGAAATTCATCAACCTATATAAGGCACTGAAAATGTCACCCATGCTCTTGTCTCTAAAAAGTACTGAAATATATAGTAACACTTTTTTTCTAGAAACTGCTAAAGAGTTGTAAACCCTTTAAAAGCTGAAGGCCATGTTTAGTCCCAAATACACCCTGACTGTTATCACACGGGGAAGAATTTATTATGGGTGGTGAAACTACATCACTTAGCTACAATATTTTACATAGGGCTTTGTGGACCTCCTTCAACATTGTTTTTAACCCTTACTGCCCCTGATATTTATCTGTTATCAACATGATTATGTTTCATACTAATGTTTTATGATCCATGGGACCACAAACAAAAAGCTAGACAGAAAATATTCAAATATTTACAGAAAATAAATCTTAGTTGTGCAGGAAGGCAGGTATAATTATACTTCAGTAGGAATTACAGATGCAAAACCTGTCGGTTCACCATTACTTTAACAGGCTTTGGTAATGCAGCTCTGTACATACAACCTACAAACTCAGCACTATATGCATTTCCATCATCATATTCTCTTTCACTGTTGAGCAAACTATCAAATGTTTTCCTTCCTTCATTTTCATAACACAAAATTAAATTCTGCCACAGCTCACCAATGCACATCAGATGTGCAAATTTGTGAATAGTGGTAGGGTTATATCCAATGCAAATGAAGGAAATGATGGCAGAGAGATGCACAAGTATCAAGACATGGAATATGTTGAATAAAGAGAGAACAACTTGATGTCACTTGCTTTATTATTTCATTATTTAATGCTCAACATGTTTCAGATGTTAATACATCCGAAACATGTTGAGCATTAAATAATGAAATAATAAAGCAAGTGACATCAAGTTGGTCTCCCTTTATTCAGCTATCAACATGATGCACTGTCCAATAAACATAAGATTCACATGGAATATGGTTCACATCAAATCTCCAAAAACTGGGCAATTACTGTCTGTATTATCAGAAACCAAATTTTCAACATTATTTATGTGGGTAGACACTTGCATCTTGCCATCTTGCTAAAAGGGTTTCAAAAAAAGGTCCCCAAAAAAATACAATTCCCCACATATGAACAGCAGTTTCAGATAATAAAGAATGAAATCAAACAGGTCAGACTATCTTAAAATAAGCATTATGACTTCATTCTCAGCAACCTACCATTCTCTCTTCTCACACTTCATGGACAGAACAGCTTCTAATGTATGTTTTTAAAATGTCTGAGATAAAGGATGATTTCAGGCTTTCATGGAAATGTGAATGCTACTGTTCGTCCTGTTTTTGGTTGACAACGCAATGTAGCTACCAAAGACCAATATCCACATGAAAAATGAACACAGTGGCCATCTCAATCATCTTTAGTTCACAGGCTCCACATCAGTACCTGCAATTCTGCAGTTTTACAAACTGGCCTTTACAAGCTCCTGTTCATCTGTTCCGTTCATGTACTGGCCAGTGCACAATATATGACTGGAATATGTCAGCTACAAATACTGCCAAGGCCATGTGGTAGTTATTTCATCTCAAAGGTGGAGACAGAGAGGACAGCAGTAATAAAGCCAAGAGCTACATGCCATCAGTGCCCAAAAACATACCCATGGCCATATGATGTTGCTCAGTTTATACAAAGGCACTTTCTCAACTGCATATGTCACGTGGGAAAACAAATACGTATTAATAATGTGAATGATTGTAAAAAGAGATAACTGTAGCCTATTTTAAGATACTACCTCAGGACTTGTCAGAGGCACACAGCAAAACCACAAAATTCCTGAAGAATTTAACTTGGGCCAAACATGAAGCAGGAACAATAACCACCGGATGATACAATGGTTATATCTGACTTAAACGCAAGTCATGTGCGATATTAAACCTCGCTTTTGCTAATCATGATAATCACAATAACAAAAATTAAAGGAAAACTATAAATGTTATAAATACAGGAAGAGCCTGCGGAAGAAATGTCAGTATGTGACAGAAATGCATCTCTTAACCCTCCATTGGTTACTGTGTATCTCTCACATACATGTGACTTTTCTTTGTTTTTTTTTCATTGAATACGAGATGTGTTCATGTGCGAGCATCTACCTATGACACTTCTTAGAAACCTGTGGAGTGGGTTTCATTTTCCTAATCAAATTCACTCGCCTGTATTTGGAAATATGTATCTGAGAGATACAGCATGACCTTCTGTGTTAATAGTGCAGTGTTAGTTTCTGGTGGCCATTATGGATCCCTTATACCTAAATAATGTAGACAATGCCAAGCGTATTCATGCAATGATGTCTGATTATGCAAGTGATGATTATAGTATTGATGACAGAACAGAATCTGATGAAAATTATGTGGAACCAAGAGAAGGAGAGTGTGCATAAGACAGTACATCGGATGATTACTGCCACAGTGAAGTGGACACAACCGACAATTGTTTTCAACAGGAAGAACAAGACAAAGCGAAGCAAGGTAAGAAGTTCTACACATATTGGTGGCAAATGGCAAAACATTCTGACAAAATTACCTGGGGTTATTGGCCAAGCAAGGAATGCCATTATGTCCTTTGAAGCATGAAACTGTCTCATTACAGGTGAAATTTCAGATAAGTTTGTTCAACACTCAAATCAGTACATTCTTATTATCCATTCTAACTTCTGCTGCAAAAGTGATGCAAAACTGACAGACACAATTGAGATAAAAGCTTTCATCAGTCTCCTGTGTTCAGCTGGAGTGCTCTGGAGTAACAAAAATAGTCTGAAAGAATTGTAGAGTACTGACAGAGATGGCATTGAAAAATTTTGTTTAGTGATGAATCAGAGACACTTCAAATTCCTAATCATATTCATTCTTGAATAAACTAAAGATGTATCCATAAAATTCTTTACCATTTTTAGCAGAAACCTAAACTGTATCTCACAGATACAAGCAACTGTGTTCTTATTAGGGGATGACCAACCAGGGGTTAAAGCTTATTAAGTAATTAATGGTATGACACTTCTGTTAGCCTGTACACTACTTTCCTTACCTAGCCACAAGCTGCACCAAACATAACACTTGTACCACCCCAACATCAACACAGTATCTTTATCACAGACTTCATTCCTCAGGATGGAAAATGTAATGGTCTACGATAAGATAAATTACCGCAGCAGTTTAGAAGAATGACTTATCTCCGATTATTCATAGGCTCCAATTCAGTACCAGTGCTGTCATCTGTTTCCTTCTTTCCACCAGAAGGTTCACCCCATTCACTACCATATAGTTTCTTGCCCTCACACATGCACAGGAACATCGTATCTATCACAATCTGAAAATTACAGAGGCAAAACAAATACAATTTTATGCTCTCCAACTATCTAACTAAAAAAATGTAAGTAATGCAACAGACTCACTCACAACACAACAATATGTCATACCCCATTGACATACATTCTTACGGAAGAAAGAAAAATTTTGCAGATCCTTAAAACACTTAAGCATTTAAGCATGTTGTTTTTTTACAAAAATATAAGAAGTTTTTGTGTGCTTGTGTGTGGGTGTGGACACACCATTTTGACAGAAGGTGTGTTTGGAACCCAACTGTCTAGTAACACAAGAATCTCAGTTCAATGAATTGTGTGGGTTACAACAAACTGTTGTTTCATGAGAAAGGCTCCTTCTTGGGAAGTTAACAGTACATCAGCTGTTCAATGAATTCATCACCTTCCACAGAATCCCTGAAGGTTCATTACCATGTGTATGTGAAACTGCCTCAACTCCCTGTTCTAACTCAATTAAATTTACACCACATTCTCATACCCTACTGCTATAAAGCCAATGTTTACTTTGTGGTTTACATCTATGTTTTTTTTCCCTTAACTTTGGTGCTTAAATATGTAAGGTCATACAAATTTGCATACAAAGCACTGAACTGGATTGTGCCAAACCAGACTGCTCTGATCTGGACCATGCGGGGCCAAACCCAGACCTGCATTGCCAAATTGTCAAGTGAGATCTGTGCTCTTCTGAGCTATCACACACCACAGAGTAGTAATTCCTTACTTATGTTCTGGGACAATTTATCAGTCCCATCTTCAAGGGTCAAGAAATCCAAATGAAAGAACTCTGCGTGACTAAAGTTAACTGACACGTCTTTTTTTTGGGACTTTGACCATCACGTGATTTTTTAAAGAAGCATAACATTTCAGAAGCCAGCTGTTTCAGTTCAATCAGGCAATGAAGCACCTGGTTGACCCTCTAGATTAAGTTATTCTCAATCATGGGGCACCAAAGAACAGTAACATTTTAAGATATGTACCTGAGAACAGATCTAGTCCAAGGGTAGCAAGAGGAAAATGGCTATTGAAAAACTGAAAATTAACCACAACTCACTAAAATAAAACATGGATCAAACCACAAATTAAAAACCTTACAAAGAGAGATGAACTCAGACTGACCAGACCACAGACACAACACAGAAATTCAGAACACACTGCATTTAAATTCTTAACACCAATGACACTACCTGTGGGGAAAATGGTGAATCTTCATGGGTTCAAGTTTATAAGCAACAAATATAACTGTAATATTTAGTCAGTGTGAATCATATTGGCATTGCAGCACATCTCACTGGAAGTAACTGTGAAGGGTTTTAAGAAGTGCTGTATGTCCAATGCAGTGGATTGAACTGATGATGATATGTCACGGAAAGACAGTGCAGAGGATGGAAATGTTAGGAGTAAGTGTTAGGAAGAAGAAGGCACTTACTGCAAAGATGGAGACAGTGACACTGAGTGGTAAATGTAAATAGATTCTGACAAGCTTCGCGTATTAAGTGTATGAAACAGTAAAATATTTCTTCTTAGCAGATGTTTTATTTTTGGGGGATCATCTTAGATTTGGATTAATACATTTTCCCTTGGCAGACAAGTTCTATTTTAGGGGGTTGTCTTAGATTAGAGTCATCTTGCATTTGGGTAAATACAGCATATTTTCTCTTTAGATATGCAGCTCTTCGCTGCAGCAAACCACTCGTCTCACCCATTACCAAGTTACTGAAATACAGATGGGAAAAAAAAGGTGAAATTACCACATGCAAGAAGAACAACACACAAAATGTATTCCTTACCTCATACAGTGAAAGCACTGAGTGGGCTATGAAGTATGCAAATACACAAACAACAAAGGTTGGAACTGCATAAAAATGCAAATGAGAGTTTTGTTTCATAATAATTAATCCAATACATCCAGTGGCTGCTGTAACGGAACACTTTCCCAGAAATAAGATAAAGTCACCAACACTGTTCAGAGTTATCAAATCCAGTGCGTTATTGACTAAAGTATTAAATGCCTGCAACCAAACAATAAAATCAATAAGAAAAAGTAATCACATTAAGGTTATGCTGGCAGAGTAATGTACATTTCAAGATCTTTAACTAACACTTTAAATTCCAGGTTTTTTGCAACTGTCTGTACCACCTGAAGGGAACCAGAGCACACAGCCTCTTGCACATCTCACAACTGCCCCCATTACACGCAGCTAAAGACCACATGCTGCTCACGTCACTGTACATAGATTCACGACCATTCACAAACGAAAGTTACTACTCTTTTTAACACCCAGGATATGGACAACATTCATTCATCATACAATGTCTGATGAATCTGCAGAATTTCTACTGCAGATTCCCCACATAAATGGCAGTATTTGTTGTTAGTCCATTGATTGAGTCAATACATTTCCTCCATTCAAAACACTCCTTGCACTGCACTGTCCTCTGATAGCAATCCTGCCCACTATTCTGACAGCAACTGCACACATCCACTAACTGTGTACATATGGCATGCACACCACAGGCATGAGCAGGCCCCAGCTTACTAGCTTACCACCACACCATTATATTCACTTTATGAAACTATCACACACTGCATTCCAAGGACTTAAAAGACATTTCTAATCCAACATTAGTCACTGCATATGTATATAAAAAGAAAATAACAAAAGGAAGGAAGAAAAGAAGGAAGGAAGAAATGCAATTCACATAAAACCATGATTATACTCACAACATTACTCACCCACATCACTTCCAGACATAAATTTCCTAATACCCATTTTCTGGGCAATAGAGATTTAAAAAAAAAAAATGGGTATAATGTCCTGCCACTGATGTAACTTTTCTTTCTTCCTTCACTTTAGGACCCTAGAATATGTATCTGATGATACTTGCCACTAGGAATGTTTCATGCCTTTGACCCTAGATACACTGAGAAAGTAAATATAACATATATATGTTTCTTTTCATTCATGTCACTTACAATCTTGGCTGAAGTGCAGAAACTGTAACCTTCCATTGCTATTACAGTATAAGCATTGTGGTTAATGAACTTGATAAAATTCTCCAGGCAGCACAAGCAGCAAATGCATGCTCTCAAACCACATGACGCACATTCAGAGCCTGCATTTTTGTGTTCCCTCAGCCTGCAAAACATTGGTATTATGCACTTTCCACAACAAACACATGCACAAAAAAATGCCTATCAGAGTGAAAAGACCTCAGAGATAAAGGTCATATTATAAAATGTATGCATAATGTAACTATTCTGACACATTCATGCCTATAAAAAAACCTAGCAACAATGCTACAGTCAACATACAGTTCCAATTATGCTGGAATGTAGTGGTGCTGCTAGAAAGTAGCATATTTTACCTTGAAAACACAAAAGTCATATGATGCAAAGCCTAATTTTAGTTCTGTGGCTTATATATGGGTCCAAAGCATAACAGGAATTCTGGGTACAAGCACAGCAGGGATATCAACACTCTGCATCAGCACAGAACAAGGACATAAATGATCACGCACACAGAAATGCAGGCAGGTCTGCATGTAAATGGTCATTAAAACTATCCAACCTACACAAAAACTAAAATAGCTTTCAAATTTCATGACAATCCATCCAGTTGTTTTCAAGTTGCAGGCATGTGTGATTTTAATGGGCATTCAGCAAGGATCCAAATGCAACTGACAAATTATGGTACTGTTCTGTGGTAATACGGCTTGAAGGTTTAACACTGCTGATATCAAAACTTATTCCTGTACACACACTGCTGGAGTCCAATAAATTTGTTTCACAAATAACATTACTGTAAGGTCTATATTATTATTATTACTATTAGTAGTAGTAGTAGTAGTAGTAGTAGTAGTATTAGTATTACTACTTTAAGTCTTTCAAGTGACTGGTTACAAGAAGTTCCCATATAAAATCCAGCAAGTTCCCCATCCAAGCTAAATGTCTACTCCACCATGACATTCTTGATTTAACCACTAACATAACACTAGATGAGTCATTTACTTACTAAAGTTATTCAATGTGTAATATTATATGAATACATGTACATAGTACGATTTAAATTCAAGAGTCTTTCTTTGAAGAACTCATGCCCTAAAGCTCATATTTATCTCTTTATTACACTGTATGCAGCAGAAACTCACAGGCGAATACTTCCCAGATCATCTACCTTCCAAAATGGCAGAATCAAGTGTACATGAATTAGGAATATGCATACCATGTCTTATTCATATTTAACCTTTTGACGCCTAACGACGACTATAGTGGTCATACCGCACCGCTAACCTCTAAATGTTACATTTTATATATTTATTCAACAAATACAGGTACTGAATATTTTAAACATGGTATATACTGTCCGTTTTTTCCTCTTCAAAATGCAGTTTGTTTCATAAATCTAACATATTTGGTTCCTGTATTATTCAAATTTTATATACAGAATGTGCTAAAATTAAAAAAATAATTCCGGTGCCAAAAGGTTAATGGTTAAGCTAACATGGTCCATTTGATGATATTACTTTACGAGACTTCTTCACTGCTTGTCTAATAGATGTTATGTTTATTGGACCGTGAATCATCTTGATAGTTGAGTAAAGAGAGACCAACTTGATGTCACTTGCTTTATTTCTTTACTTAATGCTCAACATGTTTCGGATGTTAATACATCCATCCTCAGGAGCTTGCGACTTATGTGTT
>Ga0123357_10001616_pt1 | contig 24124 bp, 15 predicted proteins | sample TergutEmb28metaG_FD_89873 | JGI IMG/M metagenome (GOLD analysis project Ga0123357, IMG submission 89873) | Embiratermes neotenicus P4 segment gut microbial communities from Petit-Saut dam, French Guiana - Emb289 P4 | ecosystem: Host-associated > Arthropoda: Insects > Digestive system > Gut ... | reverse complement strand
TTTTGTTATTTTTATTTTTTGGATGATTATTTTTTGGTTTTGTTTTGTTTGTTGTTTTTTTTTTTTTTTTTGTAGATTTTCTTTCCTTTTTTTTTTTAGAAGTGTGCAGCAACAAAATGTCTACTTCTATGTTTTTCAGAAATTCTTCAGTTCGATTTCTTACGTCTTTTTCATTCGAACGAGTCCCAGTATATAAATCGTGTAGGGTATGTAAGTTCTTAAGTTATTGCCTGTAGTAGCAGGCCGCTATGTATCATGGTAAAGCCCTAGACGTGTATTCATTGGGGACAGGTTCAGGCTGCGGTTGTGTTTTCCTGATCTAAATATCTAGCACTTTACTGACAAGCTTTAATTTACTAACTGGTAGTCAGTTAATACCGCGTCCTTATAAATCCGTACTTAGCTTTATTGACGTTTTATTCGATTTGTTGTGTGATATCACCTTTTCTTCAATAGTTCTATTAGTGCACTCTAAAATGTAGTATTCCACCATACGCTGATACAAGACAAATCTTTATGAAATAAAGTTCTTAGTAATTTACTGATTTAAACAATTACGCTCTCTGTTTTGAATTATGTGTGTCTACTCACCAGTACCAACTTTTTCATAGCTTGGTTTTCTGTCGTTTCTCAGCCCAAGATCATCCAGGACTAGTGCATAAACGAGATAGAAGTTGGAATATATAGGGGAGTATGAAATGTTTACAACTGAGTCTGTTGTAATATCTGATGAGTTTCTAGCTTCAAAACAAGTCCCATTAATGGCATCAGTAAAACCCAAAAGTTTCGACAATGAAAGCATTGCATTTGACACTATTAAGGGAATTAGACAAAGAAAATATATTTCCAAAACTTAAGAAAAATGTAACATATATTGCCAAATTTTTCATCTGTGACCACTGGGATATGTGTGAGAGGAAATGCTGCAGGAGAGTGTGGATTATGGCAGGGATGCTGCGCTGTCTGTCGGAGGAAGGGACTAAAAATTATCGATAGTTCTTAGCTACTAAAAAATGTATCTCTTCCACACTTTCTCTTTGTCCGACTTATATAACATTAATTCTTTCTTCTAATTGAATTAAAGCAAATTAATAACCAGTCATCGGTGACAAATACATAAAGTGGTTTTTGCATTGTTAGTTGGTGTTAACCTAACATTGATGTCAAAAAAATCGCTTCTTTTTCTGAATTTTAAGCCTTATAATTATCACTGCCAAGGATCTGAATTATTTTTATTTCAGCTTTTTAATTACAGACCATATCTACAATTATTTCTAATTCTTACTAACGTTACATATTTTAAGCACACTTTATTAATTGTAGCAGTCTAAAATAAGTGACATATTTACATTTTGCACTTCTTGCCGACAATTCACGTACCTAAATTAGTTCTTTATTTTTATATACTTATCATGAGAGATACATGAAACTTTCGTTACTCTGACTTTAATACAAATTTTATAATTAAATGGCGTATTTAGTAATTAAAGAGAGCTTATTAATGATTCACATTCATTTTCTAATTTACGAGATTCTCATTCAAATTGACCTCAGCGTCCGAAATGAGGTATTCCATGGCCATATCCATGACCATATCCGTGGTAATGCCCGTGGTCAAATCCGTGGCCATGCCAGTGGCCATGTCCGTAGGGGCCAAATCCTCCCCCGAAGTGATGCCCACCATGTCCATGATGACCGTAGAAGCCTTTATGATTACGGCGACTTTCAGGAATCCCGCTGGTCATTGACAGTGCTGCCACCAACAGAACAGCAATCTTGCGAGATAAGCAATGTTATTAGAGAGATTTTAACGAAAAAGCAGACTTAATGCACCACCCTTTTTAAAATAAACATGTGTATTAAGTAGCTTCCAAAGTGAAGAACCTCACCATGTTAGAGGTGTTCGATCTATGTTAATCGTTCTGCTGTCCATAACCCATCAGTACAAGAGTAAAATGTGTGGAATATTTGGTTCTTAGTGCAAAAAGGATAATAAAAACCATTAACTTATAAATATCGATAGATTATTTTTACTATACGTATTACCCCTTTTTAAAATTAAATTTTCTTACCTTCTCACCGAATACATTTACGTATTTCCTAGGATTCTCAGAACAAACGGCATACAGCATGAACACAATCTTGTTACATGAGACAAACCGTTTGGTGTGAAGTAGGAACTCGATCTTTAAATATTTATTGTGTTAAATAATTCTTCATTGTTTTAAAGTACAGTGTTTATTGTATGCACGAACTGTTTTCACACCAAAAGCCGTCCATTTTGCCCACATATTGTGTTGATTCGTTTCCTCTTATTGTCCGACAAAGAGCGATTATTTAACTAAAGAGCTTTAATGGAGTCGCATTGGTTTTGTTGGGAGGATGAGGTCAGTTTTAGAAGCTGTATGGACAAAATTTGGTATTCGAAGCCTTCGTTTTGATGAAATTTGGTTACAGAAGAAAAGTGCCAGACAAACGGAGCTACATGCGAGCAGGAAAGAGGAATGACCACTTCAACCGGACCTACTGGTCAGATAATTAGTGAGTCATAACTTACAGGATATTTGAAAGTACGAAGAGAAGGTGTGCAAGATATATTGCTTATGTGGCCTTACATATTACTACCTGGTTTAACGGTAACAACGTTGTGTTTTTCCCAACGCAGTGTATTTTTACTTTTCATATGGCTTGCAAAGCCACGTTTGATTATTTTCCCCAAAAACAATTTTTTTTTTCAACGAAGGAGTTTTTTCTCTGTGGAAGTGAGAAGTAAACTTCTGGATACTTTTTATACGAATTTAAGTCATCAAACAGCTAACAAATTACGTATTTTTATAAAGATTTTAAGAAATTTTTGTAATATCCATGCAAATATCAACCACGTAGTCATTATCGGCGTAACAAATTAAAGAACTGAAGAGAATATTGGAAAAGACATCTTGCTACATTAATAGGAAATGAAAAACTGAGATAAGTTGGTAAAAAAGAACTTCGTGCTAAGTAATTTTTATTATATATTTGTAGAAAGACTGAGAAAAAGTAAATGAGATAGACATGACACATAGCATGCGTAACGTGAGGTACACACAAAATTTTTAGTCTGAAATCTGGAACAAAGGGATAGGTGAGAAGATGTGGGTGTAAACGATAGGATGTTTTTAAGGTGGATCTAAAGAAAATGGGAATGCGATTGTGACTTGTTTCAACTCGGTAGATATTGGGTCCAGTCGTAAGCTCTTGTGAATACGGTTGGATTGTATTAAAGGTGAACAGATTCGTGACTGAAGCTACACTGTTGGCAGGACCTGTCATGCTGCGTAACTTTCGAGACAGTTGCCAGATAAAGAATGGTACCCTAGTCCTTGAGGTTGTGGGTTGAGGTTTACGGCTGGCGACCACAGAAACGTAAAAATGAACGACGATTATACCAAGTAACATGAACCAACGAAGGAGCATATTTGGGACAGTCAAGACCTGAGTCAAGCTGTAGAAACACAGATGAAGGAGAAAGAGGAGGACGAGAAATAACGTATAACTGATTAGGCCAACAAATATAAATACGAAGTTCTCGCTCTTCTGGGATGTTACGCAGCGTTGATTGTTAGTTACCGACAATACCGATTCCATTTACAATGATAAAGCCTTCTCTGACCTTTGAAGAAGGGACTGGTAAGCTGTCCCGAAACGTCAGTATGGCTGTTAAATAGGAGACGGATAGGATGTCCCGAAACGTCGGTGATTAACTACCAATCAACGCTGCGTAACATCCCAGATGAGACAAGACTTAAAATCACGTAAATCTGAATCTATCACGAAAGATAGTACGATATGGAGTTAGTTGGGTCAAAGTTTGGGTATTCAAGGACAGTTCAGACAGTAGAAATGGAGAGTAATCGTTGTTTTAATAACAAACTGTTATGAATAATTTTATAACTCCGGTTCTCTTTTTTTTAATACTTTGTTGAAAAGTATTAAGCTGGACTCATTCATTGATGCAATCAATGCGTCACTGTCTGTGATATTAAAAATGCTGCAGACACTCTGTTCTATATGAAGAGTCTGGCGATCTAATCGCGAGAAAGGATACAGGAGTTTTTGGATTTCTTATTGCTAGGTTTAATTAGGTATCACTTGGTACTCACCAGCAGGAACTTCTTCATAACGGTGACTCGTCAGTTCCACGATAGAATCTGGCCGTCGTTTGTTCCTGACTCAAGTTACTGCAACATATATATATATATATATATATATATATATATATATATATGTGTGTGTGTGTGTTTGTGTGTGTGTGTGTGTGTTTGAGGTTGGATGTTAACAGGTGATTTAGTGGGATTTCACAAATATTGACCACGGCCAATTCGTTCTGTACAGACGAAAACACAAAGTAATTACCCGGATATATCAAGGAGCAACATACGTAGTACCTTGCCCGCATCCGGGAGGTACTGTACACCTTTCGAATTTCGACCTGGATACCCAATATTATTAATGAGGATTTTGGTGATTTTTCCCAATTTCTCTAGGCAAGTACTGCGACTGTAACTTCCATATACGTTTCAGTTCAATATTCACTGTTATCCAGTTATTCTAAGCTGTAAATTGTGAGTTACTGAGGGCGTCGTTAAATTACAATATATGAACATGAATACAGCCTGCGGAAAGCCATGATGTTACAAGAGAAACTGAAAAGTTTGAGCGCAGTAACGTGGGATTTTGTGTGTGTGTGTGTGTGTGTGTGTGTGTGTATACACACACACACATAAAAAGTAAGGTGTGCATGATGTGTGCTTCCGCCGCCGTGTAAATGAGATCTTCGCTCTTCTGGGATGTTACACAGCACAGATTCGTGGTTAGTTACTGACGTTTCAGGACAAGGTATGTATATATATCTTAAATTTGTAAAACAAACTTTATAAAACTTTATGAAACACAACTGATTAAATTAATTGCTTAAGTGTATTTTAAAGTAAAATTTTTAATGCGATTTGAAGCTAAGCTTGTTTTGGGGAATCACAGTAAGCATGCTAATATTTGGGTTTGCAATAGGGCAGTCTATAACTTAATTTGAAATGGGTGGTGTCCTTTCATAAATATTTGCTATTAGATATTACGTGAAGGATTTTCGATTTTTCAATCGTTGGGTTTACCTCCAGCGGACAAAGATCTAGGTTATCCAGTTTTCGACTCATCCACAAATCTTATAGATCTCTTATCTCTAGGGACTGCACTGACGACACAAAATGTTGTCTTTCACATAGCACACATTTCACCTACTTCTGATAAGACATCAGTTGTCATTAACCTAATGGCCAAAAACCATTTCATTGCAGACAATAACAAGACCTTTGGAAACCCGAAGCTACTAATTCATTTCTTTCCCGTAGACCATTTTTGTCATGTTTGGTAATCTCTTGAGGCATGTAATGTGTATAAATAGTGCATAACATCTCAGTTTCTACCTTACAAGAACATGTATATCATCCATTGTAAAGACTATACTCGATTCGGGTTGTTGAGTGACAAAACACTTTGTAATAAGGATCATAACTTCTTCCTTCTGCGCTAAATCTCTTTATGAGTTTTGGCCTGCTCAACCATCCTCTCTGTATCCATAGCCATTGTACTCCAATTATGAATCTTCATTCTTCCCAAATCCTCCTTGACATCATCCTCTCATCTTAACCTCGGACTAACAATCCTCCTTCCTACAATTGGTCCCCACTCTGTTATTCTTTTCATTTTAGAATCGTTTGGAACACATAAATATATTTCCTGGTTAAAATACAGAGTTTCTGAATTCTGGAGCAGGAGGTACATACGGCAGTCTCTGTGCTGTAAAGAAATAAGCCACAAAATGTTAAAGAATCATAGTATCTTGTGTGCTATTATGGGTTCAGCACAGTGTAAGAATCCGAGTTTCTGGTATGAGCTAATTCGTAAGTTTAATACTAAATGGCTCCGACGATGGTATATGACTCACTGAAAAAAATCTCCTTTTTTCACCTTGTCTTTGTTTTTGGTGAGGTACGTCGTTTCAGAAGCCGGCTCTGCTTCCGTCTGCAGGCAAGGAAAGATATTCTCAGTCACTGAGAACTAAAGGTCAGTAAACATGCTAAGATATGTATCTAAAAACGGATCTTGTACGGTAGTAGTAATTGAAGTTCCACATTTTTTTTTTCACCAGTGGTGTTAGTGGTGTTAAGAATTTAAATGTGTGTTTCGGTTGTTTGTTGTGGCTGTAGGCTGCTCGGTCTGAGTTCATAGTTCGTTCTGTGGTGTCTAGTTTGTGGATTGGTACAGGTTTTATTTTTGTGGAGTCTACTACTTAAACTTCAATTTTTAATAGCCACTTTCCTGTCACGACACTTGGACAAGATCTTTCCGCAGTTGCATATCTTTACAAGTTTGTCGAACTATGGTAGACATTAACTGAATATAGCCCTATCTAAGGTGCCAACCCGATAAGGTGCTTTCCTTGCCTCTTAGACGGAAGCCGGCTTCCGAAACGTCGTTTTTCATCAAACATTGGAAGATGGACAAGGAAAAAAAAATATGTCAGTAAATTAATTTGTTTCTGGTCCTATGCATGCAGCCAGAAATCAATTTCAAGCAACTCCTTTTCTGCGCAATAATAGAAGAGGAATAAATAAAATTGAAATATGGTAGGGTGTTTTGATGACTTTATGTTTTGCATGAACTAAGCTGAAGACACTCTTTTAAAAGTTTGTAAGATTTCTTTGTTGATTTACAACTTGTGCATGAAATCAAGTCAATTAAGATGGGGTTCCTGTCGTACAAACTAGTTTACAAAAAATCGGAATTAAGAAATTTAGGCCACTGGTTTTGGCCCTTTCCTGAAGTCATATTTTCGCCAAATATAAAATAGATACATTTTAAGAACACGTAAAGAAGTGTTCTTAAAGAATGTAAGGAAATTTAAGATCTAATATCGTCCTGGTATTTTGTATACTTTATTATTTTAAATTTAATTTCCTTACAAAATATTTTCCTTTATTGAAACTCATTTATATAAACGTATAAAATAAGGACTTGTTATCATTAGTACTCCATTGGTTTTTATTTATATGGGTGTCAGAAATATTTATAAAGGTATTATTATGGTTAAACTAATAGTAATAATATTAATCATTAAAGTGTGTCTTAGAAGAATATGTTTTATGAACCTGTGTATTGCTTTATTCTCTGTTCAATGGATCTACCTGCTCTTATTCCTATCTGCGTATCCTAGCAAAAGCAAACCACGATCTGTGGGTAGGCACCTTTTCAGTTGAGCCCCTGAAACCCTTCTGTTCTCCATCTCTGCATTCTTGGATATTTGTAACACTAGACAATTAAAAAAGTTTAAAATTTCAGTAGTTCTCAATACAATAAACCCTTGTTAAAAGAAGTCCTCGGAGATAAGTACCCGTCCTCATTCTACTTTCCTCCCTTGAAGCATGAAATTCGTGCAGGTAATATATGGGGAAATATATGGTAAAAATATATGGGAAATGAGGTCCTAATTTGTATAAAATGTGGTGATACTTTATTACAAAGGCAAATAAATTAATTCTACTTATATATATATATAATAGTTTTATAACGTAAACCGGGGTAGTATAGTCCGTAAAGCGACTAGACATGGGTTTAGACGGTCGGAGTTTCGATTTTTGGCAGAGGTAAGAGGTTTTCCTCTTATCCAAAATGTCCAACCTCCTATATAATGGGTACCAGGTTTATTTCCCAACCGTAAAGCGGCCGGGTCTTGATGTGAACTACGCAGGTCATCTCGGAGCCTAGGTTAAGAACGAGTGGAGCTATAAACATGCTCCTACTAATTGCCTGCATGGCGTAGACAAGAGCAAATGTACAGTCAACCTTTACAGCTGTACGAGTATAATCTGAGAATAATACTATACATATATTTATTCCGTGGGCAAAATCAAGATATTTTAGTATGAAAGGAAGTGTGATTTATAGAAATTACTCTTCTGTGCAGGGTTATATACTATTATCGATTATTGGTCATTGCTCACAAACTATATAGAGTTGGTTTTACGCTATGCACTGTTCATAAAATATCTGCGTCACGATTTTTCTGCAACGAATTAAAAGATGGCAATTCGCAAGACGCATTGAATTGCCTCACATATATGACAGTACTTACAGAAAATGTGTCATCTGTCCTCGGCCTTACGTTTACGACCTTAAATGAAATAAAACTCAGGACGATAAGTGCAGTTCGCTACTTCCGTATAGGAAACGAAACGTGATACCAAGGTATGTAATACATTTGTGAGTCACGTAGGATTTGTGAAGAACAAAATTCAGAACAAAGAAAGTTTTGTCTATTACAGAATACAAAATATCCGGTTAGTGTTCAATTTGAGCTTAGTCGGAACGATAAGGTACAATAAGTTTGTGTAACAACTTTGTTTTTCTTTCTCTATGTCTGGTCCTTCGCAAGAAAACCTGAATGATGGTTCTTTCTTCGAGAGTTACTCATACGTGAAATTTTTGAAACCGAGTCCTATGACTATTACATAAGAAGCTTTATCAGTTTTAAACCGACCAGCCGATGTAGCTTTTTATTTATGTCGAAATGAACGTAATGAAATAATATGTTTCTATATCGGAGCGAAATTTGAAAACAATAATCCCCAGTATTGCATACTGAGAAATATAATATTATTTTCAAAATAATTCTGTGATTCTATAAAAACGAGGTGTTTCCTGTTTTTCAGTATAGCTTCGCTGCCTTTTAGAACGTAGAAGTTGAAAATTAAAGCACATCTCGCGATTTACTTCTGCTTCTGCTAAACTATGAAGTTCCGTGTCTTACACAATACTTGTGAAATTTGTCACACTCGTAAGAGAAGGAATATTTGTGACCTTTGCCTAATCACCCTCTATGATATGAAAATATGATATTCCCTGTTTTTCACAACAGCAAACCTGTCAGACTAGTGGAGTGTCAGGTCTGTAAATGCGATGATAAGCCCGTTACCTCCAAACGTATGAGTAGTTGTTTGAATTTGAAGAAAGAAGCAGGTAGTTGCATTTGTAACCACTGTAGATACACTGCGCATTGCAAATGGATGCAGAGCCTGTAAGTAAAGTTGAAAATTTTCTACGAACATGCATTAGTCGTATCGCGGACGCATAAATGGGGGCTTTCTTTAATTTTTAATATTTGTGGACCAGGTTTTCCGAGATAAGTACGCTTACTTCTCGAATCTATCCTGGTAATTGCACTAACCAAATAACTAAGTGCATGCAGCAGGTTCCAAATTTGAGGAGCAAATAATTTATATAAACAAAAGAATATTACTGTGTTTGCTACAGCTCGCCAGGTTTTCCAGTCCTGTCCATATGTACTCACTCTATTGCTACGAGAAATATTTTGATGTTTTTCGCCCTTGACTGCTAGGACTTCAAAGGCGGATCTTTCCTTCATATTTCCTTACTAATATTTGCAAATAATATTTTACCTTTGCCATGCGTGTCACAATCCCCACTTATCACAACCATCATCTGATTATTCTGATAATATTTAGCGAGGAGTACCAATCAGTCTTCTCAGATAATAATTTTTTCCGATCGTCTTTTAATTTTTTTCTTAGGTTCAGATATTCTCCTCAGCATCTTGTTCTTTAAACAACCTCGGGACTACAAAGTGCTCTGAACCATTCCACGGCATCTGAAAAATTTAGCAAATGCTCATGTTTCAGATTTAACAGAGAACTTACAATTAGTACGTTCAGCCATTGTGTTTGTGTTTTTGAATTCTAAGAGCTAAATTTCGTTGACTTGGTCCCACTGCGTAACAGTATATAGAGTTAATGATACCGTTTTCCTTGAACAGTTTAAAGTTACTCAGACATTTCGGATATCATTGGCTTCAAGGTAACCTGTATATTTAATTGTGTGTACAGGATGTCCTCCGTATTGAGGTTTCTAAACAAGGATTTTTATGCGTCTCTCATTTCCAACAGTCTTATTGAATGTCCCTCCCTTCTCATCCACATTACCATGGTAATATTTGGAAAGAAATAGAAGACGTTGTTCCTTATACATCTTGCTTCATTTTCCCTCATTTTTCTCTCCTTAGCACAAAATTCTGATAGATTTATTTTCATTTCAGAGATCCTTTGTAGTGGTCATGAAAGTAGCTGTTTTCTCCATCATGGTGACCCTTGTCGCTTCTCAGAGCAGACAAAGCGAGGTGGGCATGCGCTTTCTTCCTGGTTCGTATCCCGGAGTCTACGTCGGACAGTACCCCGTCCCATATCCTGGTGGTTACATTGGAGCGGTCCCTGCAGTACCCTATCCCAGGGTTATAAATCCTCCCGCAGGGTACCCCTTACCCGGGTATCCCATCAGCGGAGCATACCCCTTCAGCGGAGGCTACCCCATCAGCGGAGGCTACCCCATCAGCGGAGGCTACCCCATCAGCGGAGGATACCCTATCGGGAGCTCATATCCGGGAGTACCCGTGTTTTATAGTAACAAGAATTCTGGTGGGAAAAGTTAATATCCAGGTCTGATAAGGTCATTTTCCGTGTATAAACAATACAGCTGCATATATATAAAACCAGTTTTTATTGTCAAAGGAAACAAGAATTGAAGCATGTAATACAAGGGAAACTTACAAGTTACGAAGCATTGAATTAATAGAAAAGTATTTTGGAGTTGTTTATTCCGTGAATTTGAATCCAAGTTATATTGTTGTAGCATTAAATCAACAAATGCACACACATTATATATAATCGTATATTTTCTATAAATCCTCCAGAATTCTTCGGTCCTGTAGCACCACCTTCAGGGATTTAAAATACCAAGACTTTATAAATTAAGTCCCTAAGGATGGCGCTAAAACACTGGAACAAGTCGGGGGATTTATAAAAAGTATACGATTTTGTATACTTTGTGTGCATTTGTGGGCTTAGCGATAAAAATATAAGTAACAGAAAAATATTTCTTTACTTACATTGGTACCCGGGTATGTTGGTCTAGAAGATAGGTGATCACCTCCATGGCCAGCGTTTTTAAGATCGTGAAATTTGGTACTCGTTTGCCAACTTGAACCATAACAGTTGACAAAGGCTTAGTGGACGTCGGTTAGATGAGCTGTTGTTTGTCCTAGCACCCACTTTGGATTATAAATGCATTGCATTATCCATCGCGCTTATTTGCAAAATAGGCCATAACACACAAAAACCTCATATGTAATGTCGAACTTAACTAACGGCGTCTACATAAGAGTTCTCTGCGAAAAAGGGATGGCGCAAGTATTACTGGTCGCAAATAAATGTAAATCACACTAATTAAAAATAAAAAAATATTGCTAAAGCTTGTTGCCGAAATGTCCTTTCAAACAGTGAAATAAGAGGAACAAGTACACACGTAAAATAACCATAAGTTACAAAATGTATGTAAAGTGTAATCGAAAATATTAAGCTAAAATAAAATATTAATCTAGACGTGGTAATTGTTGTCACGAAACGTAACAACTATGAGAGTAGTTCATTATTCAAAAATAAGCTTAATTTTACTTTTAAATGTGGTGATTTTACTAAGCAAATTATTGAAAAATGTGTTTTGTGTCTAAATGTGTTTTCAAATACCTCAAATTTTGAAAGTTATGCTGGTATATTTTAAGGCACTCGAAGTTTTCATTTATACTTAATGTAATGGAAACTCTGGATCTCAGCACGTAACCAAAGTTAAATACGAAGTATGGTTGTATGCGCGGCAGCAAGAATAAGTAGTGTTTTAAAAACTCGAAAAGTCATTACTAAACATACCACCTAATTTAACGTAAATGCATATTAATTTTTACCACAGATTGTTTTTTATATGTTCTATAATTCTGAAAATAAACAGCCATTGTTTTTATAAACCGCATTGATGTTTTTATTTTGGAGAAAGAAAGTGTTGACCGTGGGCTAAGACTTTTAAATTTAGATAATGTTTTGAAGGAGTTTAATAATATTTAGCTGTTAATCACCGTCACCATTGCCTGGAGCTACATCTCAATATAGAGGATATAAAGGCTACTACATGCCAATGTCTTTAGATTTAAGTGTCTTCTTCATTTAACAATAAATGTAATATTTTTATTTACCGTAACAATAAATACAACACTTATTTCGCCCAGCAAGTTATCACGGATCTTTGAACTCTAGGAGCACACTCGATATCTCCGAATAAATGGTAGCGGCTGCAGCAGTTTCAACGAGATATCCCTAGGTTTCTTCGAATTTATAAGTGTCTTATACACAGATTATTTAACGTAGGGAAAGTGGAATGAATTTTGTTGACATAATTTTTTGTATTGACTAAAATTACGAGTCGTTGGCTTAACGTTATTTTATTTTTTAAGTGTTTAGATAAATCGCGACTTAAACTGAAAAGAGTGCTTAAGTATATAGTAGGCAAGTGTACCGAATAAATGTTTTCTAGGCAATATTAATACGTAACTAAGCAACATTATTTTTTCTCTGAATGTTTATTTATATAATGTTAAGAATTCGAGTCTGCACAAAGTGTTTCTATGTTTTTCACTTCAAATTGATTGTAAATTAAAAATTTCCAGTTGTGAATAATGTCAAAAATAACAGCTTACCAAACAAAAGTATTTTGATAGCAGCTTGATAGCCAAAATCACTATTTCATAATTTATATTTCTTCAACCTCCAAATATAGGAAGATAAAGCATAAATATCTCAGAATTTAAACAAGTATGTATCTGTAAACAAGTTCGTATGATTGGTCTGCTTTAAGTATTTCAAGTGTTGTGTTTGTAAGGTGCTGCCTTTCGGAGTAAACGGAAAACTGCGAAACGCCATTATCTTCTTTCTGGCTATACAAGTGAGAAACTAAACCTGACATCTCTCCTTCAACTAAATTTAAAATAATATAGCTTCAGATTTCTCATTACATAGGATATGTAAGCAATATTTTGAATTTCTTCACGTGCTGCAGTTCTTGTACTCTCAGAAATGGGAAAGAAATTAAAATTGAGAGTTCTTAAATAGAGTTGTCTGTAATTGAGGACATGAGAGCTTTGCCCATTGTCACTAAGGTATGACGTGTTCTTATGCTATATGAGTATAAATAGGATTTAAGAAAGTTAGCTGGATTTATATGGCTCAGGACAAATAAAAGAAGAAGGTTTCTGAATGCAGTAATGATATTTTACATCTCTCAATATTTGGGGAATATCTTGACTAGCAGATTAAAAAGAGATTCGAAATCACCTACCTTGTATAAAAGCCGACACAGTGAACATATATATAAAAAGACACGTAGTTTCGTCAGTAATTTTAGGACTCAGAAGTATCTGTCGCGACTTTGAGAGATGCGGCATACGTCACTTTTCTAGCCGAACGCCGGTCACATTTCGACATAGACAAGAGCTGCTTCTTGCGCAAAGTTTTCGTATTGCCTGAATACAAATATGTAATTTCAACATTCGAGACTAAGCCACATTTTAGTCAATATAACGTTATTAAGTTCTGAAAAATATTGACAATATAATAAACAAGTAATATTGATGCGCGTTCGCATAGCAATTGTTGTCTTGAAGAAGCAAGAAGTATTACATACTCTGAGTTCTTGTCTGTCGCTTCAGTTATCCAGCATGCAGACACATTTACCGTATGTCACTGTCATCTGTGGACTCTCCGGCTCTACCATATTTATCCACTTTATTTCAGGAAAGGTAAAATATGCGTAAAAACGTTATCGAATATAAAATATTTATTTTAACGTTCTCTACAACTTTTTCTGAAACATTTCTCATTCTAAGAAGAATTGAGCAGGATATGATCATAAAAATGTACATAGGGTTTAACATAAGGTATCTGTTAATCTCGTTAGATTTTAATAAAACTTACATTTTCTCGACAGATTTTCGGAAAATATTCAGATATCAAATGTAATTACAATCCTTCCAATGTAAGTCGAATTGTTTGATGCGGACAGACGTACGGATGGAAAGACAGATAGACATGACGAAGCTAATAGTCGGTTTTCGCAATTTGGCGAATGCGATTAACAATGGGGAATGCAGAAAACAGAAAAATTAGGATATTAAGTTTTCATGTCCACATATTAGAGGTAAGGATTTTTTGTTGCGAAGCCCTGTAGCCCCAGTAGTGGATAACATTGCTTCACGTGAAAGAAGAGGTCGCAGCTGTCTCCATCGCGGCGTCACAAATGAAATGAATAAAACCTGAGCCAGAAGCTTGTTTGAAATTTGGCAATTCCGAGTTTTTTTCGCACTTCTATGATGTTATTTGCTGTGTTGTTATCTTTTGCATTGTTAATTAGATTGTATTAGAATGACCTGAGAGACGCGGTGACACCTGCTGAGTTTGATCCGACGGAAATAACCATGTCAATCGCTGGGCAGAGAGAGATCTAGTTTCCGGAACGTGTGTTTCTGGCGTAAACAATGGAGAATTTCAAGAAATGAAGTACTTTTAGCAAGGAACGCCATCGCAAGACCCTTCGAAGTGAGTAGAGAGTCAGACGGTCATGTTCTGTATGGCTGCCCATTAAACGTGCTACGCATCAATTTCAGCTTCCTAATGTTTTGTTAATTGTAGCACAGGTGTGTTCTATTCATTATAAAATAAATTTGAGATAAATTACTGAATTGAGAAAACAAGATTTTTAATTTATAGACGCCTTCCAACATTTCCAAGAATCCAATTTCAATCAGCGGGTAGAAGTAATCAGTTGAGGTAATGATTGTAATGGTACAGTGTACCTGGAAATTAAAAACAAAAATTATGGTGTTGTCAGTTCTGTCGCTTTTGAAAGGGTTACATTTTAAAAGAAGGAAGAAACTGTGCTTGGATAATTTTAAAATCAGCAGTTAATTCCACATTTTAGTTTTGTGTGTGATAACACTGTTATTTTGGGTGCCCCTGAACAAGGGAGCGCTGTTTTCTATCGAAAACTTGCTATCTACATTCCAGGTAATGTGTAAAATCAAGAAGTCTCCTTTTCTGGAATGTGGTTGAGCATGAGAGTAGGACTGGTGCTCGATGTTTCTATACAGTCTGGTGGTCTCTAAGATCTATAAGGTCTTCTAAGTACTTACAAATGTTTCAGAAAAAAATAACTGTTTCCGCTTTAATGTAGAAGGGGAGGTTATCGAATGTGTAGCATATAGCTCTCTTCATGTACCTTTCGTCACGTTAAATCTAGACCACTGGGCTGCCTCGAAACGCGGAACTCCATTCGCCCAGTACCACGACGCCACATTCCAGAGGATGCAGTCGTCAACTATATTGCTGTGGAAACTTAAAAAAAACTCACAATTTTCTCTCATTGTTTAGGATGTTTCACGAGGACCTAGACCGATTAGGCCGATTCTCCCTAAGAGTTAGTAACCACTTACGAAACCCATGGTACCATAATCGAGATAATCATAATATGGGGTTAACTCTTTACAGTAGTGACAACAGGAGATCTGTTGTAAAATATTTCTGTTCGACTGCCTTGGAATTAGCAGGCTGCAGACACTACTCTTTTGTCTCACATGTTGCCGCATGATCACGGCGAAGTGATGAATATTACACAATCATACTGCCTTGATCACCTGACTAGGTGTGAAGAAAGATGTTTGATGACATATGTTGAGTTAACTTCATCAACCCTAATTACTAATAAAGTAGCGTCAAGTTTCTTGGAAATAGTTCCTACGCACTTAACATCCACAGAATAAATTATTTCACGTCTCTGTGCCTCTATTACACGCAAAACTCTGGCTATTGTATTGGCTTAAAATTAGATTGCCCCTTGTTTCGAAACTCAACATTTTCTGTAGATCACATTATCATTCCTGCTTCTTCTTCAGGCTACATAGTGTAGGAAGCACGTTCATTTGCAGTATTTTCAAAATACCTACCAGTCTTCATACGTTTCTTTGTCTTAATCATTCCGGCCGCACTAAGGTCCTGGAGACGACTCGGCTTGTAACAGAAAATATTACCAGGGATATCTTCGGAAGGAAAGGTGGCCGGGCTTAGGGCTGACAATCTTATCACTTTTAAGCGCTGATTGTGTAGAAATTCTGGGAGCCTCAACCTCCTGGAGCCCTAAGGGCCTGCCCAGGCCTGGAATGTGCGGACAGCTTTACCAGTCTTTATGGTTTCATTTCCCACAAAATTTCATACGTAATTTTTATCAGAATTACATTTATGTTGGTTCTCGCCTCTTTGAGGAACTACCTGCCTCCACCTTAATCCGTCTAATTTGATAATTGAGGCAACACTTTCCTTCGAAAACTCTGTTAGTAACTATTATTTCAGGGAAAACCCTGATGTGGGATAGATCTGGATCAGCATAGTGTCCGATGGAATGCTGCTGCGCTGCTGAAGTAATTATCAAAAGTAGACTATACAGTATAATTTGCTGAGCAGCTTCATGAGAAGGTGAAATTATCTCTTACCACAAGCATACATTGCAATAGCCTAGTTTACCCAATATGACATCATATCACAAAAAGGAAGTTTTCTAAAATAATATTTAACTTGTAATAAATGGGAGATATTTTGCGTGGCTACAATGCTTGTCTCGAACAATGATTGATAGTAGTATTTCTTGTCTTAAGCTTCTCTGGATCCATCTAAGCAGTGGGAGACCAAAACTTGGTTTGTTACATGGTATCAGGAGTCTGTAAAACAGATTCATTTAAACATTAGCCATGACAATAGCAACATTTAGGCCTAAATTTCACATATGTTAAAGAGAGTATATTGAAAGTGATATGGTGGAATAGGCTGCTATGGCTCATGGTATACAGCAGTGTCGGACTTGAAGAAAATAGTACTCCCTTAATCTTAGGATTCAACTAAGATGCCTTCCTCAACAATTTTAGCCCCTAAACAAAAACGAAGCTTTATGGGAATAATTACCAGTCACAGCAGAAAATATGAATTACACGTAACATTTCCGACGGCTAGTAATCTGACACTGAATGTTCCCGTAAGATATTTGGTAACATCACAGTATATATTTAAAGTGTTATTCCAGACCTTGAACTGCACTTACCATTGCTGTGACCTTCTTGCTTCCTGTAGTCTGCCTTACAGGACGATTTGGGTAACGTGACGATTATGCTGTGAAATGAGTGTTGAAGTGTTAAGCATATACAGCGTCTTGCCGTCCACTGTCCTGTGAGCAAGTTTACCACACGGACCTTCTTGACAATTCTTGGATTTCTCAGCTCTCGTGACGTTGCATGTTCTGTACATGCACATGTTATCCTGTTTATTCAGATGTTTCAAATTCTGAGTGCAAATTGTGAATAACAACGTTTTTGTGTGTGTGTGTGTGTGTGTGTGTGTGTGTGTGTAGGAGATAGGCAGACAAAATGTCTGCACCGAATGATCATGTTGCTTCAGAAATTATTTTGGGCATATTTAACATTTTTTCCACTTATATCATTCCAGCAGTGGAGCACGAGGCTGGACTGTGCCTGGGCTCTGGGCCACGGAACGGCTTTTTTTACTCTCCAGGCTGCCAAAATTTAGTCTTAAATCTTACTAATGATATCAACATACTAACATAGCTGGTACAAAGTCATGATGCAATACAATACATATTCCGTCAAAATTTTCTCGAGAAACTACGCTAGGCTTATTGAAAAACCTTTTAATGCTGAACTTACACCCGATCCCAGTGGCCCTGTGGTCTAAGGCGCAGGTCTGCAGGCCACTGGATTCGTAGTATCGCGAGTTCGAATCCCGCTCAGAATATGGATGTTCTTATCTTGTGTTTCTTTTGTGTTGTATAGGTAGCGGCCTTTGTGGTGAGTCGACCACTCGTTCAGAGGAGTCATGCCGAGTGTGCGTGTCTAATTGTGCGTAATCAAGCAACATCAGCAATAAGGGGTTTAGGACCGAGTTGGACTGTCGTGACACAGAAATTCTCAATTTTTGCCGTTTAATTGCACAATTCCACCACCTCGCTCTCTCGCTCTCTCTCTCTCTCTCTCTCTCTCTCTCTCTCTGCTTTTTACGCAGTCACACTGCTACAAGAAGAGCAAAGCGCTTATTGAGTATTTAATATTGCATTGAGATCGGATGTTGGGATATAGGTGTAATTCTCTAAGGAGCTCCATTCTCATTTGCAGCCTAAATTATGCTAGTTTTTATTGTTACAATATAATGATATCTTTAACTTCCATAATATAATGTCATAATTTGTGAATGGCTGTAAAATTAATATATATATATAGTAGAACTATAACACGTAGATGAATAATAACAAAATACAGTGATACGCAGTTAATGCGGTATATGTTGGTGAAAGTTAAAATGTTTGAACGACTTTTGTCCACATGAAAGAAATTATTAATTACATTTATATCAAAGATGGGGATAGTCAATGTTTTAAGAGTGTCAATGTAAATAACACAAAGAATGAGCTAACTTGCTTATATCCATCTGATTTTATAGCTTGAACAATGATACTTTGCTTGCAAGCCAGCATCCACATTTCTGCCCATGTCTGGTAACATAGCCAAGTAATCAAGAATACTTCGGGGGGAAATATTATAACCTAATTTAAATGTCATTATGTTTATTTTCTTTACCCGTACAGACAATAGAACTAACATCCAAAATAATCTTCTTGAACACTTTAACGCTCGGATTTTGTTTTATGTACTAATCAGGTTCAAGACAAAACAATTATAAGTTCTTATTATATCCTGCACTTATGTCTTTGTATGTTTATGAAACCAACAGCGGTTTTTCCTATACAGTCTTAACTGATTGCTTGTATAATCGAGAAAGAGTGTGTTTATTGCGAGGTACGAACTAAATCTTTAAATATCATTCAGATTAATGTGACCTTCTCATGGTTATCATAAAAGTTGTCTACAATATCCCCTTAGAGATATGAAGGGTTGACTCATTTCGATGTGCAGTACAATTTGCACTAACATGATACATCTGAATACTCTTCTTGTACGAGAAAAAGCTGCAAGAGGCAAACTACTGCAATTATCTACGCTGCTTCATGCAACGTCTGGTTATGGGACCACGACAGCCTGGAAGCGTTCATCTGTACGAGCCGGCGAAGAGCTGGACCGCAAGGAAAGTGTGAACCATGAAACATTAGTCTTTCAAGGCCTGAATCATCGCCCTGTAGTCCCAATACAATACGCTGTTTTAAAAAATACAATCCTGTTGATAAATAAATATCTAAATGGAATTTCTACGAGTTCAAAACATTCTGAGGCGCACGAGCAAGGTGCTAAATGTGGTATGGAGGGAACTGTATAAAGTTAAATGCAGCTTCTCATGCATATCTAAAATTACTGCATTTATAGTTTTTTAAAGCTTATATAAAACTGGAGTGTTAGAACCTATTTTATTAACTTAAGGCTATTCATCCCCATTGTGTTTACACTCAAATAAAAGCGACAAATAGTTTTAAATACAACATATATTGTAAACAAAATCAAGCCTTACATGTTGTGGCTATATTAATAATCATCACTGGGCTGCGCAGTGGAAAATAAATGTGACATACAACTGCCAATATAATTAGAGATCTCACACTTTACAGTAATTTCATACGCAAAATCAGTAAAAAAAATTGAATATGTATTCATTTAAAAACACACAGTATAATGGCAGTAGAGTGTAGCTGTAGTAGTGTAGCTGTGTGTAGTGTAGCTGTGTGTAGTGTAGCTGTGTGTAGTGTAGAGTAGCTGTAGTAGCGTAGCTGTGTGTAGTGTAGCTGTGTGTAGTGTAGCTGTGTGTAGTGTAGCTGTGTGTAGTGTAGCTGTGTGTAGTGTAGCTGTGTGTAGTGTAGCTGTGTGTAGTGTAGCTTGTGTAGTGTAGCTGTGTGTAGTGTAGCTGTGTGTAGCGTAGCTGTGTGTAGTGTAGCTGTGTGTAGTGTAGCTGTGTGTAGCGTAGCTGTGTGTAGTGTAGCTGTGTGTAGTGTAGCTGTAGTAGCGTAGCTGTGTGTAGTGTAGCTGTGTGTAGTGTAGCTGTGTGTAGTGTAGCTGTGTGTAGTGTAGCTGTAGTAGCGTAGTTTAAAAACAAATGTGTAATTAAAAATTATTTCGTAGACACTCTTGAAGGTGGTATAAATTGAAAGGACGATGTGTATGTGTTTGTGTATTTGTGTATTTTCGTATTCTGGATCCTGCAGTGAATTCGTTTTAGTTTGGAAATATCTGCAAAAATTAAAAGATGTGATTGAAATTTATAAAAAAAAATAATTTAAAAGTGAAATATTCGATCAAAATATTTATGTGTCTTTACTTTGGGTTTTTTAAAAATAATTCTTAGTTAATTAATGGTTACGCAATTATATGAAGTCGAATTTTGGATATTTTATTATGTATGTAAAGAAAGACAAAAGATAATCTGTAAAATCGCATTATAGAATAGGATAGAATAATATAATAGAACAATAACATGAGTTATATCTTAAGTAAGTGCAGAGTTGAGCTGATGTCTTCAGTATGTCACTAGGGTATTGTTGTTTGACATGGAGAAGAACTCAGACCTGTTTTTTAACCTTACATGACACACAGGTACACCGTACTGCCCTTATATGTTTTTTTACTTGTATATTCAGTCTATTTTATTCTAGACGATATATCTTATACTGATTTTGCCAGTGAATTCATTGTCAAGTTTGAGCTCGCTTACTGCATTTGCAATTGTGCTGTGCAACCCGCTGAGGTCTATTAATATGATATGATATGATATGATATATGATATGATATGATACATTTGTTAACTGCAACTGGGTAGCAACCCGGTGGCAGCAGTACGGTACACATTTACACAAAAACAATATACAGAACGACACAAAACAAACAATACATAGAACGACACAAAAATTTTGGAAGAGTGCGGGCCATGCCCCATCTTTGCGGGTTTTACTCTGACATTTGCCTTACAACTGAGGAAAAAGCACGGAAAAACCTCAGTCAGGATAGCCGAAATATGTAGCTGTTGATTTATGTACAATATATGTGCGATATTTGTTGGTTTGATTGGATCTATTTTATTAACTTGATACGAATCATTCTGTTGCAGTATGAACACAAAGAAACAAATATTTTATTTTAGAATCTGAAAGACATTTTGTAAGCGTCCCTAACAGTTGAAATGCAAAAGCGGTTACGTTTGTTATGTGACCTTGATAAGGCTGTAACTGTCTCACAGATGGTCACAATGTGCAGAAGGATTCAGGTCACTTTTTCTGCTGTAACGAAAAGTCACGTTACCTCTGCACAAGGTGTGAAATAATATAAAGTTAGTGGGTGGTTAGTTATACTTATTCTAAAATTCGTTTCTGGATTGAAGTGAGTTTTTAGCCTCACGCTCCGACTGCATTTTGCCTGACGAAAGAATCTCCGATACCCATTAAAGAGGAGGCTGAGCGGTCCCCAGAAATAGTCTGGACATTTTGGAAAAATAGAAAATCTATTGTCAGTGCTAGGATTTGACCCTAGATGTCCAGCCTATAGTTTAGTACAGAGTCTAATACTTTCACCGACAGTTGGTCTCTTCTTGTAGCGTGGTTATGCTTGTATTATTCAGCCTTTACTTTGTACTGGCAATGTGCCCAATTTGATTTCTTAATGTCCTTGATCTCCGTGGTTTAAACGCCAAGTTAAATCCCATCTGCCATTTGCTGGCGTTATTAGGAGTTCACCCTATACTCCACATTAGCACACATTGTTTTATGTAGTTACAGAAGCAAGGGGCCATGTCACAATAAAGCAGAGCAGTCACACTACAACCGCACTTATGACGTTCTTGCAAAATACAACCGTTATCGAAATAGAGGATTTATGGATAACTGTTGGAATAGCCATGATCGCCTTTAATATTAATCAGAACACAACTATGTGAAATTGTTATCGACTTCAATGATTATTATCTCGTGGATGCAAGTTAAAATCTGCGAGTACGTAAAATCACATACCGCGCTTTTCGAAACAAATGTAAGACCTCACAAACTTGAAATCCACGGTTGGCGAGACTAAAGCTGTGCTTCTTTGTAGCTTCAGTATTTTGCCACTGCACGCGACTCATGTAGTGGGAAGGACGAACAGACGGCAGCAGGTTGTCCTACTACCCTTCATCTACAGATTTTGCTGACATCTGTGTTAACTCAACTGAACTTGTTCATTGCCTATAACGCTAGGACCCGTGTCAGTGGCGCTGTCTGTAACGAACTGAATTTCAGTAGAGAATCTTCACTAGTTACCTTCAAAGAATGGAAACTGCATTCAGAATGTTTCTTGCATAAGGCAAGTTTTAGAAAATCTTTCTTCCTGCAACATCCTGCGGGGCTCCAAAGTAACAGCAAAATCCCAAATCAAAGAAAACTTTCCTTTTATATAATAAACATACAAATATACGTCAACACAACAAATATTTATTGGAGCAATAGGCTACATGTTTCGACCTACTAAGCTTTCCTTTACTCACATACAAAACACCAAGGACTTCCCATATTACCAACCGTTAAGCATAACAATATTTCACGCAATATTTTATTGTCGATCGTGCTCCTGCTAAATGTTTCGGCTTCAATAAAAGCTACCATCAGGCAACAGACGAAATATTTAAAAAAAAACTTGTGTCGAACATATTGTTAAATACAATTTACTCAGTTTCATATTTAAGTAATTTGTGCATTCATTTAACTGGAAGTGTGATATGCTGATTTTAATTATGCATCGAAAGTAAAATATTAAAATGCGTAATGTACAAAATGTAACAATGTAAAAATTTAGTACTTCTACCAAGATGCGCGATCTTTAAATTTATGTATTTTAATTGACTCAATGCATTTTTAAATATTTATATTAAAAATTGTGTATATTCTTAAATATCTAATTAACATGAACATTTCACATTTTCAGATAAATGAGCATATGAGTCACTGGCGTTGAAAACTGACATCTTAATTGCATCAATCTGTTGGTTAAATATTTTCAACTCATGCCTGAACGATGTTTTTATTTAAGCCGAAACATGTAACACGAGTACGATTGACAGTAATACGAGTATATCGTCTATATTTAAAATTGTTATTATCTTCAGAAAATTTTCTTGACAGGCTAATAATCGTTTAGCTTGTCAAGAAATTCATTTTTTTTTAAATCACAAACATCGCAATAGTGAAATGTGTTCATTCCACCATATTGTGTCTTACTGAAAATCCATTTTCATCCACGAACAGACATATCAAGAGGTTACTTTCCTCTTACCTTCAACAGCTTCTCACAAATCACATTAATTTCAGGCAGTCTGATGCGAGAAGCGCGTAACAACTACCAGGGATCGGTAAATATTTACTGAGCAGAAAAAGTGTTAAAATTCGAGCTTCAGAATTCGGTCAAATATTACGTATATTACATTAAGTACATGTTTAGGTGATGAGGCATTGTTTTCAATAAATTAAATATAGACGTGAGAAATAATTTTATCTTCTTTATATGAATGATAATTAATTATTCTATTCACACATACTACATAAAGAGAATCGTTAATATTATTTGCCCAAGTCTGCGTTTCTTTGACTTTTAACGTGTCCTGTATAATTGTGTTTCAATGATTTCACAGTAAATCATGGAAATTAATTTTTAGAATTTTCAAACGAAATGTCAGCTGACTGAAGATATTTGTTTGGTCTCACCTAGGAGACGGACACGAGGGTAACTAAGTGCGAAGATAGTAGGCCTACAGATATTCTATATCATGGACAGAGTTAAGAGGATGTCAATCTGCTTATTGACGGCTGAAATGGTTGCAATGTTAACCATGATGTCCGCCGTGGCCACGGCCTCTGCCATATCCACCTCCATATCTACCAGTGTTGCTATATCCGCTGTATTTCCCGAAGTACACCTGGACCTCCCCTGATGGTAAGACTCACAACCAGATTGACCACGTATTGATAGATAGGAGATGGCATTCGAGTGTACTGGATTTGCGAAGTTTTAGGGGAGCTGACTGTGATACAGATCACTATCTGGTGATTGCAAAGGTTAGGGAAAGATTGGCAGTGGGTAAACAGGCCGCACAGAGGTTTGATAGGCAAAGATTTAACTTCA
>Ga0123357_10001614_pt1 | contig 24130 bp, 19 predicted proteins | sample TergutEmb28metaG_FD_89873 | JGI IMG/M metagenome (GOLD analysis project Ga0123357, IMG submission 89873) | Embiratermes neotenicus P4 segment gut microbial communities from Petit-Saut dam, French Guiana - Emb289 P4 | ecosystem: Host-associated > Arthropoda: Insects > Digestive system > Gut ... | reverse complement strand
TCCCCCCCCCCCCCCCCCCCCCCCTACCACTACTGTTGACATCCCCCCCCCCCCTTCCTTCTTTCTTACATTCTTCCCCCCCCCCCCTCCCCAGAACATTTACCAGTTTAGACATAATATAGAGAGAAGAACTCCTTTAATCTGATACCCACAGGACCATACAGGTGCGAAATTATATTACAGTACATATATCAACCTAAGTTCTCATAGGAAATTTGTTGGTATTGCTCCTGTACTTGGGCTGCACAACCATTCAGAAGAGTATTCAATTTGGAGGTCTCCTTCAACTGCTGCTTCTTCAAACTTTTGAAGCCAACACCCAAAAAATGTGCAATTGTCAGTTATTTTCATTTCATCATAAAAATACTTAGTAGCTTTTTCAATTATCATAGGCTCAGCCATGGGTTTTTGTTTGGAATGTGGTGCTGTAAATGACATACAGCATCTTGTCCAGTTGTGCTAATTTAAGTCCTTGTAATGCCTGTCACTTGAAAACGTACTTTACAATTCCACTTGATGCTATAATTGATTGTACTTGGGTGTTCCATTTCTTTATATCATAGATAGTTGATAATCCATTGTTGTATGAAGCCATAACTGCTTTTAACCTTTCACCATTTTCAGGCCCCCTAATTATTTGAAGTTTCTAATGAACTGTTAAAGTTATGTGTTTCCTCATGCCAGCTGTGCCTTGTTTACTCATCTTTGGATTGTTTGAAGCCATTATAGTAGTGCAGTGGCTCAGTAAGGTCTATATAGTTCAAGATGAAATGGAATTAGTATGTGCACCAGAAGTTATGGATGGTGGAATTTTCCTCTGTCGTCAAATTGTCGGAAGTGCTGGATTATTAGGTGCCAAATTAAAGGAATTCTACTGTACAAATAGTTAGAAACTAAGGACTGGCTGCCGGTTGGTCTTTACTCCTCTAAATATGTCCCCTGTAATAATTATGTTATTTAACGGTAAACCATGCATTCACCCTAGTAGAGAGTTGCATACTGAAGGAGTGAAGGATGTGTATGGTTATGTCTGTTATGAACATGGATCCATTACAATCTTCTAGGTTGGTTGCGAGGACAGAGTATATCCACTGTGGTTTATTGTGTGTCTAATTATGTGGACTTCAGAGCATCCACACCAGCTCTGGAGTCCTGGGGTTCTTTCCTGGCCATAAAGTGGCCAGGACATGAAGTTAACCACTCACCCTCATCTAGTGCCAAGATTAAGAATAAGTAGGCCTGTACAACTAGTGCCCCATTTGCCTTCATTGTGTGGATAGGGACAAATTTACTTTCACCCTTTTTTTACCAACTGTGTGTGAATTTTGCACTTTATAAAAAAATTTATGCTTAGTTTCAGTTTTAGTACTTTTTGGGTGCATTGAACCCACAGCTGCCTTGAAAAGAAAACTGTATTTGATTATACGTCATCCCCATGAAGATTAGTTGTAATATAACCCTTTACACAAGCATTATGCATATATAAAATGTGTGATGCTCAAAATTCTGAATATCATATAAATAGTTCTGCTTTTATGCAGTCCTCATTTAAATTATGGTCTTTTTCAGATCACTCTGGACGTTTAATTATGGCACTAGAGGATTAAGTACAGTAGCCTAAATGTGAATATTTTGCTTTTGATTCATATACATTGGAAACATTGAATGGTGACTTAACTGATACAAATGCATGAAAAATTAACAATATTTATATCTAAATTTTGAAAGGTGTACTGTTGTTACAGAGCATAATGAATATATTTCATCTGCTTGGAAATGATTGCATCGCCTGTGCTTCATGTCTGAATGTTCTGTGCTGCAGTCCATATGAGGTTTGTTCAAAAGTATCCGGACTGACCACAGTACATGAAGTAGATAAGGCTTACGGGGTTTTAACCCTAATTTTCTTCACGATAGTTCCTTTCTGCAGCTACACACTTCACCCATTGTTTCTGCCACTGTTGGAAACATTTTGTGAACTCCTCTTTCGGGATGTCTAATAGTGTCTTCGTCGAATTTTGTTTGATGTCCTCCGTTGCCTCAAATCGGTGTCCTTCCAGAACTTTCTTAAGCCTTGGGAATAGAAAAAAGTCGCACGGTGCGAGATCTGGTGAGTATGGTGGCTGCTGCAACTGAGCGGTGCTGTGTTTGGCCAAAAACTGCTGCACAAGATGTGAAGTGTGTGCGGCCACATTGTCGTGGTGGAGGATCCAGTCGCCACTTTTCGGGTTGTTTTCGGCGAACTGATTCACGCAAACGTCACAAGACCTCCACGTAGAATTCCTTATTAATTGTTTGCCCGTCAGGAGCAAACTCGAGGTGTATGATACCCTCAGAAACAAAAAATGCCAGTAGCATGACCATTGTTTTGCCTCGCACCTGGCGCCCCTTCTTTGGTCGTGGAGACGTGGGATCCTTCCACTGTGATGATTGCTGTTTTGTCTCCGGGTCGTATCCGTTAGACCCAAGACTCGTCACCTGTCACAGTGTTCTTAAGAAACTGCACGTCTTCACTTGAACGCTCAAACCAAACATGGGTGATTGTTTGGCATTGCTCACGTTGGTCACAAACTTCGCGCGCACACGTTTCATGTGCACATTGTCAGTTAAAATTGCATCACATGAGCCCACGGAGATCGCTCAGACATCCGCTATTTCTCGTACTGTCAATGTCCTGTTATTGTTCTAACTTTAGCAATCATTTCCTCGTTTCTCGGTGTTGACAGTCGTCCCGAGCGAAGGTCGCTTTCAACAGAGGTTCTACCCTCTTTAAATCGACGGAACCAGTCAAACGCTTGTGTACGACCCATTGCATCTTCACCGTATGCTTGCTGCAATAATTTATAGGTTTCCGTTGCGGTTTTTCCGATTTTAAAACAAAACTTGATGCAAATGCGTTGTTCGGTACTTGCACACATCGTAAAAATCGCTATGACATAAATGCACGTGCTACTTCCGCGACCTACTACAGCCAACCGAGCAAACGCAGCCACTTGCAACTTGTGTCATGAGTTGCTAAGACATGTATGAACATGTCAAGACTGGTTGCAAACACATCCCACCCAATCAACAACCACTACAATTCCAATCCGGATACTATTTGAACAAACCTCCTAGTCTACATGCTGTACAAAGCTCAGCTAAAACTACCCTACCTCAAGACATTGCCTGTAAAATGTGTTTATTATAAAGCAGGAAAAGTGTGCGAAGGGCCAATTCTTCGTCCAGACTAGTCTTACTAGTTGTGTGTGTGTCTGTGTTTGTCATTGTGATCAAGTGCAAGAATAACCCCATATGCCCAAAATGTGAAGGTAGAGAGGTCAGAAAAAGAAAGAAAGAAAGAAGGAATGTTAGGAAGGAATATGATAATTATTAGCCATTTATTATTTGTCACTAGCTTCATGATAGGGCCGTTTATTCAGGGAAAGGGGTTTCATCCCAAACTTTCCCTGCCCCTGACATACATGACATAGTTAGTCGCATCTTTATGGGAATGGAAATTGATATTAAAAAATGGAGTAAACTGCTTTCAAGCTAGAACAGTATTTCTACCCTGGCTTCCAAAAACAGTGGCCCAGTCGATGTTTACAAGTGAATGAGCAGAGTAACAGCAAAATAAAATGTGGCATACTAATACATTTTTTAATGGAAATTGTTTTAAATAATAATTAATAGATGAGGACAAATGCATGGAATCGAACTAAACACTCTACTTTGTGATAGTGATAATACAAAATTGCAGTGAATTGAAAGGAAGTGGTATATCCTGAAGATATGTTTTGATGTTTCCTGTGCATGTGTATAGGTCAGACACGCTTGCATTTTCTAAGGTGGTGACGCTGACCATTGTGTTAGAAATTTTGCATGCCAAGTTACCTGGGGTGTTTGGATGGTTGGAAGCAAAGCTGCCTTTATTATTATTATTTTTTTTATATAATATATATGAATCGAAGGAACACGAAAACCAGGCGTGATATTATCGCAACAGACTTTAGTTGTGTTAGGCATGTCTTCTGAAAGTTGAGAAGAAATATGCCTTTAAAATGTGGTTATTATGAAGCAGGAAAAGTTTCTGCGAAGGGTCAATTCTTCGTCCACAGGAGTCCTACCGATTTTGTGTGTGTGTGTGCGTGTGTGTGTGCGCGTGCCGCATGATTATATTTTGAAATTTGCAGTGTATAATGATGATGTAGATACGAAAATGTGTTCTTTGTTTACAAAGTACTTAGAATTTTTTTAATCAATTTTATTGCGTACATTGCTCATATCTCATTTTGTGTATTTATTCAGCTGACATAAATACTTTGTGTCTTTATTGATTAGCATCATTGTCACAGAGGAATAGTTTGGATCTGTTTCATCTGTGATTGTTGAATCTGGGCCAGTCCCCCCCCAGCTTCTTTTTTGTTATCATCCAGCTACATCTTTGGTGTTCAGAGTGCGTTCATGTTGTACAGATGGATTACCAACCTGTCTTGAAATCTCCAACCAGGTGGGCCAGGAACTTTAATTTTAGGGTGTCCACCCCCCTTACCATGGCTGTTTAAATTTCTCCCTGTGTTGGGATTTTTGCATAGCTTTATCTTTTTCCTGATTTGCAGTGTTCATGAAACAGATTCCTTTTACAGGACTTGCCTGGTCGGTAAAGTGACCACATTTTATTTAACTTGGATTTTCGTTCTTTTGAAAAGTATTTCCAAGGATCCTAACATAACTATTTCCTAATACATTTGAATGTATCTATAACATTAGGACTGACAGTTTTTGTAGCGTGTCGTCATGTAAAGCAGTCCCGTTACAGGCCTGGACAGGCCCAGAGGGTTCCAGGAAGTTAAGGTTCCCAGATTTCGTGACAACGGCACAGGATGGTGGTAAGGTTGTCAGCCTTACGCACCGGCTGCCTTTACCCCCGGGAAATACTCCCGGCACTCATTTCTGTTGGAGGCTGAGTCGACCCCAGGGCCATGGTGTGATCGGAAGGATTTTATGTCAATGAAAAATCCACTGACACCAGCTGGGATCGAACCAGCGACCTACTGATTAGTAGCACAGCACCTTAACCACTGTGCTACTGCGGTCCCCATCATGTCATCATGTACTTTTAGGATGTAATTTCAACCAATATTGTTGGTGTATTGAGACAGTATGATTGGAACATGCCATAATATATGTATGGTTGTTTTTTATTAATTTTAAAATCTGTATTAAAACTCCATTGTTCTAAGGTTGTGTGGTCTTGAAGATGGACCTTTAAGACTGGACACATAAGACATGGATTTGTAAGTGATGGTGGGTTGACCTGTAATTTTGTGCACAGTGATTATATATTGCTGAATATTAATTATTTGTTGTGGTTCCAAGAGCCCATCTCTGTCCTGTTCTGAGGCAGTTGTATCCAGTTTTGACCCTCACATCATCTTCCTTTAATATGTAGAGACAAACTGCAGTGTAGTTCGGTGCTGCCCAGTACCACTCTCATTTAGGGTTCATGAAAGTTGTGAACAGAAATTCAGTCATTTACAGTATTTTGATTTGCTGACACCCTCAATATACTGCTGCAAATTGTGGTAACAAAGAGTATAATGCTTTGAGTGTATTGTAATATTGTTCTTCCATTTATACATTAGTATCTGAACTGGTTTCTTACACAATCATTGTACCAAAGGTTTTTATGCACTGGTCATCTCCCCTGTGCATGTTATGTATCATGTGCATCACATCCTTTTCAATTTCATTATCTTAATAATGCTGGGCTAAAAGTGTACTGTAGTAATCAGTTTCCTTGGTACCTGAGGCCTCCAGTAGTGCATGCAGCTGCATTTAGCATGGTTTGGCCACTGGCTTGCTCACTTCATAATAGCCAGTCCACATTTTACCTGTTGCAAGTATATGTACTCTGGTCAGCAGAGTACAATGTCTATTGCAGTGTTACGCTGGGTCGGTCATCCATCTACTATTCCATCTGTCTGGTGCTATGAATTACATTGTTAGAATGTTTTGGCAGCCTGCTTTGCCCCATTGCTTAAATGTTGATATTTTTTAAATGAACAGAAAATGTTTGGTGCTTCCACTTTTACCATTTTTTCTCTTTAGTCCTGCACTAACAGGGATCAAGTAGAGTGGCATGACCAGTACTAATGAAAGCGGTATTATTCCCCATACCCCTAGTACTTGCCATGTCTTCATAAATCCAGATATTCTCCTAGTCTCAAAAAACTCTAATCCCTGTTCTCTTACAGTTAAATTCTTTTAATGTATATGTATGTAGAAGAGCGAAGATTTGGAACTCCCCCCCCCCAAAAAAAAATATGGGTATAATATCATGAGGCCTTACAACACCATTTCGCACCATAACTGCACTGTGCAATATTGTAACATACAGTCACAAACTTACCCTTTGTGGGCTTATCAGTAAAGTTCTGTGTTTTTCTTTATAGATTGACAACATTAAACTTGTATATGACAATGAAACAAGAACAACATCAAATTCTAAAGGGGTTGAGATTAGAATCCCAGGCTTTGGGAGCACTGCGTCAGTTGAATGGATTGATCCAAGTCAGGCATCCCAAGGAGCATATTTTAAAGACATTGCTAACACATTGGTTGCTTTGGGTTATGAACGTAATGTTTCTCTTCGAGGTGCTCCATATGACTTTCGGAAAGCCCCAAGTAAGCTGCATGAACACTTGTATAGATTTAGAGAAGAGTTGGATATTCTTATATAGAAACTGTAGTGGCAGTGAATGTCTTAATGTTACACTTTGTGATATGTGTCTAATGTGTTTTGTTCTGTTTTGTTAGATGAGAATGGTGAATATTTTATGAGGCTGAAGGCACTAGTGGAAGAAACATATAGAATAAATGATAATCAGCCTGTAATAATATTGGCGCACAGTATGGGTGGTCCAATGAGTTTACATTTCTTACACACCCAATCACAGAGCTGGAAGGACCAACACATTCGTGCACTTGTCGCATTGTCTGGTGCATGGGGAGGCTCAGTGAAGGCATTGAAGGTTTTTGCAGTGGGTAAGTTGATTGTTGAACCTAATATGTTTAATTTCAACAGCAGGGGTGCACAAGTCTTGGGTGCCTGTTCATCCAGGTGACTAATTTCATTTGTGGTCTGTAACATTTTCAGTATAACATTTGGAGTTTTTGCCTTATGTACAACAATGAGTATCAGTTGATGTGCATCAAACAGAATGTACCAGGTAACAGAGTCACAGGTAACTTCAGGATTGTGGGTTCTGAGTATGGAACTTGCATCATGTGACATGTATGGTGCCTAGAAATTGGAGGTGACTTAAATTTTTGGAAAGTTTATAGTCCCTTGTGTTACAGGCAAGCATCGATTGTTTATACAGCTTATTTCCTACACTTTCTAGTAAAAGAAAATAGTTTTGTAATCCTGTGTTTATACTCTGAAGAAATGTTAGCATGATCATACATATAGCCCATTTGAATAGTCACACTAAGCTGTAATAAGAATACTCTTTTCCCTGGAACATTGTAGTTTGTTTACAGCATCCTAAATCCTAAATTTTGCCACTCTTCTTCTTCTTCTTGTATATGGATGTCTGTATGGGTTCTGTGTCAGTTCTTTTCATTAAGTCATTTAAGTATTCTGACCCTTTCAGAGTGATTTCAGCCAATGTTCCATCATGTGTTTAGAACAAATGTGATGCATCGAGAAGCTGTTGTGTAGGAAGGGAAAGTAATAACAGGAACTCTGGCATTCAGCCAGTTTGTGTGAGCATGTGTTAGAGAATGGGTTGGGCAAAGAGTAGCTTACTTCCTTTTCGTAATTGGAGGGAGGAGTTAAATTCAAGCAACATTATATTAGACAAGTAAACAAATGAAGAATATGACAATAGAACAAATTGATTTATGTATTGCATTTAAATTAAATAAGTTACGCATCACTGTTACTTTCAGTGCACGCACCTAAGATAGCTTATGTATCACATAACCTGTTTCTGAACCCTGCCATATCCAGCTGCTTAGGTGACTGGCTCTGTCATATGACTACAGGGAAGTTATTATGTCATCATATTTTATTGGTGCTTATTTTCTGGCATCACACAACAGTATTCAGTACAGACATCTTTTTCCAAAATATGAAAGAACTTCATTAACATTATGTTACTTGTATTGTTGGAAAGTGATTACAGATTAACCCTTTAAAGTCTGCTGGTTTCTTGCTGCAGCAACAGGTTTAACATTCAAAAATCCTACATTCTACCCACACTGTTAATTTTTTTTGTTATTATCTCAAAACAACTGGTAACTTTGGTCCTACGTAACTTAAACTGATTGGTGTTTTATAACTGAGAATAAACGTAATTACTGCACGGAACAAACTGGGTCTTAAATAAAACAATTTATACCTCATGTTTAAAGGGTTAACTGCAGTATCATATTTGTGGTGTGAGTGGGATGTGGCAGTGTAGATTATGCTGCCTCCTTATTTTAAGAAGTTTTGAGTGTTACACAGGTACTCCCATCTTTCTTTGAGGAACAATTACTGGTTTTATTGATTTCTTTCCTTCAGTCCTGTCAGTTTATTGATGGAAAGTATGTTCAGATTCTTGTCAGTTGTGACTTTGGACCGATTGCACTGGTCGGCATCAATTTCCTCCCTGAAATAATTGTGATAGGTTTTTAAGGGCAGTAGGTTTACGAACTGAAATGTGCGAATAAAATGATTGTGTCACCCTTTGTTTGGATAATACCAGTTGGTACCTCAGTTGAATGGCCAAAAACTGAAATTTGAGGTTGGGCTACTCGTTTTTTATGCTCTTCATTTATTTTTCTTGATTTAAGTCAAATGCCTAGAATAATGTTATCTTGAACTGTATCTCAATCTGAAAAGTCTTCCTTCTAACTGTTGACATTAAACACACCTACATTTTATCACAGCAACAAAACAAAGGCTCGGCTAGGTGGGTGACAGCTTAAGCAGTAGAATCTTTTTGAGAAAGGTGTAATAGTATCATTTTATAGGAGGAGGCAGTCAGACATAGCAACATATTACTCAGCAGATGGTAATCTAGTGTACTAAAGTAACATCCAAGAAATAATGGACGAATTGTAACAATGTGGCTTTTCATTGATTCATCAAAGGTCAGTTTGAAGGCAGTATTACTGCAGTTCACAGTAAGTAAACATAAGAGAACCTTCAGGTATTGCTGCAAAAAATATGCTATGAAGAAAAATGGTGGAATATATGTGCTGACCTAAAAGTTACAACAATGCTGATTGGGCTGCATGGCTGCATGCCACTACAGAATTATAAAATGGCTTTCTGTTCAGAAACAATGCAAGGTCAGAAGAATATGGCACATCCTGCTTTAGGGGATAAGGCAAAAATCTATTTGCCTCCATAGCATATCAAGCTCGGTTTGATAAATATATCTGTAAAAGCAATGGATAAATGAGGCAAAGAGTTTGCCTATTTAAGGCAAATATTTCCCAAAATAAGTGAGGCCAAGATGATAGAAGGTATTTTCATTGGTCCACAAGTTACACAACTACTCAAAGACTAAGACTTCAACACACAATTAAATTTGGCAGAAAGAAGAGCATGGAAGGCATTTGAAAAAAGTGTCTGCAGAAGCTATGAATGCGATGAAAAAGTGGAAAATTGCAGTGAAATTGTGCAGGAACTGATTTCATCATACAGTTCTTTGGGGTGTAACATGTCATAGAAACTTAATTTTTTGCATTCACATTTGAATTTTCTTCCTGAAAACATGGGAGCCATCTACAATGAACATGGCACAAGGTTCCACCAGGATATTTCCCAAATTGAAAAGAGATGCAGTGGAAAATTGAGTCCAAATATGTTGGCTGACTATTGCTGGATTCTTATAAGGGAGACACTGACTGACAATAATAAGAGGCAAAAGAAGAGTGTTTAATGTTTTTTTTTATATTTAGAATACAGTATATAGAAACATTATTTATTATCTGATAATGTATATTGTAGATAGAAACCAATGTATTACTTTTTTATTACAAATGTAGTTTTTTCATTTAATCCCCTCTTCCATCACATTGTTGTGTGATAGGGCAAGTTGGTTGTCATATTCAGATTCAGCAATGTCAAAGCTGTAAGAATCACCCAGAATTTTAACAGGGAGTGAAAAAAATTTTTTTTGCTGACCATTGTCATTGAAATAAAACAAAATCCCATTAATCTGAACCACACGGCAGTGGACCATCACAAAATTATTAAATATTCAGATTATCAGATAGTACTTATGCTGACCTAAGTTCTTATATGTAATCATTTGTTACTGCTCCTATACTTGGGGTGCACACCTAAGCAGAGAAGTATTCCATTAGGATATCTCCTTCACCTGCTGGCTCAGGGACAACAGGGTTCTCTTCTATGTGTTGTGGTGTCTTCATAGCTAAAGAAGTTGATGGTGTAGGAGGCAAGAGATACCACATCAGGTGATGTACAGACACTTGAGGCCTTCTTGAATATGTCCCTGAGATTTGCCTGTTTCATTGATGAAGTTTTTTTTCTGGTAAAAAGCAACACTTACGGCCTCTGGACTGCTCATCTCAAGTTCCACATTATGTGATTTCCAAATTATTGTACATCGGGTGAAAGGAATTTTGCTGGACAAACTTGAAAATCAAACACTATTAGCGAGGTTTGCTGAACTCTGTCCATTTACACACGTGACACAGTGAGAGGACATGGCTCTTAGGCATGCACCTGTAGTGATGGTGAAATTGAGGAAAATTCAGTGTAAATGGTCTCACCTTAATGCATTTGGTGTTGAAACCTTGTTGCAGGTGACGATTTAGGTTCTTATGCCCTAAGGGAGGCTACATTACGGGAGGAACAAATAACCTCGCCAAGTTTAGCATGGCTAATGCCATCCAGTTTGTTTTGGAGTCCAGATGAAATTTTAGTACAAACGGATGTGAGAAATTATACAATAAAGGACTTCCAGGAATTCTTTGAGTAAGTATATTTTCTTGCATTGTTTTGTAATGAACAAACCTACTAAAAAATAGAAAGGAAAGAGGTGATGGCTGGTGACACAAGTCACAAACAGGTTAATTAGCCAGTTGGAGCTTGTATTCAGATTTATTATTTGTTGATCATGTTGAAAATGAATATAAACAGCATTCGTTTGGCTGGCTGTGATATAATAAGCAACTGATTAAATAGTTTACAATCTCTGTAATAGCTTGTTCAAATGCAGACACAGAGGCATTATAGAGCCCCAGATCCTTTTCTTGTGAGGACTCTGTGCACAACAGTACGTAGAGACTGTAGACATCATTATTACTGGCATAAAACAGTTTTATTTCCTAGTTACAAAATTGGCTGAGTAAAGATATGCTCCAATTGACCTAGCAGTGAGAATTTAATATGCCGAATGATAGTGTGGACATTGCCTGCATCTTTTGCCATCATGTCAAGGACAAATACTCATATTGTTACATTTGATGACTAGGACCTGAAAGTAATACTTTTCATGGATGAAGTTTGGTTGAATTGCAGTAGTTACATTGACATTTAAATCCTGCTTGACTGGTGAAGAAAGAAATTGATGGCACTTAATAGTGGTAAATTGTTATATTGAAATTTGTACTAAATAAGTAATGAAGTAACTGACTCCTTGGAGCAAATACCTTGTTGAGAAACAAATGTTTCCTCAGCTAGACAAGAAAGTTCTTGCATTTTATGAAATTCAGAGGCTTATTACCATGTTCAAAAGAGCCCACCATCACTTGCCCATATTATGAGCCAGAACACTTCCATCCCATGTATTTAAGATTTGTTTTAATGTTATGCTGTTACCTATGTCTAGGTCTTCCAAGTGGCCTCTTTCCATCAGGTTTCCCCATCAAAATCCTGCACACATCTCTTCTCCCCATACATGTCACAAGACACACCCTTCTAATTTGCCATGATTTGAGCTCCCACATAATATTTGGTGCAGATACAATTTGCATAGGCTGTAGTTACGTAAAGTCATAAAATCGCGCAAGTGGAGCATTTTTCAGCTTACAGAAGTACCGTAGTTTTGTTGGTGGTTAATTTCCTGAAAACTGTATGCCACATGAAATGACAGTTTTTAGAAATAATTTTTATAATGCATACTGAATGATTGGGGTCCGCGGTAGCACAGCGGTTAAGGTGCTTTGCTACAAATTGGAAAGTCGCTGGTTCAATTCCAGATGGTGTCATTGGAATTTTTCATTGACATGATCCTTCTGATCGCACTATGGCCCTGGGGTCGACTCAGCCTCTAACAGAAATAAGTACCAGGAGTATTTCCTGGGGTTAAAAGTGGCCGGTGCGTAAGGCTGACAACCTTACTACCATCCTGGGCCATTGTCACGTAATCTGGGAACCTTAACTTCCTGGAACCCTCTGGGCACCTGGGGCCTGTAATGGGACAAATTTACCTTTTTATACTGAATGAAAGTATGGGTATAAACATACATTTATTTTGGGACCAGTGGTGGGTTTGTGAATATTGCAGTGGACTTTAGTATTCCTTACAGGCAGGAATTTCCTTGCTCATCAAAGAATTATGCATTTATTTACTAAGGAGGTTGGAAGCTAGTTCTTTATATGCAGTGTTTGTTTGTTAGGGGTATTGGATATGCTGTGGGCTGGGAGATGCGTAAAGATGTGGAGAGATATTCCATTGATTTTGAAGCACCAGGTGTAGAAGTACATTGTTTACATGGTTATGGAGTAGATACAATGAACAGGTAAGTGACTTGCAGATTTGTGATTACCGTCTTCTTTTTGTCTCTAATTACAAGGGTTTTAAAACAGAAGTCTGGCCTGAATGACACCAGAGGTGTAAGTGTATTTAATTGCATTTTTTTGTCAGTTTGACTAAATTTTGGCTCCATGGAATGCATAACATATATGTTTGTATGTATGTACGTATGTATACATATATATATATATATATATATCATATGTGAGTGCACATGCGCGCGTGTGTGTGTGTGTGAGCTTGTGCATGCATACATGCATTAATGTTTGTAATTTTCTTCACTTATTTCAAAAAAGATTTAATTTGTCTTTCTCAGTTGAGTTGTGTGTGTGTGTGTGTGCATGCGCGTGTATGCGTGCATGCATGGAGAGGATGAGAAATGGCACCAGATAGCTGTAACTGAGAATTAAATATGGACATGAGTTAGGATAGTAATGGATGTTGTGTTGATTTTGGAATATCACTCTTGCCAGCATTGCACAACAACTGGGAAGTTCATAATCGGTCTAGTAATGAACTACTTAGAAAACACTATAGAAAACACTTTTTACAATAATGAGGTCATCTACAGTGGAATTGGCAATGTCATGACTCAGGCGGGCCTGTGTTCAGTCCCATGCCAGGCTGTACGAATTTGTGATGGACAAACTGGCACTGGGACTGGTAATAGAATATTTCAGTTGTACTCCTTGAGTACTATTCCATCTCTGCCCCATACTTATTCGTTCATGTATGACTGGCACCATACAATCATAGCAGTGGACAGCATCATTTAAATAAAAAAAAATACAGTGCAATCGCAACTTTCTGTTTATCAGTTTGAGAGTTTCCCACAACAGTGATTTCAAACTGATAATGTCAGTATTAAGATCCTTCAGGTGTGTTCAAGTCTCTTATCACAAGGATTCTTAAATGGACATCTTGCTGTAGTTCATTAACCTTTTAAAGCCTAGCAGTTACTTTACATGCCCCTTGATATTCAAAAATTCCACATGGTGCTCACATTGCATTATGTGTTTTGTATGGATCTCAGAACAAAGATTATCTTTACCTTGCACATCTTTAAATGATTGATTGTTATAACCAAGGTGGTGAGTTGTGTGCAGTAAATGCTGGGTCCCTATGTAATACTGATTATGTTTGTATCTTGGAAGGGTTAATGCTGGAACTTCTAGAAATGTTACTGTGCCAGAATGTTGATTAACCTCTTACGGCCTGCTGGTTACTTGATAAACCGACAGGTTTAACATTTAAAAATTGTACATTCTGGCCACACTGTATTTATGTGTTTTTTTTTATGTCAGAACAAATAGTGACTAATGCACTCCGTAGCATTGACTGATTGGTTTTCATAACCAAGATGAAAAGTGTTTACCATGCAGTACATACTGGGTATGTGAATAAAACAGTCTACACTTCATCTCTAAAGGATTAATGAAAAGTGAAAAGTTGTGAAGAATGTGCATGGAAATTGTGTACTCTGAAGTAGCCTACATCTGTTCTCGCCTGTTAATAATATGATTTTTTTTAGACTAGTCTACAAACCAGGGTCTTTCCCAGATGGGTACCCTGGTTTTCTGTATGGTGATGGAGATGGAACTGTCAACATACAAAGCTTGGCAGGATGTGTGAATTGGCAGGGCAAGCAGAAGAAGAAAGTTTATCATCAGACTTTCAGCAGTTTAGATCATATGGGCATTCTGAGTGATAGACGTGTTCTCAGCTACCTTGTGTCACTCATAACAAAACTGTAGTATTAATATCTAAGCTCACATTTATACTGTAATTTTTAAATGTTGCTTTTCTTCTGTGAGCATTATGTACAACAGATTGTTTGATCCTGTTGGAGTATTTCTGGATTTATTTGTTATCATATATATGGCTGTCCATATCATACTTTTCTGTTGATACAGAAATTATATATGTATTTTTTTGTTATTTCTTTATAGTGTAGATTCTGAATTTGTAATTGGCACATTATCTGTTGTGTGCCGGTGAGGGAAGATGTGGATAAATGTTGCAAATGCACACTTACATTCATTGAGTGAATGGGGAGATCATAAATGTTTGACAAATTGCCCAGCATCATTATTACAGAATCATGGGTTTGTTAGAATTTTCAAAAAGGTAAAATTCAACCTGTATGCCATGAAGCATTCATCTCTTCTTATAACATGGGCATTCACATTCATTGTGTGTTTTCATAAAAAGAGATTTGCGTGTTGTATATGCATAAAAGGTCCAGTAAACTTCTCAAGCATCTTAGTTTTTTGATGGTAGAGATTTATTTTGTTTGTTGCAGTTAAGGTTTTGGAGTGATTCAGAATGTTGTTTAAATTATTTTTGTGTGAAAGTTGGACTGGTTTGCATGTTTGATTAATCTGCTTAATTATGTTTATTATGTGATGACTTAGTTCTGTTTGACACCTCTTTTCATAGATATTCTGAGATTTGTCTGGTGATGTTAGAAGGTGCAACAATTGGAATTTGATCATTAATGCAGAAAAGAGAGACCTCTGTGTTGATATTCGTCGTCTTATAGCCATCACATTGATTTCGTTGGAACATTAATCTTATTGGGTGGTTTTTCTCTGAAGTTGGGATTTTTTTTTTTAATTGTGTGTCCCCTTGCATTGCTGAAGAATGAGATAACGGCTTCCATTCTTGTGTGCCTTCCCATGTTGTCTCTCCTTTCTAAATGCTCCCTTACTTGATGCCTCCACCTATTTTCCGTTTCTGAACTTCCAATTTCGTATCCGTCACCATTTTGGGCAGCATATATTCCTTAACTGTAACATTTAAATGTATTTGTTTTGAAGTCAAGTTTTGTTTTTTTTTTCAAGTTCTTTATTTCTAAGCTGTTTCTTCTGTTTTCCATTTTTAATTTGTAAGAACTTGTTTGAAATATCTGGATTGAATCCCCCCCCCCAATTTGTTTGTATCTTTTTTATTTTACTTCTTTTCTTTAAAGAAATTCTAGATCCACTGCTTTTCTTAGTCCTTCACAGATTTGCTGTTACCTCAGTCATCATTTACAGTTTTCCTGTTAAGCCTTCTCAACTACCATACCATTGTTGTGGATCACATGTTCCTTGCTATGCTGACACTGCACATATCCTTCTTCCCATATGCACTAAATAATCAACAGTCTTCTACATCACCTAAGTATTTCCAGTTTAAAAATTACATTTGCCAGACACAGTCAACTGGAAATTGTTTCTGTGGTCTTATTCATTAAAGTCACTAGAACTTATGAATATACCTGCACTTTCTTCCATTGGAACTAATTTATTGTATTTTATGTGTGTTTTGACTTCAGATCTTAATTCCGTAGCAGTGCCTTGAAGCAGCATTGATGGATGGGCACACTGTTAGTCATTACTGTTTGTATTTGTAGATGATGAATGAGATCATTACTGCTATTGCAGTCTGTTTTTCTTCCCACTAATTTTGCAGATATGTTACTCTTTTTTGATGTTACTAACTTAGCATTTGAGATTTTTCCTGGCAAAATCCATGTGTGAGTATTGTAGGATCGGTTGGTGCATTGAAAAAACCCCACTGATTTTTAAGCCTTTGAAAGGAGACTGAGATAATCATAAGTTTCCACTTAAAAAACAAAGTAATCTTTTACTCAGTATTTCCCATACATGTATTGAATTTGTCTGTAGTTTACTTTGCAGAGTATTTTACATCATTTGTTTATTGATTAATTCCCACTTGCCTGTGACTAAATGTAATAAAATATATTTAATTTTATGACCATAGTTTCTAAGTTATTATATAATTTTGTGGCATTATAACCCAAACACTAGCAGTACTAATACCAATAGTACCACTTATGATCTTGAGCCAGTTCTCTCTACCTCCAGTCTCCTCAGTTTTTGAAGTGGGAGTTTCCCAAGTGGTTTTACCATAAAGTACTGTATATTATGTTTCTTCAGGATGTACATAGGTTGTGTCTTCTTCTTTACCTTAGTAGTCAGACATAGTTCCAGGATTTATGATATAGTGCTTGGTACAGTTTGGCTCATGAACCAATTGTAAATGGTGTATGTTAATTCAAGTGATGATTGCCAGGGATCAATGGAAAAGTTGTAGCTCAGTAAGTGGATGTCCTTAGTGAATCACAGCATGGTAGAAATTAACTATCCACCGTATTCACCTGACCTTGTGCAGCTGTTTTCTGTTCCCTAAAGCATAAACTACATTCAAAGGAAGAAAATTTCAGGATGTTGAGGGCATGAAAAAGAATGTAACTGCCAAGGTCAATACATTTCCTGTGGATGCACGGATGACACTTTTGTGCAAGTGTAGAAATATGTAGAGAGTGTCTTTGCAGTCAAGGGACATTACTCTGCGGAAAATAAAAAGACTCTTATTGTATTTGTACTGTTCTTATAGCATCAGTCCTGGAACTTTATTGTTTGACCATGTATTTTGATATGGTGTCTTAATCTGGCAATTTCTGCTAGCTCCGGATGAGGAGATAGTACTGATGATGCTCTCTCACAGTAACTGTAGGATTACTAAAAACAGATTATACTTTCTGTATCTGCTGATGAAGAAAACATGACAAAGCAACATAATTGTTTTCCAAGATAAGATTGCTTTGATGTCACAGTAGAATCTGTAATACTTCATTAATCAAACTTGATAGATTTTGTGGTCTGCACAAATAATCAAGCTGTCATTGCAGTTGTAATAATAGAAGCAGTTCACTGTCTTGTTATAATGTCTTCCCTTTAGGAATTGCCAGTATCACACTGTTAAACTTTTATGCTCTGATACACAGTTGATGTAATGCTCATACAGTAGAATTCCTTTAATCTGGCACTGATATGCTGGACTATCAAACAATACTTGTAATGACTAAGTTTCTTACAAGTGATTTTTTACCTCACAGTGGTCAGAAAATGTGCATTTGTCAGTAATTTTCATTTTGTTTTAAAAATACTGCGTTTTTAACTATCATAGGCCCAGCAATGAGTTTTCCTTTGGAACGCATTTCTGTAAACCAGTTATACAACACCTTGTCCAGCAGCTGAAGTATTAGGATTTTTATACTACCAGCATCCAGATGAAATGAATTATACTGTATGGTCCGTATCCAGCAGGTACACTTTTACAGTGCTGTGTGTGTGTTCCATGTGCTTGATTGTGTTACATATAAAGGATTAGACATTAATGAAAAGTTACGAGTATGGTAGGGGTGGTAAATGTTGCAGTTAACTGATGATGATGATGGTGGTGGTAATGTCTGATGTGGTTAACAGGTCAGATAACTGTCAACAAATTACTGCAATAAATTATTTTCTTCAGAATCAGGAAGAATATTGTGTTGTGAATAATTCTTACAAAGGTCTATTGTACTGATCTAATTTTCTTGTCCTTATAAGGTGTTAAAGTAATATGAGGTCATTTTATGTCTCTATCTAAGTCAGCACAGGCAGTTAATAGCATATCTTTATTGCCACTGGAGTAATGGCTTCAGGTTTTTTAAATGATGTGCCTGCAATGCAGTATGTCAGTTTCAAAGCTCAGTGCCTGTAGAATACTGTACCATATCTAAATGGTTGTACCTAATTTTGTAAAGTTGACTGAGATTACTAGGTTAGAATGAAACTTCCCTTGTTACACTTCAATTTAAAGTTTGTATGTGTATGTAGGTAATTCAGCACAGAGATAATTTATGGACAGACTTGAAACAGGTTCAATTTCGAGGATATTTGCAACCTTTTTATGTTGAGTCAGCAATGATGAAATGGCCAGAAATTATGTAAATAATTTTATTATCAAATTTGAATGTTAAATTTACTTCCACTCAAATGTTCATATCTTTATAATGCATGCCATAAGGAAACTGAATAATCATTCAGTAGTAAGTGAATGAATGTTTTTTTGCAATGCTGTGAGGTACTGTTTACTGGTTCTCCTGTTCATTTAATTTGAATTTCAATATTAATTAAGATTGGGGCTGTTTTAAGAACAACATTGATAAATAGAACACGGTAAAACTTTGTATAGCAAACCACTCTATCAAGGAATGTCCTTGATATCTGCTGAATACACTACAAATGTATAACCTTGTATCATCCTAATTATTATACCCTGTTTCATATACCTGTGCATGGAACACCAGGATGACAAAAATGTTACTCACCTGAGTAACTAAGACTGAAAACGAGAAAATAAACTGTTGATAGCTTAAGGAATTGTTAAGATCACATAGGAGACTGGTGCAGAAATGAGATTTGTCTTGTAGAGAATGAAATGGATTGTGATACTATGTAGTGGACTTAGTGGATACAGGATGCAGTTCACCACTGGGATTTGTGGTGTTGAACATATGGGTTTGAGAACAGAATGGTGCTTAAGTGGTCACCGTGACAGACCATTCAAGAGAGACACCTTGCTCTGCACACGTTTTACTGTGTTGATCCTTCATTGACATTAATGGTAAAATTACCAATATCTGGTTTAAGAATCTCTGCATTTAAAAAGTTGTTAAATAGAATGTGCCTATACATTGATGTAATAATTGAAGGGTTGCTTGAAAGAAAATTGTATCCATCCATCTCTTCATTGTATCAAGTGTGAAGTGCATGTACCCTAGTGGTGCAGTTCTTTCTCATCTCTTTAATAATATTGGTGTTGTACATCCTTGATACTAACACATGCATCATTACATACACATGATTTGATGTGCTGTCATGTGCCTGTTTGGAACAGGAAGCATGTGTATAGGCCAAAGATATTAATTTCCAAACTGCAAACACGGAAAAGTTTCAGATGATTTATATAGTTGCATCTACTGGGTGCTGCTGCTGCTGGATAACTGTGTAAGTACTGTGATTTACTTGGATATAAGATGACACTGCCTATTAGATGACACCCAATCTTCAGTTTTCAGGAAAATAACTGTTGAGAATGTGTTTAACCTTTTGAGTGATTATAAGGTCATTCATGTTCAATTGATTAATGTGGAAAAAATTCCCATCTTATATTCAGGTAAGTACAGTATTTCTTGAATATTAAATTCATAATGAGTTTTTTTCAATTTTTTCTCCTTATGTCCTGTATGTGTTTTTTTATTATACAAGTATAAAAATGAACCCTGGTCAGAATCATCTCTTCCACAGTATAGTGTACCATGATTTGAGAAGCACAGATTAGCTGTAAGTGATAATGTTCATTCTTGCCCTTTGGACTTGTGTTCACATATTCACACTGTCACTGTAACAGCAGTGTTCAGTGGAGTTTTTGCATATAACAGTACACATACCTGATTTGTACATGATGTTGAAATGCATATTTTATTGTAGTGTGTACCTGTTACAGACTCCATGTTACATCTTAAAAATTTTGGATTTTGGCATTATGTTTTAGAATACATACCCACCATCCATTTTCAGAGTGGAAGTGAGAATATTTGGAGTCTTTCTGGGACATTGAAAGGAATTAACAGTTAATGACACCAGTTCAGAAACTTCGTAGAAAAAAGGTTGGATGAAGGCATGTGAGTGGATTCTGCAACCATAAATTGTGTGTTCAACTGTATGTGCTCCCCAAGACATGCATGTTTGTGATTCAGATTCTGAGGGCAATGTACCAAGTAGGGTGTGTAGCAGTAACAGTGTGACATCCTCAGGAGGCACCAGGTACCTTGGCTGAACATTCATGTGGTTTGCCTCAATTTCTCCATTCATATAGAACAGTAAGGTCCTCAAATGGGCCATGGCTTCCTCTTGCCACTTGTGAACATACTCCTATCTCATGAATTAGAATCTCTGCACTGAAAAAACTGTCATTAAATAATGTAAAAACTGGAATACTGTGTTTCAGATTTTTTCATTTGTGGTCCTTCCCATAGTAAACCAGTCACAATGTAATCTGTTTATATGGTTATAGTTACACTAATAAATATAACCAACATTAAACCCTGTGGAGGTACCAGCAAGATACGCCCCCTGGTTGCATTCCATGCCAGACTGCCAGTGCTGTGCCACAAAATTTGCAAGGTTTATAATTAGAGCTCCCTTAGATGAACTGTCTTCTGTAATTGGAGGATCTGAGAAATCGTATTTAGAGTTCCTAAGTGCAAAGATCTGTTGCTGTCCTCTGTCAGTACATGAGCTGGACAGTTGACTCCTCAAATTTGTTACATTTTTTCCTCACATGCCTCTTATATTTAAAATGTACAAAAATCAGTTTGTCAGGACCCTATCTTATGAGCAAAATGTTGGGACTACCCAGACAAATTAAGTGGGACAAAGTGTAATCCTTGTAGTATCTTGTAGCAGTCATTGGCTGTACACAAAACCAAATTCCAATTAAATATCCTTGTCAGGTTAGTGATGTGGCAAGTGAAGTAACATGTATGGACTTTTCCATTTTTTTGTTTGTAGGTTCAAGAAATTGTGTTTAAAAGCTGGCTCTGGTTTCATCACCAGATGAAAACTGTTATGAAACCTACTACCGGGTCCATTTTATTAAGTTAATCTGTCCTCAAGCCAGTATGTGCCACTTTATAACCCCCTTACACTCATATAATGTAGACCAACAAAATGCACATTTGTTATACTTAATTTGATTGTTATTTTATTAAATTGCAATTAAGTTTAACAAAGGTGCATTTTGTTGGTCTACATTACATGATTATATTACAGTGCACAGTACCAAAAAACATAAAAAAACACATACACCCTTAGTTATGTGTGATAAAATCTGCAGACATAAAGCATCTGTTTTCTTGTAATGTGGATTGTTTAAAGTATAAACATTTAAGTAGTGTATATATATATTACCTGGTTGGAATGTGGTAATGTTCATCTAGTCATGTAAAGCAGCTGTTTTCCCACAGTGTATGTTGTAGTCTGTACTGTTGAGCTATTTAATTTTCATGTATCCTAATGTAGTCTTGGACACTGGATATAAGTTTAATTAGTTTAACAGTAATACGAAACAGGATTATATTATGATTAATGTTGATTTGTCTCAGGGTTTCTCATGTGCAGCATCTGTTCCAATGCCAAAGCATGCATATAAGTAGTTTAATTTTATTTTATTAATATGTGTGCATATGAATTATTTAGACGGCTAGAGTTGTGCTTTGGCAGGAGTATCTTAGTATTCACATGTCTTTCTCATTATTGCCAATGTTGACAGTAACATCAGTAACTGATTGGATGTGTTAATGTATACTTTTCAGAGCCCCTGTGTATAGTTTACTTAGTGATACTTTTAGCATCTGATATGCATACTGCCAATGGTAGATGCATGAAAGTCAATATGGAGCATTGGTGAAATGATTATTGAAAAGGGGTAAACCATATTACTGGGAGAGAAACCTGTCTCAGTGCCACTTTGTCCACCATTACTGTACTCATGTCATACTCTAACCTTGTACAATGATGATTTTTATCCAGAATTTTGAAAATGTGTGGAAAACATATTCTGAATAAAACAAGCTTTAGTTTAATTTGCAAAGTACACTTTTTATTTACAGCAAAATTCCTTTAATCTAGAAGTTGATACTCTGGAAATTGTGACACTTTGGCATTTGAGGACAGTGTGGAAGATTTGGCCTCCAAGAGTGTCTCTGCATCACTTGTATTATCTCCTGTCCCCTACTACATTAATGCCTTTAGCTATGAATACTCCTGATCCACAGTCTTCTTTTCCTTTGGTATTTCTGGTGCTCCTAAACCAGCAGCTGAAGGAGATACCCAAAATGAAATATTCCTGTGATAGTTGTCCAGCCCAAATATCGGACCAGTAACATAAATTGTCTGTAATAACTTAGGTCAGTATAGGTAGTGTTTATCTGGTGACACCTGCCTTGTCCCATGGGTGCTAGATTAAAGGAATTCTTCCGTATTATGCCAGTTACTATGAGGAAGTGTTAAAGTGAGACAAAAAATATGTGGGAGAAATGACAATGAATCGCTAGAAATACTCTTATTGAATTTCACATGTACAGAAAATGAAATGGACAATGTCGCAGATTTGTATGTTTTAATCTTCAAGTTTTCTAGGCCATACTTGGGAACAAAAAGGTTTCTGAACTGAATGGTAGGAAACATTAAGTTTACTCTTCATTCTGTTACGAATGTAACTTTGATTACCATCATCTTCAATACCGTATCTGAACTTCGCCGCATTATCCAAATCCTGTCCTTAAGTTATGATTTTGTCCTGACCTAGAGACAAGCTGTGTATGTTAATATCTAAATATAGAACTCCTTGCTACGAAATAACTGGATTGTCGTGTGTAGGTGGCAGCTGCACAAGAATCACTATTTTGTAACTGTTTGACACTAGAGCAACAGAAAAGTAACTCTTCACACATGTCTGTAACTTTACAGATATTGTACATATAGTGACTAAGACAGGCTGTCATGAAAGACAATATTAACTTCAAGGTACAGCAGGGCAGTACACACAACAGATTTATCACCACTTTGAATTATGCATATCTTGCAGTAATGCATAATTGTAAGATTCTTAGTAGATTTAAATGCTTACACTGTGTTTTGACAAATTGCAGTGTGGTTCTAAAGGAATGTGATAATGGTTAAGTATCATTATGGAGAATTTTTTTTGTTTTCCTTTTTCTAGAAGAAAATGTGTCTACATGGCATTTTGGACATTGGCTGTCATTCAGTTAGGTAGGAGAAACGTACGTACCCTGTGGTGGTGGGCTATTACATGCCACAGGATGTTGTCCATTGTCTGCACATGCCAGGTTATGACACCTGGCTTGTGACCCATATAAAATAAAAGAATAGTAGGAACTACTCCAGTTAACCTTGAGAGGAAGCGCACACATGCGATAGAGAGAATGGAAGAGGTTTGTGACAGGAAATTATAGTAGCTAACAGCATTCTCAATGAGCCATGAGAAGTCATTTACGCCCCATTCTCATTGGATCACTAAAATATGCAAGTTTGTTTCCCCTGGATGTAAGCTTACGCCTCAGGACTGCTTATTGCATACATGGCATATTTAGCATGTTCGGTCACACACAAAGTAAGTACAATTGTCTTTTGGGATATGAAAGCTCCTAAATACACAGACTACATAGTCAATACCCATGTGCCACCAAACATGTCAATATGTTCTGCATAATCATATACAGGGTGTCCCAGGAGAAATGTGCCAGACTTCGGGAGAGTGTTCCTTATGTTAAACTATACCGATATAACCCAAAACACCTATATCCAAAGTTCAACGGTTGTGGAGATAATAGCCAGAGAAAAGTGTGGACTTCATCGGTGTCGACGTACTGTACGCCGTCCGTGACGTCATACTTGTCCAATGCGCCTGCCCGACAACTAGACATCGTAATGCAGTGACCTTGG
>Ga0123357_10001613_pt1 | contig 24131 bp, 6 predicted proteins | sample TergutEmb28metaG_FD_89873 | JGI IMG/M metagenome (GOLD analysis project Ga0123357, IMG submission 89873) | Embiratermes neotenicus P4 segment gut microbial communities from Petit-Saut dam, French Guiana - Emb289 P4 | ecosystem: Host-associated > Arthropoda: Insects > Digestive system > Gut ... | reverse complement strand
CGATGTTGGGACGCGGAGCGTCCGAACAAAGGGCTGAAGGGCCGAAGGGCTGAAGGGCTGAAAGAGTAGCGGCAGCGGTGGCGGGAAGGAGCGGGTTTAGGTTCATGGTGGTGGTGGTGGTGGAAAGGAGGAAGGAAGAAGGAAGTGGGTGGAAGGTGGGAAGTGGGAGGTGGGTGGCGGGTGGCGCCGTGAACGGCGCGGCTGCAACTGGATAAAACCACGGAGGCGGCGTGAACGCCGCGCACAGGACTGGATAAGAACGGCGGTGGGCGGGGGGCGGGAGCGCGGGCTAGAAATCGAAGGTGGCGGTGAGGCGGTAGCTGCGGGGGGGGTTTAGGTAGGTGCGGGTCCAGATGAGGTCGGTCGGGTCATTCGGGTTCTTGGGGTTGTAGGCAATGCGGGAGGGGGTGACGATGTAGTTGTTGAAGATGTTGTCGATGTTGAGCTGGAGGCGCAGGGTCGTGCGGCCACCAAAGAGTTTCATGCGGTAGCCAAAGGCGATGTCGTAAAAGAGGAGGGAACTGAGCGTGGTCATTTTCGCGCGGTCGGTGTAAACACCGACGTCGGTGTCGGGGGGCACAAAGCTGGTCCAGCCTTCGGGGGGCATGGTGTAGCTGTCAAGCGAGCGGCCGACGTAGGGGGCGTGCGCGGGGGAGGCGTAGCGCACGCCGGGGCTTACGGAGAAGCCTTTGAGCCAGCCATCGTCGAATTGATAGCGGGCGCGGAATTTGAATTGCCAGGTGCGGGCACCGAGGGGTCCGCTTTGGTTGAGGAGGGTTTGGGCAACGCTTTGCCAGGCGCCGCCGCTGGTGCCGCCGCCGAGGATGACGTTGTTGGCGTTGGGTTCCCAGATTTGGTTTCTGATGAAATCATAGAGCGACATTTTGACGTCGGGGGCGCCGGAGATGGGGGTGGTGTTGTTGGCTTGGGCAACGTTGACGTAATAGATGCCGTCGGAGGTGTTGGGGTTGGGTTTGTAGTTGGGGTTTTGGAGGTAATTGACGCCGTCGGGGAGGTTGGAGACGGGGGAGCCGGCGGGGATGGTGATCGTGACGGTGCCGGAGGGGTTGTAGGGGTCCTGGACTTGGTAGTCTTTGGCATTTGCGGTGACGGAGGGGGCGGCCATGTTCAGGAATTTGGGGAGGTTGGTGTTGTAGAAGTTGATGACTTCGGGCATGATGGCGGTGCGTTCGCGCTGGGTGTAGGAGCCGTTGAGGGTGAGGGTGAGGTTTTTTGTGACGTTGGCGGTGAGCATGATTTCGTAGCCGCGTGAATACTGGTTGGTCAGGGCGGAGTTGAAGCCGAAGGTGGGGGAGTATCCATACTGGGCCGCAGTCATGGGGCCGGCGCCGGGGCCGACGAGTTGGGTGTTGCCGCCAGTGATCGGGTTTATGACGCCGCTGGGAAGGGTGACGGGGCCAAGGCTGCTGCCGGCGGTCAGATTGTAGGCGGCGTTGTAGATGTTGACGAGGTTGGTGCCGCCGACGCTTTGGCCGGCGTCGGCGGACTGGCCGCCGGGGCGGATGCTGGCGTCGTTGTTCATGCGGGTTTCGAAGCGGGTGAGGCGGATGCTGACTTTGCCGTTGAAGGGGGCGAGCATGACGCCGTAGTCGAGGCTGTAGCCTTCGGAGGGCGGGGGGAGGCCGGTGACGAGGTCGCCGTTGGAGATGTCGCTGGTGAGGATGACGCGGCGGTTGTCCATGTAGGGGGAGGCGCGGTTGCTGGAGTAGTTGACGAAGGGGGAGACCCAGTCGAGGAGGTGGTAAACGGCGCCGGCGGTGAAGGTGTAGGGGTGGTATTTTCTGGGGGCGTCCCAGTCGCCTCTTAAGACGTATTCGCCGAGGACGGCGGTTCCGGCGGCGAGGTGGGGGTCGTTCATGTCCTGGACTTGGTATTCGTTTTCCAGTTTGTAGGAGAGTTGGTCGAGGCGCAGGCCGAGGGTGGTGGCGAGGCGGTCTTTTAGGAAGAAGCTCTGGAGGATGACGATGCCGGAGTTGGTCTTCGATTTGACGTGGACGAAGTTCTGGGTCTGGTTGACCCATTCGCCGTGATAGGTGTAGAGGCCTTGCTGCCATTCGGGGGCGGGGATGTTGATGTCGCCGGAGTAGTAGGTTTTGAAATCGCCCCAGGTGACGTAGTTGCGGCGGAAGATGTAGGTGTTGTTGTTGCCGACGTTGGAGTTGTTGAGGGCGACGCCGAGGCTTATGTTGGCGGGGCGTTGGTATTGGTCGGCGTAAATTTCGAGCTGCATGTCGTTGAGTTGCTCGGTTTCGAGGTGTTCGAAGACGCCGATGATGCGGTGGCGTCCAAATTTTTTGAGGTCGAGGGTGTATTCGGCTTGGGCGCGGAGGTCGTCGTAGCGTTGGTTGATGATGTTTTTCTGCCAGTTGTCCTCGGCGTAGTAGCGCATTTGGTTGGGGTTGTTGATGGTGCCGGCGACGCCGTTCCACGCGGGGGGGGAGATGTAGGTGTTGGGGTCGATTTTGAGTTCGGATTGGTTGGAGTAGGGGGCGTAGGCGAGGGCGTTGTTTTGGTTGTGGTTGTAGGCGAGCTGGAGGTTGACGGGGCCGAGGCGCTGGTCGAGGGTGATTTCGATGCGGTCGAATTTCTGGTCGCGCGAGCCGCTGGGTCCGACGGTGTTGTAATAATAGGAGGAGATGTCAGCGGGGAGGCGGACGCCGTTGGCGCCGCCGATTTTGGTGCCTTCAAAGGCGCGGTGGTAATTAAAGAGGGCGGGGGCGCCGTTGGGGCCGGAGTTGTCAACAAGCACGAACATGGGGGTGGCGGCGCCAGATTGCTTCTGGTCGATGCCGGGGATGGTGGTGACAGCGGCGTCCTGGAATGTGGTGACGGGGTTGGCGCCGGCGTCCTGCCAGACGGTGTAGCCGTCGCTGAGGTTCCAGTTGATGGTGGGGGAGTCTTTGCGTTCGCCGGCTTCGTAGGAGATGTTGATGGTGGTGTCCTTGAAGGGGCGGAGCTGGATGGTGGGGTTGATGCGTTTGTCGCGGAGGAAATTGTAGTAGCGCCAGCTTTGGTTGCCGCCGTCTTGATAGACGCCCATGATGCGGAGGGCGGCTTTTCTTGGGGCGAGGACGATGTTGTAGTCGAGCCAGGTTTGCGAGTAGGGGATGCCGTGGTTGGGGGTGCCGGTCCATGTGCCGATTTGCTGTTTTATGGTGAGGCGGTTGCGCTGGGTGTTGGCTTGGGCGGTGGTGAAGTTGACCATGCCGCCGGCGGGGGTCATGCCGAAGAGGATGGAGTTGGCGCCGCTGGAGATTTCGATGCGGTCGACATTGTAGCGGTTCATGGGGAAGCTGATGGGGACGTAGTTGAGGGCTGTGCCCATGGGCAGGCCGCGGATGCGGAAGCTGCTGTCGCCGTTGCCTGCGCTGCGAGTGGCGAAGGAGCCGTAGGTTTGCTGGCTGTCTTCGACTTCGGCTTCGACGTTGGAGGCGTAGTTCATGATGTCTTCGACGGAGCTGGCGCCAATGGTGTCGAGGAATTCGTTGGTGAAGGGTTGGATGGAGGCGGCGGTGTCCTTGAGCGCGGTGCGGACGCGGGAGCCGCTGGTGGTGTTGAGGGCTTCGAAGCCGCGGTCGGCGGCGCCGGTGACGGTGAAGGGGGAGAGTTGGACGACTTCGTCGTCGGCGATGGGGGCGGCGGTGCCGGTGGTGGTGGCGATGGGCACGGTGGTGGTGGTGCCGGTGGTGGCGGCGGGGGGCGCGGGTTGGGCGACTTGCTGGGAGAAAAGCCTGAAGGCCTGAAGGCTGAAGGCTGAAAGGATGACAGCGGCGTGGAGGAGGTGGCGGGTTTGCATGGTGAAAAATGGGAAATGGGAGATATGGGAGATATGGGAGATATAGGAGAGATGGGAGTCGATGGGCGGCGTGAACGCCGCCGCTGCAACTGGATAAGATGTGTGGCTACCAGAGGTGGCGGATGCCGAGGTTCAGGCCGTAGGGTTTGATGTAGTAGTCGGCTTGGGTGGTGTCGTAATCGAAATAGATTTGGGTGCGGGCGCCGAGTATCCAGGCGAGGCCGGCGCCGCCTTCGAGGGCGGTGCCTTTGATCGCGGGGGCGAAGGTGCGGTAGGATTGGCCGGCAGCGGGGGCGATGTTGACTTGGCCGTCGGCGGTCCATTGGTAGCCGTAGTAGGCTTTGAGATATACGCTGAGGGTGCCGTATTTGCCGGTTTCAATGGGGCGGCCTACGCGGAGGCCGGCGTGCGCGCGGGTCACGGAGGCGGGGAGGAGTTGGACGGCCATGCTGCTGCTGGTGGTGTAGGTGGCGCCGGAGATGTTGGTGTAGGCGCATTGTATCTGGGGTTCGACAAACCAGTCGTAGGGGAGCTGGCAATACTTGCCGAGTTCGACCGAGGCGCCGATGGCCCAGTTGTCGTAGCGGGCGGTGGTGGTTTCGCCGGTGCTCGCGGCGAGGGCGGTGAAGCTGTTCTTGAAGCGGTTGAACTTGGCCGTGGCGTCGAGATACCAGCCGGTTTTCGCGGCGGTGGTGACGTAGATGCCGCCAAAGGAGCTGTCACTGGTGACGTCGCTGGCGACGGTGTTGCGGTCGCGGGTGGACTGGCCGTAGCCGGCGTAGGCGCCGAGGTAAACGGCGCGGGTGTCGTCGCCGGTTTTGTAATCGAGGCCGGCGGCGCCGGAGATGTGGATTTCGTCGAATCCGGAACCGGCGCCGGCGGTGACTTTGTTGTTGTAATTGAGTTTTTCGATGTTGCCGCGCATCCAGGCGGCGAGGCCGCCTTTGGCGGGGTCGCGGTTGTCGAAGTGGAGTTCGCCCATGCGTTGGGTGACGTTTTCGAGTTCGGAGAACCAGCTTGCGGGGAGGGCGGCGGCGGCGTTGTTGATGATGTCGGCGGCGTTGCTGAGGGCGCCGGTGCTGGTGATGGCGACGATGTAGGAGGTGGCGGTGGTGGTGTCGCTGACTGTATATTTGTAGATGTCGGCGTCGATTTCCTTGTTGTTGGGGTCGATGAGGTAGGTGCCGGTGGTGGTGAGGGGGGAGTGGATGAGTTCAAGGGAGGGAAGGCGCGTGCTCACAATGGGAGAGGGGGTGGCGACGATGCCGCTGGCGGTGGTGGTGAAGGTGGTGGCGGTGGCGACGAGGTTGGTGACGTGGATGTTGAAGGTGCCGCTGACGGGGGCGTTAATGGCCAGGTGGTCGGCGCTGCCGTAGGCGAGGTTGGTGTTGAAGTAGAGGTCGGCGGCGCCGCCGTCGGCTTTGAGGGAGGCGAGGGTGGCGGTGCGGCCGGGGCCCATCGGGTCGTAGACGACCATGGTGCTGGAATAGCTGGGCAGTTGGAGGTTGACGGTGCCGCTGACGGCGGCGAAGCCCATTCTGGCGCCGTTGGCGAGGACGACGTTGCCGGTGGTCATGCCATCGCCGGCGAGGGCAAGGAGGCCTTGGTCGATGGTGATGGTGCCGTTGGGGGAGAAGGTGGGGGCGGTGATGGCGATGTTGGCGCCGTTGGTGACGTTGAGGTGGGCGATGTCGGAGCGGGGGGAGGCGAGGACGAGGTTTCCGGTTTTGATTTCGAGGGTGCCGGATCCCATGAGGGCGTTGTTGATGGTGCCGCTGGCGGTGGGGATGTAGGGGGCGCCGCCGACGAGGCCGAGGACAGCGGGGGCGTTGCCGGTGGTGGGGATGCTCATTTCGAGGACGGCGCCGTCGTTGATGGTGACGGGGGCGTAGTTGCCGGATACGGCGGCGGGGGCGCCGGGGCTTCCGGCGACGGCGATCCAGCGGCCTTGGTCGATGACGAGGGCTGAGGCGGCCATGGCGCCGAGGTTGGCGAGGGTGCCGGATCCGGCTTTGATGAGGGTGGAGTTGGCGTTGGTCACGCCCGTGGCGGTGGTGAGGCGCGTGGCGGCAACGGTCAGGCCGTCGTCCACGATGAGGGTGCTGGTGCCGGGGCGCATTTGGATGTCGCCGGCGATGGTGTTGACGGGGAGGGGGGCGCTGAATTGGACGGCGCCGCCGTTGAGGGAGATTTTGGTGGTGTTGGCGGAGCCGGGGCCGGCGATTTGGTCGAGGTCGGTGATTTGGAGGACGCCGGTGTCGGCGCGGACGTAGCCGGTGAAGGTGTTGTTGGCGTTGTTGAGGGCGGTGGTGCCGGAGTCGCCGGCGTCGATGGCGATGATGAGGCCGTTGGTGAGGAGGGCGTTGCAGGCGCCGGAGGCGAGGTGGATGATGTCGTTGGCGCCGGTGATGACGCCGGTGGAGTCGCCGAGGAGGGTGATGCCGGACCAGTCGCGGGCGGTGGCGTCGTTGATGGCGACATTGCCTGTGCCGAGGGCGAGGGTGCCGCCGGCGTTCACGAGGATGGTTTGGGTGGTGGCGGGGGCGGGGATGGCGCCGTTGGCGGTGTCGGTGTTGGTGGTGGCGGTGGTGGTGAAGCGGATGGCGCCGGCGTCGATTTGGGTGGCGCCGGTGTTGCCGAGGGCGGCGTTGGTGAAGCGGAGTTCGCCGTCGCCGGTTTTGAGGATGCCGCCGTCGCCGGTGGCGCTGCCGGTGAGGGTGAGGCGGTCGCCGGCGTCGATGGCGGCGGTGACGGAGTTGGTGGAGTTCAGGGATTGCAGATTTGAGATTTGAGATTTCAGAGTTGGCGCGGCGGCGGCGGCGGCGGACGCGGACGCGGCGGCGGCGGGGGTGTTGAGGATGAGGTTGTCGAAGATGATTGTGCCGGTGGTGCCGATGGCGGTGAGGGTGGAGCCGGGGGCGGGGGCGAGGGTGCCGGTAACAAGGAGGCCGCCGGCAGTCATTTGGAGGGTGGTGGCGGCGGTGGCGTTGAGGGTGGTGGCGGCGGTGGTGCCGCCGATGGAGAGGGCGCCGCCGGTCAGGTCGATGCCGCCTTGGAAGTCGTTGCCGTTGTTGTTGAGGGTGAGGGTGCCGGTGTTGGTTTTGTAGAGTTTGCCGGTGGCGCCGGTGAGGTTGGCGGGGTTGCCGGTGATGGTGAAGACGCTGGAGGCGCTGGAGGTGATGCCTTCGCCGGTGAGGGTGGTGTTGCCGGTGTTGTTCACCGTCATGTCGGAGACGGTGACGCCGTCGTCGATGATGTTGGCGGTGAGGGGGGCGGCGGGGTTGACGGTGTCGTCGAAGGTGACGCGGTCGCCGTTGCCGAAGACGTATTGGTCGCCGGTGGCGGGGGAGTCCCAGTTGGTGCCGGTGAGCGCCCAGGTGAGGGTGCCGCTGGCGCCGGTCCAGTAGAGGGCGCGGGAGATGTCGCCGGTGGCGGTGAGGATGAGTTCGGCGCCGAGGGTGGAGAGGATGGCTTTCTGGCGGGCGTCGGAGTAGATGAGGCGTCCGTTGACGGTGACGTAGCTGTCGTCGAGGGTGGAAATGTTGCCGAGGTCGTAGGTGCCGGCTTCGAGGGTGGGGATGTTGATGGTGCTGGGGCCGGTGCGGGTGACGGGGCCGGCGATGTTGAGTTTGTTGCTGAGGGCGGTGTAGTTGAGGGTGTCGCCGGCGCCGAGGTCGAGGGCGCCGCCAATGGAGAGGGTTTGCGAGCCGGCGTCGCCGATGCCGACTTGGAGGGTGGCGCTGTCCGAGACGGTGAGGGGGCCGGCGGAGCCGGCGCCGCCGAAGGTGGCGTTGCTGGCGACTTGGACGGGGCCGCCGAGGGTGGCGTTGTCGAGGAGGAGGGCGCCGGCGTTGACGGTGGTGGAGCCGGTGAAGGCGTTGTTGGGGGAGGTCAGCGTGAGGGCGCCGGTGTTGTTTTTGATGAGGGCGCCTTCGCCGCTGATGGGGGAGGCGTAGTCGTGATTGAAGGATTGGTCGATGATGAGGGTGCCGGGGGCGGCGATGACGATGCCCACGCTTCTCGCGCTGGTGCTTGTGTAGACGGTAAGGGCGTTGCCAACGAGGGCGCCGGAGTTTATTTCGATGCCGCCGTCGAAGACGTTGCCGGGGTTGGCGAGGGTGAGGGTGCCGGTGTAGGTAGCGGGGAGGACAGCGGAAGCATCGGGGGTGGCAGTGGCGCCGAGGATGAGTTTGCCGGTGGCGGCGGGGGTGCCGATGAGGGTGCTGAAGTTAGTGCCGGAAGCGACGGCGATGGAGCTGGAGGTAATGGGGGAGCCGATAATGGTCTGGTTTTCGGTGCCGCTGACGTATATGCCCGCGACGATGGCGGCGACGGCGGTGTTGATGTTGATGGTGGAGGAGGCGACGGGGGTGGCGCTGTCAGCGATGTTGACGATGTCGCCGCGGTTGGCGCCGGCGGGGGCGCCGGTGGCGGCGGAGAGCCAGTTTGCGGATGACCAGAGGTTGTTGCCGGCGGCGCCTGTCCAGGTGATGACGGAGTTGTTGAGGGCGGCGGCGCTGTAGGCGAGTTCGAGGGTTTGGCTGTTGGCGGAGAGGAGGAGGCTGTAGCCGGTGGGGAGGGCGTTGAGGAGGGTGAAGGTGCTGGGGTCGGTGAAGGTCGTGGCGCCGCCGGGGAGGGCGATGAGGTTGTAGATGGAGCCGTCGTCGGGGGCGAGGGAGTCGATGTTGAGGAGGTCGAGGGATTGGGTCCAGTTGCCGGTGTCAATGGTGGTGGCGTTGAGGGTGAGGACGGGGGTGGCGTTTGCGCCAGAGGCGGCGTTGTAGAGGTCGAGGGAGAAGATGGAATCGGGGGCGAGGGTGATGGCGGGGGAGTTGAGGGTGTTGCCGCCGCCGGCGGAGAGGGTGGCGCCGGGGGCGAGGGTGAAGGAGCCGCCGCCGATGGTGAGGGCGCCGGTGGCGGCGGTGTAGGCGCCGGAGGTTTCGCCGGCGCGGTAGAGGTGGAGGACGCCGCCGGAAACGGTGAAGGCGATGTTGGCGCCGGAGGAGGTGCCGAGGGCGTTCGCGCCGGAGAGGTTCCATGTGCCGGCGCCGGTTTTGGTGACGGTGAGGTTGGAGTTGGCGGCGGCCATGGGGTCTATCATGTCGAGGTGGGCGCCGGGGGCGGCGTCGACGGCGAGGGTTTGGGCGTTGACGCCGAGGTAGAGGCCGTTGGGGGTGTTGTTGGCGACGGTGGTGCCGTAGGCGTTGCCGGCGATGGTGGCGGAGGTGGCGACGTTGCAGGCGATGGCGGCGCCGTTGAAGTAGATGCCGCCGCCGGCGGCGGCGGAGTGGTTGTTGAGGAGGGAAACGTCGGTGAGGGTGACGTTGGCGGCGGGGGACATGATGGCGAGGGCGCCGCCGTAAGCGGAGGCGCCGGAGGCGGCGGTGTTGCTGGCGAAGAGGACGCGGGTGAGGAAGAGGTCGGCGGCGACGATGTTGGTGCTCACGTCGACGGCGCCGCCGAAGGCGTTGTTGGATGTGCTGATGTTGCCTTGGAAGAGGACGTCGGTGAGGGTGGCGGTGACGGAGTTGGCGTTGCCGGCGTTGCCGGTGAAGTTGATGGCGCCGCCGCCGCCGTTGGTGGCGTTGCCGGCGGTGGTGGTGTTGTTGGAGAAGGTGGAGCTGGCGATGGTGACGGTGTTGTTGGGGCCGCCGACGTAGATGGCGCCGCCGACGTTGGAGGTGTTGTTGGCGATGAGGGCGTGGGAGATGGTGGCGGCGCTGTTGCCGGCGCTGTTGCCGAGGCCGCCGATGGCGATGGCGCCGCCGCCGGTGCCGGCGTTGTTGTTGGTGATGGCGGCGCCGTCGAGGGTGAGGGTGGCGCCGGATTGGACGAGGATGCCGCCACCGCGGGTGGTGGTGGTGTTGCGGTCAAAGGTGAAGCGGGCGTCAGGGGCGGCGAGGAGGGAGAGGGAGCCGTTGGTGGTGATGCCGCCGCCGTTGACGGTGGACATGTTTTGAATGGTCATGGTGGCGCCGGGTTGGAGGAGGATGGCGCCGGTGGCGAGGGCTTGGATGACGAGGGATTGGTCGGAGCTGCCGCCGTCGAAGAGGAGGCTGCCGCCGGGGGCAACGATGAGGGCGGGGGCGGAGGGGTCGGTGGCGGGGCCGGTGTAGGTGAAGGAGAGGTTTTTGAGGGTGGCGCCGAGTTGGGTGTTGGTGGAGACGCGGAGGGCGCCGGTGTTGATTTCGATGCCGGCGGTGAAGTTGTTCGCGGCGCCGGTCTGGCCGGTGAGGTCGAGGGTGCCGGTGAAGGTGGCGGGGAGGGGGGTGGTGGCGTCTTCGGGGGCGAGTTTGCCGAGGACGAGTTTGCCGGTGGCGGCGGCACTGCCGGCGAGCTGGCCGGCATTGGTGGCTGTGACGAGGGCGCCGGGGCCGGCGATGGCGTAGTTGGTGGTGCCGCTGATGTAGAGGGCGGAGAGGGTGGCGGTGGCGGCGAGGGTGAGGGATTGCGGATTTTGGATTGCGGTTTGCGGATTTACGGAGGTGTCGGTGAGGTTCACGATGTCGCCTTGGGCGAAGGGTTTGGTGAGGCCGGCGGTGAGCCAGTTGGGGGAGGCGTGCCAGAGGTTGTCGGCGGTGGCGTTGGTCCAGGTGAGGACGTTGTTGGCGCCGAGGGCGGTGCCGAGGAGGGTGAAGCAGAGGTTGCCGGTGGTGTCGGCAGTGAGGGTGTAGAGGTTGGTGTCGAGCGCGCTGCCTTTGTAGTTCACATTGAGGAGGCTGGTGTCGAGGCCGGTGAGGAGGCCGGGGCCGGTGTCGGAGATGAGGGTGTAGGAGGAGCCGGTGACAAAGGCGAGGGTGCCGAGGTCGAGGGTGCTGGCGCCGGCGAGGTTGAGGGCGCCGCCGAGGGTGAGGAGGTTGTTGAGGCCGGTGTAGAGGAGCGTGGAGCCGGCGTTGAGGTTGAGGTCGCCGAGGATGGAGAAGGTTTGCGAGGGGGTGGCGCCGCTGCCGACTTGGAGGGAGGCGCCGTTGGCGACGGTGACGGCGCCGGCGGCGGTCGCGCCGGCGGCGCCGGCGAGGGTGCCGGTGGGGTTGACGGTGATGGCGCCGCCGAGGGTGGCGGCGGGGGCGAGGGTGAGGCGTCCGGCATTGATGGTGGTGGCGCCGGTGAAGGCAGAGTTGTCGGCGGCGAGGGTGAGGCCGGCGGTGTTGGTTTTCACGAGGGCGCCAGCGCCGCGGATGGTCGCGGTGTAGGTGCCGGAGGCGGCTTGGTCGAAGGTGAGGGCGCCGGGGGCGGCGATGGTGATGCCCGCCGTGCCGGCGCCGAGGTTGGCGGCGTTGCCGACGAGGGCGCCGGTGTTGATGAGGATGCCGTTGGTGAAGGTGTTGGTGGTGTTGGAGAGGGTGAGGGTGCCGGTGAAGGCGACGGTGTCGATGCCGGTGGCGTCGGCGCGGGCGTTGGCGCCGAGGATGAGTTGGCCGGTGTTGGCGGGGGTGTTTTTGAGGGTGCCGGCAGTGGTGTCGGTGGTGATGGACTGGCCGGTGAGGGTGTAGGATTTGTTGCCGCTGAGGTAGAGGGCGCCGATGGTGGCGGGGGCGGCGAGGTTGAGGGTGGTGGGGCCGGTGGTGCTCACGCTGTCGAGGTTGACGATGTCGTTCTGGCTGAAGAGGGCGTTGGGGCGGGGTGTCCAGTTGGCGCCATACCAGTTGGAGTTGGCGGCGCCGGTCCAGGCGACGATTTCGTTGGCGAGGGTGTCGGTGCTGCTGAAGGCGATCCAGAGCTGGCCGGCGGTGTTGATGCCGACGGTGGGGGTGTCGGCGGGGAGGAGGCCGTTGTAGCCGATGGTGGTGAGGAGGGATTGGGCGTTGTCGTTGAGGAGGGTGGCGAGGTTGGTGGAGCCTTGGGTGGCGGCGAGGAGGTTGTAGCTGCCGGTGGTCCAGGTGTTGAGGTAGAGGGAGAAGTTGGCGAGGCCGCCGGTGGCGATGGCGAGGGTGGGGGCGGTGAGGGTGAGCCAGGTGGCGCCGCCGGGGCCGTAGCCGGGGAGGGCGTTGGCGAGGCTGTAGTTGAGGATGGAGCCGGGGGCGAGGGTGAGGGTGGAGCCGGCGGCGGTCATGGAGATGGTGTTGCCGCCGCCGGGGGCGAGGGAGGCGCCGGAGTGGAGGGTGAAGGTGTTCGGGGCGGTGTCGTTGTAGGCAAGGTTGCCGGCGCCGTTGGGGGCGGCGGGGTCGCCGGCGCCGTAGAGGTAGAGGGTGCCGGCGTTGATGTCGAAGTTGATGGCGTGGGTGCTGGCGGTTTGGGTGCGGTTGAAGGTGTTGTTGCCGGAGAGTTTCCAGGTGCCGGCGCCGTTTTTGAGGATGTCGAGGCCGCCGTAGGCGGTCATGCCGACGGCCATGGGGTCGAGCATGTCGAGCACGGCGCCGGCGGCGGTGGTGATGGCGAGGGTGCCGGAGTTGGTGCCGTTGAGGTTGGCGGTGCTGTCCCATTCGATGGAGTTGGGGGTGCCGGCGGCTTTGTTGCCGGAGATGCGCATGGTGCCGGTGGTGACGTTGAGGTTGACGACGCTGGCTTGGGAGTTGGGGCCGACGTAGATGGCGCCGCCGAGGGTGGTGGCGGTGTTGTTGAGGAAGTCGGTGTTTTCAAAGGTGGCGAGGGAGAAGTTGCCGTTGGTTTGGAAGCCGCCGCCGTTGAGGGCGGTGTTGGCTTCGATGGTGGAGCTTTGGACGAGGAGGTTGGCGCTGGTGCCGCTGAAGGCGATGGCGCCGCCGCCGGCGCCGGTGCCGGCGGTGTTGGCGTAGAAGTAATCGTTGACGAAGGTCGCCTGGGCGCCGGCGTTGAGGAGGAGGGCGCCGCCGAGGTTGTTGGCGAAATTGCCGGTGAAATAGGAGTTGGCGACGTAGGTTTGGCCGCCGGCGGCTTGGATGGCGCCGCCGTTGAAGGTGGCGGTGTTGTTCTTGAAGGTGGAGGTGGTGATGGTGGTGGTGGTCAGGGCCGTGCCGGCGGGGTTGGTGATGGCGCCGCCGTTGTAGGCGTTGTTGGCTTCGAAGTAGCCGTTGGTTATCGTGAGGATGGAGGCGCTGACGCCGTCGGTGTTGCCGGAGTTGGTGATGGCGCCGGAGGTGTAGTTGCTGCCGCCGGCGACGAGGTTGGCGGTGTTGCTTGTGAAGTAGACGTTGGAGAGGGTGAGGGTGCCGGTGTTGTGGATGGCGCCGCTGTTGTTGCTGGCGAGGTTGTTGGCGAAGGTGGCGCTGGTGATGGTGAGGGCGCCGCCGGAGTTGTTGATGGCGCCGCCGTTGCCGAAGGCGCTGTTGCTGGTGAAGACAAACCAGGAGTTGAGGCCGGGGTTGAGGGTGAGGCTGGCACCGGTGGCGAGGTTGATGGCGGCGCCGGGCGTGGTGGTCGTGCCGGTCGCGTCGGGGGAGCCGGGGAGGTTGTTGGTGAGGGTGAGGGTTTTGCCGTCTTCGAGGGTGATGGCGCCGGCGGTGGAGGCGGTGAGGACGAGGCGGTTGTTGGCGCCGCCCGCGCCGTCGAAGGTGAGGTTGTCGGCGATGAGGAGGGCGCCGGCTGTGTTTGCGTTGGCGCCGGTGAAGGCGAGTTTGGAGAGCGGGGCGCCGAGTTGGTCGATGGTGGAGACGCGGAGGGCGCCGGAGTTGATTTCGACGCCGTTGGCGAAGTTGTTCGCGGTGGTCTGGGCGGTGAGGTCGAGGGTGCCGGTGAAGGGGGTGATGTTGACGGTGGCGGCGTCGGCGGCGGTTTTGCCGAGGACGAGTTTGCCGGTGCCGGCGGGGGTGCCGGCGAGGGCGGTGGCGGCGGCGTCGGTGGTGGTGACGAGGGGTTGCGCGCCAGTGATGGTGTAACTGGTGTTGCCGCTGATATAGATGGCGGCGGTGGTCGCGGTGTCGGCGAGGGGGAGGGTGATGGTGGTGGCGGGGGTGGCGAGGGCGGTGTCGGCGAGGTTGACGATGTCGCCTTGGGTGAAGGCGATGGGGGCGCCGAGGGCGGTCCAGTTGGTGGAGGTGTGCCAGAGGTTGTCGGCGGCGGCACCGGTCCAGGTGAGGACGTTGTTGCGTCCGAGGGGGACGAGGAGGATGTCGAGCCAGAGGATGCCGGCGGGGTCGGTGGTGAAGTCGTAATTGGCGCCGTAGGTGAGGGGGGCGCCTTGGAAGTTCACGCCGAGGAGGGTGGCGTCGAAGGCGGAGAGGGCGTTCGCGGCGGTGGCGTTGATGAGGGAGTAGGAGCCGGTGTTGAGGGCGACGACGCCGAGGTTGATGGTGCTGGCGCCGGTTTGGATGAGGGCGCCGCCGAGTTGGAGGGTGCTGGCGGCGGGGTCGGTGGAGAGGGCGGCGTAGTTGAGGATGGCGCCGGCGTTGAGGGTGAGGTCGCCGAGGATGGTGAGGGGCGCGGCGACGATGTTGAGGGTGCCGGTGGCGTTGATGGTGACGTTGCCGGTGGCGGTGCCGGAGCCGCCGAGCATGGCGTTGGGGTTGACGTGGATGGCGCCGCCGAGGATGCCGGCGGCGGCGAGGCTGAGGGTGCCTTCGTTGATGTCGGTGACGCCGGTGAAGGCGGAGTCGTCGACGTTGAGGGTGAGGCGTCCGGTGCCGGTTTTGACGAGGGCGCCGGCGCCGGCGGCGGCGGTGGGAGCGCTGCGGATGGTGCTGGAGTAGGTGCCGTTGGCGGCGTCTTGGTCGAAGATGAGGGTGCCGGTGTCGATGGTGATGCCGCCGGTGCCGGAGCCGAGGTTGGCGGTGTTGCCGGCGAGGGCGCCGGTGTTGATGAGGATGCCGGCTTGGAAGTCGTTCGTTGTGTTGGAGAGGGTGAGGGTGCCGGTGTAGGCGGCGGTGGCGTCGATGGTGTCGCCGTTGTCGGCGGCTTTGGCGCCGAGGATGAGTTGCGCGGTGGCGGCGGCGGAGCCGCTGAACTGGCCGACGGTGGAGCTGGCGGTGATGGAGTTGCCAGTGATGGTGTAGTTTTGGTTGCCGCTTACATACATGCCGGCGATGGTGACGCCAGCGGCGGGGTCGACGTTGATGTCGGGGGTGGGCGTGGGGGTGTTGTCGGCGAGGTTGATGATGTCGCCGCGGGCGAAGCTGGCGGGGCCTCCCGCCGCGCCGGCGGCGAGCCAGTTGTTGGCGGGGTCGCTCCAGAGGGTGTTGCCGGTGGCGCCGGTCCAGTAGAGGACGTGGTTGCCGGAGCCGGCGAAGAGGAGTCGGAGCGACAGGCCGTCGGGAGCGAGTTGCAATTCGTAGCCGGTGGGCATGATTATGCCGCCGAGGCCGCCGAAGGAGGCGGTGGTGAAGGGGTTCGCGGCGGCGCCGGCGCCGGCAAGGGTGATGAGGTTGAAGATGTCGCCAGCGCTGGCGTTGAGCGCGTCGGGGTTGAGGAGGTTGAGGGTTTGGCTCCAGGTGTTGATGTTGAAGGTGGTGGCGTTGAGGGTGAGGATGGAGTCGGAGGTGTTGGCGATGGCGCCGGCGAGGTCGAGGGCGATGATCGAGGCGGCGCCGAGGGTGATGGTGGGGGCGGTGAGGGTGTTGCCGCCGCCGGCGGAGAGGGTGGCGGCGTCGGCGAGGTTGAAGGCGGCGCCGGAGCCGGCGAGGGTGAGGTTGCCGGTTTGGGCGGTGTAGGCGCCGGTGGTGTCGTGTTCGGGGTTGGTCGCGCCGCCGCGGTAGAGGTGGAGGGCGCCGGCGGCGACGGTGAAGGCGGCGGTGGTGGTGAGGTTGCTGTTGCCGCCGAGGTTCCAGGCGCCGGCGCCGGTTTTGGTGATGGTGAGGGCGGCGGCGGTGGCGGCGGAGGTCATGGGGTCGAGCATGTCGATGCTGGCGCCGTCGGCGGCGTTGAAGGTGGCGGGGGTGGCGAAGCCGTTGCCAAAATAGATGCCGCTGGGGGCGGCGGTGGCGGCGGGGCCGGCGGTGTTGTTGGCGATGAGGGCGGCGCCGCCGGCGGTGGCGTTGTAGGCGAAGGTGCCGCCGTTGAAGAAGAGGGCGCCGCCGAGGCCGCTGGCGGTGTTGCTGGTGAAGGTGACGTTGGTGAGGTTGACGAGGGAGGTGGCGGCGATGGCGGCGTTGCTGAAGCCGCCGCCGTTGATGGCGGTGCCGGCGACGGAGTTGTTGCTGAAGACGACGTTGGTGAAGTTCCAGGTGGATTTCTGGGCGTTGCCCCAGGAGAAGATGCCGGCGGCGGTGGCGGATGTCGTGACGCGGTTGTTGTCGATGAGCACGTCGTTGAGGGTGATGTTCGAGTTGTTGGCGGTGGAGTAATAGACGGCGCCGCCGTTGGCGCCGGTGCCGGCGGCGGTGTTGTTTTGGATGGTGGAGCTGGCGATGGTCAGGATGGTCTGGGCGCCGTTGGCATAGATGCCGCCGGCGTTGCCGGTGATGAGGACGTTGGTGAGGTTGAGGGATGCGGCGGCGACTCCCAAGGTGGCGACGCCGCCAGCGCTGGCGTTGGTCTTGCCGTTGTTGGTGAAGGTGGCGTGGTCGATGAACAGGGAGGCGGTGCCGCCTATGTAGAGCGCGCCGGAGCCGTTGTTGCCGCCCGTGTTGCTGGTGAAGAGGAAATTGCCGCCGTTGATGCCGGTGAGGGTGAGCGTCGAGGATGCGTTGAGATATATCGCGCCGGAATTGTTGGGGCTGAGAATGTTCGTGAAGGTGACGGTCGTATCCGCGCCGTCAGCGGTGATGGTGGCGGAGGCGCCGCCGTCGAGGGTGAATTGTCCGGTGGCGGTGTTTTGGCCGTCGGCGGTCGCGCTGGTGGAGATTGTGACGGGGCCGCCGCTGGACGGGAGGCCCGGGATGGCCGTCTGGGCAAAGGCCGTGGGCGTGAAGCAGGGCGAGAGCGCGAGAGCGAGCGCGGCGGCGGGCAGAGGCAGGCGGTGGAGCAGGCGATGCAGGGCGGAGAACTGGGCGGTGGCGGGCTTGGCGGAGCGGGAGCGGAGGTTTGTCATGGTTAAAAAAGTTGGGAAAAGGGCAGGGTTGGAGGTTGGGATTTCTTACGGAAGAGGAGCGCGAGCGCGTGATAGGCCAGGGCAGGGCGAAGGCGAATGATTGGTGGTGGAGGTTGGAGGGATCAAATTCTTTCTTTTATCTAATTTTTATTTGGGTTTCAAAATCCTCATATCGTCCGAACGGACGATGCCCATGGGAAATTCCAAATCCCAAAATCCCAAATCCCAAAAAAATCACAAATTCCAAATCCCAAACTACAAAACCGAACCCATGTTCCGAATCTTGCCACATTTTTCCCTTTTCCTCCTCGCTTTTGCCCTGCTCATGCCCGCCGCCTGCAAGGGAAGCCACGATTCTTGCGACGGCTTGCTCATGGTCGGCTACCAGGGGTGGTTCAACACGCCGGGCGATGGCGCGGGGCTTGGCTGGAAACATTACGCCAGCGGCAACGCGAGGGACAAAAACGCCTTCCGGCCCGGCGCCGCCCATATCGACTTCTGGCCCGATGTGAGCGAATACGCGAAAACCTACGACACCGCGTTCCGTTTCGCCGACGGGCGGACGGCGCGCGTGTTCAGCTCTTTCGACGAATCGACGGTGGACACGCATTTCCGCTGGATGAGGGAATACGGCATCGATGGGGCGTTCGTGCAGCGTTTCGTCTCCACGCTCAAGCACGCGGACACAAAAAAACACTGCGACACCGTGCTCGCCTCCGCCATGAAAGCCGCCGCGAAATACGACCGCGCCGTTTGCGTGATGTATGACTTGAGCGGCATGAAGCCCGAGGACGCGCCGCTCGTCATCGCCGATATCAAGGCGCTCGCGGCGGAGCACCATTTCGAGCCGGGTGGCACGGGCGAGTCGCCCGTGCCACCCGAACCACATGGGCGGGTCGCCCATGCCACTCAATCCGCGCGCGACGCCAATCCTGCTTATCTTTGGCAGAACGGCAGGCCGCTCGTCGCCGTCTGGGGCGTGGGGTTTCCCGAGCGCACCACCTACTCGCTCGACGACGCCGCGAAAATCATCGGCGCGCTCAAGCAGGCCGGCTTCAGCATCATGCTCGGCGTGCCCGCCTACTGGCGCACGCTCACGCGCGACTGCGTCAAGGACCCGCGGTTGCACGCGCTGATAAAAGAATCCGATGTCATCATGCCGTGGTTCGTGGGCCGTTACAACGGGGGGAATTATTCGAAAACTTTTCCGAAGCTCATCGCGGACGATCTCGCGTGGTGCAAGGCGAACAACGTCACCTACATGCCGCTGAGTTTCCCCGGCTTCTCGTGGAGAAACATGAAAGGCGCGGACACGACGCAAACCCCGCGCGACAAGGGCCGTTTTTTTTGGGAGCAACTGACGACTTGCGCGCGCGCCGGCGCGTCGTGCATTTACGTGGCGATGTTCGACGAGATGGACGAGGGCACGGCGATTTTCAAATGCGCCGCCGAGGTTCCAGCGGGCGCGCCTGGCAGCACGTTTGTGCCGATTGAGCGGGGCATTCCGAACGATTACTATCTGCAGCTGGCGGGAGAGGCGGCGAAAATGCTGCGCGAGCCGCCGCAAGCCCGGCCGCGGCGGGAGATTCCAAATCCCAAAATCCCCGACGCGCGAAGCGGGATGGCTGGGATGGCTGGCAATTCCGAGTAAACCCGAAAACCGCGATTGGAATTTGGGCGCGCGGGGCTTTTCGCCGGGAACGCGGCCAGCCTTGTCCGCGAAACGAACGCATCGAATTGCGCGCATGATTTTCGCGGCCAAGGCTGGCCGCGCTCCCGGCGGCGCCGCGCGATTTGCGCGCAAACCAATCGCGGTTTTCGGGATTACGTGACATCGTTATGCCGGAACATCGTTATGCCGGAAGCGGGCGGAATCACGGAGGGGATGTCATATAATGAGTGACAACGTTGGGAATGACACGGGGGCAATTTCAAGCGCGGAATTCAGGTTCGCGGAAATTAGGTTCACGGAATTCAGGTTCACGGGATTCAGGTTCGCGGAATTCAGGTTCACAGGCCAAATGACAAAGCGGCCAGAAATGACAAAGCGGCACAGGAGTGCCGCACTCCAAGGCGCTTCGCGCTAAAAACAGGGGTCACATCTTGAACGAGCTGCTCAGGCGGAAAATCGCGGTGACTACCGCGAACGCGATGAAGCCCACAAAACTGAAGGTGAGCAATAACACCACGCTCGTTATCAGGTTCATGAACGCCGAGAGTTGCGTGGATACGATTTTATTGTAGCTCGCGGCGATTTTTTTCAGGCTGGGCACCAGGCTGCCGGTGTTCTCTCCAATGGCCAACTGGTCAAGCACCAGCGGCGGGAAACAATCCGTGCGTTGCAGCGCGCTCGACAGGGCTTCGCCTTCCATGACGTGGCCGGAGGCTTCGTTGAACGCGGCTTGGTGAACGGTGTTCGTCACTTGGCGTTCCGTGATTTTCAACGCTTCCGTCGTCGTGATGCCGTTTTCCAGGAGCACGGAGAGGGTCTGGCTGATCGAGAGCACGGTCTGGCTCGACACAAAGCCGCGCGTGAGGGGACTGCGCATGAGCCAGCCGTCGGTCGTGTATCGGCCTTGCTTGGTTTTGCGCCAGCGCCAGAACGCGATCACAACAAACGCGACAAAGCCTATCACGAGGATGCCGTAGTGCAGCGCGAAATCCGCCATGCCGACCAGCAGGCGCGTCGCAAAGGGGAGGTTGCCACCAAGCGCCGAGAAGAGGGTTTGCATGCGGGGTATCAGGAAGAAGAGGAGGAAGAGCACCACGCCAAACGCAACCGTCACCAGCAGCGCGGGGTAGGCGAGCGCGGCGGTGAATTTGCGGCGGAGTTCTTTTTGTTCGTTGAGGTTCGTGATGATGCGTCCGAGCACTTCGCCGAGGCCGCCGGTCGCCTCGCCGGCTTGGATTAGGTTGATGGTTTGCGTGTCGAAAACTTTCGGGAACTCGGCCATCGCGCGCGAGAGGGTGGCACCTTCGCCGATGCGGCCCCAGAGGCCGGAGCAGAGGGCGCGGAGTTTGGGTTCGCGGGTGCGTTGCGAGAGCATGCGCAGCGACTCGCCGGCGGAGAGGCCGCTGGCAACGAGGTCGGAGAGGGCTTCGAGGAAGGGGAGGCGTTCTTTGCGCGAGAGTTTTGCCTCGGCGGCGGCGAGTTGTTTCGCGGTGGGGGCGGCGGTGGATGCGGTGGCGGCGGGTTTTTTGAAGAGGCTTTTTTTCGCGGGTTTGGCAACGATGTCGCCGGCGGCGGTGATTTCCTCGATGCGCTGGGCTTGGAGTCCGCGCGCGGCGAGGTGGCGCAGGGCGTCTTTGCGGCTGGGCGCGTCGAGGGTGGAGGTGACGGTGTGGCCTGTGTTGTCGCGGGCTGTATAACTGAATTTTGGCATGAGCTGTTTTTTTAATGCAGTGTGGCAGTGGTGGTGGAAAATCCCAAATCCCAATGTCCAAATCCCAAATAAATCACAAATTACAAACTACAAATTACAAAAATGTTCGCGGGAGTTTTCATTCAAGTTTGGTGATGATTGCCGACATGATGGAGCGTAATTCTCGGGATTCTTGCGTCAACAAATCCCGTCGTCTGGTGAGTTCGACGTTCCCATCGAGATTGACGAGGCGCAGCCAGAGGCCGGATTCCTTGGCTTCTTTCCGGCTTATGCGAAAGCGCATGAGTTTGTCTTTCGCGCTCAGGGATTCGTTGGCTTCGATGCAATTTGCCGCCACAGAGCCGGAGGCGCGCACGAGTTGCTGGACATCCTCGATGTTCGAGACGGTGCGGGGCAAATTTCGCACAAACGCGCGCACGTCCTCGGCAAACACCGCCGTGCGTTCCTCCAAATCCTCGGGTTTCATGCTCATGGGTTCCTTTTGTAATTTGTAGTTTGTGATTTGGGATTTATTTGGGATTTGGAGATTGGGATTTGGGATTTCATGCCTCTACTTTTCACTCGCCGCAATGTTCCTCACAATCTCATCAAGCGAGGTGTAGCCTAGTTTCACTTTTTCCCAGCCGGAGTGCTGAAGGGGTTTCATGCCGTGTTTGCGCGCCTCGGCGGCCAACGCGGCGGTGCTGGCTCGTTTTAGGATGAGTTCCTGCACTTCATCTCCGGGGGTGAAGATTTCGAAGATGCCTATGCGGCCGCGATAGCCAGTGTTGCGACAGCGGTCACAGCCACAGGGGACTTTTAGCTGGTCAACGGTGTCAGCTTCGGCGGGGTCGATGTCGAGGATGGCTAGGGTTTCGCGGAGTTTGGTTTTGTTAACGGGGGCGAGTTTCGCGCAGTCGGGACAGAGGCGGCGCACGAGGCGTTGCGCAATGGCAAGTTCTATCGCGCTGGCCACAAGGAAGGGTTCGATGCCCATGTCGATGAGGCGGGTGATGGAGCCTGGGGCGTCGTTGGTGTGGATGGTCGAGAATACCAAGTGGCCGGTGAGGGAGGCGCGGATGGCGATGTCGGCGGTTTCGCGGTCGCGGATTTCGCCAATCATGATGACGTCGGGGTCTTGGCGGAGGATGCTGCGGAGGGCGGATGCGAAGGTGAGGCCGATTTCGGTTTTCATCTGCATTTGGTTCACGCCTGGGACTTCGTATTCGATGGGGTCTTCGACAGTGATGATGCGTAGTTCGGGGGAGTTGATGTGGCGGATGAAGGCGTTGAGCGAGGTCGATTTGCCGGAGCCGGTGGGGCCGGTGACGAGGATGATGCCGTGGGGGTAATCGAGGACGGTTTTGATTATTCGTTGTTCTTCGGCGCTCATGCCGAGGCGGTCCATCGTGTAGGCTTCTTTTTTCTGGTTGAGGAGGCGCAGCGAGACGGACTCGGCGTAGATTGTCGGCGCGGTGGCGACGCGGATGTCGAGGACAATGCCGTTGGAGCGCCAGTTGATGCGTCCGTCTTGGGGCAGGCGTTTTTCGGAGATGTTCAACTTCGCCATGATTTTGAGGCGGGAGATGATGGCGTCTTGGAAGCGGAGGAGGTTTTCGGGGACGGGGACGGGGACGAGGAGGCCGTCCACGCGGTAGCGGATTTGGAGGCGGCCTTCCTGGGGTTCGAAGTGGATGTCGGTGGCTTGGTCATCGACGGCTTGTTGGATGACGTCGGAGACGAAGCGGACGACGGCGGCGTCTTCGTCGACGTCGTCGTCGGCTTGCTGGATGTTTTCGGGGGCGATGTAGTCGTCGTCGCTGCCTTCGAGGGAGCCGGAGCCGACGCCGAAGTGTTGGATGATGAGTTGGTGGATTTTGTCGGGGTTGCCGAGGTGCCAGGTGACGGGGCGGGGGGTGAAGGTGCGGATCCAGTCGTTTATCGAGGTGTCGGGGGGCCAGGAGGTGGCTAGGTGGAGCGGGAGGGAGGAGGGCAGCGGAGGGGGATTTTCGATTTTCGATTCTCGATTTTCGATTGGGCGCTGCTGCGCCGGTGTGATGTCGGAAGCGGTGGTTGATTCTGCGCTTGCGGGGTTTTCAATCGAAAATCCAGAATCCAAAATCGAAAATTGTATGGGGATGGCTTGATAGTCGTGGACGAGTCTGGCCGGCAGTAGCGATAGTGATTCAGTGTCGGCCACGAGGGTTTGGACGATGGGGAGGTTCGTCGCGGCGGCGAGGGCGGTGAGGGTGTCGGCGTCGCTTTTGGCGAGGGCGGTGGCGAGGGCTTTGAAGCGGTCGGCGCGGGGGGACTCGTTGACGGTTTGGATTTGTTCGTCGTCGAGGCGGCGCGCGAGGGCGTCGGGGAGCGTGGTGTCGGTGGTGGTTGTGGAAGGGTTCACAGTTTACGGTTTACGGTTCACGGTTTGGCGCTGCCGCGCCAGTGTGGATTCTTCGTTTTTAGTTCCGCGCGGCGGCGCGCAATCCAAAATCCAGAATCCAAAATCCAAAATTCATCAGGGTTTTCTGCCGGCGCCGGATTTTGGTTTTTTGATGATGGCGGGGGTGGGCGGGGGTTGGGCGGGTTGTTGCGGTGTGTCTTTGTTGAGGGCTTTGTTTACGTCGGCTTTGATGGGGTTCATGTTTTCGTCGAGTTGTTGATAGGCGGGGGCGTTGTCGGCGTCGGTGTTTTTGAGCACGACGGGGCGCAGGAAGAAGATGAGTTCGTTGCGGGTTTTCGAGCGGGTGCGCGAGCCGAGGAGGTCGCCAATTATCGGGATGGGGCCGAGGCGGTTGCTTGATTTGAGGTTGTTGCTTTTCTGGATGCCGCCGAGCACGAGGATGTCGCCGTCTTTGGCTATGATGGTGGTGTTGGTGTTGCGCAGGCCGATGATGTATTGGGTGTTTTGGTCGACGAGGACGGTGCCGGTGACGTCGCTGATTTCGAGGGCGATGTTGAGTTGCACGGAGCCGTCGTAGCCGATGAGGGGGGTGACAGTGAGTTTGGTGCCGATTTGCTGGGCGGTGACGGAGGAGCTTTGGCTGCCGCTGACGTCGTTGTAGGTGCTGGCGGTGATGACGGGGCGGGTTTCGCCGAAGAAGAAGTTGGCTTGCTGGTTGTGCATGGTGGTGAGGTCTTGCTTGGCGACGGTGGCGATGTTGTTTTTGCGGGGGCTGGTTACCAGGCCGATGAAGCCGGAGAGGCTGTAGCCGCTGGCCATGCGGGCGATGCTGGCGAGACCGCTGGCGCCGCTGCCGCTTTGCGAACCGCCTACACCGATGCCCGCCCCGCCGCCGCCGAAGCCGGTGAGTTTGTTGCCGGTTATCTGGAGGCCGAGGGTGTCGATGCCGCTGCTGGCGGCGTCGGTGAGGGAGACTTCGGCGATGACGACTTCGATGCGCACTTGCGAGAGGAGGATGTCGAGTTTTTCGATGAGGTCTTTGATGATGCGGATGTCGTCAACGGTGCCGGAGACGACGATGGAGTTGGTGCGTTGGTCGGGGAGGACTGTGATGTAGCTGCTGAATTGGTCGGCGTCGGTGAGGCCGAGGTTGGCTCCGGCGATGCCGCCTGCGACGCCCGCGGCAAACGCGGGGGTGGCGCTTCCGCCGACGGGCATGGCGGCGCCGCCGTAGCGGCTGCTGCGGCTGCTGCTACTGCTTGGCGTGCCGCCGGTGCCGCCGCTTGAGCTGCGCGAGGAGCCGCTTGGCGCGCCGCCGGCTTGCGAGGAATAGCGGCTGGAGCCGCCTTGGGTGCCGCCGCCTTGGGAGTAGCGGCTTGAGCCTCCGGATGTGCCGCCTTGGGAGTAGCGGCTGCTGGTGCCGCCGCCGGGCGTGCCGTAGCGGCTTGAGCTGCCGCCGGTGTTTGCGGTGGGATAGCTGCCGCCAGTGGCGCCGAGCGGGCGCTGGGCGGGGTTGACGCTGGCGCCTTGGGCGGATTGCGCGGCTTGCGCGGCGCGGATTTGGCCGTTGATGATGTTGGTCAGGAGGGTGGCGACGTCGGCGGCTTGCGCGGTGCGCAGGCGGATGACTTCGTTGCGGGTGTTGGGGTCGGATTTGACGTCGAGTTTTTT
>Ga0123357_10001612_pt1 | contig 24133 bp, 15 predicted proteins | sample TergutEmb28metaG_FD_89873 | JGI IMG/M metagenome (GOLD analysis project Ga0123357, IMG submission 89873) | Embiratermes neotenicus P4 segment gut microbial communities from Petit-Saut dam, French Guiana - Emb289 P4 | ecosystem: Host-associated > Arthropoda: Insects > Digestive system > Gut ... | reverse complement strand
CGCTCAAAGCGGGAGAGGAACAAAAAGTAGTTTTTGAACTTACGGAAAAAGAATTGGGATTTTATAACAATGATGCACAGTATATTGTAGAACCCGGCGACTTCACCCTTATGACCGGTCCTTGTGGAGGCGAAATGCTCACTGCATTGTTCACGTTGAAATAGCTGACAATCTGCAATTAAGCATGTGTCAAAAATTAATTTGTATTTATAAATCATGAAAAAGAGAAAAGCATTTATTCAGTTAAGCCTGATGATGTTCATGCAGTATTTTATTTTTGCAGTGTGGTGGGTGCCTTTTGCCGCCTATCTGGGAAATACTATGACGATGATACAGGCAACCCTTATTCTTTGTTCCATGGCGATTGGAGCGATGGCTTCACCTTTTATAGGTCTGATTGCCGACAAGCGCTTTGCCTCCCAAAAAGTGTTGGCTACACTTAATCTACTGACGGCAATATTCTTATTTATCTCTATTTATCAGACCTCTTTTGCAGGAAAATTGATTTCCATTTTGTTAGTAATGTTGTGCTACATGCCGACACAAAGTCTGACAAGCTCAATAGCAATGACACATGCACCTGCCGAACTTTTCCCACGTGTACGTCTCATGGGAACCATAGGTTGGGTGGCTTCCGGTATTTTCAGCTTGTTGGCCTTGCGCGTTTTGAAAATGGAATCGTTCGATGGAACTATTTATCCGCTCTATTGCGGCGTTGCTGCCGGTTTGCTTGCTGCCTTGCTGAATTTGTTCCTGCCTAATACGCCGCCGGTGGGCGATAGAACAGAAAAAATCTCTATCAAAGATGTGCTTGGATTGAGAACTTTGTCGATACTGAAAAACAGGAATTTCAATATTTTTGTCCTGCTCTCCGTACTCGCAATCATTCCTTTTACCTTGTATCATCTTTTCGGTTCCCTGATTTTTGCCGACAAAGATGTGAAATACATCACGCTTACAATGAATAGCGGACAGATTGCGGAAATTCTCTTCCTTTTCCTGACCACAGGAATATTAGTAAAATACGGGATTAAGAAAGCGCTGCTGTTCGGTTTGGCAGCCATGCTTATTCGCTATGGCGCTTTCTGGTATGGCGCCGTATTTGAACAGCAATGGCTGTATGGCTACGGCGTGGGAATCATTGTTCACGGTTTGATATTCGGTTTGTTTTTCGTTGGCGGACAGGTATATGCCGATAAGATAGCGCCCGCATCCCTGCGAGGACAAGTGCAAGGTTTTTTGTTCTTCATCATTTGGGGTGTGGGATATTTGGTCGGTACGCTTTTCAATGGCATCCTGATAGACAGTTTCCGTAGTGCGGAGGGATGCGACTGGCCGGTTCTGTTTGGTGTACAGACTGTTTTCTCCCTTGTTATTATTGTGTTATTTATCCTGTTGTTCAAACCTGATCAAAAACCAAAGTAATAAAATAATTTAGATTGTATGGAGAAATTAAAAGTAGGAATTATCGGCATGGGGCTGATAGGAAAACAGCACGCGGAAGCTATTGCCCGCATACCGGGAGTAGAAATAGTTGCTATCACAGAATATGATTCGGAATTATTGTCGGCACAACAGCGTTATTTGGGCGTAAAAGCCTATCCCGATTATAAATCCATGATTGATAACGAAACATTAGACGTAATTCATAATTGTACTCCCAATGCGCTGCATTACGAAATCAACAAATATGCCTTAGAAAAAGGTATTCATGTATACAGCGAAAAACCATTGGCTATCAGTGTTGAACAAGGAGAAGAATTATCCCGTCTGGCGAAAAGCAAAGATCTTGCCAATGGCGTTAATTTCAATTACCGCAATAATGCTATGGTACAGGACATGAAAGCCCGCATGCAGAAAAATAATACCGGACGTTGTCTGCTCATTCATGGACATTATTTGCAGGACTGGCTGTTATATGACACCGATTCCAATTGGCGATTAAGTACTAAAGAAGGCGGAAATTCCAGGGCTTTAGCCGACATCGGCTCGCACTGGTTCGATACCGTACAGGTAGTTACAGGGAAAAAAGTAACAGCCGTTTATGCGCAAAACTTCATCTCCCATCCGGTGAGAAAAAAACCGTTAGAAGGACAATGGGTAGAATATCCCGTTGAAACCGAAGACGGCGGCATGATTTTTTTCGAATTGGAGGATGGAATACGCGGTTCCGTACTCATATCGCAAGTAAGCGCCGGATACAAAAACCAGCTGTTTATCTCTGTTGATTGTGAAAAATATTCCATGCGATGGAATCAAGAGCAATCCGACCGGCTACTCATCGGAACAAGAGAATCCGGAATCACAGAATATTTCGCCTCTCCCGACGCAGTAGATGAAAATGCAAGGCGTTATGCTACTTTGCCGCCGGGACATCCCGTGGGTTGGGCAGATGCTTTCACCAATGGCATCAAGGAATTTTATCGCTCTATATTCGATGAATCATATAAAAATGCAATTCCAACGTATTCTGATTTTGAAGGCGCTACCTGCATCATGAAAATCATAGATGCCTGTTTGAAAAGCAATAAAACGAGAAAATGGGAAAAAGTCTGACAAAGTGCACTTATAAAATTATATCGTTATGAAATCATTTAAATTTATTATTTTAACAGTTTGCCTTTCTTTTTTATTCAGTTATCAAACTAAGGCACAAGGGTTGAGTTGTCCAAAAACAGAGAAAAAAATCGGATTGCAGATGTATTCTGTTCGGGATAGTCTCAAAAAAGATTTTAAAGGAACAATTGCCGCATTATCGGCTATGGGGTTCAAGGATTTGGAAGCTGCCAACTATAAGGATGGAAAGTTTTACGGATTAACTCCTGAAGACTTTAAGGCTGAATTAGAAGCTGTTGGTTTGAATGCCCTGTCTTCGCACGCCGGTATTCCGTTAGCTGCAGATGTAAGCAAAACCGATTGGAATGAAATCTGGAAATGGTGGGACACTTGTATTGCTGCACACAAAGCAGCAGGAATAAAATACTTGGTTGTTCCGTGGTTAGCTCTTCCAAAAACGCTTGCCGACTTAAAAGCCTATTGTGATTACTATAACCAAGTCGGTGAAAAATGTAATCAGGCAGGAATTTCTTTTGGCTATCATAATCATGCACAAGAATTTCAAAAAGTTGAAGGGGAAATAATGTATGATTTTATGCTGAAAAATACAGACCCCGAAAAAGTATTTTTCGAAATGGATGTTTACTGGACGGTTATGGGGCAAAAAAGCCCGGTTAATTATTTCAAAACTTATCCGGGACGTTTCAAAGCATTGCATATCAAAGATGAAAAAGAATTAGGCGAAAGCGGTATGGTTGGGTTCGATGCTATTTACAGAAACATCGAAACAGCAGGCACAATATATTCCATAATCGAAGTCGAAAGATATGATTACCCACCGCTTGAAAGCGTAAAAATGAGTTTAGAATATTTGGAAACAGCTCCTTTTTGAAAAAATAATAAAGCGATAAAATGGAAAAGATGAAAAAAATTAGTTATTTTTTGAGTATTGTTTTAATGAGCGCGTTAGTAGCGTGTAGTGGCGGTAAAAAAAGTGGAACGCCGGAATATAAAGTGATAGAAAATCCACAAGTAGACTTAAGTCAGTTTCAATTAGATGAAGAAGGTTACATCGTAATCTTTGACGGCACATTTAATGGTTGGCGCGGTTATGGCAAAGCTGTTGTTCCTGCTAAATGGACAATCGAAGATGGAGTAATCAAATTCAATGGTTCCGGTGGCGGAGAAGCCCAAGACGATGATGGCGGCGACCTTATTTTTGCTCACAAATTCAAAAATTTTGAATTATCTGTCGACTGGAAAGTTTCAAAAGGAGCTAATTCCGGTATTTTCTATTTGGCTCAAGAAATAGAGGCAAAAGATCCACAAGGCAATTGGAGGTTGGAACCCATTTATATCTCAGCTCCTGAAAGCCAGATATTGGATAATGAAAATCATCCGGATGCAAAATTAGGGGTAAATGGAAACCGCAAGTCGACTTCGCTTTACGATATGATTCCTGCCGTACCGCAAAATGCAAATCCTTTCGGCGAGTGGAACAACACAACAATCATGGTCTATAAGGGAACGGTTATTCACAGACAAAACGGTGTGAACGTGGTTGAATATCATTTGTGGACCCCTCAATGGACAGATATGCTTCAAGCAAGTAAGTTCAGCCATGAAAAATGGCCATTGGCGTTTGAGCTGTTAAACAATGTTGGTGGCCCGAATCGTGAAGGCTACATTGGACTTCAAGATCATGGAGATGATGTTTGGTTCAAAAACATTAAAATAAAATTATTAGATTAATTTCATCGTATAGCATCTGTTGTTCGTTGTCCCTATTCAAAATTTTAGATGCCGTTTTCCCCTGTTCCGGCTGAATCTGTGATTCTGTAATGAGCAAAAAAATGGTCTTGAGCGTTCGGCGGCTTTTCCGAAAGCCGTCGGAGGAGGTAGTCGTTTTACAACGACACATTTTATTTCATAAAAGTAGCCACCATATCAATTCTATATGTACATTTGTATTATGTTCATGAAGTGTCGTGGTAATGTATTAGCGAACAAGAATTATGAAAGTAAGAGCAGTAAAATTAAAAACAGTAACACTCATTACCCTTACAATATGGAGTATGAGCAGTTTTGCACAAGTCGAAACGATGGTGTATGTGATGAAAAACGGCAATGTCGTTTTCTCGTCGTCGGTTTCAGATGTCGACCAAGTGACTTTTGACGAGGCATCGCCCGACATCGCCTCGATTGTAAATAAAAACGACGGCGCAACCATTTTTCAGTCGCCTGTTTCGGATATGGACAGTATTGTTCTCAGACAGGTATCTTGTGAATACTTCGATAATCCTGACGGCGTAGTTATCAACGGCGTTCGCTGGGCAACCCGCAATGTTGGCGCTACCGGTACTTTTGCCAATTCGCCTTGCGACTATGGCGTTTATTATCAATTTAATAAAGGCACAACAGATTATATGCTTTACGGCGCTTACTATCATAGTTTTTATTCAATTTCAGATTCATGGCTTCCTGTTAACGACCCCAGCCCTTCAGGCTGGCGCGTGCCGACTTTTGATGAAATTCAAAAACTTACCGACACTGATTACGTTACCTACGAATGGATTGACAATAACGGATTGACCGGTGGAAAATTTACAGATAAAGCTACCGGTAACTCTATTTTTCTGCCTGCCGCCGATTTACGCAACAACGACAACAACGGCATGCTCCTCGATGTCGGCTTCGACGGCTGCTATTGGAGCAGTACGCTGTTCTATGTCAAGACCTTCGCCTGCGGACTGTACTTCAGCAACGGCGCCGCCTATGGGCAGTCCTATTCCTACAGTGGCAACGGGCTTAGCGTTCGGCCGGTAGCAAAAGTGGAAGTAGAGGTGAAGGTAACGGGCATCACTATTAGCCCATCTGAGGATGTGTCGGTAGTGGTTGACAAAAAAACAACTTTGGCTGCAACTGTCACGCCCGCTGACGCCTACAACAAAAGCGTAACGTGGAACAGCCTCAATCCAGACATCGCTACTGTTGACAAACAGACAGGCACAGTAACAGGCGTGAGCGAAGGCGCGGCAACCATACGCGCTATTGCAACCGATGGCAGTGGAGTAACCGCAGACAAGAGCGTAGTAGTTTATCAACCTTCGAATGATATGGATGGCGTAGTAATCAATGGCGTTCGCTGGGCAACCAGGAATGTAGGCGCACCCGGTACTTTTGTACAAAACCCGGAAGATTACGGCGAGTATTACCAATTTAATAAAGGCACAACGGATTTTTTGCTTATCTGGTATTACGCTCATAGCGTTTACTCATATTCAAGTTTATGGCTTCCTGCTAACGACCCCAGTCCTGCAAACTGGCGCATTCCTACTCTTGCTGAAATTCAAAAACTTTTTGACCCTGATTACGTTACTTGCGAATGGATTAACAATGACGGAATAACCGGCGGCGCGAAATTTACAGATAAAGCTACCGGCAACTCTATTTTTCTGCCTGCTGCAGGCAATCTCAGCGACAGCGGCAGCGACGGTGCGCTCTATAGAGTCGGCAGCGACGGCTTCTATTGGAGCAGTATGGCGAGCAACACGGGTGCCGCCTACTACCTGCGCTTCAACAGCAGTAGCGCCTATTACAACAGTATCTTAAACAACCGCGACTTCGGGTATAGTGTTCGGCCGGTCGCAGATGTAGAAAAAATAGAGAAGAGGGTAACGGGCATCACTATTAGCCCATCCGGATATGTGCCGGTAGAGGTTGGCAAAACAACAGCTTTGACTGCAACTCTTACGCCCGCTGATGCCGCCAACAAAAATGTAATGTGGAGTAGCCTTAGTCCTGACATCGCTACCGTTGACGAACAGACAGGCATGGTAACAGGCGTGAGAGAAGGTGTGGCCATCATACGCGTTACTGCAGCTGATGCCGGTGGACTAACCGCAGACAAGAGCGTACTAGTTTATAAACCATCATCGGATGATATGAATGGCGTAGTAATCAATGGCGTTCGCTGGGCAACCTGCAATGTTGGTTCTCCCGGAACTTTTGCCTCTTCACCTTGCGATCAGGGAATGTTTTACCAATGGAATCGTATAACCGCATGGCCATTTACAGGAAACATAACAGGTTGGGATAGCAGCTATCCTGCCGGCGACGCTTGGGATAGAGCTAACGACCCAAGCCCTGCAGGCTGGCGCGTACCAACTTATGATGAAATTCAAAAACTTTGGGACGCTAATTACGTTTCTTACGAATGGATTAACAATAGCGGATTAATCGGTGGAAAATTTACAGATAAAGCTACCGGCAACTCTATATTTTTGCCTGCTGCCGGTTTTCGCGTCTTCGATGTCGGCGCACTCTCCAATGTCGGCTCCGGCTACTATTGGAGCAGTACGGCGCTCGGCGCTAATAGCGCCTATAACTTGGAATTCTACAGCAATAACGCGTCCTGGCGCAGTTACTTCCGTAGCTACGGGCTTAGTGTTCGCTCAGTCGCAGAATAAAAATTCAAATATTTATCTATTAACCTGAGTTCGGGATAAGAGATAGCCCGTTAGGACATTCACGGTGAATGTCCTAACGGACAATTGAAAATCAGGCGAGAGTTTCATTTTTTTAGAAACTTTTTGTACTTTTGTCGCAAATGAAAAAAACAAAAGTATGCAGTTTTTGGGGGTCAACGTAAAAAGTTGAGGAATGAAATTTGCACGAAAAATAGAGCTTCTTGCTCCTGCCAAAAATCTTGAGTGCGGAATTGAGGCAATCAAACATGGCGCCGACGCCGTTTATATCGGGGTGCCTTAGTCGTTTTACAACGACCTACTTTATTTTATAAAAGTAACCACCATATCAATTCTATATGTACATTTGTATTATGTTCATGAAGTGTCGTGGTAATGTATTAACGAACAAGAAAAGAGAGTTACAAACGCCTATCACTTCCGACGACTTTCGGAAAAGCCGCCGAACGGTTGTGCGACATATTAGCTGATGAAATTTGGGTAGAGAAAAATTATAATCAAGAAACTGTTCGGCAGTGGCTTAGTGAATGAAAGGTATGTTAAAAGTAGTTTTAGATACCAATATTTTGTTGAGTAGCATTTCTCGAAAATCACCGTATGGTTATATTTTAACGGCTCTTTTAGAGAATAAATATGAACTTTATGTATCTACAGAAATATTATTGGAATACGAAGAAAAAATAATCACTATTTTTGATGCTCAAGTTCATCCAAATCTGCGATTTGATCAAGAGCAAAGAATAGGTCTTACGCGTTGGGCGGCTTTTCCGAAAGCCGTCCGAGAAAGTAGGAGTTTTTAACTCCTTAATGCGAAGTATAAAATGAAGTTTTGGTTATTTGGTTTTACGGATTGCAAGGCAGGAGCCTTGCTTTTAGCTTCGACGCAGCGAAAGACGCTACGCCGAGCGAGGGGAATATATTATTGAAGAAACATACAATTAATAAAAGCCACGAATTGCACGAATTACACAAATTTTATTTTAGTGTTATTTCGTGAAATTCGTGGCTAATTTTTATTTATATTTTGAGCGCTGCCCTCACGGCTTCTATCTTTTTCTCAGTAGCTTGTTCTGCATCAGCTAATTCGGCACGTGATTTGACTTTGCTTTGTACTTCGATATAAAATTTGATTTTAGGTTCTGTTCCCGAAGGACGAATAGAAACTTTAGTATTGTCTTCCGTAAAATATTGGAGTACATTTGAAGTAGTAGGCATATCGAGAGAAAATTTCTCATTGTCATTCAAATCAACTCCGACTAATTTAGCAAAATCTTTAATCAACACAACTTTTGAACCGGCGATTTCTTTGATCGGATTTTCGCGGTAACTCTTCATCATTGCTTCGATTTCTTCTGCTCCCGATTTCCCTTGTTTCACAACTGAAATACCTTTTTCTTTAGAGAAACCGTATTCTACATAAATGTCTTGTAATAATTCGTAAATCGTTTTTCCGTTGCTTTTAGCCCATGCTGCGATTTCTGCAATCAACATACAGGCAGAAACAGCATCTTTGTCGCGGACAAAATCTTCGGCCATGAATCCATAGCTTTCTTCACCACCGCCGATATATTTCTTTTCACCTTCGTTTTCCCTAACGACAGAAGCAATCCATTTGAATCCTGTGTAGCAATCAAAGATCTCGATTCCATTGCGATCGGCCACTGTTTTTGCCAATTCGGTAGATACGATGGTTTTTACCACATATTCATTTCCTTTTACCCTGCCTGTTTCTTTCCACCGGATTATTCTATAATACAAGCAAAGTAATAATGTTTGATTTCCATTTACAAGAATAAATTCGCCCTTATCGTTTTTGATGGCTATACCTACGCGGTCGGCATCAGGGTCGCTCGCCATGACTAACTCGGCTCCGGTTTCCTGCGCTCTTTTCACAGCCAAATCAAGGGCGGCAGGTTCTTCGGGGTTGGGAGAAACCACAGTCGGGAAATTTCCGCTTACCACATCTTGTTCCGGAACATGAATGATATTGGTGAAGCCCAATGCGTTCAATCCTGCAGGAACCATGCGCACGCCTGTTCCATGTATCGGCGTATAAACGATTTTTATGTCATTATGTTTCTTAATAGCTTCCGGAGAAAGGGAAAGCGTCAACAAATCGGCTATAAACCGGTCGTCTATTTCTTTGCCGATTATTTCTATCAAAGCTTTATTTCCTTTGAATTTGATTTCAGAAACAGAACGGATTTTGTTGACCTCGGCTATGATGTTCTTGTCGTGAGGAGACACAACCTGCGCCCCGTCATCCCAATATGCTTTGTAGCCATTATATTCTTTCGGGTTATGGGAAGCTGTTATAACAATTCCACTTTGGCATCCTAACTTACGGATAGCATAGCTGACTTCCGGAGTTGGACGCAAATCATCGAATAAATATACTTTAATCCCGTTTGCAGAAAAAATATCCGCAGAAATTTCAGAGAACTTCCGGCTGTTATTGCGGCAGTCGTGTCCGATAACGACTCCTATCTCTTTCTTCAAGTTTGCAAATTCCTTTTTAAGATAATTCGACAACCCTTGAGTTGCAGCTCCAACCGTATATATGTTCATTCTGTTGGAACCTGCTCCCATAATGCCACGAAGGCCTCCTGTTCCGAATTCCAAATCCTTATAAAACGACTCGATAAGTTCGGTTTTATCTTCATTGTCCAACATACGTTGTACTTCCTTGCGGGTTTCAGTATCGTAATCAGATGTCAGCCATGTTTGCGCTTTAGCTGTCACTTGTTTCAATAAATCTTGATTATCCATAATTGCTTTGTTTTAATCGTATTTGTAAAATCTTAAGGCGACAAATGTACAAAAACTTTAATTACTATATAAAACTAATACTTACTTTAACAGATTTAATTTATCTCCCGTATCCTTGACAATCATCCGGTAATGCCGTTCGTTATACCCGGCACGGATAGGAGAAGTAGGTTTGCCGTATTCATTGGTTTTGAATACTCCATTTTCTTCTTTTCGTATGATACCATCCATATATTTAATCATCATACGTTCACCGAGCGATTTCCACGTATCGAAAGCATGCTGGGCTTGTGCAATACCATAATCCGTTAGAAAAGCGATCGCTTGATTTCTGTCTTTCTTAAGTAATTCGGTTGCATCCTGTTCAATTAACGGCTGTTTTTCAAAGAACCCGTTTTCCAATTCGGATTGGACTGCAGTAATGTCGGGAGCCATTTGAGAATAACGCATGTATGCCATATTAGCCACCCAATTGTGTATCCAGAAAGAAGACGTCCATGAGAAATGATACAAATCTCCGTTTCCTTCACGGAAACATTCCGGCGTATTTGTCATATTGGCATACATAGGCGTATAGACAGAAAAAGTAGCGTCGTCTACGCCAAACCAAAGTAAGGCTCCGACTTCATCTGGTAGTGAATTACGCATTTGTCCGACAAAAGTAAAACCTGTTTGTTGTGTTCCTATGGGACGTTCATTGAAATATTCCACACTATCTACCGTCCATGTTAAGGGAGCAAAACGAGTGGGAGAATTAAACGGCCCGGATCCGATATCTACCGTCATGTCGAAATACGTGCCTTCATAATGATCGCGCATAGTTGCCATAATATCTCTTACACTTAATTTTCTATCAGGTTTGATATAAAGCGGCATCACATTATCGGGATTATCTCCTTTAGCGTAATCTATCCATTTTTCCGCATCTTTATTAAATTTATTGAAAAACGACCAAACGCGAGCTTCGCAGATCCTCAACGCTTCAAAATCTAAAGGACAATAAGCTTTTGCAAAACTGAAATCTTTATCATCACCAGAAAAATATCCTTTTTCCCGGGCAAATGAAATTACATCTTTGGAATATATGCAGTTTTCTTTGTCGTCTAACGGGAATTGATGAATCCGTGATTGATTGGCATGAGCGGCAATGCAATCATCGGGTATGCGGACAGCTACCCACACAGCGCCTTTTCTTTCCGCACCTTTCCCAATCATTTCCAGTATCCAGACTTCATTCTTGTCAACAACAGAAAAAGATTCTCCGGTACTGTAATATCCATATTTTTCTACCAAACCGGTCATAATAGTAATAGCTTCCCTTGCTGTTTTAGCTCGTTGAAGCGCAATATACATAAGACTGCCATAATCCATGATTCCTGTTGAATCAACCAATTCTTCCCTTCCCGTGAATGTTGTTTCACCGATACATAATTGGTGTTCATTCATATTCCCTATAACATTATAAGTATGTCGAACCTGGGGAATTTGTCCCAAATACTTTCCTGTATCCCACTCGTAGACATTTAACATGGTTCCTTCGGGATAGGTTGCTGCCGGCCAGTGGTAAAGTTCGCCGAAAAGAGTGTAAGAATCAGCAGAATAACTAACCATAGTAGAACCATCAATCGATGCGGCTTTCCCTACTAAAAGATTAGTGCAGCACCAAACGGAAGAAGCTAATGAACTTATCAATACAGTAACAAATAGTTTTTTCATTGTTATTTAAAAATTAAAAACACAAAAATAAACATTTTACCTTATTATTTATAATCAAGCGGAAATAACTATCAACATTAAATGAACTAAACATAAAAAAGGCTCACTTCTCAGTGAGCTTTTTTACTTTCAATAGGCATTAGTTCCTAAGGCCAAAAGATTGTTTTAGGTTATGAGTGCAAAGATGAAGCTTTTTTAAGAATTTACAAAATAAAAAAACATATTGTAAAACATATTTTTTTACAAACCTAAGTGTTGATAAGCCTTTTGTACTTTATTTAATCACTTCTTGTAACTTTTCCAACAATCTTTTTCCTCTCAAGTCTTTTTCAATGATAATACCATCCGGATCCAATAATATGGTGTGGGGTATTGAATTGAAATTATATAATTCTCTTGCCTTACTTTGCCATTGTTGTAAGTCCGACATTTGTGGCCATGTCATATTATTCTTTTGGATGGCAGCTTTCCAAGCATCGGCTTTGGAGTCTAATGATACCCCGACAATCTCAAAGTTTTTGTTTTTATACAATTTATAAGCATTGACTAAATTCGGCATTTCTTGCATACAGGGGCCGCACCAGGAAGCCCAAAAGTCGATCAAAACATACTTTCCTTTTCCTGCATAATCGGAGAGAGATACGTCTTTTCCATCCGGATTAGGCATTGTAAAATCAATAAATTTTTGTCCGACAGAACTTTTTTTCATTCCTTCAATAAATTTTAAGATAGCTTTTCCTGTTTCCGATGATTTGAATTTTTCTCCGGCATTATCCACTACCTTTTCCAATTCTTCTAAAGACAACTGATTGGCAATTGAAAGAAAAACGTTTTCACCTAAAGGGTTATTGATGTTTTTAATTGCAAAATCGAGATTAATAGTTTTTATACTATCCTCTAAAGTCATAAATTCATTACTGATTCTTTCAATTTCTTCCTCAGCTAATGTTGCAGGATTCAGGGATGCATACTTTTGTTGAAGTTCTTTCATTTGCTTATATAGTCGTGTTTCTGTTACTGTTCTTTCCATGAAAGAATCGTTAGCAGGAGTACCACTGATTCTTATTACATTATCTCGTATGTCTACCAAAATTTTTCCGGGTTCTATCAATAAAGCCTGATAGGTGGGATCTTCTGTTGTAAGACTATCAATATTACTTAAGGAAATTATAAAAATTGCAGGAGTTTCTTGAATTCCTTTAAAAGAAAATCCTCCATTTTTAATGATGGCTGTATCTACTTTTTCTACGCCATCCTCTTGTTGTTTAATAAGAAAAACTTGTCTTCCTTCCATATCTGTCGCAGTACCTTTAATAATAAATTCTCCTTTAGATGTGCAAGAAAAACATGATAACAGGGCAATTAAGAATAAAAATAATTTGTTCATGAATTTAAATTTTTAAGAATTAAAATTAATGTGATAAGAGCGTTTTCGGATCCAGGTTGCTCTTTTCTATATCTTTGAAATAATTATAAGTTCCGACTTTTAATTCGTATGTTGCCATATCATCACACACGATAATTCCTTTGGGGTGAAGTTGCAATGCAGTGATAGTCCACATGTGGTTTACAGAACCTTCTACAGCCTGTGCCAATGCACGAGCTTTATTGTATCCATTGACCATAATCAGGACTTCTTTCGCATCTAATACGGTACCTACGCCAACAGTCAATGCAGTTTTAGGAACCTGATTAATATCATTGTTGAAGAATCTTGAATTGGCAATAATGGTATCGGTAGTCAGCGTTTTAATTCTTGTACGTGAAGATAAAGAAGAACCGGGTTCATTGAATGCGATATGTCCATCGGGGCCAATTCCGCCTAAGAAAAGATCGATCCCTCCCATTGCTTTCATTTTTGCTTCGTAGGCAGCACATTCTGCATTCAGATCGGAAGCATTTCCATTCAGAATATTTACATTCTCTTTTTTTATGTTTATATGGTTGAAAAAATTATTCCACATAAAAGAATGATAACTCTCGGGATGCTCCTTAGGTAATCTTACGTATTCATCCATATTAAAAGTTACCACATTTTCGAATGAAACCACTTTCTTTTTGTTTAGTTCAATTAAGGCTCTATACATGCCCAAAGGAGAAGATCCCGTAGGTAAACCCAATATAAACGGTTTTGAACTGTCCGGCTTAGCCGCATTGATTTTTAACACGACATAATTTGCCGCCCATTGGGACAACAAATCATAGTTTGGCTGAATAATTAATCTCATAAAAACAGCTATTTTTTTAGAAGTTGTAGAATATGACTGCAAAAGTAAAAAAAATTTGGTTTGTTTTAAAGATTTAACTACATTTGCAGCCGAAAATTTTTTAAAAGTCTTCGTAGCTCAGTTGGTAGAGCAAATGACTCTTAATCATTGGGTCCAGGGTTCGAGTCCCTGCGAGGACACAAATTGAAAAAGCAAAGTAAAGAAAAATCCTGAAAATCAACGACTTTCAGGATTTTTCTTTTAAATGCAATAGCAAAATGAAGCAAAAAAAAGGTCAATCTTGAAATCCGGCGTTTTGAACGAAAATGAAATTTATTATAGTTACCATTACTCCAACGGTGGCAGCGTGGATTTATACAATCTCGAAATGATTACAGCTTTGGCATTTCGTATTCATTCGCCGAAAGCAGATTTGTTTCGGAATTGGTTGATGAAACAGGCAGTGAAGCAATCATCGACATTTATCTGATGGGGAAATGAGCAGAAGATATGTTTTAATTAAAAATCAGTAAATTTCTTTTTCATCTTGTTCACAAAGGTATATTCCAAGAAAAAAATGGCAAGCCCAAGCTCTGTTTTCCCGATAAGTCTGTAATGTTCGTTTTGAGATATTCAGCATCATACAGACTTCCTGATTATCGAGCCATTTCCTTAGCCCCTTTGTTTTGTGGACGGCAAAGACTGTTTACCTTTGGACAAATTGCTTAAAGCGTTCCGCCATTGCCTCGAATGTTCGGGCTTCGATGTTTATTATTTCCATATCGTATTTTTTGAATTTTCCGGCTCAAAGATAAAATAATATTTTCGGTTAATTATCAAAGTTTCAAGAGGTGGCAGTGGTTTGCAGTGGTTTGCTATGGTTAGGTAGGACAAAACTTATCTTGAAATGGAAAAATTTGAACGCAAAACATAGAATTTCACAGCAATAAAATCGCAAGTATTTAACATACAGATAATTATCGTTTCCTTTGCAGCGTATAGTTAAGCGATTGCAATAATTATACAGATTTTATTTACTAAACAAATTATAAACCGTATGAGTACAAAGAGAAATGTTGATGACATTGACGAGGAAGCGTTTTTAAATTCTATTGCAGAAAGACATCCGGGATATAATTCTCTCTCTGACCTTACAGCACAGAAAGAACAGCATCCAACGAATGAAGCAATTGTGCAAACTACATCCATTGATACGGTTGTAACAAGTGAACAGAGTATACAATCCGAAACTAAACAGACAGGCAGCAAACAGCGAAAAGCATCTTTGGAGGAGTTCAGACAACAATTCATGCAGACGCCAAAGATTGACAACCGGAAGCCGGCTTTTATCAGTGAAACAATCCGCAACGACTTGGACAGGATTGTCCGGTTATTTGGCGAACGAGGATTAAGCGTTTCGGGATTGGTTGAAAATCTTACTCGCCATTTTCTTGAAATTTACAAAGACGATGTTGAGCAATGGCGAAAGATGTAAACAGAACACAGTCTGTATAATGTGTTTACTGTGTACAATCAATTTTTCACTGTAGGCATCGAAGATGCTCATGTTCATTAGAACATGGCAAGTTGTGTTTTGAGACGCCCAAAACCTTTCCGGCATCCCAAAACCACTTGCCCCATTCGGGGTAAAAAAACTCCGAAGTCGTTATTTTTTGAAGAAATTGAATTAAAAACTTATAGTATGACAACAGAAAAGAAGCAATACAATAAAGGTGGTCGCCCACTAAAGGCAGACCCATGTCGGCATCGGTATTCTATTAAATTGAATGATGCCGAGAACGCTCGCTTTCTTGCGATGGTTGATGAAACAGGGTGGAATGATAAAGCAAAGTTTATCAAGACTATCCTATTCAAACGAGAGATTAAGTATGTAAAATTGGACAAAGCAGCAATGGATTATTATGTGAGATTAACGACTTTTCATTCACAATTTCGGGCAATTGGAGTAAATTATAATCAGGTTGTAAAGCATTTGAAAGCAACTTTTACAGAAAAGACAGCTCTTGCTTTGCTTTACAAATTGGAAAAAGCGACGAGAGAGTTGGTTACTTTGAATCGGGAAATTGTGGAATTGACGAGAGAATTTGAAGAAAAGTTTCTGAAATTTGCCCAATAAAATGTTGAAAACCAATAGTAATTCATAGCATTAAAGACAAAACTAATTATTAAATTTGCAGAGTATATTAATGCTTTTGTCCTTAAAAAATAAGTTTCTAAGCATAAAAAGTTGATATAAAATGAATGATTTTTCAAAAATAGGGTATGAATATGGGGTTAAACCTTATATGATTCTTGTAGGTGATATTGATTATGCAAATTATTTTGTAGAGGCAAAATGTCTTGGATTACTATATATGTTTAGGGTTGACTGTAACGACAATCATATTCCAGCCCAAATTGCATTTATGTTTCAAAATGAAGCACCTGCGAAAATTTTTTTTGATTGTTTAATGAATTGGATTGAGCGTTCAAATAATGACGGGGATGCAGTTTCAATAGAATTTATAGAAAATGATAAAGGTGGATATACTGTTGCAATATCACCAGAAATGAAGAGGTTTATAGATAGAAATATACCTGCACACTTAAAAGATAAAATTTCACCACTAATGATGGTTCAAACCCAATTTAAAGAAATTGATTCTGTAAGTCCAAGTTATCAGGCTTTTAAAGCGAACTATAAAAAGGCAGGAAAGATAGCAGTCGGCTATGTTATCGGAAATTCAAATAAAATCGAAAAACAGAGTGATAAATATTTTATAAAAACCGAGTTTAATTTTCACGAACAAGATAATATTCCTCAAAATTCTTCTGCTAAAATATATGATTCCATTCAAAAAAATAAGACTTTTGATAAAGAAACCCTTCCGAAACCTCCCAAAAAGACTATGGAGCAAATTTCGGCAAGAAGGAATTCTGAAATAAAGACCTTTTTCCCAGTAACCTATAATCAATTATACAATCAAGGCTGGCTAAGTAGTTTAGTACAAGAATTAAACAAAAAGTATGAAAGGGATATTATCATACAGGCAATATGTAATTTAATCCTTTTTGAACGACTGAAACAAGAAAAAGATTTATCTGCTGATTTTACTAAGGCAGGCTATCCCACAAGAATTTTGGATTATTTAATATCAACATTTGAATCTTTTTCATCCTATTTTCCGGCAGATGATTTCTTTACATTGGAAAAAGTCGAAAACCAAATTAAAAATGACCAATATCAATTAAATGAATATTTGAAAAAGTAATTATTATGAGTACAGTTATAGGAGCAGTATGTGTTTTCTTGTTAGAAAATCAAGCAGCAATTGCATCAAGTTTAATTGCAAATGCATCTTATGATGCGATTAAAAAAATATTTAATTTCTCATCTTTAAAGAACAAAATATCAAAGTTTTTTATTGATGAAGAACAAGTAGAAGAATATCTCCGAAAAATATGCGAAGAAAAGCCTAATAACCCACATAAACCGGAAAGGGATATTGAAGATATTTATGAGAACACTACTAAATCTCAATATAATTCCGAGATATTTGAAGACATAAAAGAGTGGGTATTAGAAAATAAAAATACGATAAATGAAACTATTAATATGAATTTCAAAAATGAATCCGGATTTAATATCGGCATTCAGAATGCACAGGAAATTTATAATATTCAAGGTGATTACAATATTAAAAACGACTAATAATGGAATTTTCTTCTCAAAGTGCGAGTACAATATATAATGTAGGTGGTGATTTGCGCTTAGAACATTCTGCCGAAACGATAGAGTTACTTAGGAAAAAGAAGCAGGAAGAATTAAGCAATGTATATAGTACATCGTATATTGATATTATTAGAGAAAATTTATCCAATAAAAAATTGGTTACCCGGACTCAAGAAATATCTACAATTGAAAAATTACATGATGAGTTAGGTCAATTTATTATTTGTGGTGTTCCCGGAATAGGCAAAACAGTATTAATTAATCAATTTTTGGAAAAACACAGCAATACTGTTTATATTTCAGTAAAAAATAAATCTCCTTTAAGTATTTTTTCTTATCTGACAAATAAAATTAAGAGTTGCAATAATGAAGATATGCTTGAAGCGGATAACCTTGAAATTTCGAAAAATACCCTTCAGGCAGAATTGCAAAAGACAGAATACTTATTTATAATAGACGATTGTGAGAAAGATACAGAAACAACAAAATCTCTTATTGGGCTGGAGAAATTTAAAAGCAAGTTCATTTTTATTGCTCGTGAAATAGAAAGTTTTAAACCTTGTAATATTCACTCTCATAGTATATCACCATTCTCGGAAGATGAAACAAAATTTTTCATCGAACTAAATAGTATAGCTCTTGATACTATAAAATTCAACGAACTCTATTTTGCTTCTAAAGGCAATCCATTATATCTATATTACTTTTCGCAATATCAGATAAATCCATTACTCAAAGATATTCAAAGTTATCAAGATTCAATTTGGTCGATATTAGGCTCAGAAGAACAAGAATTACTTATATATATTTCAATACCTCTTTTTCCCATTGAAGTATCGGATTTGATAAAATTATACCCGAATACATCACCTCTTGTTATTTCAAAACAATTGAATGAATTATCAGGACTAGTAAAAAATAATAATGGAGTTTTAAGTGTATTTCATCCTTCGTTTAGTGAACATGTTATTGACACAATTTCTTCTAATGGATTAAAAGATATCTACCAAACTAAATTAGGGGAATATTTTATTAATCAAGAAGATTACCTACAAGCGGTATATTTATTAATAGATTCTAACCCGGAAAAAATCAAGGGTTACTTATTTGATATCTTTCCTGTCCTTACGGAATTAGGGGAATTAGAATTGGGGATAAAAGCGTTAAATGTGAAACTAAAATATGTTTCCGACGAACTCGAAAAAGGTTATATACATTACCATTTATCACACTCGTATCATTTATTGGGACAAAAAGAATTATCACAATCTCATATTGATACGGCATTAATACATTTTGAAAAGGTTGAAAATAAAAAATGGCATAACACAGCTATGATGACAAAAGCCATGAACTTAATAGAAGATGGCTTTGTGAAAGAAGGTGTTGAGATAGCCGATAAAATATTATCATCTGTTTCTGTTGATGATAAACTCTATCGTGCTCAGTTACTTGTAAATATTTCCAAAATATATATCGATACATTTGAAATAACTAAAGCAGTTGAAGTTTGTAAAGAAGCTTATCAAATATTTGAAGAACTTCAGGTGGTTGAGGGTATGATAAATAGTTTAACCAATTTAATTTCAAGTTTAGGTCAAAATGACAACTCGCTTGATGAAGCAGAAAAATATGGATTAAAATTACTTGAACTTTCAAAGAAAGAGTCATTACTGATAGTTCAAGTTATTGTCTTAAACTCACTAACATCCATTTCACGCCAAAAGAAAAAATTTCTTGATGCTAAACAATATGGAAATGAAGTAATTAAGCTTTGCCAGCAATTAAAAATGAAGGATAAGGTTATACTAAATCTTGTCAATTTGGGAAATGTTATTCGAGATGAGGGAGATATTGACGCTGCTTTAAAAACTTACAATGAAGCTTTAATCTACGCAAAAGAGTATAAATTAAGAAAAGACGAAGCTCGGATATATTGGATACTTGCTGATTTATATAGAGATAAGTGCGATTTTGAATTGAGTCTGCAATATGCACAAAAATCGATTGATATAAATTTGGAGATTAATTATTATTATGGTATCGCAAATGCTTCCAGAGTCATGTCCAATACGCTATCGGCAATGGGACGTAAGATAGAAGCAGCAAAAGCGTTGGAAAGTAGTGCTGAATATTATAAGAAAATATCACATTTTGCAACAAGTTATCAAACAAGATTATCGGAGGCAATTAATATTTATTTTCAAGAAGGAGAGAATAATAAAGCAAATGAATTGCTGAATGAATTAATAATATCGCGTGCAGAAAACATGAATATTTCCGAATTAGCTGATTTGATAATTCAAAATAAAAATAACACTAATGCAAATGAGAAGTTTCAATTATTATTTGAAAATTATTTTACCAAAGAATCTTTTACAAATATTGTTTCACAAATTTTATTATATGTCGAATATTGCAAAAGTTTAGGGAAAGATACTGGGGAAGGTTATTTTATCAACACTCTACATTTTATTATTGAAAATTTGGGAAAAGTTCAATATTCATACAGCATTTTAGGCATGGCTATTGAGCAATCCGGTTGGCTTCTTGAAGATAAAGACTTATTTGTAATTTTAGAGAAACTCCAAAATAAATTACCTGCATTTTTTGTAAGGAATAGAGAAAGCGAATCAATAATAATAACATCAATCAATAATAAAATAAACCTTGAATTTCTTATATTTAATGATGAGCTGGCTTGTATGAAGCTAATGTTGGCTTTGGTTTTACTACTGAATGAAATTGAAAGTAGCATTTTTGATAAATCTCATATTTTAGAAAAGTATAGTATTGTTTGGATACACTCATTTTCCGAAGCGTACCAAAAAGTATTCGAAGAAACAATAGAAGCAAAAAATCCTTTTGACGAACATTCTCAAACAATACACATGGGCAAAAAAGATTGGAGTATTCAAGACTTTATCATTGTAAGCAATGAATATGAACAATATAACAACATAAACGAAAACAAAGACAATAAATGCTCATTGTATTTTTTTGTTAATGCTATCGCAAATATCAAAGGTCATTTTTATCATTTAAATGTAATGAAAAATGGGACTCAACGAAGACAAATTATGAATTTAGTTGGAAATCTTATGGGATATGATGTTCCGTCTTTAAAAAATACAGAAATAGAGAAAACTCAAGTTAACATTGATTTTGAAAACTTGAAACAAAGTTTTTTATAGGAGGTATTTTTAGCATTTATATTTATCTTTGTAACATTAAAACAAAAAATAAATTTTGAATATGACATAAAAACAACAGCGTAGCAATACGCAAAGACATATTAGAAAAGCGTTTTAGCTTCATCTTTCTCGTAGAAAATTTGGCGATTAGACACGGTAAAAAGATTGAGTTAAAATGTCTGCGTTTCGGCGTGGACTTTTTACTTATTCTGTTACCAACGGTTACGCCAAATACCCCTACGAGCGGGATACTTTAAAAAGTTCCACGCTTTTTTTATATGTGTTTTTTGAAAAATAACAATTTTATAAAACACAAATAAAATGCAAACATTCAATTCTATTCTTGAAAAATATCGGAAAATTTCTTTTTCCGAGCGCGACAAGGGCGCACGTTTTGAACGCTTAATGCAAGCGTATTTGCAAACTGACCCGCAGTATGCCAACAAATTCAAAAAAGTATGGTTGTGGAACGAGTTTTTCGGCAAAGATGATTTGGGCGGAAACGATACAGGTATTGACTTGGTTGCGCAAACCGTTGAGAACGATTATTGGGCTGTCCAATGTAAATGTTTTCAGGAAGATAGCTATATTGATAAACCCGCTTTAGATTCTTTTTTGGCAACTTCGAGCCGTGATTTCAGAGATGATGAATTGAAAACGACATCGTTTTCACATCGTCTTTGGATTTCTACCAACAATAAATGGACTGCCAATGCCGAAGAAGCAATCAGAAATCAAAATCCGCCTGTTAATCGTATCAACCTCTATGATTTGCAAAATGCTCCTGTCGATTGGGAAAAATTGGAAAACGGAATACATGGGGAACAGGCTCGTAACGCAAAGAAAGAATTGCGCCCGCACCAAAAGGAGGCAATGGACAAAGTTCACGAATATTTCAAAACCGCCGACCGGGGAAAATTGATTATGGCTTGCGGAACAGGTAAAACCTTTAATTCTCTGCGAATTGCCGAAAACGAAACCGGCGGAAACGGACTGATTTTATTCCTTGTACCCTCTATCGCATTGTTGGGACAAACTTTACGCGAATGGAGCGCCGACGCCAAAGAACCGATTCATGCAATTTGTATCTGTTCCGACCCCGAAATTTCAAAAAAGAAAACCAAAAATGAAGACGGCGACAGTTTTTCCGTAGTTGATTTGGCTTTGCCTGCTTCAACGAATGTAAATGAAATTTTACGGCAGTTCCGCAGCTCCTTCCCTTCGGGGAGGTTGGAAGGTGCCGGAATGACGGTTGTTTTTTCTACCTATCAATCCATTGAAAGAATTGCCGAAGCTCAAACCGAATTATTGAAAAACGGGTTTCCCAAATTTGACTTGATTATTTGCGACGAAGCCCACCGCACCACAGGCGTAACCCTTTCGGGCGATGATGAATCTGCTTTTGTAAAAGTCCACGATAACAAATTTATTCAGGCAAAAAAGCGCCTGTATATGACCGCTACACCGCGTCTGTACAGCGAAGACAGCAAAAGCCGTGCTGCACAGGCAGAGGCAGTTCTCTGTTCAATGGACGATGAAGCGGTTTACGGAAAGGAAATTTATCATATCGGTTTTGGCGAGGCAGTCGAAAGGGATTTGCTGACAGACTATAAAGTGTTGATACTTACGCTAAACGACAGTGATGTTCCGCCCGCTGTTCAAAATATGATTGCAGACGGCAAAAAAGAAATCAATTCCGACGATGCCTCAAAACTGATTGGCTGTATTAATGCCCTTTCAAAACAGGTTTTAGGCGATGATGAAACACTGAAATCAAGCGACCCCGAACCGATGCGGCGAGCCGTTGCCTTCTGTCAAACCATTATCAATTCAAAGAAAATCACAAATACATACAATACAGCTACTTCTGCTTATATAAATGATTTGCCCGAAGAAAAGCGAAAAAATATGGTTGTCATTTCTTCAAAACATATCGACGGCACAATGTCTGCCCCTGAGCGCGACCACCTGTTGGGTTGGCTCAAAGAAACGCCAAATGAGGGCGAATGTCGCATTCTCACAAATGTACGCTGTTTGAGCGAAGGAGTTGATGTGCCTTCGCTTGATGCAGTCATGTTTCTTTCCGCCCGAAATTCTCAGGTGGATGTGGTGCAGTCTGTTGGGAGGGTCATGCGCAAAGCAGAAGGGAAAAAGTATGGCTACATTATTATCCCTGTGGTTGTTCCCTCGACTGTGGAGGCAGATAAGGCATTGGACGACAACGAACGATTTAAAGTGGTTTGGACGGTGCTGAATGCACTCCGTGCGCACGACGACCGTTTCAATGCAACGGTAAACAAAATTGAACTGAATAAATATCGTCCCGCACAAATTCTTGTCGGACGACCTGATGTTTCATTTGATACAGAGGGAAATCCGGTAATCAACAGCAACACATACGGAAATGTAAATAATGAAATGGCACGACAACTTGCAATCCAGTTTGAACAATTGCAAAATCTGTTTTTTGCCCGAATGGTGCAAAAAGTAGGCGATAAACGTTATTGGGAACAGTGGGCGAAATCGGTTGCCGATATTGCTGCGCGACAAATTGAGCGTATTACAAATTTGGTGAGTAAGGGCGAAAGCAAAACCACTTTTGATGAATTTCTCGGTGGACTGCAAAAGAATATCAATCCGAGTATTACAGCGGCTGATGCCATAGAAATGCTATCACAACACATCATTACCAAGCCGATTTTCGAAGCATTGTTTGAGGGTTATTCTTTTGTGAAGAACAATCCAATTTCTATTTCCATGCAGGCGATGCTTGATTTATTGGAAAGAAACGCCTTTGATAAAGATACAGAAACACTGCAAAAATTTTATGATTTTGTAAAACGCAATATTGCCGATTTGGATAATGCCGCTGCAAAACAGTCTATTATCGTGCGGCTATACGATAATTTTTTCAAAATTGCATTTCCGAAACTGCAAGAACGGCTTGGTATTGTATATACCCCTGTTGAAGTGGTAGATTTTATTGTTCATTCCGTCAATGACATTCTTAAAATCGAATTTGGTCGTTCTATAAGCGATGAAAATGTCAATATTTTAGACCCATTTACAGGCACAGGAACGTTTATTACACGCCTTATCCAAAGCGGTTTAATTGATAAAAAAGATTTGGAACGGAAATATCGCCATGAATTGTTTGCCAATGAAATTGTGCTGTTGGCGTATTACATTGCCGCTGTTAATATCGAAAATGTCTATCATGATTTAATGCAATCATATAATTATCAACCGTTTAGCGGAATATGCCTTACTGATACTTTCCAACTTGGTGAAACAGACGATACCAACAAACTGTTTTCTGAAATGTTCCCACAAAATTCAGAGCGGGTGCAGCGGCAAAAGAATACGCCGATAACTGTGATAATGAGTAATCCGCCGTATTCAGTAGGTCAAAAAGATGCTTCTGATAAAGCTGCAAATCAAAGCTACCCACGATTAGAAAGAAGAATTGCG
>Ga0123357_10001611_pt1 | contig 24138 bp, 16 predicted proteins | sample TergutEmb28metaG_FD_89873 | JGI IMG/M metagenome (GOLD analysis project Ga0123357, IMG submission 89873) | Embiratermes neotenicus P4 segment gut microbial communities from Petit-Saut dam, French Guiana - Emb289 P4 | ecosystem: Host-associated > Arthropoda: Insects > Digestive system > Gut ... | reverse complement strand
GTTGTGCGTTGTGCGTTGTGCGTTGTGCGTTGTGCGTTGTGCGTTGTGCCAAGCCCATGTTCCCTTTACCTTGCCTAACTATAGATAAATAAGATTTATAAGGTATTGTTAAAGTTTATGAAATCTAATGTTTTCTTGTCAAGCTTTTTTATAAACATTTTTTGATTTTTTTCGCTAAAGCCAAAAGCATTCATATTATTGCCTAATCCTATGATAAATTACAGGATTAGGCAATAATTGAATGGTTGCAATATATAGCCATAATTATCTATTAGCTCATGTATTACCTCAGTTAATAGAAATTGTACTATATAAAAAATGGTTAGAGCATTCTTGCCTAATTGTATAAACAATTAGAAAATTAGGCAAGAATGTGAAACGATAGTTAATTCTGGTTTCTCACAAAGACACAGAGTTCACAGAAAAATTCTTTTATTTCTTTTTACCGCAAGGTACACAAAGGTTTCGCAAAGAAGGCTATTACCACCCCGACTATTTCCAGACTTGCGAGGAGTGGCCAGGTCGCGAGCTGGGTGATTCTCGGGCGCACAATGTGCGTCCCTACATATAATGGCTTGAAAAGCTGAATTTTCATAACCGCAGGTCAACGACCTGCGGCTGAACAATCCTATTACACTCCTGCCTAAAAGGCAGAACTCTATTACCACTCGCTTATGAGTCAGAAGCAGCAAAGAAAGTCCTGCCTTTCAGGCAGATATTTTATTTTTTTTGTTTCCGCAGGCCAATGGCCTGCGGTTATGAAAATCAAGCCCTATCGGGCTAAAAACAAAAAAACCGAAGTCACACCTTCGTAATTATCCCTTCCGCAAAGGCAAACTCAAGGAAAGCAATAGCTTCTTCAGCAGAAATCCCCACCTTCGCAGCTATATCTCCGGCTTTTTTCTTACCGTCCAATTGGCAAAGAAGGTCGAAATATGGTTTGGGAAAGGATTCCGTTAATATCTCCCCATCTTTAGGATAAATAACACCCCACGAAGGTGAATTTACAAAGTACTTTGAAAATTCTTCAAGGTTAAACCCCTGATTTTCAATTATTTCTACTAGTTCATAATGAAAAGCTCCAAGTTTTGCGGAGCTTGATACAGCAAGCGGTAATTTAAGCACTGAAATTGCGTTAATTTCATCATCTGCAAACAATGGAGATGGCGGCGAGACCAACGCTGATGTGTAGTAATAGTTATAGTCTATAATATCAAGGGCTATATCTGAAAGCTCTTTTCTATTCTCCAAAAAGAGTTCTTGTACAAATTTACGCTGCAATTGCCAGATTTCTTCATCTGAAAATTTATCAGACAACTCTCCTGAACCGTTATATAACCAGCCCTGAAAAGCTTCCAGCAGTTCTACTGGAGTTAAACCGACAGCTTCGATAACAGGCTGAAACCAGGCCACGGCTCTGCCTCGGCTATAAAAGATATCGCAGGCTACAGCAAGCTTTTCTGCTTTTTCCATATCTTCTTCAGAAAACGTTGATGATTCAATAAGCTTATATGGGGGGTAGTTTTGGCTACGGAGATTTAACAGTTCTTTTCTTTGATAAAGCGGAGTTCCGGGGAGAACAGCCATAGGAAAAATGTCAATATGGTTGGGAAAGAGGGAAAGAGCAAAGTTAAGGCTATCTCTGAACCCGTTGTAACTATCTCCAGGCAATCCATATATAAGGTCAAATCCGAATATAGCGCCGGTGTCATTTAACAGCGCAATATTATTAACGAATTCTTCAGGGTTGAATATCCGTTTAACATTTTTCAGTATTTCAGGATTACTGCTTTGAAGGCCTATTTGAAGGGAACATTTCAGAGAACTAAATAGAAATGCCAGTTCGTCATCAATAAACTCGCTTCTGGCCTCAAAATGAAAGTGAGTATCAGGAGCTATTTTCTGTATCATTCCCAAAATGATTTTAGCCCGCTTCATATCCAGGTTAAAGGTTGAATCAAGCACAAATACCTGGGATATTTTGTTGTCAGACATCCATTTTAGCTCTTCTTCTATTCTCTCCAAAGAAAATTTCCGAACACTTTTCTGTTCTTTAGAATCAAAGCAAAAATCACAGGCAAAGCTGCAACCTCGTGAAAGCTGCCAAAGAAGGCCTGTATACTTTTCAGGCTTCAATATCCCGCTAATATATGGCGATGGGATAAGATCAAGATTATCTTCCTGTACGCCCGGTAATAAAGTTATCTCACTTTGCTGTAAAGTCCCTATGCCAGGGAGATCTGTTATTTTTTCGTTATTAATAATCCTATGAAGCGCTTTTATTAAACTGGTTTCTCCTTCTCCTACAACAACAAAGTCACAATTGTACTCTTTCAGTGTACCTTCAGGATCTGCCGTAACTTCAGGGCCACCGGCACAGATAATAATTTTTGGAAGCCGGTTTTTAAGAGCTTTTATCAATTTCCCGGCTTTCTCACGGTTCCATATGTAAGTTGAAAACCCAATAAGGTCGGGAGTGGTCGCGGCTATAGTTTCAATCCCTTCTTTATCAGGTGTGTCAGAGTAAAGGTCAATAATTGAAACATCTACCAGCTTGGATAATTGAGGACTGTTTTTTATAGCAGCTACTAGAAAAGCATTTGCCAACGGAAGGGATTGTGATGATTTTTCCAAATGAATTGAAATAAGAGATATTTTAAACAATCATTTCTTCCCTGTATTCTGGTTTCTGACAGTTTTGGTCTCTCACAGAGGCACAGAGAAAACCTTTTATTTCTTTTACCGCAAGGTTCGCAAAGGTTTCGCAAAGGGCTTGTCATTGCGGCCTCCGAGCCGCAATCCCCTGTTATTGAGAGATTGCGGGTCAAGCCCGCAATGACTTCTTTTTTTGCGCCCTTTGCGTTCTTTGCGGTTTATGTTTCTTTCGTATGGCTCGCGTATTTCGCTGTTTAACCAGGTTTTTGGTTTTTCTCTGTGCCTCTGTGAGAAAGAAAAAAGGTTTTTATTTTTTCGCGTCCTTCGCGGTTGAATTAATACTATATTTTACCCGTCATAATTCAATAGTTTTATTCTACTTTCATGGGGCGGGCCTTAATAATTGGCTTACCTTCTTCAACAACAACTTTAAACTCAACTTTGTCACAATTATATTTCTGTTGAATATCTTCCCGTTTACTGTTTATCAGATTAAGTATCGTGTCCGTATCTATATTCTGATCTGTAATATGACATCCTCTCATTGCTTGAACGTAGTCATCGTACACCTTGCTCGTTTCAATTAACTTCTGCTCAGAGGGAGTTAATTCCGGTTTTGTCTTAGAAAGTTTTTCCTTAAATTTCATATGGAAACGATCTTTTGAATATGTACCCTCTTCAATTTGATTTGTTACTCTGGTCCAATACTGTTTATAATTGTAAAAACGGGTGGATATGGAACTAAATCTAAATTTATGTATTGTTTTGGTAAGTTCTAACGCATTATAACGCCTGATAGATTTATCCATATTTTCAAGGAGTTCCAGTGGCGGACGCTTTTCCGCTCCGCTAAAATACCGCTCATACTTTTTCGCAAGATCTTCAAGAGTGTTTTCTAAAGATTCAAGATCTTCTTCAACTCCCATATTGATTCCCCTTTTAATTCTTAATATATTTACAGTTTAAGTGAACAAATAAAAGGTTTCAAGTTATGATTGAAAAAATAGTTTTGACTCCTGATTTCTCAACTGATGCGGCAAAAACAATTTTTGGAGATCTATTTCATAAAGGAAATATTCTGGATCTTTATCTGGAGCAGCAGTGCAAAAAGCTCAAAAACCTTTTTAAGGTTTTTGCCTCAACATCTCCCGTTCCTGAGTGGAGCTACGGAATTGTTATTACCGATGAAATGCGAAAACAGAGCGAACTGTATCTGCCACTGGCAGAAATAGCGCCTGCGTTTAACTATTTATGTCTGACTGCATGTAAATATAAACCTTTTCTTGAAGTCCTCCCTTTGAATTGTTCTTTATCCTGGGTAGATGCTCTTGTAAAGTTTAAAATGCCTGAGATCAGCTTTAATCCTGGAAAACTCTTATATAACATCTCTACAGATGAAAAGTTAAGGCAAAGGTTTCTCGCATCTGTTTTTCTACCTCTGCGTTATGGTGGAAATTTTGGCAGATATCCAAAACAGTCAAAATTTCTGCAAAACCGGTTAAAAACAATGAATACCAAAGGAATAAAAAACATAAGAATTCTTGACGCCGCTTGCGGAAGCGGAGAAGGAACATACGAAGTTGCGAAGATCCTTATTGAAACCGGGTTTGCCCCGGAAGAGTGCCAGATTGATGGAATTACAATAGAACCTCTTGAGCTTGTCGCAGCGGCTTACGGAGAGTTTCCGGGATATCCTGATCGGTCGTCAGAATTCCGCAAATTTGCAGAGCCGATTGCCAGGTCCGGCGGAGATAGAATGATCAAGTTCAGACAGGGAGATATATCTTCCAAGACAGCATATAAAGGGAAATACGATATTATTATATGCAACGGACTGCTTGGAGGGCCTCTATTACACAAAGTAGATAATTTAAAAAAGGTTGCGAATCTGTTTGCAACCCATTTGAAATATGGCGGGACAGTTCTTGTAGCAAACCATTTTCATTCTGGCTGGAACAGACCGGACAACGTTACAGGATTAATTAATATGTTTAAACAGCAGGGATTTTCAGCAACATCTATAGAGGAAGGCTTCTGTTTTACTTCAAACGCAAAGTAGGGGCGCACAGTGTGCGCCCGATTAACCACCCCACCCTTCGGGTACCCCTCCATAGAGGGGAATTTATCATTGTCTGCGTCGTGTCGTATTTGCGTAGGGGCGGTAATCTGCCGCCCGCGTTATCTGACGCTGTGGAAAGCATGGTTAACTCCACTCTTCACACTCCAAACTCCACACTATTTAAGATATGGCCAAAAGCCGAGTTCATCAGATCTTGAGAAGGATTCCACCCCAGGACAACCCCCCGCCAAACCCCATCATTAAAACCAAATTACCTTCCTTAATTTTCCCATTACGTATATTTTCATCAAGAACTAATCCAACAGAACCGGCAGCGGTATTCCCGAACCGGTCAAGGTTCATCAAAAACTTCTCGCTCCCGATCCCCATTCTTTTCGTAATGTTTCCTATAATACGCATATTTGCCTGATGAGGGATTATATAATCAAGATCATGGGGCGTTATTCCGGCTTTGACTGTAACTGCATCAATAATTTTCGGGATTACATCTGTTGCGAAAATAAAGACCTTTTTCCCTTCCATATAAAAGCTGTTTTCACGGCTGGCAATTGTCTCAGCAGTTACAGGTTTTCTTGAACCTGAAGATGGTACCTGAATAAGCTCCCACCCATTACCGTCACTCTTTAAAAGTGTCTGTAAAATCCCCTTTTTCTTACTGGTTGCACGAAGTATAACAGCTCCGGCACCATCACCAAACAACGGAGAGGTACCCTCATCCTCAAAATTGAGTATCTTTGAGTATGTATCAGCACCTACAACCATAATAGTTTTGCACTTACCAGATTTTATATAACTATCTGCCGCATCAACCGCAAATATAAAGCTGCTGCATACAGAGTTCATATCAAAAGCAAAGGCTTTATCAGCACCTATATTCTTCTGTACTATACAGGCAGTTGCAGGAAGATACATATCAGGTGTAGATGTAGCCACAATAATACAGTCCAGTTCAGATGCGTTCATACCTGCACGAACAAGGGCGTTTTTAGCTGCTGCTGTTGCAAGATCAGACGTAGCTTCTGTTGGTGCTGCAAAACGCCGCTCGTTTATCCCTGTACGGGAATGTATCCACTTATCAGCATCTTCTAAAAGATAACTGAAAAAACTGTTTGGAACTACCCGCTCCGGAATGCCGGATCCTGTTGCTACTATTTCCGTATAAATCACAAACCCTCTCCTTATTGCATTAAACAAAATGCAACCCAAAACAAATTTTACTCGGTTATACTGCTGGTTTCTGTCTCAGATAAAGATGAATGCCCCTCCGATTTCGCAGCGTCAACTATTGCTGCAATCCATATAATAACAAACCCAAACATTAACCATGCCACTCCGCTACTATGCTGTTGTATGGAGTTCAATACTCCCATTGCTTCTGTCTGGCCTGATATTCTTGCCGTTATAAGAAAATTTCCCATATTTTTCAATACAATAAATAAAGCTATAAGGAAAAAAATATTTACTAAAAAAATAAAAATTACCCCTTTTATTTTATCTCCTTTATATAGCTGCCCAAGACCTGGAAGTATAAACGCAGAAAGCAAAACAGCATTGATTCTTCTTGACATTACACCTCCATTTCTGAAACTTTTATTCCGCATAGGGTAACTAATTTCTCTAATTTTGCAAGCAGTTTCGACTCAACCTCCATTGACACCAAAACCGGTGAAGGTTACTATCCTCATAATAAAGAGAAGGAACCAGAAGTTATAAAGGTTACTAAAATAGAAGGAATAAGAAGTCGTGAAAAATAAAGCTCTTTTTGCATGTCAGAAATGCGGCTATCAATCAGCAAAATGGTTAGGAAAATGCCCTGACTGTGGTGCATGGAACAGTATGATTGAAGAGATTTCCCTTAATCATGGGCTTTCCACCACAGGAAACACAGACGCAAAGCCTCTGCTTATTTCTGATATCACGCAAAATGTTGAAAAACGTCTATCCTCAGCTATATCGGAATTTGACCGTGTACTTGGAGGCGGAATAGTTACGGGATCAATTATCCTTATTGGCGGAGATCCCGGAATCGGGAAATCAACTTTGCTTTTACAGGCTTCAGCTCATCTCTCACATGCACCTAATGGAGCTTTATATGTATCTGCAGAAGAATCACCTGAACAGATCAAGTTAAGAGCCATTAGAATGGGGGTCAACGCCGAAAAGCTATATCTTCTGGCAGAAACAAACCTCGAAAGAATCATCAGCCATATAAACCAGCTAAAACCTGGAATAGTAGTAATAGACTCTATTCAAACAGTATTTACAGGAAATCTCGACTCAGCTCCGGGGAGTGTAAGCCAGGTCCGGGAGTCCGCGGGAGAGTTGATGCTTCTTGCGAAAAAAACCGGGATTCCTGTCTTCCTTGTTGGCCATGTGACAAAAGATGGCGCTCTGGCAGGCCCCAGAGTATTGGAACATCTTGTAGACAGTGTACTTTACTTCGAGGGAGATAACGGCCACCCCTTTAGAATTTTAAGGGCTGTAAAGAACCGTTTTGGCTCCACAAATGAAATAGGCGTTTTTGAAATGAAAGAAGAAGGGCTTTGTGAAGTCATGAATCCTTCAGAACTGTTCCTCTCCGAAAGGCCAATGGGAGTGGCCGGCTCTGTTGTTGTGGCAGCTATGGAAGGGAGCAGGCCTCTTCTTGTGGAATTACAGGCACTTGTTACATCATCGCCATATGGAACTCCAAGAAGGACAACAATAGGTATAGACTATAACCGCCTTGCGCTTCTTGTTGCCGTGCTTGAAAAAAAAGTCGGAATCCATATGGCAGGCCAGGATATTTTCCTGAATGTTGCAGGCGGAGTAAAGCTTATTGAGCCTGCTGTTGATCTCGGAATGATAGTTGCCGTGGCCTCAAGCCATCTTGATAAAATTGTTGATCCAAAAACGATATTTATAGGTGAAGTTGGGCTATCAGGGGAGGTAAGAGGTGTAAGCCGCCCCGAAAGCAGAGTGACAGAAGCGGCAAAGTTAGGTTTTACAAGATCTATACTTCCTCAAGGAAATATCAAGCAAGTAAAGACTAAGGGGATTGAACTGGTAGGGGTTAGGAATGTTGAGGAAGCCCTGCAAAATATCTTTTAGTTGGTTGCGTTGCAGGTCGCTCTTGTAGGGGCCGTTGGCAAACGGCCCGATGATAAAAATACGGGCAGATTGCCATCCGCCCCTACAGGACACCTTGCCTATGCTCCAAAATCTTGTGTCATTTAGATTGTAAAAATCTATAAATTTTCGCTTTACTTGCCTACTAAAATAATTTTTGATATAAAATTGAGTTGCTCAAAAGGAAAGGGATGTTATGAAAAAAGAAAAATTGGAGTACTTCAGGCAAGTACTCAACGAAGAGATGAATAATTTACTCCAGGAAGCAGAAAAAACTGTTTCTGAAATGACTTCAGAAAACGTTAATTTCCCTGATCCTAATGACAGAGCAACTCAGGAATCTGACCGTTCATTTGAATTAAGAATAAGGGACAGAGAACGAAAACTTATAAATAAAATCAAAGAAGCGCTTGATCGGATTGATGACGGAACTTTTGGAATTTGCGAAATTTGTGGTGAGGAGATAAGTGAAGGAAGACTAAAAGCCCGCCCTGTCACAACATTATGCATTGACTGTAAAATGGAAGAAGAACGTAAAGAAAGACATAACTGATTCAAATCCTGGCAGAATTATTCCCTCGCCAATACTCTTTAATCTCCCTTGACAGATATGCTACAATATTCTCAATAAGAAATTTTATAATATTGCAGAAAACCGAATTTTTGCAATAATCTATATAAACTTAAGAGAAAGTTCGCTTAATCACAAAAAGAAATGAAACCTTCAAAAAACATAAACTATGCAACTGAGCTTTTCGAACTCCTTTATAAGGGAAATAACGCAATTGAGGGAAACGTATCCCTTAATAAACGCCTGCATCTCCTTATGAATGCGATTACACAAAAGGCTCCTTTTGTTTTCGAACGTGCTATGTTGCTACTAGTAAATAATCATACTTCTTGCCTCCATGGCATGTTTGGCATTGCCTGTTCCCAAGAGAAAAAACTTGCCTCAACCTCTAAAATTCAGTCTAAAGAGTTTGATTTAAGTGAACAGGAAATAGAAGACCAATATAATTCAAGGCTAAGCAGGGATATAAGAAAATGTAAGCTTGAAATGAAGCCAAACAAGAATGCTTCTTTCAGAGCGATCCAGGAAAAACAAATACTTCACATTCAGAATATTTCTAAAGAAAAAAATATTGACCATGCCTTTTTGAAGCGTTTTGGAATACAGGAATTTGTTGTTGCGCCAATTCAGGGAAGAGAACAAATTTTAGGAGTTGTAATTGCAGATAACCCGGCATCACAAAAGAAGATCTCTGAATATGATATTGATTTTTTACAGATGATTACCAGCCATACAGGAACGGTAATTGAAGACTCTTTACTTCATAACCGTCTTGCAATTACAACAGGTCAACTCCAGGAAGCCAGAGAACAAATTCTTCATGACACTCGGTTAACCGCAATCGGGGAGATGGCAGCATCAATAGCTCATGAACTCAAAGGGCCAATGGTTTCCATAGGTGGTTTCGCGAGAATACTTGCTAAAAAACTGACTTTAGCAACAAAAGAATCCCAATATTTATCCACAATTATAGAAGAAACTGGACGCCTGGAAAATATGCTATCTGATATTCTTGCATATTCCAAAAAAACGACTATATGCTATGAAGAATGTAAGATTGAAAAAATTATAGAGAGTTCCCTTAACATCTTGCAGCCGATATTTAAGAAATCACGAATCAACGTACTCCTTATCCCGCCTAAAAAACCTATTAAATTTTATGGCGATTGCCATCAAATAAAACAGGTCTTTATAAATCTTTTTTCAAATGCCCATGAAGCAATGGAAAATGGCGGAACACTGAATATAACAATAGGACAGGATAAAGTTGACAAAAGAAAGGTTCTTTATGTAAAAGTAACAGACAATGGAAAGGGGATTCCAAGTGATGTATTGGAAAAAATATTCATACCTTTTTACACAACTAAAAAAAGTGGTACAGGACTTGGCTTAACCATTTCCAATCAGATTATTTCCAACCATAAAGGGGAAATCAGAGTCTCCAACCTGCCTGATAGAGGAGCAGAGGTAACTGTTATTCTCCCCTGCATTTAAAAAATGGGGCTGTAGCTCAGTTGGGAGAGCGATGCGTTCGCAACGCATAGGCCGTCGGTTCGATCCCGATCAGCTCCACCATTTCATCAAAGAATGAAACTACGATCCAATTAACTCCACTCTCCACACTCCAAACTCCACACTAAATGCACATATCGAAATCACATTAAAACCTGAAGCAGTGAGGGTGACTTGCATACCTAAATTATGCTATAGTTTTTCGTTACTTTCATTTAGGAAAAAGAATTTATGGCTCAGGAAAAGATAGTTATAAAAAACGCTTGTGAACACAACCTCAAAGGGATTGATCTTGAAATCCCCAGAGACAAACTGGTAGTTATTACAGGCATATCAGGTTCAGGAAAATCCACCCTCGCTTTTGATACAATATACGCCGAAGGGCAGAGGAGATATGTTGAGTCTCTCTCCGCATATGCAAGGCAGTTTCTGGAGCAGATGGAAAAACCTGATGTAGAATCAATCGAAGGGCTTTCTCCGGCCATATCAATTGAGCAGAAAACTACCAGCAGAAATCCTCGCTCCACCGTAGGGACAGTCACAGAAATATATGACTATCTCCGGCTATTATTTGCCAGGGTAGGAAAACCTTATTGTTATAATTGCGGAAAACAGATCACCTCACAGACCGTATCACAAATGGTAGATCAGGTTATAGCTCTGCCGGAAGGAACTAAGCTGCTTCTCCTCTCTCCAATAATAAGAGGGAGAAAGGGAGAGTACAAAAAGGAGCTTCAGAATCTCAGAAAGGAGGGGTTCACAAGAGTTATAATTGACGGGGCACAGCACGATCTCTCAGAGGAGATTTCTCTGGATAAGAATAAAAAACATGATATCGATATTGTCGTAGATCGCCTTATTGTAAAAGACGGGATTCAAAGACGCCTTGCAGATTCCCTTGAAACAGCCTTACGGCATGGAGAAGGGCTTGCCAAAGTACAAATAGTTGAGGGAAAAACTCTTATTTTTTCAGAAAATCTTGCCTGTATAGATTGCGGCATTTCATATCCTGAAATGACCCCCCGCATGTTCTCTTTCAACAACCCTTACGGTGCATGCCCTGACTGTACAGGACTAGGAACAAGAATGTATTTTGACGCAGACCTTGTTGTCCCGAATACGGAGCTCTCTATCAGGGAAGGGGCTATAGCTCCCTGGGAAAGACGCCTTTCCGGCTGGTATCACCTGATGCTGGACGCTCTGGCAAAAGCCTATAAGTTTGATATACGGACACCATTTCGTAAACTCCCTCAAAATGTAAAAGATGCCATACTATACGGTTCCGATGGTAAAAAGATCGAATTTTGGTGGGAAGAAGATAATGGAAAGCGCCATACCTATCTTAAACCATTTGAAGGGGTTCTGAATAACCTTGAACGGCGGTACAAAGAAAGTGAATCTGAAACTGTAAGAGAAGATCTTGAAAAGTATATGAATGTCATGCCATGCCCTACATGTAACGGAGCACGGCTTAAGAAAGAGTCTCTTTTTGTGAAGGTTGTGGGAAAAAATATTCAGGAAATTACGGCCCTTTCTATAAGGGACTGTCTGCGCTTTTTCAATGATCTTGATTTAAATGAAAAGGATGCTGAAATAGCCAGAAGAATCCTTAAAGAGATACGGGAGCGTCTTGGATTCCTTGTAAATGTGGGGCTGGACTATCTGTCGCTGGACAGAACTGCGGGGACTCTTTCAGGAGGCGAAGGGCAGCGGATACGCCTCGCGACTCAGATAGGCTCAAGCCTTGTAGGAGTACTATATATACTTGATGAGCCGTCCATAGGTCTGCATCAAAGGGACAATGACAGACTGCTTCAAACACTTAAGCATCTTAGAGATATTGGCAATACAGTTCTTGTTGTAGAACATGACGAAGATACAATCCGGGCAGCAGATCATGTTATTGATATGGGGCCCGGCGCCGGAGTTCATGGCGGAGAGGTAGTTGCTCAGGGAACTCCTGAAGAGATAATAAAAAATCCTAATTCTCTTACAGGAAAATATATCTCCGGTGAGATGGAGATACCTGTTCCTAAAAAGCGACGAAAATCCGAAAAATCGCTGAAAATAACCGGCGCATCTGAAAACAACCTTAAAAACCTTGATCTCTCAATACCACTCGGAGTTATGACCTGCGTAACAGGCGTTTCAGGTTCAGGGAAATCTACCCTGATTATTGACACTCTCTACAGAGTTCTTAGCCAGCAATTGTACAAATCTCGTGAAAAAACAGGCGCCATAAAGGATATAACAGGCCTTGAGCTCTTAGATAAAGTCATAAATATAGATCAGTCCCCCATAGGCAGGACTCCAAGGTCGAATCCTGCCACTTACACAGGGGTATTTGGAGACATAAGAGAGCTTTTTGCCCAACTCCCTGAGTCAAAAATGAGGGGATATAAGCCCGGACGTTACTCTTTTAATGTTAAAGGGGGAAGGTGCGAAGCCTGTTCAGGTGATGGAATAATCAAGATTGAAATGCACTTTTTGCCGGATGTATATGTACAGTGCGAACAGTGCAAAGGCGCAAGATACAACCGTGAAACTCTGGAAGTAAAATATAAAGGAAAAAACATTGCCGATGTTCTGGATATGACCGTATCTCAAGCTCTGGAATTTATGGGAAATATCCCGAAAATAAAAAATAAGCTTAAAACCCTTAAAGAAGTGGGACTTGGCTATATTAAACTTGGACAGTTTGCCACAACCCTTTCAGGAGGGGAAGCACAGCGTGTAAAATTGTCAAAAGAGCTTTCCAAAAGGGCAACAGGCCGGACAATATATATTCTCGACGAACCCACAACAGGTCTGCATTTCCATGATATAGCAAAGCTCCTTGATGTGCTTCATAAACTGGTTGACAGCGGAAACAGTGTTGTAATTATCGAGCATAATCTCGACGTTATAAAAACGGCAGACTGGATAATTGATCTCGGCCCTGAAGGCGGAGACAGGGGCGGCGAGATAGTCGCAACAGGCGCCCCTGAAAAAATCTCAAAAACGACACGGTCTTATACGGGACAGTATCTAAGAAAGATGTTGTAAAAAAGGCTTCATATAATCACAGCAACCGTCAATGAACTTTCAGCTCCATCTAAAGCTATAAGGCACTTTTTTCAATCGTACACTTCTCTCCTGTGTCCGACATTGATTATTTCAATGGTTACGATGTTGTCTTGTATGTCGGCTATTATCCTGTACGCTCCGATACGGTATCGCCACTCACCTGCTTTACCATACCCCAATGGCTTTCCAAACAATCTTGGATTTTCACAACCTTGCAAATTTTTTTCGATCCATGAAATAATGATTTTGGCTTGGTGACGGTCGAGTTTTTTTAAATCCTTTATTGCCTGATTATTTAGTTGAACTCTATATTTCATCATCAAGCCCTAATTCTTTTTTCACCTCATCAAGGGAATACATCTTCACTTCGCCCCTTGCCTTTTTTTCTCTGTGCTCTCGAATTCTTTGTAAATCAAATTCATCTTCCAGACGTTGAAAAAACACTTTTTTTATGGCTTCGGACATATTTATACCTAAAACTTTAGCGTAACCTTCCATTGCACTGCGTTCTTCTTCGCTCACCCTCAAGGAAATGTGTGGCATAATTATCAACTCCTCTTTTATTTTGTATTACACTGTAACACGACATAGACTTTTTTTCAAAGTTTTTTTGGATCCAAAGGATCCGCATCGGCGAGAAAATTTTCTGGTCAGGGATTTTGGGGTCGAGGGCAACCACCCCTGGTCATCCGAAATAAACATGTGGAAACAATACAATCACTAATCGTACTTGTTATTGGATAATTAGGCAATTTTTAGTATGTTGCGATGCGTACTATTAAAATATATTAGCTCAGGTATTACTTCAGATCACAGGAATTAAGGCATTAAAAAATCAGTCAAGATGATATTATGTATTTATATTATTAGGCAATAATGCCCTTTGGATTGTGAAGTGCAGGGGCGCACTGTGTGCGCCCGATAACACAGATGGTGAAGAGCTGTCATTGCGGACTTGATCCGCAATCTCCCAATAGCATAGGATTGCGGATCAAGTCCGCAATGACAGCTTCTATAAATGGGCGACAGGTTGCCACCCCCACGCAGACACGGCACGGCAAAGGTAACACAGCCAGATGCCAAAAGCCTGCGTCATATGTAAGAAACCGTTTCAGACAACTTCTTTCTAGCCGTATCATGTCTTTCAGGAGAAGCAGGCTCTTCATCTGCCGAATAACCTATGGCAAGAATATTTACAGGCTCCAGGTTTGGTGGGATAGCAAATTCTTCTATTATAACCTCAGGTTTAAAATAACATATCCACACACTCCCAAGACCAAGTTCAGTGGCTTGCAGCATCATATGGTCTGTAACAATTGACGTATCAATATCCACAATATCTTTGTTGTCATAAGGACGTACCCATACTTCGCTATGGTCTCCGCAAATAATCATAACAAGAGGCGCGCCAAAAGTTTTTGCGCCTTTACTAACCTTGGCTAGCCCTTCTTCACTTTGAATCACCAAAATTCGTTGAGGTTGACGATTTGCTCCTGTAGGCGCAACGCGGCCTGCCTCAAGAATCAGCTCCAGTTTCTCTTTTTCTACTTTTTTGCTCTGATATTTTCTGACAGAGTATCTCTTTTTGGCAAGTTCTATAAAAGTCATTTTTCTCCTCCTCCTGTTTTTTCGCTACTAAATACAACGTAATTCCATTTTTGACAATTATAATATTATGTAACTTAATATAAATTTCACTCGGTCTATTCTACAAAAAACTTTATTAAATTTTTACCCTTGACAAAAAGGAAAAGTGGGATATTATCCTTCAACTTCCGATGGGTATAAAACAAAACGGAGCAACAAATGAAGGGTAAAAAACTTGAAGAAATGCGGAAACTTCTGCTTAAAATGAAGGAAGACGCATTCGAGGAGATTAAAAAAGCTCTTAAAACCGGCGCTGATGCTGTAAGCAAAGAGCCTGGCGGCGATATGTATGATCAGGCGTCAAATGAACGTGAAAGAGAGCTTCAGCTTCTTCTGGGAGACCGGGAGCGTGAAAAAATCCGTAACATTGATGAAGCACTTGTAAGACTGGAAGAGGGTGAATATGGTATATGTGAAGAGTGTGAAGAAGATATTCCTATAGCCCGTTTAAAAGCCATGCCATTTGCACGGCTTTGCGTAAAGTGTAAATCAGACCTTGAAAAAATCCAGTCTCAGACAAGAAACTTTGATGATGACAAATCCTATAGGGAAATGTCAGGCGTTGAAGAGGAGGAAGAGGAAGCATAGCTTTGCACTAATAAAATCTAACCACTTAAAAGGCTGCATTTTCAAGGTGCGGCCTTTTTTATTCAATTCAATCCCCTGTCTTTTCTTGCTTTTTCGCATAATTTCAGCTAAAAGTTAAAATTTAATCAACGTAATAAACCCTTTTAGGAACGGGAATCTTTGTGAACAATTCACCGGCAAGTTTTAATAATATAGGGTGGTGGATACCTGGGGCATCAACTTCAGCAAAAGAAGGTGATAGTCTTGATATGCTCCTGTATACCCTTAATAAACCGGTTTATGTAATCAATAAAGGGGAAAACCTACTTTACCTGAATGAAGGGGACTTCACTCTTGGTAAAGACAAACCGTCAGAAGAGTCCTATCCCATTGTAGCGTTTCTGCCACCCGCTTCTATAGAAAATCTCGGGAGCAAAGAGTTCTGTAAAGAGTTGGGAATTCGTTTTCCATATATTGGCGGCTCTATGGCAAAAGGGATTAGCTCCGTTTCAATGGCAAAAGAGCTAGGTAAAGCTGGAATGCTCGGTTTTTTTGGAGCAGCAGGACTCCCCCTTTCAGCAGTTGAAACCGCCATAGAAGAATTAAAGAGTGAAGAAATCCCGTACGGATTTAACCTTATCCACTCTCCTCAGGAAAGGGATACAGAAGATGCCCTTTCGAAACTCTATATAGAAAAAGGTGTTCATCTTATTGAGGCTTCCGCGTTCCTGACACTGACGCTACCTCTTGTACGTTACCGTTTGCACGGGATACATAGAGATAATAAAGGAAATATTATTGTCCCTAACCGCATTATTGCCAAAATCTCAAGGGAAGAGCTGGCAACAAAATTCTTTTCTCCGCCACCTGAGAAATTTATAAAAGAGCTATTGGCAAATCAAGAGATAACAGAAGAACAGGCTAAATTGGCATCTCAAATACCTATGGCGCAATATGTAACCGCAGAAGCAGATTCCGGAGGTCATACGGATAACAGACCTGCTCTGGCTCTGTTTCCTACTATAAAAGCGATTGCGTCCAAAATGCAGGAAGAGTTTGGATACAAAGAAAACTTATATGTAGGGCTTGGCGGGGGGATAGGAACCCCGGAATCAGCTTTGGCAGCATTTTCAATGGGAGCTGCCTATATTGTTACAGGCTCAGTAAATCAAGCCTGCGTAGAGGCAGGAACATCTGATATAGTACGTCAAATGCTGGCTGAAACAAAACAGGCAGACGTAATTATGGCTCCTGCTGCGGATATGTTTGAAATGGGAGTTAATGTCCAGGTCATGAAACGGGGAACGATGTTCCCAATGCGGGCGGCAAAGCTTTATGAGCTTTACAAGTCTCATAATGGCCTTGATGAAATCCCTCAACAGGAACGTGAAAAAATGGAGAAAACCCTGTTTGCGGCTTCTTTGGAGCAGATATGGAATGATACAAGAAGCTACTTTATGAAACGTGATCCAAAACAGGTGGAGCGTGCTGAACGTGACCCTAAGCATCTTATGGCCCTGGTTTTCAGATGGTATCTTGGCCAGGGGGCTCACTGGGCTAAAGATGGAAATCCTGACAGGAAGATGGATTACCAGATATGGACAGGGCCGGCAATAGGAGCTTTTAACGAATGGGCTGCGAATTCTTTTCTATCTGATATCTCCAACAGAAAAGTAGCTCTGGTTGCGCAGAATATCCTTTTCGGAGCTGCAGTGCTGGAAAGGGTTATGAATCTCAAAACACAGGGAATATCCCTTAAACGGGACATAACAATAACTCCTGTAGAAAATTTCAATACAGATATTCAGGCTTAATGCTTTCTCACTAAGGCAAATTTTTGAATTAGATACAGAACTTAAGGAGCTCTTTTGGTGAAAACAAACGATCTGAAAACTGCCGTGACCCCTGAAATGCCGCCCATTGCAATTATTGGAATCGGCTGCATGTTTCCGGGCGCAGAAAACAGCGCAACCTACTGGGCAAATATAAGAGAAGGGATAGACTCAATAACAGAAATCCCTTCAACCCACTGGAAGATCTCAGATTATTTTAACTCCGATCCAAAGTCTCCTGACCATACTTACGGAAAAAGAGGGGGATTTCTCTCACCTTTTCCATTTAATCCCCTTGAATTTAATATTCCGCCGAACACACTGGAAGCAATAGATACTTCACAGCTATTGGGGCTTGTTGTAGCGGGACAGGCTTTAAAAGACGCCGGTTACGGTACAGACCGGGAATACGATAAAAGCAGGGTAAGTGTTATTCTTGGAGTTACAGGGGCTCTTGAATTGGTTATCCCTCTTGGGGCCAGGCTTGGCCACCCAATATGGCGTAAAGCCTTGAAAGAAGCCGGAGTAAATGAAAATGTTACTGAAGATGTAGTAGAGAGGATATCTGAATCCTATGTACAGTGGCAGGAAAACTCTTTTCCAGGTCTTCTCGGGAATGTGGCAGCCGGCAGAATAAGCAAACATTATGACTTTGGAGGGACTAACTGCGTTGTAGACGCTGCATGCGCAAGCTCTCTTGGCGCCATACACCTGGCCTCTATGGAGCTGGCTTCAGGAAAATCAAACATGGTAGTTACAGGCGGAATAGACACATTCAATGATATATTCATGTTTACCTGCTTTAGCAAAACCCCAGCTCTATCTCCAACAGGTAACGCGAAACCTTTTGATATCAATGGTGACGGTACAATACTTGGAGAAGGCCTTGGCATTGTTGTACTAAAAAGATTGGCAGATGCCGAGCGTGACGGAGACAAAATATACGCCTTAATACGCGGCATAGGCTCTTCCAGCGACGGTAAAGGAGATGCCATATATGCTCCAAGTTCTGCCGGACAGAAACGTGCCCTTATTGACGCTTATGAAAGAGGGGGCGTAGAGCCAAAATCTATCGGTATGGTAGAAGCCCACGGTACAGGAACAAAGGTAGGAGACGCAGTAGAAGTCTCCGCTCTGCGGGAATTGTATGGAGAAGCAGAAACACCAATAGCTGCCTTAGGCTCTGTAAAATCTCAGATTGGCCATACAAAAGCTGCTGCCGGCGCAGCAGGGCTTATTAAAGCGGCTCTCTCTCTTCACCACAAAGTAATTCCCCCCACAATAAAGGTGAACGAACCTCTTAAAGAGATTACAAACGGGAAAACCCCTTTTTATATCCCTACTGAAAAACGCCCATGGTTGACCGATTCAGCCGCACCAAGACGTGCTGCAATCAGCGCTTTCGGCTTTGGCGGTTCAAACTTTCATGTTCTGCTGGAAGAATACACTCCTAACATGGAAAGTATAGAGTGGAGTGGCAACACTCAACTTTTGGCGTTTTCAGGTAATAGCACCAAAGATATTGAAACAGGCCTTGAAGAGATCAAACCTGATATAGCCTGGGATCAGCTGAGAAATTTCGCCGTAAAATCCAGAGAAAAATTCGATCCTTCTGCAAACTGTCGTCTTCTGATTGTGATAGATCGGCAGAAAACAGATATTGGGAAATTAGTATCATCAGCAAAAGAGATGCTGAAAAAATCTCCTTTAAAAAACTGGAATACTCCTGATGGGGCTTACTTTGGGACAGGAAAAACTTCCGGTAAAATCGGCATTCTTTTCCCTGGCCAGGGCTCTCAATATGTGGGTATGTTACGTGATATAGCCTGCTCTTTCCCTGAAATGCTCTTTTCTCTCTCAATGGCAGACAGAAATTTCCAGAAAAATAAGTTTCTTTCTGATGTAATATATCCAAAATCCCCTTTTCTCGGTGAATCAAAAGAGGCCCAGGAAACCGCCTTACGAGACACAGCCTACGCTCAGCCAGCCATTGGAGCCATAAGCCTGGCCGTTTTACGTATACTGGAATCATTTGGAGTAATCCCCGCAGCAGTAGGAGGACATAGTTACGGAGAACTGACAGCTCTTTGTGTTGCCGGCCGAATTGACGAGGAAACATTCCATAGCCTTTCAAAGCTCAGAGGCCAAATTATGGCGGCAGGAGAAGGTGATAAAGGTGGCATGCTGGCTATATCCGCAGATATAGAAACTGTTGAAAAGATTCTGACAGAAGCAAAGCTTGATCTTGTTATTGCAAACAGAAATAGTCAAAGCCAGTCAGTCCTTTCAGGCAGTTCCTCTGAAATAGAGAGAGGAGTGAAAATTTTTACAGATAGGAAGCTCTCCTGTAAAAAGCTTCCCGTAGCCGCCGCATTTCATAGCAAACTGGTGGCAGATGCCGCACCGGAATTCTTTAAAGCTCTTAAACCTGTCAACTTCCATAAAGGAAACATACCGGTATACTCCAACACAACTGCCACACCTTATCCGGGAGACGCTATAACTGCAAAAGAGCTGTTGGCAAACCAGTTAGCTAAGCCTGTTGAATTTATGAAGCAGGTAGAGGCAATGTACAATGCAGGAATAAAAACATTTATAGAGGCAGGGCCGGGAGCAAAGCTCTCAGGCCTTGTAAAATCCATACTTGGAGAAAAAGAGCATTACGGCATAGCTGTTGACTCCTCAAACAGTAAACGTTCCGGGATTGCAGATCTTGGCCGTACTCTGGCACAACTTGCCGCTCTTGGATATGATATAAAGCTCACCGGATGGGACGATGGATATATTCCCTCTACGGAACCAGTAAATAAAAAACCGTTCATGACAATACCTCTTTCCGGAGCAAACTATGTTAAACCAAAGCCGAAACTACCGCCTAAAACTCTTATCCCCTCTACTGTAGCAACTAAAAGCATTAACCAGGGAACAGGTGACATGAGTAACGTATCCGTACCAAAGAGCTCTTTGGCAGAATCTCTGCATTTCACAAGAGAGAGCATTGCATTACTGCAAAAAATGCAAGAAGAGACTGCGAAACTTCACAAACAGTTCCTTGAAGGGCAGGAAGCTGCCACCAGAACCATTCAACAGCTTTTATCGGGAGATACAACTTCTCTGAACAGTTCCGTTTCACATAAAATAAGCAGCTACGAGGAACAGAAACCGGTTTCAAACTTTACAAAACCTGTTGAAAAAACAGATATCCCTGCTGAACCAAAAGAACAGCGGCCTGTTAGCACGGCAAAACCGGCAGATAATATAGTTCCTACACTTTTAGCTGTTGTAAGCGAAAAAACAGGATATCCTGTAGAGATGCTGGATATGGAGATGGGACTGGACTCTGACTTGGGAATTGACTCTATTAAGCGGGTTGAAATCCTCTCCGCCCTTCAGGAAAGATTGCCAGACTCTCCTGTAATAGGTTCTGATCAGTTAGGAACCATACAGACCCTTGGAGATATCGCAAAATATCTTAGCGCAGGAGCTATAGTAGCCACAGTCGCAGCTCAAACAGCGATAGGAAGCAACAGTAACATAGCTTCCACTCTTCTGGCAGTTGTAAGCGAAAAAACGGGATATCCTATAGAAATGTTAGATATGGAGATGGGGCTGGACTCTGATCTGGGAATTGACTCCATTAAGCGGGTTGAAATTCTTTCCGCCCTGCAGGAAAGACTACCAGGTTCTCCTGTAATAGGTTCTGACCAGTTAGGAACCATACAGACCCTTGGAGATATTGCAAAATATTTGGACAAAGGAACTGTAACGGCTCCTACCGTAGCTCATGTCGCAGCTCAAACTCAGACAGCAGCAGAAAGTAGTAATGATATAGCCTCTATTCTACTGGCAGTTGTAAGCGAAAAAACAGGATATCCTGTAGAGATGCTGGATATGGAAATGGGGCTGGACTCTGACCTGGGAATTGACTCCATTAAACGGGTTGAAATTCTCTCTGCTCTTCAGGAAAGATTACCAAACTCTCCTGTAATAGGCTCTGACCAGTTAGGAACAATACAGACTCTTGGAGATATTGCAAAATATCTCGCTCCTGAAAAGGGAAAAGCAGCTACTCCACCTGTAATCCCTGAAATTATCGAGAAGCAAGAACAGCTACCTTTCCAGTTACAAGAAAATTTTGTTATTACAAGAAGCGAAGTAGTTCCAACACTTGTAACTACAGAAGCAACCTCAAAGATATCACTGCCTGAAAACAGGGAGCTTTGGATAACCGACGATGACTCCTCTTTTGTAGCTGAGCTTCATGCAAAACTGAGGGAAGAAGGAGTAAAAGTCCGCCTGGTTGCCATCAGCGAACTTATCACAGAAGAGTCTACTGCAAAACCTGCCGGACTTTTAATAGTAGCCCCTGAGACAGGAACAGACGATAAATTCCTTGAAGACGCTTTTCTGATGCTAAAAAGCGCGGCCCCTTCTCTTAAGGAAGCCGCTTCTCCCGGGAGGGGGCTGTTTGCAACAGTTTCAAGACTTGATGGAGCTTTCGGCTTTAAAGACGATTCAACCATAGTTGACCCAGTATCAGGAGGCCTGGCAGGCCTTGCAAAAACAGCCTCCAGAGAGTGGCCTGGCGTTTTCTGTAAAGCCATTGATATAGGTGGTTTCCCGACTGCAAAAGCCGCTGCTGAAGCTATTTCAAAAGAACTTTTCCTTAATGATCTTCTGGAAGCAGGTCTCAGACCTGAAGGGAGATATTCACTTACTCTGGAGGAACTCCCTCCTCTTCCAAGGGTAACTGCGCTTTCCATACCTGAAAAAAGCCTTATAGTTGTGACTGGCGGCGGTCGCGGAGTAACTGCATCAGCGGCAATAGCCCTTGCTGCTGCCTCAAAAGCAACCCTTCTCCTTCTCGGAAGAAGCCCTATAGCGGAAGAAGAGCCTGAATGGCTCAGAAACTTGGAAGATGAATCCGTTATAAAACGTGGTATTATGGAACATGCTGACGCTAAGCTCCACCCTAAAGAGATTCAGGAAGAGTATAACAGGATAATCGCTGGAAGAGAGCTGCGAGATACTCTTAAAAAAATAGAGATCGCCGGAGGAAAAGCTGTTTACAGAGCTCTGGATATAAGGGACTCCAGCCAGGTAAAAAATGTTATAGCAGAAGCCAGAAATTTCTATGGGCCTATTGTCGGTATTGTTCATGGAGCGGGAGTTTTGGCAGACAGGTTTATTGCAGATAAATCAATCGAGCAGTTTGAAACAGTTTACAGCACTAAAGTAGCAGGCTTTAGAGCCATTATGGCTGCCTGCCTTAAAAAAGAGCTCCGCTTTATTGCTATATTTTCCTCCACCACAGGAAGGCTTGGAAGAACAGGACAGGTAGATTACGCTGTCGCCAATGAAGTTCTTAATAAAATGGCTGCGAAAGAAGGCCGATTACGGCCTGATTGTAGAGTGGTCAGTATAAACTGGGGGCCATGGGACGGAGGAATGGTAACTCCTGCCCTTAAAAAAGTCTTTTCCAAGGAAGGAGTGGGATTAATAGACTTGAAAGCAGGAGCTGAATTTCTTGTTCAAGAAATCTCCGATTCTAAAGGCCCTGTTGAAATAGTTGCTGTTGCCAAAACAGAAGGCCAGCCTCTGACCATAGCGCCGGCAGCCCAAAAAAGTCTTAAGGAAGCTCTGATCTTTAATCTGGATATAAAGGATTACCCTTTCCTCCGCTCTCATGTAATTGACGGAAAGGCTGTTCTTCCTATGGCAATAATTGCCGAATGGCTGGCAAATGGTGCTCTCCATGGGAATCCAGGATTAAAATTTCATGGGTTTAATGATCTCCGTATCTGCAAAGGGGTAACTTTTGGGCAAGGGGGTTCCATAAAACTTCATATAATGGCGGGTAAGGCAGAAAAACATGAATTTCTCTACTCTGTTCCTATAGAACTGATAAGTTTCGAAAATATGGAAAAACCGATACTTCACGCAAAAGCTGAAGTTGTGCTGGCAACTCGTCTTCCTGAAGGAATACGGGCAATAAAAGAGACCCCTTCAACACCATATGAACCTCTTAACGGAGGGATATACCTGAGTGATCGGCTCTTTCACGGCATCGATCTCCAGGGGATTGAAAAAGTTAAAGGCTGCTCTGCAAAAGGAATTGCAGCTTTAGTGAAAAGCGCCCCCAAGCCGTCCGTATGGATAAAAAGCCCTATAAGAAGCAACTGGCTTACAGACCCTCTTGTAATGGATTCTGCCTTCCAACTGATGATTTTGTGGAGCTTTGAGCACTTCGGAGCCGGCTCTCTCCCATGCTTCGCAGCAAGATACCGCCAATATCAGGGAAACTTCCCAAAAGAAGGGGCGGAAGTGATTATACGAATCGTTTCAGAACATAAACATTCTGCTACATCTGATATGGAATTTATAGATAGAAATTCAGGAAAACTGATTGCAAGGCTTGAAGGTTACGAATGCATAATTGATCCCTCTCTCGAGGGAGCGTTCCAACGAAATCAATTGATAGAACAGGAAATCAGCAGTCTTGGAGCTAACTGATAATGGCAATACAGCTCACACCAGAAATTCCTTCAATAGCTATTGTAGGTATTGGTGGGATATTTCCGGAGGCTCCCAATCTTGAAGCTTACTGGAAAAACATAGTCGAAGGGAAAAGCGCTGCTAAGCCAGTCCCTGAAGAGAGATGGCCTGTAAAACCTGAGTCGGTTTTTAATCCAATCCCAGGAAAACCGGACAAAGTCTATTCATATAACAGTTGTTTCATCGAAAAAATCCCCCCTGTTTCCGCTATAAAAGAGCTCTCCGATGAAATCAGGAATCTCGAAGGCCTTGACCCGCTATTTCACTTACTTCTTAATGCAGGGGTAACGGCTTTTGCAGATTCTGTTACAGAGCCTGTTGACAAGAACCGCATAGGGGTAATAATCGGTAATCTTGCTCTTCCTACGGAAAAATCTTCCATGCTTGCCAGAGAAATCCTTGGCTCAACTTTCGAAGAGAAACTCCTGGGGCATTCAGAAACAAAGAGAGTAACAAACCCATTAAACCGCTACGTCGCCGGGCTTCCTGCAGGTATTCTGGCAAACGGCCTCGGCCTTGGCGGAGGCTGTTGTACTCTTGATGCT
>Ga0123357_10001610_pt1 | contig 24140 bp, 11 predicted proteins | sample TergutEmb28metaG_FD_89873 | JGI IMG/M metagenome (GOLD analysis project Ga0123357, IMG submission 89873) | Embiratermes neotenicus P4 segment gut microbial communities from Petit-Saut dam, French Guiana - Emb289 P4 | ecosystem: Host-associated > Arthropoda: Insects > Digestive system > Gut ... | reverse complement strand
TTAAAAATGAAATATTAAATCAATTGTTTATTTTACAAGCAATTTATGTGTAGAAACTCCACTATTGCCTCTTACTTCTATTAAATAAAGTCCGGCAGGTTCGTAAGTACTGAAAGTTGAATTTGCCGAGGCATTGAAAATGCCAAGTACCCTACCTGAAACATCAATTATACGTATCGCTGAATTTTCCGTAACAGTAATGAATATTTCTCCATTGTTCTGGGTAATAGTTATATGATTACCATATAAATTATCCACTCCATTTGTTTCTGAAACATTCACATCGTCAATATACCATGTCTGTGCATACATTCCTTGATATACAAAAGCAAGATAAATTGTTTGTCCGCTATATGCACTCAAAGGCACTGAAATATTTTGCCACGATGCCTGAACCTCTGTACCGGTCAATTTCTTTAATTCGCTGAATGCTGTAATATCGCTACTTGATGTTGTTGATACCATTATTGCGCTATAATCATAATAATTAGAATGATCCGTATATGACCAGAACTTCAGAGAATAAATACCTGTTGCCGGAATTTCCAACGGAGGAGTTACCAATGCTGTTTTTAGCATATTTGTTAAATCTGGAACCTGATAAGCCGACCAATAACCTTGATAATATTGATCCGAAGTTCTTGCCCAATTTTGTGTCCCTTGAACTTGCAATGCAGTCCAGCATGCAGGCGGGAAAGTTGAACCTTCAAATCCTTCGGTGAATGGGAAAGTAGTTACGGAACCACAATAAGTATTTGTAACCGTTATGGTCTGCGAATCATTTCCTGCATATTCATCGTCAGGCAATATTGCCCGTACTTTTATGGTGTGATTTCCAGTAACACTCAAATCGGCTGTTGCTGTAAATGTATAATTTGCAGTAGCACCGAAAGCAATATTAGTGTTGAATGTCTCAACTACTGGTGTCCCATTGTCAACTGTCAATTCCATATCCAAAGAAGTGATAGTATTTAACCCATTGTTGAAAATAGTTGCGGTAACCGTTTCAGCATTAGTTAAATTAATACCACTAACCGGAGCAGTTATTGCCGAAATAGCAGCATCATTGTCTGCAACAATGTTTACATTAACATCATCAATACATGCCGAATAATACGAAGTCCCAGTATAATTCCATCGGAATACAATGTAAGTAGCATTTGTTAAATCTACTCCTGCGTCTGCAAACATAAACTCAATTTGAGTTAGGGTAGTTGTAGGAGTTACATCATACAGCGAAACGTAGGATGAAATATTATTTTGACTACCTGTGATATAACCAACGCTTAAATTTCCGTAACCTGATGAAGCATTTTCCTGCTTGTACCAGAACGAAATCTTAAGTTTGTTAATAGGGGTATCAAATATTGGCAAAACAGCATAAGTATTGACACCTCCATAACCTGAACCTCCTGTAAAAGTTATAGCATTTGTACCGCTATGGGGATAGCAATAAGAACTACCTGCTGTAGTTGATGTTACGTGAGGTGTATAATTTACATTGCCTGATTGAGCATAAGTGTACCAGCAACCAGGAACAGGACCTGAGGTACTATAAGTAGTTCCAATATAACTTTCAAAATCTTCGATATATGGCAACGAAACCGTACCTTCACATGGAGTTCTGAAACTTAAAGTCGTTGTCCAATTACTTGCTTCTTCACTACTACAAACCGCCTTAACTCTTGCATAATATTGAGTGTTTCCACTTAAACTCGACAACGCAAGGCTTGGTATACCTGATACATTTTCAGTACCTTCCAAAGTAGCAAATGTGCTGCTCGTGGAATACTCTACAACCCATTCGGTTTCAGTACCTATTGGTGTCCACGAAAGATCGGCACTAGTTCCAGTAATATTATTTGCAACAAATCCAACAGGTTTGGTACAATTCGGTGCAATATCAACATTAATATTATCCAAATATGCACTATAATAAGTTGAAGTGTTATAATATTTAAAGCCGATATAAGTACCTGCCTGATAATTTGGTATTAATATTTCTTCATAATGATGATAATCTGATACCGAAGTTCCGGTGCCGTTACTAATAGTTTCCAATACTGTCCATGTACTCTGGTCTTGAGGGTTTGTGGCAGTTACAACATCCATTCTTCCTGAAGAAGGCATAGCTAAATCAAACTCTATTGTCAAATTCAAACCTGCTGCATCTAATTGCGGTAGAAATGCCGCACTAATGGTTGTATTATCACCAACATAGAAATATAGCGATTGATTCAAACTTGTGCTTACATACGGATAATTGCTATAAGCATCTGATCCTGTATACTTTGTCCAGCATGGGTCAAAATAACTGCTGCTTGCTGTCCATTCTGAGAAATTCTCTGTAAACGGCAAAGAATATTCCGTGCATGCTGTTCTGAAACTTCCTGCAGTCCATAAACTTTGGTCTGTTGCATCACAAATACTGCGAATCCATATATAATATTGAGTATTTGGAGTTAAACCTTCTATTGGAAATGGATTGTCAGTTACCGAAACAGGGGTAAGTGTATTCGGATCTGTTGTTGAACTTGTAGAATATACATATTCCCATTGAGTTGCACTACCGTTTTCAAAAAATGAGACACTTGCACTACTGCTTGTAACCGCTGTTGATGTAATAGTCGGTTTTGGACAAGCTGGCATCACATGAACATCTATATCATCAAGCCAGTAATACCAAGCAGTTGATGTCTGATTTTGCCTGAATGCAATATTGTTAATTCCCGCAGGTACGGAACCAAGTATTACGCTATGCTCATACCAAGTATGGATAGGGTCATCATTAGTTTCCACTGCAACAAAAGTGGTTGGGTCGTTACTGTTTGTCAGATAGCCAACAGAGAAAGTCCCTGAACTATCACCCTCTCTCAATGTCCAGTAAGTAATTTCCAAAGTATTAACATTAACATCAAATGGTGGCAATACTACTGTTAATGAAGTACTGTTGCTGAAATATAGATACGGAGTCCCTGAAGGACTATTATTTGTAGCACTACTATAGTTGGAAGCATTGATATAAGGATTTGATGTTGAAGGAACACCTGCATTATATCTTCTCCAACAAGGATTAGACCATGCACCACTACCTGTTGTCCAACCTGTAAAGTTTTCAACTAATGGAATAGATATTTCACCACAGTCCGTTCTGAAACTTCCTGCAGCCCATAAACTTTGATCTGTTGCATCACAAATACTGCGTACCCAGCCATAATAAACGGTATTTGGTTGTAATCCTTCTACTGTAAATGGATTGTCGGTTACCGTAACAGGTGTAAGTTCATCAGTATTTGCTGTTTCATCTGTGGAATATACATATTGCCATTGAGTAGCGCTGCCGTTTTCTTGTAAAGTAACGGTTGCACTAGTGGCAGTAACAGATACCGAAGTAAGTGTTGGTTTCGGGCAAGTCGGAATTAGATAAACATTAACGTCATCAACACCTGCCGAATAATAAGAACTAGTATTAGGATAATTCCATCTTAATGCAATATAAGTTGCATTCGACAAATCGACACCCGCTGCTGCAAACATATATTCAATTTGAGTTAGAGTGGTTGTAGGTGTTACATCATACAATGGAGTATAAGATGCTATATTATCTTGACTGCCTGTAATATAACCAATACTTAAACTTCCATAGCCGGCTGAAGTACTCTCCTGCTTAAACCAGAAAGAAATCATAAGTTGGTCAATAGGCGTATCAAACGGAGGCAATACGGCATAAGTATTAGGACCTCCATAAGTCGTTCCAGCGCCTCCCGTAAAAGTTAAAGCATTTGTTCCGCTGTGAGGATAGCAATACGAACCACTGCCTGTAACGTGCGGTGTATAAATTGCACTGCCGCTTTGAGCATAGTTGTACCAACAATTCGGAACAGGACCCGCTGTATCGTAAGTAGTTCCTACATAACTTTCAAAATCCTCTATATATGGCACGGTGTTTACCCCACATGCGGTTCTAAAATTACCTGCAATCCACAAACTTTGGTCTGTTGCAGAACAATAACTGCGTACCCAAATGTAATATTGAGTGTTTGGATTTAAATCTAGTACCGTAAAAGGATTTTCCGATACTGTAACAGGTGTAAGAGTATTTGGATCTGCATTTGCATTTGTAGAATAAACATATTGCCACTGCGTAGCAGTGCCGTTCTCTGTTAATGAAACCGTTGCACTGCTATTCGTAAACAATATGTCTGTAATTTCCGGTCTGATGCAGGTCGGCATATCGCCTGTTATCATGCGAATGGCTACTCCATTAAAAGTTTCAGTTATTGGAATTAAGTCAGTTCCATCTTGCACATAAGATATATGTGTTGGCTTCCCATCGTATGTGAGAGCAACATTAGTTGTAGTCAATTGATTTACACACAGGAAATATTTACCCGGAGATAGTGCTGTTTCAGGAACAACAATATTAAACAAGCCTGTTCCATTTCTAGTTGCGTTTTTAGTAAATAAAGGAGTTGAATTAATTGTCAAATCTCCTGTCATTGCATAAAGTGATAAGGAGTAATCTAATAAAGACCCAACTCCAAATCCTATTTGTACCTCCAACAAAGCAGTTGCCGTTGTAATTTGGAAAACATTACCGATAGTTATTGTTCCATCATTGGCTCCTACTCCACCGGAAAAAGTTGTTACACTATCTACTGCATAAGTATTAGTTGTACCTTTAAAATATGCAGAAATATCACTTGTTGCGCCTTCGCTTGAACTCACAGTATAAACAAGTGTATTACTGCCCAATGGAGCATTAACTACAGGAGTAACCACCAAATCTGTCGATGTTGTAATGGCGGGATCAAGCGAGGCAACAGGACTAGAAGTTCCTATTGATGTTCCGTTTACCGCTGCCGACAACACCACATTAGTTTGTGTCAAAGACCCTGTATTTTTTACTTTTGCAAAAACAGGCGGCAAAATCTGAGTCGTTGGTATCTGCGTATAGTACGCACCCGGAATAATTTTCAATCTATTGGGAACCGACACCAAATCGTCAAATGTAATTCTAATATTTGAACGGTTTGCATCTACTACTCCACCAACAGTAGAGCAGTTACCATTACTGTTATTCAAAGGATTGGCATACGCATCATCCTTATACGCCTTCCAATGCTTAGTCGTAGCACTGTGATAAAACGTATTAATAGTATTACCACCACTCGCTGATATACCTATACAATCTGTAAAGATTAACAGATTCCCGCCATTGTACTCATATGGCGTAGTAAAGGAAAATTCATTCCACGCACTTGGGATAATGGAGATGTTTGAACCGGACTTGTCATACACAAGGTTTGCACTTGCGCACAAAGTAGCCCAATCGCTAAACATTGATGTGGTAAGGACGGTATTTGTAACCTCCTTAACCCAAATCTTAATGGTTCTTGTTCCCGACGGAGTAGATGTCATAGAACCGACTTGCAGTGCAATTTTGCTAATGCCAACATTCTCTGACATACCCAGTGCCTCTAACTCGCTCTGTGTATATAACACAGCACTGCGCGTGTGACCAAACAGACCACCTAAAAAGTAGCTATCGCTGGTCGTTTCAGTTCCTGTCCCAAACTGTATTGTTTCTTGGGACCATCCGCTTGCGGCAAATAGTGCCGCTAAAATTAACATTGTAAATTTCTTCATTTTGATAAAAATTTATTAAATAGAAACTTTTTTATAAAATATTTTGCAAAGATACAAAATTAATAAATAAAAAAAATACATTTTTTTACATTCTGCAAAAAAAAATTAAAAAAAATTTGCAAAAAAATAAAATTTTCATTATCAATATTTTACAAATTAATTTAATATTTATAATGCTCGGAACAGAAATCGTGCGAATGATAAATTGGTTGCACGTTTTATCAGCGTTTGGTAAGCCCAACACATCATCGAAAAACTCAACAATATGAAAGTATTATAAATGAGCAAAGTAAAGAACAGATGGAAGATTAAATGCAATTTTTTATTTTTATCTTTTACAAATTTCCTTGAAACTGCAATATTCACAATTTTTTGGTAATGAGGTTTGTACAAATGCTATTTCAGGATTAAAAACCTCTTTCAGACACAATCTAAGGTACGTTAAAAACTCATGTCTATAATCCGAAATATCATCAACAGCGGCAATTGTTGAGCGGTCAATTCGTTTAAACATTTGTGTAGAAAAATCGGTTTTAAATACTTCACGTAAAAATATTATCCCCGTTTGAATTTGCTTTGCTCCCAAATTGTTATCAAATAAAGTTCCGTAGAAAAAAGTTTGCAGCGCATATTTGGGGCGTTTCGCATCTTCTTTGTCAAAAATCTGCTCAATGCTTTCAAACACATTTGTACCTCCGCCGGTTTTATAATCTAAAATGCGAATGACGCCGTCTTTTTCGTCAATTCTATCAATAATCCCCTTTAAATTAACTGCTTGCATTCCGCTATTAATAGGAAATCTTACAAAAAATGGATATTCTGAGGCAATGTACCTAAACGGAACTCGTTGTTTGTCAATCAAAAAAACCTGTTTTATGTATTTTATTAATAATCTAAAAATCAATATATTATTACCTTCTAACTCAACTTTTTTGCCATCAGAATTTTTAAATATTTCTAATGAAAAAGCACGATTAATTGCTCCTGCAATATTGTCAATATTCAGTAATTCTTTTTCATAATTTTGAAATTCAAGTGTTTTTCCCTCAAAACGTTTATAGAGAATCTCCATTGTCTTATGAAAAACCTTTCCAAATGCACTTCCGTCTATAAGTTCCGAGAGTTCATCTTCTTCTTTAAGTTCCTCAATATAATGCAGATAAAATTGATATGGGCAGTTCAAATAAGTATTTATTGCAGTTGGAGATAGCGCCTTTTTAGAATCGGATGAACAAAATTGCTCCAATTTTTGAATAATTTCAGGTGTTTTTTCCACTATGATTGGTTTAATTTTTTCAAAAACAACATTGTAAGAAAGATTTTTTTCAATAATCGGAGCATTGTATTGATATTTCAGTTGCAGCAAAAAGCGGCTCACTTCCCCTGTTTGCAGTCCCTCTGTATGCGAGTCGAACAGCAGATACACACGTTTTGCGCGAGAAATAAGTCGGTAAAAATTGTATGAACTGTTTGCATCTTGCTGCTCGCTCTGCGGCAGTCCAAAGGCACGCCTCAAACTTTGTGTAATAAAACTGTTTGTAATTTGCCGTTGAGGAAAAATTCCCTCACTGAAATTCGTAATTATAACATTTTCAAAGTCTAACATACGTGTTTCAAGAGCGCCCATTACCTGTAACCCGGCAAGAGGTTCGCCTACAAAAGGGACAGAAAGCCCACCGGTATATCGCCTAAGCAACTGCATCAGCGTATCAAGAGACATTTTAATTTCGTGTGCGTTTTGTTTTACTATTTCAGATGTGCGGTTTATTATTAGATAATATTGATACAAAAAATCACTATCAAGTTGAAATTCAACTCCTTCATTTGCGAATTCTTTCCATTGTTCAATAATTTTTAAAATTATCTGTAATAAATAATCAAGAAAGTCATTTTCATTGTCTATCTGTCTGAAAATCAACGCAAGTAAATCATTTTTAGAAAACAAGTCAGTTTGAACATAAATTTTATTCTCATTAATTATTTTATTTTTTAAAACAGGAATAATATCATCACAATTTTCGGCTATATATCTGTGATTTAATAAATTAAGTATATCTTTGTGGTAAAAAAGTATTGTTCCTTGCTTGTTTTTTCGAGCGTGCTTTTGTAAACTGAAAATATTATCAAACAGGGCAAAAGCCGCCGTTGCCTTAAGCGGAAAACCCATCGTAATGTTAATTTGCTGAATTTGAGCAGGAAAGGAATGCAATATTGGCAAAAGAAGATTTTCGTCCGGCAACACAACAGCAGTATTTAAGGAATTTTCTGTAAAATTCTCATTGCTCAATAAAGTTTCTAAAATACGAAAAACCTGCTTTGCCTGTCCAACCTCCGAAGGAATAGAAATAAGTTCTAAGTATTTATCTTTCAAAGGAATTACATTAGTTTCCATGTCAAATTTTGATGGGAAAAGCACAGCATTTTCTTTACAAAAACGCGAAGCAAGGTTGTTTTCATCTTGAAGTTGGTCAGATTCATAATCAAAATAAAAATCGGCTATACCTCGTTTTTTCATTTCCTTAAACAATTGTAACTCACACACAGTAAGCACATTAAAACCAATAAAAACAAATTGCTTATCATTACAGTTTATCTCATCATTTTTCAAACTATCAACAACTTGTCGCCACAACATTCCTTCTGTTGCAATATTTTCAGTATATAATTCCTTTCGAAACTGTTCATAAATAGGAAGTAACATTCGCCATATCGTTATAAATTCTTCTTTTTGCTTGCCTTCGGACAACGGAACAAAATTTGACCAAAATTGGCGAATAATTTTTTTCTGTTCCTCTGTAAGCGTGTCGAAAACCGTATCGATTTCTTTGAGGTCTAAAATATTGGAAAACAATTGTTTGGCATCAACCAAATTTTTATCAATTTCATCAAAATCGTTTAGTAACATATCACCCCAAAACAAGAAATTATCAAAAGTTTCATTGCGCTTGCTCTGATGCAAATAAATTCTGTAAAGCCGAAAAAGGTTACTCAATCGGTCGGTTTGACTTAAATTACTCAACGATATGAATAAATCTGTAATTGTTTGAATATCAGGGGAAAATATCGGTTTTTTCGTCAATTCGCAAAGGTATTTTTGAAAAAAGATACCTGCTCTTCTATTTGGGAAAACAAAAGTAAAACGGCTTATTTCGCTTCCAAAATGACTAAAATATTGCTCGGCAATGCGATAAAGGAATGGTTTCATTGATATTTTTATAAAGGATAATAATATAAGGCAAAGATAAAAAAAATTTCTTGAGGAAACTTTAGAGATATATTTTTCTTGAAATACTTGACTGAAAAATAGTGTAATAATTAAAAAAAATCAAAACAGAGTAACAATATCTCTATTAAATTATTCCAACAATATCCATAACAGATGTAAAGTTGTTGTTATCAAGATATTGTGCAATTCCGTCAATGATTTTAACAGAGATTTGCGGGTCTATGAAATTTGCAGTACCTGTTTGTACGGCGGTTGCTCCTGCGAGCAAAAACTCAACAGCGTCTTGCGCACACATAATGCCACCCAAACCAATAACGGGAACTTTCACCGCTTTTGCAGTTTGCCAAACCATCCGTAGCGCAATAGGTTTAATGCAAGCGCCTGATAATCCGCCTGTTATGGTTGAAAGTATCGGCTTGCGTTTTTCTGCGTCAATAGACATAGCCAAAAACGTATTTATTAACGACACAGCATCTGCCCCTTCACCTTCAACGGCTTTGGCAATTTCGGTAATATCAGTTACATTTGGCGATAATTTGACTATCAGCGTTTTATCATATTTTGCTCGAACGGCACGCACAACTTCTGCTGCCTGCTTACAACTCGTCCCAAAAGTCATACCGCCTTGCTTTACATTCGGACAGGAAATATTAAGTTCAATGGCGGGAATTTTTCCCAAATCATTGATTTTCTGCGCACAAACAGCATATTCTTCAATCGTTGAACCCGAAACATTGACAATAAAATGAGTATCAATTTTTTTTATTTCAGGATAAATATTATTAATAAAATATTCGACGCCTCGATTTTGCAAACCCACAGCATTAAGCATTCCCGCAGCAGTTTGAACCATTCGCTCCGGAGGATTTCCTTGCCGAGGGTGCAAAGTCGTTCCTTTTACAATTATCCCGCCTAAAAGTGAAATATCAATAAAATCTTGAAATTCAAGCCCATAGCCAAAAGTCCCGGATGCAGTTAGCACCGGATTTTTTAGTTCCAAATTAGATATTTTTACTCTTAAATCTGCCATTGATTATATATTTATTTCTACAAAAGTATAAATATATTCTTTGATTGCAAAATATTGATTATGATATATTTTTTAAAAAAAACTAAAAAAACTTACTTATATCTCATTTTTTATTGTAAGAAAAAATTATTACTTTTGCATACAAATATTTTTGTAAATAATGAGTAATTAATGTATGTTGAATTTGTAAAAATATATTAACAAATACTATTTTTCTTTAATATTAATAAAATATAAAGCAAAAACATTGCAGATATTCAAAATAATTGTACTTTTGCATGTTAAATTTTTAATTAAACCAAATATTAACTTTTTTATAAAATGGAATTTAAAATTATAAAAAAAGTAATATATTTATTTATTACTAAATTTAAATAAGAATTGAAATAAATATGTCGGAAAAAATAAAAATCAGTGAAGTATCGGAGATGTTGCTGCAGCAACTTGAAAAAATTGATGCCGGTGTTCAATACGAGCAAATCGGTACAGTGCTTGAAGTCGGCGATGGCGTTGTACGCATTTACGGTCTGAATAATGCTGAGGCAAATGAATTGCTGGAATTTGAAAATGGTATGAAAGCAATTGTAATGAACCTCGAAGAAGATAACGTTGGCGCGGTTCTGCTTGGTTCCTCAAGTGAAATCAAAGAGGGATTTACGGTCAAACGCACGCACGAAGTTGTTAATATTGGGGTAAGCGAACAGATGCTCGGACGTGTAATAAATCCGCTTGGAGAGCCGTTAGACGGCGGTAGCGCCATTGCAGGGGAACGCATAGAAATGCCGTTGGAACGAAAAGCACCGGGGGTAATTTTCCGTCAGCCTGTTAACGAGCCATTACAAACGGGCTTAAAAGCAATTGACGCAATGATTCCCATCGGACGAGGACAGCGTGAACTTATTATCGGAGACCGACAGACAGGAAAAACTACTATCGCCATTGATACAATTATTAATCAGCGGGCAAATTTTGAGGCAGGCGACCCCGTTTATTGTATTTACGTTTCAACAGGGCAAAAAGGTTCTACCGTTGCCTCAATTGTAAATACTTTGAAAGAGCATCATGCTATGGACTATACCATAGTTGTTATGGCTACTGCTTCCGACCCTGCTGCTTTGCAATACTTTGCCCCTTTTGCAGGTGCGGCTATCGGTGAATATTTTAGAGACACCGGCAGGCATGCACTTGTGGTTTACGACGATTTGTCGAAGCAGGCAGTTGCTTACCGCGAAGTTTCGTTGATTTTAAGACGCCCATCCGGACGTGAGGCATATCCGGGAGATATTTTTTATTTGCATTCACGTCTGTTGGAGCGTGCAGCCAAAATCATTAAACGTCAAGAAATTGCTGAACAAATGAATGATTTGCCCGATTCATTGAAAGGAAAAGTTAGAGGTGGCGGCTCTCTTACAGCCCTACCGATAATAGAAACGCAGGCAGGAGACGTATCTGCATATATTCCTACAAACGTGATTTCGATTACAGATGGACAAATTTTTCTTGATACAAATCTTTTTAATCAGGGGAATCGTCCGGCTATTGATGTAGGAATTTCAGTTTCACGCGTTGGTGGCGCTGCTCAAATTAAGGCGATGAAAAAAGTTGCAGGGACTTTGAAAATTGACCAGGCTCAATATCGTGAATTGGAAGCATTTACTCAGTTCGGAAGCGATATGGACGCTGTTACTGCGGCTACAATTAACAAAGGTCGCAAAAACACAAAACTGCTTGTACAGGCGCTGCACGAACCGATGCCGGTAGAACAACAAATTGCTGTTCTATACTGCGGAACAAACGGTTTGCTCGCAAATTTGCCGCTGGATAAAGTACAGGATTTTGAAAAAGAATTTCTTAATCTGCTCGAACTCAAACATAAAAATGATGTTTTAAATGTTCTAAAAACAGGTGTAATCGACAATTCGGTTACCGCTATTTTAGAACAGACAGCGAAAGAAGTTGTAGATGGAATGAGTTAATAATATTACTTGTATCAATTATTTTCTAAACACATTATGAATAATAATAATATATCACCATTTGTAGAGCCAAACCTTGATAATGATTCCGGGTTTTTGATGTTGAGGGTATCAAAATTGTGGGAAGCCTCTCACGACAGAGCGTTAAAAAAACATTATAATATTTCACACATGCAATATGCAGTTCTGGCGAGTATTCATTGGCTAATTTTACACGGACATAATGATGTAACCCAAATATCTTTGTCAAAGCATACAAAAATATCACCGATGACAATTTCTCAGGCAATAAAAGGATTGGAAGAAAAGGGTTATGTATGTCGCAAATCATCAATGGTTGACATGCGTGCAAAATGCTCTAATCTTACAGAAGAAGGGAAAAAATTGCTAAATGATGCATTTATTTCAATATTTTCATCTGATGAAAGATTCTTTAACATACTTGGAAAAAATCGACAAAAATTTAACGGTTATATGTTGAATTTACTTGTAAGCAATGATTATATGTAAAAAATAATATCAAGAAAATTAAGAAAATTAAGAAGATTACGCATTGTCACAATCTTTTTATTGTGTTATTCGATTATAATTTGCGGACAAATAAACATCAAAGACAGTATAATTTTAATTTTGAATAACGATATCGTCATTAACATATCAAAAAGAAATTCTCTGCGTAAAAATAAAAAATACTTTTAAGTTTTTGATGTCGTTAATGAACTTGTTCAAAAATATCATTGCGTAGAAAAAATATTTTTTGTATTTTTGTCGAAAAATATAATTAATTTTTTATGCGGAAATATTTAATTTTCATAATATTAATTGTAACTTTCTTATCATGCATCAATGATGATGAACCAAAATTTACAAATACATTGGAAGGTAATTTTGATGCTTTGTGGTATATTATCGACACACGCTATTGTTATTTGGACTATAAAAATATTAATTGGGATTCAATAAAAACAGTATATAAGCCGTCATTGGCGCAGGTTAAAAATAAATATCAACTTTTCGATTTGTTTGCACAAATGCTTGCCGAATTAAAAGACGGACATGTTAATCTTATCTCGGAATTTGACTTTAGTCGTTATTGGAAATGGTACACCGACTACCCAGATAATTTTAATTCGTCAATAATTTATAATGAAAAATATTTGGGAAATAATTATCGTATTGCAGGGGGATTGAGATACGCAAAAATTGCCGACAAACAAGTCGGTTATATTTATTACGGAAGTTTTTCCAGCGGATTTTCAGGTGCAAATATTATATCTATTTTTCAACAATTTGCCGACTGTAGAGGAATAATTATTGATGTACGCAATAATGGAGGCGGGACATTGACTTACGCAGAGACACTTGCTTCTTATTTTTTTGAAACAGACCAGACAACCGGATACATTTGTCACAAAACGGGAAACGGACATTCAGATTTTTCTGAACCGTTGCCTATAATCACGAAAGCTAACACAATGTGGAATCGAAAAGTAGTTGTACTGACAAACAGGATGTCGTTTAGCGCAACCAACGATTTTGTTTGTCGAATGCAATATGCACCGCACGCAATCATTGTTGGCGACAACACAGGGGGCGGAGGAGGATTACCCTTTTCAAGCGAATTGCCAATTGGATGGTCGGTAAGATTCTCATCTTCACCAATGTTCGACCGCGATATGAACCAGATTGAAAACGGAATTGTCCCAAACATCAAAATTGACTTGGACACTACCGACAATCATAATGATGCAATTATTGACAAAGCAGTAGAGTTAATTTTAGAGTAAATTGAAAATTTTCTTTTCTGTAAGTTTTTATCTATAAAATAAAATAGAATACGTTTTTTATTTTATTTATTTCTAAAAAATTAATATATTTGTTTTTATGTGTGGAATAGCGATGATACGGCTTCTCAAGCCGCTTGAATATTATCAACAAAAATATGGGAGTTGGCAATATGGGCTGCAAAAAATGTATTTGCTGATGGAAAAACAGCACAATCGCGGACAGGAAGGTGCGGGCTTGGCGGTTGTCAAACTTGATGTTCCGCAGGGCGAGGAATACATTTACAGAGAAAGAATAGATGGGAAAAATGCGATTCAGGATATTTACAAAATTATCACAGATAAAACTTCAAAATTGCTGCCTGAGGTAACTTCCGATGCAATGTTATCAAAAAGTCAAAACCCTTTTGCGGGTGAATTACTTTTGGGTCATTTGCGATATAGCACTACAACTATGTATGGAAAATCGGCATTACATCCTTTCCTGCGCCGCCATAATTGGAAAGTGCGTTCGCTTGCTTTCGCCGGAAATTTTAACCTTACAAATGTTGATGAAATTTTTGAGAATTTGACTTCGCAGGGGCAGCATCCACGCGACAGGTCAGATACTTTTTTGATGCTTGAATCACTTGGAAATCAATTAGATAGAGAAGTTCAAAAAGAATACGACAATATAAAGCAGCGTTATTCCAACGACATTAAAATTACGCAAAAAATTGAGGAACAGATTGATATTACTTCTTTTATACGAAAATCAGAGCATCTTTGGGATGGTGGATATGCTATTTGCGGCATTCTCGGACATGGCGACTGTTTTGCTTTCCGTGATGCAAAAGGAATTCGACCTGCCTTTTATTATGCTGATGATGAGATAGTTGCTATTGCTTCCGAGAGACCTGTAATTCAAACTGCTCTAAATATAAAGCAGACAGAAGTTAACGAAATTGAGCCGGGACAAATTATTATTATTAAAAAAAATGGAGAAATAACATTTGACACTATTCGTCCCAAAGATGAAAATCCCGCTCCATGCTCATTTGAGCGCATTTATCTTTCACGCGGAAATGATACCGATATTTACAATGAAAGGAAAAAACTTGGCTCTCAACTATCCGAAAATGTCTTAAAAACAGTAAATTATGATTTGGAAAATACAGTTTTTTCGTTTATTCCGAATACTGCTGAAGTCGCTTTTTGCGGAATGATAGAGGGCATTCATAATGCCACAGGAATTACTCCACACACTGAAAAAGTGCTGATAAAAGATATAAAATTGCGCACGTTTATTTCGCAAAATAAAGAGCGTAACGACCTTGCAGCGCACGTTTATGACATTACCTATGGAACGATTCGTCCAAAAATTGACAATCTTGTGGTGATTGACGATTCTATTGTACGCGGAACAACGCTTGCACAAAGCATTATAAAAATTTTAAATCGCCTTGAACCGAAAAAAATAATCATCGTTTCTTCATCGCCGCAGGTGCGTTACCCCGATTATTACGGAATAGATATGCCGAGTATGAGCGAATTTTGTGCGTTTTCCGCTGCTATCGAGTTGCTCAAAAACAAAGGCATGCAAGCAATTATTGACAATGTTTATAAAAAATCGAAAGCGCAGGAAAATTTTCCCAAAAATAAAATTCAAAATTATGTTAAAGAAATATATGCACCTTTTTCCGACGAAGAGATTTCTTGTCAAATTATTAAAATACTGACTTCCAATGAAGTTACTTTGCCGGTTGAGTTGGTTTTTCAAACAATAGACGGCTTACACAACGCTTGTCCAAATCACAAGGGCGATTGGTATTTTTCAGGGAATTATCCGACTGCAGGCGGAAATAAACTTGTAAATAAGGCATTTATTAAATATTATGAAGAAAATGAATGATTTTTTTTATTAAAAAATGTTAAATGTGAATATATATTATTGTTATTATAAAACAATGTATTACTTTTGCACAATCGAATTTTTTGCTAATGGAAATTCGAGGGTTTTTAACAACTCACATTAGTAAAGTTTTTTTCATAGTTTTTGTTTTTTAATTGGTTCCCTGCAGCCGTTTCGGGATTGAAACATTGGTTGCAGGGTTTTTTTAGACGTTTTTTTATAAAATTAAACAAATATAATCTCATTATTTTATAATATTTTTGAACTAAAAAATATGCGGAGAGTTGTAATTACAGGGATGGGGATTTATTCCTGTATCGGAAAAAATTTAGGCGAAGTGGCAAAATCGTTGTATGATGGCAAATCAGGCATTGGAATTGATGAGCAACGCAGGGAATACGGTTATCGTTCTCCGCTTACTGGAATTGTTGAGCGTCCGCAACTTAAAGGATTGTTAGACAGGCGTTTGCGTGTAGGTTTGGCAGAAGAAAGTGAATATGCCTATATTGCCACTTTGGAAGCATTGACGAATGCAGGAATTGACGATAACTTTTTGGATAACAATGAAACAGGAATTTTGTACGGCAACGATTCATCGGCAAAAGCCGTTATCGAGGCAAACGACATCGCACAGGCAAAGCGCGATACGGCGCTGATTGGTTCAGGGGCTATTTTTCAATCGATGAACTCCACTATTACAATGAACCTTTCTACAATTTTTCGGCTAAAAGGCATCAATATGACCATTTCTGCGGCTTGTGCAAGCGGTTCACACGCCATTGGGCTTGGCTATTTTTTTATTAAAAATGGATTGCAAAATATTATTATTTGCGGCGGCGGACAGGAAACAAATCTTTATTCAATGGGCAGTTTTGATGCTTTGAGTGCGTTTTCTATGCGCACCGATGAACCGATACGCGCCTCGCGTCCATTCGACCGTGACCGCGACGGACTTGTACCTTCCGGCGGGGCGGCAAGTTTGGTTTTGGAAGAATACGAACACGCTGTTCGGCGCGGTGCAAAAATCATTGCCGAAGTTATCGGATATGGCTTTTCTTCAAATGGACTGCATATTTCCCAACCATCCTCCGAAGGATGCCTCCGAGCAATAGAAATGGCGCTTAATGATGCGCAAATTGCTGCTGCTGATATCGATTATATCAACGCTCATGCTACTTCAACCCCTCAGGGCGATGCTGCAGAAGCAATTGCTTTAAAAGATATTTTTTCAAAATATAATACTCCTGTAAGTTCCACAAAATCAATGACCGGACACGAATGTTGGATGGCAGGAGCAAGCGAAATTATTTATTCTGTTTTGATGATGCACAATAATTTTATTGCTCCAAATATTAATTTTGAAAATCCGGACGAATATTCCCAAAATCTGAATATTATTACCAAAACTCTTGAAACAAAAGTAGATACAATTTTATCCAATTCTTTTGGCTTCGGCGGAACAAACAGCGCTTTGATTGTTCGTAAATTGAATAATTAAAATGTTTAATGTAGAAGAATAATGGCATGAACGGTCGAATGTGCAATTCTTTTATATTCTTCATTTTTCGTGCATTCGTACTTACGCTCCCGGTTCCAATTGATTTTTTACTATATAATTTACAAAAAATATTTACACAAATAAATGTCATAAAGTATTAATATTCAATAAAATACAAATACATTATGTGTAACTTCCAATTACGATTTATATAAATTAAAACGCTCTATTTTTCGCTATATAACATTGAAACAGGCGAAACAATTTTTTCAAGAAAATACTATATGAATCTCGGATTTATTACTTAAAAGCATTATAACTATTTGAAAATAAATTTATTATATAAAATTGTAAAATATTAACTAACTTATTGATTATATTTCATTTATAAAATATTTTAGGTATTATATCCGCTAATCATTAAATACTAAAATGAATGAGTTGATTCTTGTGCTGACATCAATCAAAAGTTATATGAATTTTATTACATTCTAAAAAAAGATCGCAAATTAAAAAGCTAATTATTGTTTTTTCTAACTGTTTGTATATCAAATGTTTCATTATGTCAAGTCGGTTATATAAGCAAGCGTTTTCTGATTAATGCAGACACTTGTGTGTCGTCGTGCTGATTTGTCCCAAATTCAAATGGAGATAAAAGATTAAGTAAATTCAACTATTTTTGGAATCCGGAATTGAATTTATATTACCATCTTTTCTGCAAGGATAGAGAATATTATTACAAGGTTCTTTTTTGCCGTTCAAAATCAAACTTGCCAAAATTAATCAGTCAAAAATATAGGCTGCCTTTTCAATGAAAAAGACAGCCTCATATTCAAATTAAAAACATGTTAATTTTCAATATTTACAATTTAGCATCTTCTTTACTCCTGTCAACATAATGAGTGTGTAACAATTCGTGGGACAGATGTCCGCCCGGCTCACCGAGAAACTCTTTATACAACAATTGTATTGATGGATTCAAGTGCGACTGACGGAGTGTTTTGCTTTCGTCTTCGCTATACATTGCTTTCATACGTTTTATTGCAATATCCGGGTCATCGCTACGTGGCTGTCCGCCACCGCAAATACAGCCATTTGGGCATCCCATTACTTCAATAAAATGATATGGTGAAGTGCCTGCTGCAATTTGTTCCATAAGTATCTTTGCTCCTGCTAAACCACTTGTAACAGCAACTTTTGCCTCAAAGCCCTCAAACATTTTATATTCGGGCAGAACGTTTTCAAACTTCAATGTTGCTTCTTTAATTTGGTCAAGTCCTACAATCGGGTCAACATGCAGTTTGTCGAAAGGCAATTCGCGTCCTGTAACAATTGCATAAACGCTTCTAATTGCTGCTTCCATCACACCGCCGGTTACACCGAAAATATCGGCTGCTCCTGTTGATTGTCCCAGTGGGTCGTCAAACGGTTCATCTTCCAAATTAGGAAAGTCAATACCTGCCTGCCTAATCATTCGTCCTAATTCGCGCGTTGTGAGAACTGCATCGACATTTGGAAGTCCGTCGATAAACATTTCCGGGCGTGCAGCTTCAAACTTTTTAGCCGTACAAGGCATAATAGAGACCACATAAAGTTTTTTAGGGTCTATATTTTCCTGTTTGGCATAATAAGTTTTTACTAACGCGCCAACCATCATGTGCGGCGATTTGCATGTAGAAAGATTTGGCATCAATTTAGGATAATACGATTCAACATATTTTATCCATCCGGGCGAGCAACTTGTAACCATTGGCAGTACTGCCTCTTTGTTTGTCAGAGCATTTATTGCTCTGTGCAAAAATTCGGTACCTTCTTCCATAATCGTAAGGTCTGCGCCCCAGTCGGTATCAAATACTACATCTGCACCGAGTGTGCGCATAGAAGTGGCGAGTTTTCCTGTTACCGATGTTCCAATCGGCATTCCAAATACTTCGCCTAATGCCACACGTACCGCAGGAGCAGGCTGCATAACAACTGTAAGTTCAGGGTTGTTAATAGCATCCCATACTCTTGAAATATGGTCGGTTTCCTTCAATGCACCTACCGGACAAACAACCGTACATTGTCCACAAAACGAACATTTAGCCAAGTCAATAGCGCATTCCATTGCGGGAGCAATCACGGTATCAATTCCGCGATTTTGTGCGTCAAGAATTCCTACTCCCTGCACGTCTCTACAAATGGTAACACACCTGCGGCAAAGGATACATTTCGACTGGTCGCGGGTGATAGCCGTAGAAATATCAACAAAATCACGCACGCTTGTTGTTGGAAAGCGATTTTCGGTAACTGCCAATGTATCTCCCAGATGTTGCAATTCGCAGGTTTGATTGCGGGTACAACTCAAACATTCTTTTGAATGGTCGGAGAGCATCAGTTCGTACAATACTTTTCTTGCTTTCAAAACTTTTTTAGAGTGAGTATAAACAACCATTCCTTCTCTTGCCTCAGTCATACATGCGGCTTGAAGTGAGCGTGCTCCTTCTACTTCTACCGAACAAACGCGGCATGCACCGAACTCATGAATACCTTCCATATAACACAATGACGGGATATTTATTCCACTCTGTTTTGCTGCCTGAAGAATTGTTTCTCCCTGTTCGGCACTGACTTTTTTATTATTTATTGTTAAATTTATCATATTAAATTATCTCCTTTCACAATGTAAACAACGCATTGCCTCAGCAATAGCATTTAATTTATGAAAACCTAAAACTACTTCTGCAAACGATTGTTTGCGTTCGTCGGGCGACAACACTTCCATTTCAAATTGTGGATGAGCAACAATCTCGTCGTTGTCAAAAGTGCTGGGGATTTCAATCGGTGTGCCTTTGTTCAACAACCCATTTCCGCCAAGGTATAAATCAATGGCAGAAGCCGCCTTTTTACCATCGGCAATAGCGGTAATTACAGTATCCGGACCGCGTGTTACGTCTCCGCCTGCAAATACACCTTCCATTGTACTCATCTGAGTTTCGGGGTCAATAACAAAAGTTCCCCACTCAGTAACTCCAATTTCACTTTTGCTGATAAAAGGCAAGTCGGCATATTGACTCACAGCAGGAATAACAAAATCTACATCTAAAACAAAATTAGAACCTGCTATTTCTTTAGATTTTCTTCTACCCGAATTATCAAATTCTCCCAATTCCATTTTAACACATTCAATTCCTACAACTTTGCCGTCTTTTCCAATGAATTTTTTTGGAGCGACCAATTCCATGATTTCAACGCCTTCTTCTTCAGCCTCAATTACTTCTTCTTTGTAAGCAGGCATTGCCGACCTATTACGTCTGTAAAGTACAATAACGCGCTCAGCACCGATACGCAAAGCCGAACGGGCTGAGTCAACGGCAGTATTTCCGCCACCTATTACGACAACTGTACCGTGAAGTTCCAAGTCGCCTTTTAAATTTGTATCTTTTAAGAAAGTAATACCATGCATAACTCCCTGTAAATCCTCACCTTCAATATTTACTCTTGCAGGATATTGAGTTCCCGTTGCAACATAAATAGCATCATAATCTTCTCTTATATTTTTGAAATCAATATCTTTTCCTATTTCTTTATTGAGAATAATATTAACTCCCGCCTGTTGTATCAGTTCGATTTCGTGTTTAAGTATATGTTCTGGCAAACGATATTCAGGTATTCCAAAAGCCAAAACGCCTCCAGCAACACTTTGAGATTCATATACATCTACATCATAACCTATATTAACCAAATAATAACCGCAAGTTAATCCGGATGCTCCTGCTCCGATAATAGCAACTCGTTTTCCTTTTCTTGCAAAAGTAAGTTGAACTTTGTAAGGTAATTCATATTTAAAGGCATAATCGGCAGCAAAACGTTTCAAATCGCGGATTGCGACCGACTGGTCTACCGTATTACGCCTGCATTTGGTTTCACATGGACGGGTACAAATTCTGCCGCAAATAGCCGGGAACGGATTCTCCTGCATAATCAAATTATATGCGTCTTGGAATCTTCCCGCTGCTACCAATGCAATATAACCGCTTACATTAATATTTGCAGGACAGGTATTTTCACAAGGTGAAATAAACATTGACGAACAAACGCCTGCCCTACAATGTTGATGTTTGATATGTTCTTCAAATTCATCTCTGAAAAAACGAATTGTAGAAAGCATAGGATTAGGTGCTGTTTGTCCGAGACCACACATAGAGGTTGTTTGAACTGTTTCTCCGAGTTCTAACAGATTATCAATATCTTCAAGTTTTCCTTCCCCTCGTGTTATCCTTTCCAATATTTCAAGCATTCTTTTTGTTCCAACACGGCATGCAACGCATTTTCCACACGATTCATCTCTGATAAAATCCATAAAATAACGTGCGGTATCAACCATACAAGTGTCTTCGTTCATAACAATTAATCCACCCGAACCCATAATAGCGCCTATTTTACTTAATGCTTCGTATTCGGCAGGAACGTTAAGATTTTCTTTTGTGATGCAGCCGCCCGAAGGTCCGCCGATTTGAGCCGCTTTAAATTCCTTTCCGTTTGGTATTCCGCCTCCGATGTTGTAAATAATACTTCCAATTGTAGTTCCAATAGGTACCTCAACAATTCCTGTATTTACAACTTCGCCTGCCAGAGCGAACACTTTTGTTCCGGTGGCTTTTTCCATACCAAAAGACGCATACCATTTTCCGCCATTACGGATAATTTTTGGAATATTTGCCAATGTTTCTACATTATTAATAATAGTTGGGTATCCAAACAATCCTTTTTGAAAAGGGAATGGCGGTTTTTGCCTCGGTTCGCCTCGTCTGCCTTCAATAGATGCGAGTAAAGCGGTTTCTTCCCCACAAACAAATGCACCTGCGCCAATTCTTATTTCGAGGTCAAAACTATAATCTGTTCCGAATAAATTTTTCCCTAACAGTCCGTATTCGTGTGCTTGTTCTATTGCTATCTGCAATCTTTCAATGGCAATAGGATATTCGGCACGAATATAAACATAACCTTGCCTTGCTCCGATGGCGTATGCTTCAAGTATCATCCCTTCGATGACGCAATGTGGGTCGCCTTCAATAACGCTACGGTCCATAAAAGCACCCGGGTCGCCTTCGTCTGCATTGCAAACCAAATATTTTATATCACTTTTTTGAGAGAATCCTGTACGAAGTTTTGTCCCTGTTGGGAAGCCGGCGCCTCCACGTCCGCGAAGCCCTGATGTCTCAACTTCTTTCACAACATCTTCCTGACTCATCGTTGTTATTGCCTTTGCTGCGGCTTGATAGCCATTGTGAGCAATATAATCTTTAATATCGGCATAATCAATTATTCCGCATAAATCCAAAACAATTTTTATCTGTGCTTTGAAAAATTCAATATCATCCATTTTTGGGATGTATCTCAACAACGTTTTGTCGTAGTATGTATATTCTTCAATCGGTTTATTATTAACTAAATGACTTTGAACGATTTCTTTTGCTTTCTCAGAATTTACCTCAGTATAAAAAGTTCTGTCAGGCAGTACCATCATTACCGGTCCTAATGCACAAATGCCCATACAACCGGTTTTATAAACTTTTACATCTTTTTCAATTCCATGTACTTTCAATTCGTCCACTACCGCATTTTCAACAGCGGCACAATTTGAAGAAATGCAGCCTGAACCACCACATACCAAAACTTGGTATTTATATTTTTCCTGATTTGCAATGAATTCTTTCTTAATTTCTTGCAAATGTGCCATTGACTTTATTTGCTTATTCATAAATTATTTCTCCTAATAATTAATATTTTGATAAAATTGATTCTAATTTATTAGGATTGACCGATTTATATACAACATCGTCAATCATCATTGCCGGCGCTAAGCCGCATGTTCCAATGCAGCGGGCTTGACACAAAGAAAATTTGCCATCTTCGGTTGTTCCGTCAATTTCTATCCTTAAATGTTTTTGCAAGGCATCAATTAATTTTTTACCGCCACGGACATAGCAGGCTGTTCCCATACACACCATAATTGTGTGTTCTCCTTTTTGTTCGGTCGAAAAAAACGAATAGAAACTGACAACTCCGGCAACCTCTGCCACAGGCATATTCAGTTTATTTGCAATAAATTTTTGTACCGGATAAGGTAGATAGCCATAAATACCTTGAGCCGCATGTAAAATCATAATCAAATTGGAAGTCTTTGCCTCATATTTAGCAATGACTTCCGAAATTTGTTCTAATTTTTTTAAATGATCTTTGGGTAACTTGCTGGAAGTTACACGATTACTTTCATTCATGTTTATTAAATAATATCAAGTTTATTAAAAAATATCAAGGACTTTAATATTTTACCGTTTTTTGTAACGAGCCAAAGCCCATTTAACAACTCGCTAAAAAACACTGCAAAATTAATATTTTTTTGTGTGATTAGAAAATATTATGAATATTAAAATTGTTTTTACAAAAAAATAATATTAGAAAATTAAAAAATTAATATTATTAATTTTTTATAGAAAAAAAAAGAAATTATAAGAACAAATTGCTAAATTGCTTTCAAATTATTAGTTTTTTATGCAAATTTATCTGATTTTTTCAAAGCAATCCATTTTGAAAAATATTTATTTTACATGTTTTATTTGTTAATAATGAAAAATTATATTTTTTAATGACTACCCATATAATATGTCTAAGAATGGATTTGATGCATTATAACCAATAGATTACAAAAAACTGTAAATTATCGTAATACTATGTATATCAGTAATTTACAATACAAATTGAGGCTATCTCAAAAGTCGAGGTAGCTTTTTTTGGGGGAAGATGTATCTATTATATAATTTACAAAAAATATTTACACAAATAAATGTCATAAAGTATTAATATTCAATAAAATACAAATACATTATGTGTAACTTTCAATTACGATTTATATAATCCCAAAATGTCCATTAGAACCTCAAATGTTAAATTATGCATTATTAACATTTATTTCTCGTATTTTTTGAACAATTAATGCAAAATTATGCGCTAATTATCAATTCATTACAGATAACATTTTCTAATGGTGTCCATTAGAAAATTAAATATTTGTTAACAATTATCCTAATGGACATTTTGGGA
>Ga0123357_10001609_pt1 | contig 24145 bp, 8 predicted proteins | sample TergutEmb28metaG_FD_89873 | JGI IMG/M metagenome (GOLD analysis project Ga0123357, IMG submission 89873) | Embiratermes neotenicus P4 segment gut microbial communities from Petit-Saut dam, French Guiana - Emb289 P4 | ecosystem: Host-associated > Arthropoda: Insects > Digestive system > Gut ... | reverse complement strand
GTCTTATTGCTTATTTAAATTATATTAACTACATTATATGTACCTAAGGACTTGTTCTATATCATATATGCATTGTACTATGGTCTATGGAATGTTAATAAAATTACAATTACAATTACAATAAACAATTTCTGTGTATAAGATTCAAAGTTCTCCTGCGAACCTTCAGATTACTGTCTTCTGGGACATGACGTCGTGCGAATTGGTAGATAGGTAACACTGTTTCTGAGGCAACTGTTGCCACCATTTACAGAGTGAAAGGGTACGCCGAGCAAGCTTGGTATTGGCATTGATGCTGGCTATAATGCAGTCTACTCTCCCAACAGCCTATTCATAGAAAGCTTCTGCCAGTACATTAAAAAACTGTTAACAAAGAAAGGCAGATAAAAAGAAATATGCAATGCTGTACTACAAATTAATTCCCTTAAAATGTAAATTTTCACTGACAGAACTAGTTGCAGGCAAAAACCATACAACAGACTTTAATGTTATACATAGATTTCCATTGCTATAGATCTTGTGGTGCTAATGTACTGTTTAGATAAATAAGTTTCTGTACCTTATCCAACAATCGGATATGATTCAGCTTGTGTGCAGCATGCTGGTCTAGGGCATACATGGTGATCACTGAGTCAGGTCACATTTCTTTATTATTACCTGCAATTGTAACTGTATTAAATACCAGCAGCAGCAGCAACAACAACAACAACAACAACAACAACAACAACTACTACTACTACTACTTACTTACTGCTACTAAATAATAATAATAATAATAAATTTTGGATAACTTCTTATTGAACTACAGTTTCTCCTACAGAGCCATACCTCCTACACGAAAGTGACAAGCAAATGAATATCAGCAGACCATGCCTTAGCTGTGAAGGTTAATCACCAGTTTGTCACATGTGCAAGCTACCATGCAGTGGTATTTGTGGTGAACAAAATGTCACTGGGACATGTCTTGCTTTGAGTACTTCACTTTGACAGTACCATTCCACCAGTGCTTCATGTTCTTTCAGCTATCATTCAAGGTATGGACAGTGTCCATTACAGGCCACAGCCATAGAGTCATAGAGTCACTCTGACACAGGAATTAATAAGTAAATAAATAAATAAACTGAACTAGTCTTCTATTATATTTTTGCAAATTAATTAATAGTTAAGACTGACCACATCCATACCTTACACCTATAATGGTTTTGATTCCATACGACACATTAAAATTATTCACCTTTCTGTTACTTTAGTGACCTCACACACTAAAAACTGTGACAACTGTGACTCACTTAAAAGAAGATAGGTGTCTGAGAAAACTTTAAAGTTCCCTGTAAAATTGGTCAGTTGACCCTATCATATGCCTCTTTCAAATGTACAAATAGTAGGAAGGTGTGTAAACTAAACTCCTTTCTTTCTCATTAATGTGTTGCAACACACAAACTGAGCCCCTATATATTGTGTATTATTATATTTCAGTGTGTATTTATCAAAATTGCCCTTTGTGAATTAGAACTTAAAGTAAATTTCTAAGTTTGCAGTACTGGTTTCTCATCACTCTGTATCATACATATACTACAGCATTCTCCATACCTTTAGTGGCAGTTCAAGGACTCCAGAGCTGGTGGTCATCAAGAGGCACTCACGAACAATAGCATCTATTAGCTGCCAAAATCACTGTAAAGTAGTATGATGACCTCTTCCAAATAGTAAATATTATAATTATATGCTGTCATTTGTATGCAGGAAATATGAAACTAGGTACAACTAAATTCTTTACCCTACAGACATATTTAAATAATGAGGTTCGGCAGTACTAGAACAACTGCTGCCAGTTAGTGTGTCCATATTGAAAGTCACGCCTGATGATGATGATGATGATGATGATGATGATGATGATGATGATGATGATGATGATGATGATGTCCTTGTTTCAGGAAAAACAGAACAAACTTCTTCAATTAGCAAAGGAAATTCTGCTTCATTTGCTTCACATGAGTTAAAACAGTTTTTATCTTCAAACAAATACTCTTCACATGAAGAACTTGTTCTTGCTTGACACCCTTGTCCTCTCAACTCATTTCCCACCTGGCTATGGTAGAATGATGATTGCCTAAACTCATCTCCTACATCAGCGACAGCCTCAATTATTTCAACAAGCCTCAAGAAACTAGGCCTATTTACAGGTCGCTTTTGCCAACATATTAGCATAAGATTATACAGAACTTGTGGACAACTGTCAGGCTTCTCTAGTAAGTCACCTCTTAGGACAAACTGCAAAACTTCTTCATTGGCAAGTCCTTGATATGGTTGTTCAGCTAATGTTGATATTTCCCATAATACAACACCATAACTCCAGACATCTGATTTACTTGTGAATATTCCATCTTCCAGGCTTTCTGAAGCCATCCATCTGACTGGCAATAAACCTTTGTTTTCTTTTCGATAATAATCCATCTCATAAATATCTCGTGCCATTCCGAAGTCCCCGATTTTGACTGTAATATTCTCTGTCAGCATACAGTTTCTTGCTGCCAAGTCTCGATGTACAAATTTACTAGCTTCAAGGTATGCCATGCCATCAGCAATCTGTGCAGCCATCAGAAATATACGAGGAAGATTAATTGTTGATGGAACTATGTTTCTCGATTCTCTTAAAAATGTCTTTAAATCTCCAAGAACCATTAGTTCCATCACCACAAGAGGAGGTTGGCCTCTAGAAACCACTCCCAAGAGTCGCACTACATGGTGCCCACCAGCAAAAGATTTCATTACTGAAGCCTCTGTAAGAAACTCAATTCGCTCTCGAATGGTAGCTTTCTCATCCACAGTTTTAACAGCACAACGAATGTTTGCAGGCCAAAGAATTCCTTCATATACAACACCAAAGGAGCCTTTGCTAATTTTCCGCACCAATTCAACTTTATCTCTTACAATTTCCCACTCATCTGGCTCATACACAGCCAGACTCACATATTCAGGGTTCGATGAAGTCACAATAGTCCTAAATGTGTTAGCCTTCAACTTTTTCCACATCAGATAAGAAAGACAGAGTAAAAGAATCAATAAAGCAACAGCCACACAGAGCAAAACAATAATCTCAGATTGGCGGGATGGAGGAGTATTCTCTTGTTTCACTGCAAAATTCACAAAATTTGTGTAGTTACTTTCGCCTGCAAGAGATGTGGCTTTAATGCGCAGAGCATATTTTCCTGGAGCTAGGTCGTTCAAAACATACCAGTTTTTTGCTTTCTCAAATTGAAGTTTAGTTACACACACAATGACTGGTTTTATATTTAGTATATCAGTCCTTCTATATTCTATGTGATATGTTACCACAACTCCATTTGGATTTGGTGGTTCCAGCCAAAAAACTCGCACTGTCCCCGAATTAACTGTTACTTTGACAAAACTTGAATTTATGTGATCAGCAATTTCCAACTTATGGGTTCGAGTAGTAATCAGACTGGCTGGACTACAGCGTCTATCGCCCCACAACAGATCAGCGTCTCCAGAATGGTTTTTTCTACAGGCTACAACTTTGATGGTGTATTTGGAAAAATGATAAAGGTCTTTTAGGACTGCAGTTGTGGTATTTCCCTCCGATCTTTGCACAGAGTGACCATCCGCAAGATAAATCCCCCCTCCATTTCCATAAAGTCGAGGGCTGTACAGAACACTATAAATTGCAGTCTCCTGGTCACAGAAATCTTGTTCTTCATTAACAGGTTCCTCAGTGTAGATAAAATTAAACTCTGGGTCATCATTAGATATACAAGTTCCACGAGATACTGGCCTACAACAAGAATCCTTCGATTCAGATTCATCAAACAGCTGATCTTCCATGCTTTCTTTGTGGGGTTCCAGAGGTAAAAGACAATAATTTCTTTCATCTAACAATTTATCATCATCCAAATGAAGCCAGCCAACAATAATATAGTGGGATATTTCTCCATTTGGAAATAGAGGAGGTTGCCAATGTAGAATTATTTCAGAACTTGAATTAGAGTAGGCTCTGATGGATCTGGGAATGGAAGGCCGGTCAGGATATGTCCTGAAGTACTGAATAGAGCTTCTTCCCTCTTCTGTAGCTGATGCAGTCACATATGACTTTACATAGTAGGCATACTGAGTAAATGGTTTTAGATGGGTGATATTGTGAGACATTCTAGCAGGAGTTGTTGACTGCATGGTTGAAAGCACAACATAGGCTACTCTCCAGTTATCAACTCCGCATGCATCATTGTCAGTTTCAAAAGTAACATTGTTGACCGAAGTCTGAATATAGTGCACTGTGTAACCTAGCAATGTCCCACGCCCCTTAGGTACATAGAAGGGATCCCACTGAATCGTTGCGGATGTGGAGTTGATGACTAATGAAGATGCATTCATTTTAATTACGATGCAAGTAACCTCGTTGCCATTGGATTCGTACGAAATTTCATCTGTGGTGCTGTTGCGAGGCTCAGCAATATCTCTTAATTTATCTATTTCTGAGATGCATAATTTAGGATTGGAGTGCAAAGAGAGGGTGCCCTTTCCAATAGTAAAATTTCGAGGACGAGAGTCCCAGTTCCACAATTCTTGAAGATTGTCATTCCCCACTATGACTAAAGCAAACTGGTCACTTTCAAGTTGCATTCCGTGAATAATTCTGAGTCTCTTAAAGAAATTGAGGGTCACCAGGGGGTAAGAGTTGGAGATTTTCAAGTAGCCGCTAATTTCTTCGGCTGCATCGAAGTTACTTTCTAATTCCTCAACGTCTTTGCTTCCCATTAGATGGATTACCAAAGAACCATTGACGTACGTACAACCATTGAGGCTTTGGATATCGTAAATATTTTCAATTGGGATTTGACCGCCGCTGCCACAAATTTTACGACAATGCCCTACACAAGCTTCACATCCCTGTTTGCCGGCATTGTCAATGGATATTTGATATCCTTGAGGGCACACCAGGCTGCATGTTCCGTTGAAGGGGATCCAGGCTTTGCTAGGGAAACCGGTACGATCACCTCTCTGGAGATAGTCAGGCGGCACGGTAGCATTGCGACACTCCTCCTCTGTGATGCAGCGTCTGCCCACAAATTCGAACCTATGTAACACAGAGATGCCTGTAGTTCTTAGCTGCAACAGAGCCTCTTGAGAAGCTAACGGTCGATCAGCGGGCCAGAAACTTGTCTGCTTTCGGCGGAAACCAACACAACAGCCCGCCACTGACCGCTGCTCCTAACCACTCAACTCCCAGAACACGCTGAAACATTCTTTTGAAAAATCTGTTTAATATTATCCCCCACCTATGCATACGCTTCCCAAGTGGGCTCTTCCTACACGTTTCTGTGTAAAATTTGTACGCATTGCTCATCTCTATCGTGACCGGTTCATGCCATCCTCCTTGATTTCATAAACCAAATAACACCCAAAAGTGCAGGTCATAAAACTCCTTGCTTTCTCTCTCTTAGGTTCAAACATTCTTCTAAGCAGCTTTTTATCAAATGCCTCAAATTGAAGACTTTCCTTAGGTTACAATGCCAAATGTTACACCCACAGCAAACAACACAAACAACAGTAACTTACACTTATGTATAGCCTGTTTTAATCTCTGTTTCCCGATGACAAAAACTAACTCCATGGAGCACAGTACTTATTTGAGAAGCTAAAAGGCCCTCAGCTAGTCAAGAGATTCCTTGCATTTTATGGAACACGAAGGTTCATTACCACATTCACAATAGCCCGCCACCTGTCCCTAACCTAAGCCAGATACATCCAGTCCATGTCTCCCCATCCCACCTCTTGAAGATCCATTTTAATATTATCCTTCCATCTAGGCCTAGGTCTTCCAAGTGGTCTCTTTCCCTCAGGTCTGCTCACCAAAACCCTGTATGCACCTCTCCTTTCCACCGTATGTGCCTCATACCCTTCCATCTCATTCTTCTTGATTTTATCAACCCCCCCCTCCCCCCGAAAAATATTTGGTGAGGAATGCAGGTCATTAACCTCCTCGTTATGTAGTTTTCTCCACTCCCCTCTTACGTCGTCCCTCTTAGGCCCAAATATCTTCCTCAGCACCCTATTCTCAAACACCCTCAGCATATTTTAATTTAAAAAAAAGAAACTTAATACTACTACATAGACTTAAAGTATTCCTTTAACGCAATGATATGCAATATATTAACCCTCAGCCTATGTTTAACCCCCATTGTGAGATACCAAGATTTACACCCACCCACACATAACAACGTTTCCCGATAACAAACGGGAAATAAAAATATTCTTAAATGAATGGTAGCAAGTGTTCGCAGAATGTAATCTGCTCTTACTTTCTTGTGAATGTTACTTTTACTTGTCAGAAAAGCGGTTCTCGCAGCAATACTGGTGAATATTAATAACTCATGGAATATTACTGGTTTACAATTCCCGACGTTTCGGAGGGGCTTGCTGCTTCCATCGACAAGGCGTTATATTCCAAGTGTCTTACATCTTAATTTCGAATTGTTTTTGTTGCCTCCAAATACTTTAACTTAATTATATTTAAAACGATTTAGGTGCAGTTCCCCTGTTGCTCAAGGGACCAAGAGCACACAGAGAAGCACCTGTGTTTGTTATAAAGGGGAAAATGTCAACACCTGTGACGCGATGAACAATTCCGCGTGCGACTGGATAGCAGCTGTCGACCTTTATTATTTATCTCAAAACAAATAGTGATTGGAAAAACACTCTAATATCTGTGTCACTAATACCAATTCAAGGCCCGCGTAGAGAATGACACTCAACCTTAACAACGGAGTACAAACGTAGATCCAGAAATGGCCGGGAAAGGGACACTCAGTTTTGCAGGAATTCATTGAAACGTACACACAGCAAATCGTGTAACAAATGTGATGCATCAGATTTACTTCTTAAAATAAAAACATAATTCTGTCAGGAAAATATGACATCTTCTCTTCGCCCGTTTCAATAGATCTTTCTTTACCTGTCAGGCTGACAACTTTCGACGCAGGCTGCACGCTCGTCGACGACCCTTACACAGGCAGAGCACTGGTCTGGTCCTGGCCCCGTACAACCCCCAAGACAAAGTTCGTGGCAATTATCCTTCTTATTGCTCAAGTTCTGGCAAACGCCGGCACTCCAGCATTTGGAATCCTCGCAACTGGCAGGGCAGCTGGGACAAAAAGGCTCCTCCTTGTTGCTAGCAGCGATGAGTTCTCCGTTGTGGAGAATCGATCCCCAGTCAACGGTGTCCACATAACAGAGCTCCTGGTTCTTCTCGATACGGACAGACCCGCGCAGGATGCTTGTAAGGCTCGTTAGAGCCAGCTCCTGCAGCAAGACACGGTACTGTTACTGAACCTTTTACTCAACGAGGGCACTGGTACTGAGCCTTTTGCATAACGAGGCGAATTATAACGGCCGACATCTTTCTAAGGGAAAATGGCTCAACAAAATTTAAATGAAAAGCTTTTCTCTTTGATTTTGAATGTATTCTTTGTTTACAGTGTAAACACGTGCAATACTAATTAGCGATATTATTCATGCTATGTTTCACTGATTGTTTACTGATATTATATAAGGTATATTTAAAGACGCTGTCAGCAACACAGATTAAATAGACAGTTTAATAAGATGAATAAGCAATGGTGAAATCGAGAGGATAGCTGATCTCTGCGCCAAGAATTGATCAAGACCTCTCTAGTATGCTGCAGGAGTGCTACCCATACAGCGGTAATGTTCAGATTATTGTCGATTCAACTGTCATTACCATCTCGTCCGCTTGTCAGAAATCTGAAGACCAGGAAGCGCAAAACACTAATAGTATAAATCATCACAGAACGAGCCATAGCTCCAGCGGTCAGTCGTCGGCTTCGTCACAGCCGAGGCATGGGTTCGAACCCAGGCCAGTCCACGTGAGATATGTGGTGGACAAAGTGGCACTGGAACAGGGTTTTCCTCCGAGTACTTCAGATGTTACCGTGTCAGCGTCATTCCACCATTGCAAACACTGATCAGTTTATCTGTTTCCGATGCTATACAGTCTTAGCAATTGACGGCGTCTTTAAAAAAACCCACAGCTCACCACAGAGTTAAGATCTTTCCTTTTACGTTTACAGAAGCATTCCATTTTTGATAAAGTTTTAATATAGTTTATTCAATGTAGCATTCAAACTTGCAATGTACATTTAACCACATCAAGTTTCGACCTATGATCGGTCACTATCTTGTAGGTATCTACACGTATACAATGGCTTGCTATGTGCCTATTAGGCCTAAGAAAGACAACTGACTCGAATGTGTTTTCATGTACATGCAACTTATTTCTGTGTAAGTCTGACTGAAGCACAGATCTACATTATAGCGCATTTGAATAATTTGGTAACCCGTGACTCGCCACAAAGAAGGCGTGTTTAGTTAGACACCTATCTCATGATGACTTATTCATATGTTGAAGAATTGTGGTTAAGTATGCATAAATGGCATAAATTTCACACAGTTTTTTGTTCCGTGCATGTGTACCAAGTTACTGTCCATACGTCGGTCCAACAATATGCAAATATTTAGACAGTCAAGCTATATTCCGACATGTTTCGGTGACGGTCACCACCATCTTCAGGGAAGACAACATGACCGATCAAAAACACCTCTATTAGGCGAATCTTATGTTTATTGGGCCTGCATCATTGTAATAGTTGAAGAATAAACGAACAACTTGATGTCACTTGCTATTTTACTTCACTTCTTATGTGCCCAACATGTTGCGGACATTAATATATCTATCATCAGGAGCTTGCGACTGTGCTGTTGAATTACCACATCGGTCGTTTTGTTCTCTGTTCGTTGTGTGTTGGGAGATTTGGTGCGGCTGGGTTTGAGTAGTGTCCGTGTTGCAGGCTGAAGCACTGCTTCAGCCTGCAACACGGACACTACAGCACAGTCGCAAGCTCCTGATGATATATATATTAATGTCCGCAACATGTTGAGCACATAAGGAGTGAAGTAAAATAACAAGTAACATCAAGGTCTTTTATTCTTCAACCGCTATTAGGTGTCTACCTTGGTTGTGACCGCCACCAAGACATGTCGGAATATAGCTTGACTGTATAAATATGTGCTTTGTACTGGACCGACTTATAGACAGTGGCATAAACTGTTTAATAATTGAAAACGTAATTATATCAATAAGGGTGCCGTGGTAGCGCAGTCGGTATAGTGACCTGGCTTCGTGCTGGACGACTGAGGAACAGTTGTTCGATTCCCGGTAAGGGCAAAAGGGGTTTCTCTTCTACGAAGAGGCCAGAATAAATGTGGGGCCCATTCAGCCTTCTATGCGACGGGTGTACCGGAGGCTCTTTCCCGGGCCATAAATTGGCCGAGGCGTGATGCTGACCTCTCACCTCAATCTAGTTACGTGGATGATTAAGAATGAATGGAGCTATACCTCCATTACCCCATATGCCTTCACTGCCTGCACAGAGACAGCTTTACATGACAGATCTGAGCATTATGGAAGTGGATGTTAAAATGGGCCCCCCAGTAAATTAAAAAAATGTCTGAAGAACATGGAAAGAAGTATGTCCTTTTTTGATTCAGGGTAAGAAGTGATACAGATAGCTGTGTGAGTGATGTACATACCTAACGACACAAGACATGATCCAGGGACGGTATAAATATAAGAGATAAACCACTTTGTTTGGCTTTCTTATAATAAAACTAACTAGATGTACTAATTTCTCAAACTTATTTATGGAATAAAATTCTACATGTTTCGGACAGTTCCTCTGTCCATCATCAGCAGTTTTTACTGTACACACAGCAATGTGTATGCCATACAGGTTTGCTGACAGCTTGCGAGCAGGATCAGGACGGAACTGCAGTTGCATCCTGAACCTCTATGACATATGCCATTGCTGGGTATACAGTGAAAAACTCCTGATGATGGACAGAGGAACTGTCCGAAACATGTAGAGTTTTATTCCATAAATAAATTTGAGAAATTAGTGCATCTAGTTGGTTTTATTATAAGAATTTATTTGGCTTTAGTTTACACCATTTAGCTTCTGAAATTACTGTCAACAAATCAGCTACTCACACCCCTTAAATTAGAGGCTGACACCCCATTCTACTTACGTACTCATACGTCTGCTGGTAATGCATTCCATGAGAATTCAAAGAACGCGCTGTATTTTCCAGCGTAGTTATCTCGGCACAAAACATACAGCTATATATTATCATACGTACTTCTGAATTTCATGATACCTTTACTATCAGAGCGCAAATATATTGTAGGTAAAATTACCCAAAATTATACAAAACACACGCACTTCATCCACTACTGTGTAATGCAAGAATGTAGAACTGTCCCTTTCTGCCTCTAATTACATGCACTCTAGGCACTAGATGGATACAAATGGTCAGTTTCATGCCCCAGCCGCTTTACTTTTGGGCAATTTTCCCCGGGTGCCCATTGGTGAGGAGGCTGAGTCGGTTCCAGGGTTGGTCTGAAAGAGGTGGTCAAGACACAAATTTCTTTCCCTACCGGAAAACGAATTGCGGTATTCCAGCCTGTAGTCAGTCAGCACAATGACAAAGATCGTGATAATTACGAGGCTAGTTACCGCATTTCTCGCCTCACGGGACGCTACAAGTGATAGGACGCCTCCTATAACTTGCTGAGGACTGATAACTGCTCCACAACATTCACAGTTCTCTTATGCTAATGACTGTGTTTTTGATACAAATTAATAAACCAAAATCCAGCATTCACAACTAGTATACACCGGAAGTAAACACTGGATGTATTTTATATAGCGTATATATATATATGTATATATATGTATTATATTATAGCGACTAAGCGCTGGACACCCCGGGATCGAATCCCGATGGGGACGAGATTTTCCGCCCGTCCAGACCGGCCCCGTGGTCCACCCAGCCTCCTGTAAAATGGGTACCGGGTCTTTCCCGGGGGTAAAGCGCGGCCGGTGCGTGGGGCTGACCACTCACCTCCTTCTAGTGCCGAGGTCATGGAAGAGTAAAGCTATACCTCTATCCACCCTCTGGGCCACACCGGACCAGTAACGGGATCACTTTACCTTTACCTTTTATATATATACAAACACGGCGGAATGCACCAAAACAAATATAAAGTTCCTGATTTCAAACTTTCGCCGTCTTCTGAATGTTGTATTCTTTCTTTTGGGTGATTTCTCGGCGTCTGAATTTTATATGCCGACGTTTCGGAACACTCTGTGCCATCTCCATAGGTGGTGCAAGCAGGAAGAATAACCGGGATGAGATATACAAAGTTATTAGAAATCAACTGAACAAGTCGCAATAATGAATTTTGGAACTTTAAAAAGCGCTTGCAATTGGACAAGTCGCAATAATGAATTTTGGAACTTTAAAAAGCGCTTACTAACATGTCTGTGAATACCGTATTTTAGTTCGTTAATCCTCTGTAAAATCTGGCCTTCCGGTGTTAAGAAGAAGAGTAATTTTGGGTGACTTTTTCAGGCGAAAACAATGTGTCTTGTGAGACGGGAACTTCTCTATGCACACGAGTTCGACATGCAGCTCTTGTAACAAGAACCAAATTATTGGTTCAGGGCTGGCCAACATGTGGCCCGCGCAGGCCGCCTGGGACCCTCGTCACCTGAATATTTTCAGTGATACAACTTATAAACCGTAATACAATTGGTCTACAGAACATAATGTGGCAACTTTATTAGCTCAGGAAATGTTTAGTATCTCTTACTCGTCACTTTTAGGGCAGCACACAGTAAATCAATCATTCTTTGTGTTTTACCGGGTTCCGTAACGGCACACTAGCTTATCAATCAACCGTACTTTTAGTGTAACTTATCGTTTGTAAATAGTGGCCTTCCAGTTAATTCAATCCCCGAACCCGACCCCTTTCTGATATAGTATATCGAAAATGGCTGCACGTGTGTGTACATACACACAAGATACCTTCAGGCGAGTCCTTAACGAACTATCTGGACCTCCTGTGGGTTGACTTTGGCCAGCCCTGTATTACTTCATGGGCGCACACAGTCGTCCATGTTGACGCTCCTCAACAACCCCTATCCCAACACACGTATCCCATCGTAACGAACTTAATTACGTGTTAATTGTTAACACACAGTCCACAATTGCGTTCCCTATCTAAAAATACGAGACTCCATACGGTGTACTCGGCGGTGCAGCATATTGGCTTTATCAAGGCGTTCTTTACTTTCAAAATATCATTAGGATTCATGGTAAAGCGTAAATGTAATTTCATTTGCACCCGTAAGGGTAGTATGCCCTTCCCTTAGCCGATTTTCACGAAAACCACAATACCTGCAGATTTGTCATACAGAATTTCACTCTTATCAGATGAAAACATGGAATAAGTGAATACAAATTAATTTACGTCCTTAAGTAAAGTAGAGCCTTCGCTATGCTGATTTTCGCGTATCTCATAATCGGCCTCATAATTTTTTGGACACTTTCTCTATCGAACTTCTTCCAAAATGAATGCAAAGTGACGAACGTAGGTTAAAACTTCATGTGCGCCTTCAAGAAAAGCACGGCTTTCACTTCAGCGACTTTCACGAAAGTTACAACTTCTTAGCAGCATTACATGGACAGAACGTATACTTAAATCGGCACATCGATAATTAAATATGGAAATTAAGAGTAGAAATTCTTTTCGCCAATACGTGAAATGTGCGAGTCACTGAGACTGTTCTGACGGAACTCAATCTTGCTGCACTGGTTTGTATAGGATTCCTGTACAACCTTCATGAAAGTCCCACAGAACGATGAGTGAATGCTATCAAATCACAGACTGAGACAGACAGATATAAGGACGAAAGTTGGACTTTGGGACTGGTGTTTCTCTGCATTTTGCGCGTAAGTATGGCTATTTGTGCGACCTCTTTTCCAGTTCTATTTATTGCGTGAGCTGCTGGTTACTCCACAGAAATTTGACTCGAAGAGGCTGAAGCATTGTTCTTATCTGACAAGAAGAATTCAACATTCTTTGTCTTTTCCTGATATTGTAAGTCCTTTATGATCTGGATTTCTAAATAAAATTAAGAAATGACATTCAAAATTTTAAGGATAGTAATAAAAGACAGGCGTTAAAGAAAGCTGAAATTTTGAGGTGCGTCATCCCAGTTGTGTTGGTTCAATAACAGAGAATTATTGTGTATTACCCTAAAATAACACCCCACACATCTTGTATAGCTGCTCTGTAAGTTAAATCACAACCTGAAGATGGCCAACATATAGGGCCGAAACATGTAGTTTTATACCTATTGTACTACTAGGTGAAACATAGTTGTGTTCGACTGTATGTGTAATATACAAGAATTCTTTGAAAGCTGAAATGTTCAAGTAACAACCTAAAAATACCGTAATTTAATTATAAAGTAGTATTTATCTATGCACCTGAACCACAATCTGATGGATGGGACGCTTGTCACCATTTAAAACATATCTGTCACTAATCGTCGTAAATTAATTATTTATTGAAAATGTTTTAATATGCATGTGCAACTATTTGGCGAACATTTACAACAAGCAATAAGGCAACTGTGTTGGTATGATACAAGACAACGGAAATGCCAACACTTTTATATAGGTGTGTGAATTTGACTCCACATAAGAAACGTATCAAACGAATACAGACAGTAGAGATGAAATTTTGTAGCGGTTGCGGGATATACATTACAGGATTCTAAAACAAATGAAGAAGTTAGAATATAACTGAACACGTATAATTTAAGTGACATTGTTCTGGACACGACGTTTATTAAGACTACACGACATATGCATTCCCAGGTTAGTGTAACAATACATTGTAACTGGCAGAAGAAATGTGCGACGACCAAGGAAAAGATGGAGGGACAAACATCCATGAAGACGGAAGAGTCCTGGGTGGCTTATATCTTGTACCTAATGATGATGATGATGATGATGATGATGACGACGACGATGATGATGATGATTTATTAAAAACTACACAAGAACACACAACAACATCAAGAACAAACAACTGGCGTCACTTACTTCACTTTCAAAACGAACAGCTTCTCACTTCCATTTATTAGTCAGACTTGTACTCTAATTTTCATATAGAATTTTTAACAAAATCTTATCCTAAAACAAAATTTTATCTTAAAAATCTATAAAATTACATCCTACCAATCTGCACGCGTATAAGACGTAAACTCAGTTTTCCAACATAACCTGCACCCCTTTCAAGTAAACGGCTCAATTATGAGTGGTTCCGCTTATTTATTAATGTAGTCATAGAGCTGCACCGAGATGCCTAAATTAAGCAGAAGATCTACGCCTCGGGACAGTCCGTTTTTGATTCGTTTAGATCTAGCCAACGATAACGTACAATTTGGAACTTAGTCGTAATAAATGTGTATACAGGCGGACCCCCGTATCCACGGGTAATACGTTCCAAGACCTACCGCGGTTACGTGAAACCGCGGATAATACCGAAAGCTATATATAATGTGATATAACGTGATATTCGCGTAACATACGTAAATGCGGTAAAGTTTAATTGTTAAATTACGCACAGTAAGACATTACCAACATTAAATAAAGTAATAATAAAGTGTACTGCACACTACATTGTACATTTACTGTGTACTTTCGCTCTCTGTCGTACGTATGAAAGTAAGGGATTCTGACTTTTAGTCTAATCCTCACGAGACGATAGAGCAATGAAAAAATACAGTACCTGTAGTGTACAGTATCATGTACAGTTTCAAGGGATGACAGAACAATAAAAATCATGCTTTTCCAACAACGCGCTGCATAAGCAACAAGAAACGTGTTATTACTACACATTTCACAATGAAAGTCGTACGTACGTACCTGTACATAACCTGTAATAAGACAATTTTATTTGTTAAAAGATATCTTAGCCTATTGTGGGTATTCACCGACTTCTCCATTCTTCTTGTTGCTTTTCGAACACGAACACTGCGATAACGCCGCAACTAATTCGAACAGCGAGACGCTAGAAGCAGAATGGTCGCAAGTTTGCGGGGAAGAGTGGGTACGGGGCCATAGGAAGATGAGTCAAGTACTGGGCTCGTTTGGGCTGCTGGATTTCACCATGTTACGGCCCTTTCTCGCTTGGCGGGCGTTTTGAAACTTATGAACCGTTTATTTCTTTAGTTTTCCATTTTTTTTCGGGTCATGGTAAACCGCTGATAACTGAAACCGCGGAAACAGGGGTCCGCCTGTGCTTCTGACACACATAAACTAAGGCTGAAGTGATTACTTAAGGAACAGCAACAAATGTTTCAGATTTTGTACACTATTTGTTGCATCGATTTATTATACCGGTATCCTTTTATTTAAATCTTAATCTAAAATTGACCTGTAAATCTATAACAGTCAGACACAGAAACAAATTTAATTACAGAGCAAACTGCTGTCTCCCCATTGGAAAGCAATGCATCGATAAAGTGTTTTCGTACCTTCAATTCGAACATCTCGTACACAACGAGAGCGTAGTCCACGAAGAGTGAATTGCCTCGGATGACAGTAAGGTTGGGGAACAGCTTCCCCAGACTCGTGAGTCCCGTCACTCTGTAGACGAGTAAGTAGTCAGTGATCTCATGGAGCTCCGGGAAGGTGAAATTGTCGTAGTCCGACTCATTGGCCCTGTCTATCAAGACGACTCGCACGAAACCTTCCACGACACGGCAGCCTCTGAGCCGTTGCAGAGCTTGCACGTTGTTCCGTATGTCTAGACTACGGCAGATTTTGCCATCTTCCTTTGCAATTTCCGTAGCACTACATGCTAAAAGCAGCGCCATCCATAACTGTATGCACACACATAGATCCATACAGCACTTGTTTTTCATTCCGAATGAAATTGCACCCATGGTCCGTGTTGCAGCTGGACAGCTCCTCTTTCTGCACAACTTCGAAGACCGAAGAATTCAGATTAAATTCACAACATTAACGCAAACATCAGTATTCTGGGAGGGAAATGAAGTTTATTCAAATAACTGCGCTTCAAAACAACATATAGACGTACTCCCTAGTAGAACTACAAAGAGGTCAGTCGAAGAAAGGACGCCATTTATGAAAAGTGATGTAGTTTCTTAATCCGACACATGTAACACCTCGAAACACACAGACAGTATATGTTATTACAATGCGAATATCTTGTTGCCGTACAAACTACGAATATTGTAACCGCTCGAATCTTCTTGAAGACACCGTGACAGCCGATCTGTTGCCTTGTTTACTGCGCCCAAAGCGATAATGACACAGGTATATATGAATCAGCGTTCTTTCTTATCTTTATGCTCTTTGACACTGACAACATCTGGAAATTATCTGTAGTTTTATCCCACCTCTTTCCGAGTAAAAGCTGCCACCCGTTTCACTATCTGCACTGTTCAGTTATCGCAAACACTCGAGAATAGAGCGTTGATGTGCAACTGAAAAAAAAAATATATATATATATATATTTTCCCTGGATACAAAAAGTTCAGAAAAATGTCCTGAATCGTGTCTGCTTTTGACGCCCTACAGCGTGGCTTCGACAGTTCTGGTGGGAGGCCAAGGCTCGACTACGGACTGTAGTGCCATGGGACGGAGAAAAATTTCTTTTGGGTGTCTTTGAAAGAACCTGGTTTATTTTAAATTATGTTTTATGTTAGTCACGCGGCGTGTACAAGAAGGACTACTTGTAAACTCGACTGAAGTAATAACATGGCTACAGGCTAAAGCGCGTATAAGAATTGACATGAAATAATCACGACACGTTTCGGCACTATACGACTTGACGTGATTATTCATCTTTTTACATAGCTCGTCACTTGGTTCGGCACATAATTACTCCCACGGACTCCCCGCAGTATCCTTTTAGCACTACAACTTACTTACATAACTTGTTTATTTAGGTACGTCAGTCGTATCACGTACAGTCACCAGTAAAATCAAATAACTCCTATTATGAAAGTTGCATTTTATGAATTTAAACTTTCTATCCCACTTTACACAAGTGACAAAGACGACCAGACAGTACGCTATATTAAATCACTGAGAAACAGAGATATAATTTAGACCGAAGAATATGTCGCTTATCATTCCGCAGGTCCGGGTCAAAATCTAAGTCTCAGAGACCGGTTACTTTTCTTGCAGTTTCCTGCACTCACTGCAGGTTAGGTTCCGGGGCAGTACCGCCAATTAGACATGACCGTGTCTTTCCACAGTGCCTCCAATTTACTAAGCACTAATAATCCTATTATTCCAGACAGACAGACAGACAGACAGACAGACAGATAGATAGACAGATAGATAGATAGATAGATAGATAAATAGCTTCCCTATATAAACACAAAGTACTAAATTACAAGTCCACAACACAGATTGCATGATGTAGGTGTGACACTACAAAAAATAATATGAGACCTAAGCTCTTCTGGGAAGTTGAGCGGCGTAGGTTAATATTTTGTTACCGCCGTTTCGGGACGTCTTATCGGTCCCAACTTCAAGGACCAAACAGACGAAGAAGTCCATCTTCAAGGGTCGAGCAGTAAAATAAGAAATTCCTTGACTGCTTGATCTTTGAAGATGGAACAGATATGCTATCCCGAAACGACGGACACCAACCCATATCGCGTGACATTCGAAAAGCGAAGGCTTCATCTACATCGCGGCGGAAGCCGGAAATCCTGCACAGAATATTTTTTTTTTGTTTTGAATAAAGGACTATTGTGATATTTTGACTAAAGAGAAGAAACTTCCATAATAAGAGCGACTTGGGATATGTAGGCCTAACGGAGCGATTCGCTTTTGTTTAATGATTTCGAAAACACTAGGACTTGAGGACAGAATGTAATGGACATAAAATGTGAATTTAATTTTCGCTTAAATTTTGTTCCAAATGTTTTCGTGCTGATATATATTCAGCTAACCGCGCTTGAAATGGCGTGTAAAAACGGACGCTGAGGTCCTTGTGATGTCACTAGTTTTATACGACTTCAATCAAAAGTGGAATGCGTCAACAAAGTAACTAAAACTCTCCAACAATGCACGAAAATCCGTTCAGCCTTTCCCGCGTTGCCACACTGAGACAGAGACATGGCGACGATAAAAACGCCTCTTTTTAACTTCGCGTTGTGACAGCACCAACAGTTTTTTTAAAGAGAAAAAATATTAAATCTTAAAAGGTAACAGCTACAACAACAGAATGGGGGACCGCTGTAGCACAGTGGTTAAGGTGCTGTGCTACAAATCGGAAGGTCGTTGGTTCGGTTCCAGATGGTGTCATTGCAATTTTTCATTAATATAATCCTTCCGATCGCACTATGGCCCTGGGGTCGACTCAGCGTCTAACAGAAATGAGTACCAGGAGTATTTCCTGGGGGTAAAAGCGGCCGGTGCGTAAGGCTGACAACCTTACCACCATCTTGGGCCATTGTCACGTAATCTGGGAACCTTAACTTCCTAGTACTCTCTGGGCACCTCGGGCCTGTAATGGGACTGATTTACCTTTTTACAACAGAATAGATAATATTTCAGTTAAATATACTTATGTATCTATAGTAAAGAACGGTCCGTTGAAGTTAACTCGAGGACGAAAACATAAACACAGATGTAATAACTGTTACAGTCTATCTAACTCCAGACGAAGTCATTCCTTACACAGAACAAATATGAATGTATTTCAGAATGCGAATATTTGGACGAAGGAGTATAGGTTATTATTTTTTTTAAGCTCGTGGTTCCGTGCATCGTAATTCAATGTGAATAAAAATCCAACAGATACAACAGTATGCAGGTATTTATTTACTGCAAAACTACTCTACATGTTTCGGGTGTCACAGCACCCATCATCAGGAGTATTAAAAACTGTACCCGCAGCCTTCGGTACAGGTCATACTACTTGTACCGCTACTCCCCTCCAACGTGGTCCCGATCATACCACGTTGGAGGGGAGTAACGGTACAAGTAGTATGACCTGTACCGGAGGCTGCGGGTACAGTTTTTAATACTCCTGATGATGGGTGCTGTGACACCCAAAACATGTAGATTAATTTTGCAGTAAATAAATACCTGCATACTGTTGCATCTGTTGGATTTTTATTCACATTGAGTATAGGTTAGTTAAAATGACCGGCGATTTAAATTAGCATATTAAGACAAGAGTGTCGCTGCTATTACAGAACTATTTATTAATATTCCCTCACCAATGAATAAAATATTCGGCCAATGTCTGTAGTAAATTCGAAATAATGCAGTCATAAAATAAATTTGTGCGTGTTTTGAGCCAAGACCTTGTGATATGAAAACAACTCAAAAACACTTGAAGAGTAAACGCTGCCGAAACATGTCATAAATTGTAATTATGTGTGTGTGTATGTCAGCTGAACTTGCATAGTAATTAACAACAGTGTCAAAATTAATTTTAAACTTAAAAATATTTTGTATCATCCCGTACCGTAACGCGAAGGAAAGAAAGTTTTGTAACTTGAGCAAATACTTTTTACTGGTAGTTTATTACTGTGAAATCACCAATAACTTCAAAAATTGTCATTGTTATGTACGTCGAATGTAGGCAGCTGGCAGATCCAACAAATACATGCTGTAATGTCAATATTCTACGTTAGATCTGGTATCTAGTATTCAAGTATCTAACCTGACAAGACTTTAAACAGTCAATATTAGATGGTTTCCTTCTTTAACTTCAAGGTTTTGGTTGCAGCAGTACCCAACCAATGCAGCTTGGACGCAAACAACACAAAATGTGGCCTTCCAGCGACCGTCCATTCAAGCAATTATACTAGCAACTTGACATTATGCCACATATAATTCACTATTTGGATTATAATAACGATGACTACGGGTTCCTACTTTGTGCTGAAAAACACAGACTGTTGGTGACTGTAATTAACCCTCGTGCAATGCAGCTACAGTAAACTATCATTTTTTGGCAAATCATTAAGTGTACGCAAATTATTGTTGTTCTCCTGACGTATAAGTTTCAAGTTATTAGGAAACTCTGAGTTTCCTCGCCATGTGGACAGCAGAATACCACCAACAAACATCCGATTTTACCTTGAGGTTGTACACACTCCACTATATTGTTTTTTTGAAACGCATTTTCGTTATCCCTCCATCTACGCCCAGGTCTCTTTTTTTGTCTGATCTAAGTCTCCGTACTCTTTGTAGGTGTAGAGGGTTGCTGTTGTACTTGATCAAACTCAGTGACACAAACACAAACACACATTCGGTAGGACTCCTCTGGATGAAGAATCAGCCCATCGCAGGGACTTCTTACGTGACAACACACAAAATTCACGAGACACATATCCATGTCCCCGCGGGATTCGAACCCGCAATTCCAGCAAGCGAGCGGGTTGTCGTTCCCTTCATTGGAAGTGTGTAGAAAAAAGTTCACGAATCTTACACAGGACACTGCAGTAACTTCCGTCTAGTGCGTGGGCAAGAATGAGTTAAACTACACCTGCACTCTTCCTTAAGTCTTCATGGGATTAACGGGGACAATTTTACTTTCATTTTTACCTTGCAGAAGCCACTATTATACAGAGGTGCTGATAAGTCCTTAGCCCGACCAGGAAGGAAACAAGCTACATTCCCCGCATTTTATGGAACTTAGAGGTTCATTACCACATTGACAAGAGCCCACCACCTGTCCCTACCCTAGCCAAATCAATGCATTCCTCTGCCCATCACACTTTTGACAGGCGCAGCTTGTTTCCTTCCTGGTCGCGCTAAGGACTTATCAGCACCCCGGTACACAGCACACATTACGCCGCTATCCTTCGGGACACACCTTACGACTTCCCTTCTTAACGGGGTGTTGAGGGCGGGCAAACACAGCAGTTTGTGTGATCAACTGTAATGCCAGCTCGTACAGTACCAGCTCCTTCATATCGCTCACTGAGTGCGACAGTGGCACAACTCAATAATTGTCGTTTGGAGTTAATACTACGATTGAACTCAAAAATAAAACAACACCTGAAAATGCCGACACACTTCTTAGTCGAAACACCGCCCGTTGGATGCCATTATTGTCGGATATGGCTCTTATACGTTTGATCTCAATCACAGAATTAACTCCAATTGGACAATTTTTGGATTGTGCCACTATTGCGTTCAGTGAGTGATATCTCTCATCTAGCATCGCTACTTAACTTAGCCAAGCACAAACAGCGTAAACACGCAGTGCTCTTGTTTTTGCAGCCGTAATAGTAAAAAGACGACGGCCATAAGCACGGAATGCATTGCACTGGTAACCTACCCTCACGTTATATTTGCTGGTACAAGGACAGCAGTCCGGGGTTCAATCCCCAGCATTGCGTAATTGCATAACTGAGAGTGCGTCCAAACCCAGAGACAGCACAGCCGATCCCAGTGGTCGCGCGGTCTAAGGCATCGGTCTGCGGCCGCCCGCTTGCTGGGATTGAGGGTTCGAATCCCGCTGTGAATATGGCTGTCTGTCTCTTGTGAGTGTTGTGTGATGTCAGGTAGAGGTCTCTGCGACGGGCTGATCGCTCTTCCAGAGGAGTCCTACCGAGTGTGGTTGTGCGTCATTGAGTATGACCAGGTGCAACAATAAACTTCCACACCTACGATGAAGAGGTAGAAGAGGGCAGACTGACAAACACAGAGAGACAGGAAATATCGCAACAATCGATAAATCAATCAGTATCATCCTAATTCATAAAACACGCATGACGAAGGCCCTAACGTGACAGTAATTTGCAGCGAGGGAGCATAATAGTAACGTAGGAAAAACGGCCATTTACAATACACTACACTGATTTGCATTCATTACCGTCACAAAAATGTATGACTAATTACTCTCAAGGGACAAACAAATTCTACCTTCCTGACATGCAGCAAGTCTGTTGTCAGTCGTTGCACACAAACACTACGTATCTTGCTCTGCGATTATTAAAACAAACAAGCTTATCTCTTATCAGTACGACGCCAAGAGGAAAACATTTCCTAGAATAGAACGTATTGACGGTGAAGTAACGGCAGGATTGTTTATAACCCTGCAGTGAATTCTCTACTTTTGCATTGTAGCTACAAGTTAGGCCGGGGGTCAAACTGAAATACTAGAGGGCCCAACAGGTAATATCGAAAACCAAGGCGAGCTGCATGCCATTTTCATCAATAACAAATTTTAGTATTTTGCTGAACATTGAGCACACCGTAAAGTATATTTATACTTCTAACACGAAAACATAAATATACTATGAAGGTAACAGATAAAGTTCACCTTAGAACAGGCCACGAAGGCTCAGATGGGGAGTAGTTATAGTTCTACTTTTTCTTTAACCTCGGTACTAAATTGGGGTGACTGGTTAATTCCACGCCCCGGTCGCGCTCTACCCTTGGGAAAGAGAACCGGTAATTATTGTACAGGGGGCTGGGTGGGCCCCAGGGCCGGCCTAAGCGGGAGAGGAAAATCTCACCTCCACCGGGCTTCGATTCCCGGGCCGTCCAGCCTGTAGTGAGTCGCTATACCGACTACGTTATCCAGCCTACACACAAATATACTAGGTAGGTACGTTTTCACCCTTTTTATAGGCCACGAAGGCCCTTAGGGTGAGCAGAGGTATAGCTCTACTCTTTCTAGGACCTCGGCACTAGATGGGATTGGGGAGTCAGCCCCACGCCCCGGCCGCCTCTACCCTCGGGAAAGAACCGGTACCCATTATACAGGAAGCTGGGTGGGCCCCAGGGCCGGTCTGGACGGCGGGAAATCTCGTCCCCACCGGGATTCGATCACGGACCGTCCAGGCCGTAATCAGTCGCTATACTGACTGAGCTACCCGGCCCACACAAATGTACTATACTTATCACATTTAAACTTGTATTGCAACTTTTATCTTTGTTGACGTACGTACGAATGTTCTACTGTACCATCCAGGAATAGCACACGTCAATTACAAAATTCTTGAACACTGAGCCCAGCCACATGCTATATGAATGCAGTGACATCACTGTCACAGCTGCACAAAATGAACGGGCGGGACAGAAGTTTGAGACCGCAGGGCCAGCCTCTGAAGCGTGCACCGTATGAGTCTTTAATTCGAAATTCTCATTTTGCAAAACAAATAAATGTGCGGTATGTATGTTCGTAGACACCTGTTCGGATTTAATCGGAACAAAGGTAGCTGTTTTGGAATGTGACGCCATTCCCATATCAAAGTTAAAATGGTCATAACGCATCATAAAATTCAGAGCTTTCTTTTCTTCTGCGAAGCAGTGTTAGGACTATATCGGCCAAACGTGTGGGTTCAGAACAAGTCTAACGCTGTCACAAATGCGGCGGATGCACTGGGGCCTCACCATTCAGGGAGCCCCGAAAAGGATGGCTGTATTTCAGTTTTGTGTCAAATAAATTTGGCATGTAAATTTTAACACCGATCTGTCTTCTCGCGGCAGTTTAGCTGAGTATTCCTTTCTTCTGGGATACGAAGCCACATCAGAGGGCAATCGTCGGCTCCGGACACTTCGAGGCAACGCAGTGATCTCTTCTTCAGTGATCGAAAAGTCTTCGACCCCTGCGAGTGAATGGGTTAGACAACCCACACAGTGATTAAAACGGCCACTGAATACCAAAACTCGTCTTTTACTCAAGTAAAATAATCTCTCTCACAATCACTATCCTCCGTTCATGAATATTAATGGAGCAAATATTTTAAATTCCGTAACCCTCAGGAGCTACAGACAAAAAAAAATCTACATAAAAGCACGGCGTATCCACGCCTACTTTTATCCACGAAGGCAAAATCCTTGATTTGTTCCCCCACCCCCAGACATACTAAGCTACTTGTAGATGGACCTACAGTTCCACAAGAACTGTGATCAAAAATATGAACACAGACAGTCAACGAGCAGAACATTTAATTGCAAGCTACCAGTTGGTCACCTATTAAAAAATTCTCCGCCCTGAGTGGAGGTCCATCACTGTTTCAAACAGCCCGCGAATAGATCGTATCCTGAGCCAAACGAATCCAGTTTACACCCTCACCCCCCCCCCCCCCCCCCCCCCCCCCCCCCCCCCCCCCCCCCCCTCCACCCCACCCCACACCAACATCACCAACATCTACACACATAACCTTTTTGCCATTCTTGT
>Ga0123357_10001608_pt1 | contig 24147 bp, 21 predicted proteins | sample TergutEmb28metaG_FD_89873 | JGI IMG/M metagenome (GOLD analysis project Ga0123357, IMG submission 89873) | Embiratermes neotenicus P4 segment gut microbial communities from Petit-Saut dam, French Guiana - Emb289 P4 | ecosystem: Host-associated > Arthropoda: Insects > Digestive system > Gut ... | reverse complement strand
TTCGGGCGTGCCGGGCGGGATGGATGGCAAGGCGGAGGAGGGAGCGATAGTGGGCTATCGTGACCGACGACAACGAAGTCAGGCGCCCGATCCGGTGCGATCCGAACGGCAAGCCAATTCTGTCACAGTGCACTAGGTCAATGCGAGATGTGTCAGAAGGGCGTCGTCCAGGGCAGCCTGCATTTCCGTGCTCAAAACGCCAAGCCGCTTTGCAAAACGGGTGAAGTCGAGTGCCCGTATCTGTTCTGCCTGTGCCTTCGAGTCGGCCGCCAGACCGTTAACGTCATCAACAGTGACCAGTACCTGAAACGGATGGATTCTTCTCGTGTTGGTGGTTAACGGAACAACTGTCACCACGCCGCGCGACAGTTTCTCCACTGTCCGATTCGCGTCATCATTGGACACTATGACACACGGACGCAGTTTTGATGCCTCGGTGCCGAAGGTTGGGTCTAGGTTGGCCAACCAGATTTCGCCGCGCCTCACTGAACATCACCCAGCCCGTCGCCGGATGCTGAATCCCAAAGCGCAGCATCCTCCGACCCGTCCCATTCAAGAAAGGCAGCCTCGTAGGCTGCGGCAAGCTCCCTGCTGCGCAGTGACGCCGCACCTTCCTTCATCAAATCAACCATCAAGTCGCGGCTCGACTGTATGCCCGTCCAATGGTGGGACGCGACGGTGAGCAGTTTGACGACTTGAGGTGTGTGTGTGATCGTTGTGCGATCCAAAGCTGTAGGCATATCACAAGTGTAGCACCAAGTGTCGCTCGTTGTGCAACCCCAGGCCACACCATCAACCGCACAGTCAATACTGACGCTGTCTGGAACCCAGATCACATGGAACGCCACCGACCACACAAGACCAAATATCGGCCAGACGTTGGTTGAAACGCTTCTGACAAGCGGCCCCGGGGCGATTCGAACGCCCGACGCAAGGTTTAGGAAACCTTCGCTCTATCCCCTGAGCTACGGGGCCAATCGCTTCGTCCTGCAAATCCCGAGCAGATCCTGCGACTGCGCGCAGGATGACATTAGGAGCGTCAGGAGCACGCCTGTCAAGCTTACCGGCTTGACGGCGGTGATGTCAGACCGTCGCCGACGCCGCAGCCCTGGCCGCGGCCGGGAAAGCGGCAATAATCTTCGCCACAGCCTCGTCATCGTGCGCAGCCGAACAGAACCAAGCCTCGAAGACGGACGGCGGCAGGCTGACCCCGGCGTCCAGCATGGCGTGGAAGAAAGGCGCATAGCGGAACACGTCCTGGGCTTGGGCGTCGGCGTAGTTGCGCACACCGTCGCGGGCTGCAGCCTCGCCGAAGAACACCGAGAACAACGACCCGGCCCGCTGCACCCGGTGCGGCACACCCGCCGCTTCCAGTGCCTCGTCCACCGCAGACGACAACTGCGCTGCGACGACGTCGACTGTGGCGTAGACGGCAGAATCCGCCAGGCGCATCGTCGTCAGCCCGGCCGCCACCGCCACCGGATTGCCCGACAGTGTGCCGGCCTGATAGACGGGCCCAAGCGGCGCCAACTGCTCCATCAGAGCCTTCGGCCCCCCAACAGCGGCTACCGGCATGCCCCCACCGACGACCTTGCCAAAGGCGAACAAGTCGGGTGTCCAGGCCGCCTCCCCAGCGGCGATTGACGCGTCCCTCTCCAAGCCCCACCAGCCTGACGGACTGACGCGGAACCCCGTCAGTACCTCGTCGAAGATCAACAGCGCACCGTGTTCTGCGGTGATACGCCTCAGCGCGGCATTGAACCCCGGTTCCGGCGGTACGACCCCCATGTTGGCGGCCGCCGGCTCGGTGATCACGGCCGCGATGCGGTCACCCTTGGCCGCGAATACGGCCTCGACGGCGTCCACGTCGTTGTATGGTACGACGATGGTCTCGCCGGCCGTTGCGGCAGTGACACCGGCCGACCCTGGCAACGCGAACGTTGCCACCCCCGAACCGGCCTGCGCCAGCAACGAGTCGACGTGCCCGTGGTAACACCCCGCAAACTTGACGATCAGATCGCGCCCGGTGACGCCGCGCGCCAGGCGGATGGCCGTCATCGTCGCCTCGGTGCCCGTCGACACCAGGCGTACCTGCTCGACGGCGGGCACGCGGGCGCGGATTTCCTCGGCCAGTTCGACCTCGCCCAGCGTCGGCGCGCCGAACGACAGTCCCCGCCCGGCCGCCGCCTGAACAGCCTCGACCACCTTCGGGTGGGCGTGCCCCAACAGCCCCGGCCCCCAGGTGCAGATCAGGTCGACGTACTCCCGTCCCTCCACATCGCGGACGTACGCCCCGTGCGCATCCGTCATGAACCGGGGGTCGCCGCCGACCGAGCCGTAGGCTCGCACTGGTGAGTTCACGCCGCCGGGAATGGCTGCCTTGGCCCTCACGAAAGCCTCGTGGTTTGTTGTCATGTCGTTCACCTCGCCTGTCAGTCTAGCGGTGATCGGTGGCGCTGACCCATCTCACGCAGGCCAGCAGGGTCCGCCTCCGTCGTTCGCCCCGTCGGAGGAGTCGGCCCCGCGTGAGCTGGCGAAAATCGGCACTTTTCTGACTGCCACGTTAGAATTGTCGTCATTGTGTCCTTGATGTCCATGACCGCCAGCTACCACGAGCTGTCCTTTGACGCCCTCGACCGCCTCTCGGCGGGCGCTGATCGCATCGCCGGTGTCATCAAACAGCGTGCACCCGTGACGGGTTGCGTCGTGCTGGCGACATGCAACCGATTCGAGCTTTACCTCGACATCGACGCCCAACTCACCGAGGCCGGCATCATCCATGCTGCCCGTCACATCGCCGGCTTGGTGGCCGGCGAGTCGGGCATCGACGCGGACACCACCCTGGCATCGTTTCACATCATCATGGGTGTCGACGTCGTGTCGCACCTGTTCACCGTCGCTGCCGGGCTGGACTCAATGGTCGTCGGCGAACGAGAAATCGCTGGACAGGTAAAGCGGGCGCTGGCGGCATCGCACGACACCGGCGCCAGCTCGCCGCTGCTGGAAATGCTGTTCCAGTGGGGTGCCCGCACATCGAAACGGGTGGCCGAGCGGACGGGGTTAGGTCACGTCGGGCGGTCAATCGTCACGCACAGCCTTGACATTGTCGGGCAGCTTTTGCCACCTTGGCGGGACGTGGCGACATTACTGGTGGGGACGGGTTCATACGCCGGCGCAGTGTTTGCCGAACTGACCGCCCGAGGTTGCGGCCAGGTGCTGGTGTTTTCACCGTCGGGACGGGCAGAAGGCTTTACGTTGAAGCATCAGGCAACCGCCGTCCATGACCTGGCTGAGGCGTTGGCGCGGGTGGACTTCGTTGTGACGTGCAGCGGCGCGCACAACCATGGGTTGCCGCAGGAGCAGAGTTACGTCATCGATGAGGCCACTGTGGCTGGCGTTGCTCGACCGCTGATTCTGGTTGATCTGGCACTGCATAAGGATGTCGATCCGGTGATCGGCACCATGGACCAGATCACTTTGTTTGATCTAGCAGATTTGACGGCCCAAGCCCCAGCCGCCGATGCGGCGTCCGTCGAAGCTGCCAAACGCATCGTCGATCTGGCGGTCGACGATTTCGAGGACGCCCGTCTCGGCCGCGAGGCCGACGCCGCAATTGTGACGCTGCGGGCCAAGGCTGACGAACACATCGCGGCCAAGGTCGCCGAGTTGGTTGAATCGGCTAGACAAGACGGCCAAACCGATATAGATATCGACGCCATCACTCGGCGTGTACGCGGCCCGATCCACGCCCAACTTCACCAACACATACTCGCTACCAGGGCAAGCGTCCGCGAGGCCGCCCGGGCCAATACGGCGTTTTCGGCCGAGTCGACCGCCTATGTGCTGACTAGAACGGAATGATATGCGCACCACCCACACCATCGTCATTGACGGCCAAAAGGTCGAATTGACCCCGGAATTGATCGAACGCTACGACGTGCCGGGGCCGCGATACACTAGCTACCCGACAGCGCCCATGTGGAACAACGATTTCGGCCCGGACGACGCCAAGCGTGTGATCGCTGCCTCCAACCAGACGGCCGACGGGGTGGCGCGCCCGCTATCGCTTTACACCCACTTGCCGTTTTGCGAACAGCTGTGCCTGTTTTGCGGGTGCAGCCTGATCGTCCACCCCAAGACGGCCGGACGGACGCCGGACAACGACCGTGCCACCGCCTACCTAGCCACCCTGAAACGCGATATCGAAATCGCCGGCGGTGTGGTGGACAAATCGCGCCCCGTCGTGCAATTCCACTGGGGCGGCGGCACACCGACGTACTTCGAGCCTGCACAGTTGGAAGACCTGTTCAACTGCGTCAAGGGGCAGTTCCATTTCGCGGACGATGCTGAAATCGGTGTCGAGATCGACCCACGGGTGACGACGCCAGAGCATCTGGAAACGTTGCACCGTCTGGGCTTCAATCGCATTTCGATGGGCGTTCAGGACTTCAACCCAGAGGTTCAGCAAGCCGTCAAGCGAATCCAATCGCTGGAAATGGTGCAAGACATGGTGTCGCGCTGCCGCGATTTGGGCTTCGAGTCGATCAACATCGACCTTATGTACGGGCTGCCTTTGCAGACTGCGGTCGACTTTGCCAAGACCGTCGACGCGGTGGTCAAGCTGAACCCCGACCGCATCGCACTTTTCAACTACGGGCACGTGCCGTGGATCAAGAAGTACCAGCAGGTGTTGACCCCGATGTTGCCCGCACCCGAAGTGAAGGTCGACATTTTTCTGATGGCCGTCGCCGCGCTGACCGCCGCCGGTTACACATACATCGGCATGGACCACTTCGTCCATCCCGATGACGAGCTGTGCGTCGCGCAACAGAACGGCAGCCTGCACCGCAATTTCCAGGGCTATTCGACGAAGGCCGGGGCTGACTTGCTGGGCTTCGGCATCACGTCGATCGGTGAAGTTGGAACGTCGTACTTGCAGAATTGGCGCGATATCGACCACTGGCGTGAGGCCATCGACGCCGACACACTGCCGATCATGCGGGGCTGCGAACTGACGGCCGACGATGTGATCCGTCGCGAAGCGATAAGCGATATCTTGTGCCAGACGGTGATCGACAAGTCGTCCTTCAGTACAAAGATGGGCGTCGACTTCGATACATATTTCGCCGCCGATCTGCCCAAACTTGAGCCGATGGCCGCCGATGGCTTGGTCGAATTGACGCCCGACACTGTGCGGGTGACGCCACTGGGCCGATTCTTCCTGCGTAACGTCGCAATGGTGTTCGACGCCTATCTGGAGCCAAACTCAGAAAAGCCGATGTTCTCCCGAACCGTCTAGGGACTCCCTTGGCTGCGCCCCATTGCGAACGGCACCCTCGTGGTGTGCTCCCACTGGAAGTGATCGTAACCCGTCACGAAAGCTGCGATGAATATCCGGAAGTACGCCAATGCGTAGATCGGGTTGAGAAATAGCACGGCCAGCTTCTCGCCGGTTGAAATCTTCGTGTTACGCCAATCGGCGGCCAGAGTCACCAGCGTGAAGGCGAACAGGACGGCGTAAACCAAGGCCACTGGCACCCAAACCATGGGTAGTGCGGTTGCGAGGCTGATATTTCGGCCACTCAGCGAAAGTATTAGCGCGACGATGCCCAGCACCAGCATTATGACCGAAAGCCCGAAGAACGCGTAGGCCGGGTACACGCCGTACAAATAGTCTAGGTTTCTCCACTTGAACCCATCTGAAAACGTCGCCTTGCGTACTTGCTTCCCATAGCGCTGCTCGCACTGCGTATAGCCCTTTATCCAACGCAATTTGCGTTTGTATGCCGAACGCGCGTCGGTGGCTTCTTCGGTGAACACCTTCGCGTGGGAATAGTAGAACGACGTCCATCCCTTGACTATCGCGTCGGCGGTCATCTCGTAATCTTCCGTCAGGCCAGAATAGGGCCATCCCCCGTTTTGCTCAATCACATCGGCACGCACCAACAGCCCGGTGCCGATTATGGTGATCGCCATGCGCAATGAATTGCGCGCGCGGTTGCCAAGCTCGTCTATCTGCGTATACGTCAGCGCGGTGCAGTTGCAAATCAGCGAGCGGGAATCCAGACGAGCGCTTTCCCAATTCTTTATCAGCTTCTTCCCGCAGACGATCTGCGCTCCGCTGGCCAAGGCATTGTTCATCTCTTCCAGCAGATCCGGGGCCGCCAGGTTATCCGCATCGAGAATCAGGAACGCATCATACTTGCCAGGCGACTGCGTCAACAGTGCCTTCAAGATACCATCGAGCGCGCTGCCTTTCCCGGTTTGCCCACTGACCACGGTCACGTAAGTTTGGGCATAGTCAGCCGCAATCTCTATCGTTGGGTCGGCTTCATCAGCCACTACCACATATGTGTCAAAAAACCCTGGGTCATATGTTTGGCAGCACAATGAATCAAGACATAACGATATGACTGAACTCTCATCTCGCGCCGGGACGATGACGGCTAGCCTGTTCAGCTTTTCATTGACAAGCTTTGGTTGCTTTCTAAATGCGGAGAAAAAGAAGACGATCCGCGGAAAAAACGCGACGAGTGTCACGAGAGACAGCCACAGGTACAGCTGAAGGGATAAGTTCGCCGCGTATTCCATCACGCATCGTCACCTCATGGCCCCTCTCAGATCAGCCCATGCGAAGTATGACGTGCTAACGTCTGTACCGCGAAAATCGGCGTCCCTCAGATCAGTATGCTGGAAGTTGGCTGAACTAAGGTTCGCTTCTCTGAAGTCGGCCGCGACCAAGCAGGCATTTTCCAAATTCGTTCCCACCATGATGGCGCCACGAAAATCTACCCGCGTGAAGTCGGCCTCGCATACGATTGCCTGAGTCAGATTCGACGCGCTGAAGTTCGACTCTCTGACATTCGCTTTGTACAGATATGCCCCGGTCAGATCGGCCTCTCGAAAAATGGCCTTGCTCAAGTTGGTTCTAGCCAGGTTGGCCGAGCGTAGGTCAGCCTTGAATAGGCAGCTCTCACTAAGATTGCAGTCGGCGAAATTCGCTCCGCTAAGAATTGCCCACCTCAGATCTGATCGGCTCAAATTCAGTCTACTCAGATCGGCGTCCCTGAAATCGGCCTGATAACCCTGAGTGAATTGGGACTCTATCCACAGCCTGTGACTCGACAGTATTGCGAAACGGTCCTGCTGACTGATGATCCTCACTCGATTACCTCTCTATCCTGAGTAACCCCTGGTGCGCTCCGTTGCATTCTATCAGCCAACCACTGGTTCGCCCAACGCCTCCACCACATGGTTCGCCACGACCATTGCGCCGGCCGTGTCGGCGCAACCGCCCTCATTAGCCGACAGTTGCTTCAATAGGGCATAGTCATCCGCAAACAGCCTGTCCAATGCGGCACCCAGTTGTTCTGGCGACTCACAGCACAAACCGTATCCGCCTTCCGCGATGTACTGCCCATTTCCTTCTTCCTGACCCAAAATATGCCCCGTCACCAACACTGGAACACCCATGCGGACAGCCTCAAGGATCATGTTCGGGCCGGCTTTTGTGATGATTACGTCGGCATTGGACAGGCGGGCCTCCATATCGCGGACATAGTCCAATATGGTCAGATTCGCCGAATCGATTCGCTTTTCGTCGAGGAACTGTCTTAGTTTCACGTCGCTGCCGGTCACGACAGTCAGGTTTACGCCGCGCGCCAGCGTTTCCATGATCATTTTCAGCGCCGTGTCGTTACCTTTCAGCGTCGGGTTCACCATCAGGACGTTCGGGGTGCCGATCTCTCGTGCATGGTCGCGTGGGGCGGAGTTGAACCGCTGTCCGATGGGAAAGCCTGAATGAACTACTCGCCCAGGTTCAAAACCCGCTTTCAGCAGCAATGTGAATATCTGATCGGTCGGAACATACGTCACCGCGCACGCTTTGTCATACCAAAGGCGCGACGGTCTGCCGAGATCAATGACGCACGTGTGGAGAGGAATTGATAGCCGCATTCTCTTCAAGCAGATGCTCACACTTCCCACGAAACAGGGGTGAACCGACAGAATCACATCTGGACGATAGTCAGAAACCAGACGGCTGAACTTCTTATAAATTGGCTTCGCCAGTACGGCGTTGGAAATCCCGCTGAACGCGGACGAGATCTCGAAGAACAGTTTCCAAATCAACCGATAGCGCGACGTCAGCGCAATGTAGCCCTGCTCGTCACCCCCGTACCCCGGGAAGCATTCCATGGCATCCACGTCGCGTACAGCGATCAACGGGTCGAGTTCAAGAATCGCCGATTTGATGGCGTCAGAACTGCTGCGGTGACCGCCTCCCTTTCCCGTGGTCAGGATGAGGACTCTGTTTGGCATCGCGTTCCGTCACCCGTTGTAAGCCACGACCCCGACGATGGTAATGAGATATATGATGGCGACTAGCGCTGAGACAGCCAACCCGATGGCTCCTGTGATGATTCCGGCGAGCCCGATCCAGTAATTGTGGTTCTCTTCGTCAAGGACGGACCTCGCACGCTTGGCCCGCGATATCGCCATCGGACCGCAGATCAGGCCCGCCAACAGCCCGCTCAGCACGATACCGATGATTCCCATCACAAGCGACGCCACCGCGTCCGACTCCGCCGCCACAATCTCGGGTGTCCGTCGATAGGCCCACGCCTGACGACTTTCGCCAGTCGGCCAACCAGCGCCAGATTGGGGCCCCAGGACCGCGCCGCAGGAAACGCAATAAGTCTGGCCATCCGCGTTAACCGCGCCACACTTTGGACAATTCATGTCTATCGAACCACCTTTCCACTGTCATTGTCGTTGCAGGAATTCGGAGACAGCTCGATCATACTCCACCGGTTGGCTTGACCGCACGTGCGAGTGCCGGCCCTCGGGGAAGAAGCGCACTTCCTTCGCGGGCGAGGCGCAGCCAGAATACAACTCGTCACATTTGGGCCTCAGGCAGAATATGTCCTTTTCGCTCCAGATGAACAATATCGGTATATCAACATCCTTTATGTACTTCATCGGCGTCTCACTGAACAGCCGCACCTTGGCCAGCAGGAAGGCAAGGAAGAAGACGAACTGAAGTGTCGGGAACACCGGCTTTTTGTAAAGCTTGAAATTCTGCTTGAACATCTCGAAGTAACTGTAGTAAAGACCGTCCGTCACGATGGTCTCGATACAGGACACGCCCGCGCTCTTTTGCCCGGCATATGTGTACACGGCTATTGCGCCACCGACACAGACGCCGTGTATCGCGAAGTGTTCGATGCCGTACTTTTCACGCACCAGGTCTATCCATCGCACTAGGTCGTCGCTTTCCTTTATGCCGCCGGTCTGGTACTTGCCGTCGCTCAAACCATGGGCCCTAAGGTCGGTGACCAATATGTTGTAGCCCCGCTGCGCATAGACGTTCGCGAAATAGTAGGAGTACAGCAGGGATTCGGTCCTTCCTTGCAGGATCACAACACACTTGTCGCAGCCGAAATCGATATATTGACCATAGAGCTTAAGCCCATCGTTTTCGATTTGCAGGTCCGTCGTGATATCGCGATATTGGTCGGCCCACTCGCGGCCTTCGTCGAACATCGTGCGTTGCTCGTCATCTTTCAGATTGGTGCATTCCCTTGTCCTCGGCTTGTTTGGGTTGCGGTACATCGTGTTCATGAAGATCACAATTCCAGTGACGAAAAACATGACGACGCCACTTGCGACCAGAAAGATGACAAGGCCAATTATCAGTCCAGAATGCGGCACGTTCGAAAGCACGACTAGCCTTTCCTCACTATCGCGTGCATGACTTCCGTTTCGTATTTCAGGTCACTGATCTCGCACCCGAGATAGTAGGCGGCAACGATTCCCGGACCGGCGTTGATGCCACTCATCGGGTAAATGTCGGAAACGATCACATCTTTCGGGTGGATGGTGTCCCGAATTCGCGATGCCATTGTCTCCGCTTGGGCGCGACGCGCCGAATGGCCGACGAGTATCGTCTGTTCACCAGCGGAACGGATCGTCTTCTCAATGTAAGCCACCGTCGCCGCGTAGGCTTTCTCATAGCCGCTGACCTTCGTCAGCACCGTCACCATTCCGTCGGAATCAAAGTCTCCCATGGGCTTGATCCCTGCCATGGATCCGAAGAATGCCGCAGCATGCGACACCCTGCCTTTCGATGCCACCCAAAACAGATCGTCTATCGGCCCCATCTGATGCACCACGCTCTTGGTTGATTCGAGTGTTGCGACAGCGTCGTCGATTGAGTGCCCGCCAGCGCGAAGCTCGCACGCCCGAGTCGTCAGGAGTCCCAGCGCTAACGAATATCTCATCGAATCCACGACGAAAATCTTCCGGTCCGGATATTTCGCTCGCATCGCGTCACCGGCGTTTTTCATGACGTTGTACGTGGCACTTAGCTTGCTCGATATGCTCAACGCCAAAACGTCCCTTCCTTGCGCTAGGAACGTTTCGAAGTAGCTTGCCGCGTCTTCAACGCTTGGGGCAGCTGACTTGTACCCTTTGCTGTTGGCTTTCAAAGACGCATAAAACGCGTCGACTTCAGCCTCGCTCATGTCAAGACTTCCCGCCACCTCGCGCCCGTCGGGGGTGGTCATATATGTCTTCAGGTACCCGTCGACCCCGAACCGCTGCCGCAGCTCGGGCGATAGATCGCACGTGATGTCGGCAAGTATTGCATAATCGGCGTTCACATTGTCTCCTAGATTTTCAAGGTCACTCGGTCGGCGAAATCCAAGCAGCTGTTTCTCGTCTCACTGTACCCGCCGGCACCAATACACGCTCTTGCGTACGCCTCCACGTCGCCGGGGTCCCGTGCAAGCTTTCTTGCGCCCTTCCCGAGTCGGCGTACCTCGGTGACACCGACACCGCGAAACTCCCGAAGAGAAGCCACGCCGATCGTCACCGCACCTTCGGTACCAGCGCCCGCGCATCCGAATTGGATCACTTCGTCATCATTCAGGTACACACCATAATGGTAGTGCGAGTTGGCATACACTCTGACGACATCGCCCTTCACTGGTACCGCTGTCTGGTAGGTACTCGACAATCCGCTGGCCTTAGCTCGCTTCAGTTCGTAAAAGAGCATCAGGAATTCTTTCCGGATCTCGTCGCTTAGCTCCCTGACCGCGTCCGGACTCATTGGCTCGCCTGCATAGCGCGAGACATCGATGCTGCTACCGACCATCAGATGCACCCGTTTGAAGATGCCGTAATTGAAGTCATTGACCACCGGCACAATTGGTTTGCCGGTCTTAAGGGCAATCCGTACATACCCGGTATGAAAGCTGTCAGGTTCGAAGGATTGCCGATAGGCACCCTCGGGGAAAATCAATATCGGTTCGCCCCTCGCTGCGGCCGTGGTGCATTCTTCCATGTACGTCGGGTTCGACCGATCCTTGCTCAGAAATATCCCCCCGGCAATGAGCACGATACGTCTGAGTGTCGGCCTGTTTTCGAAATAGTCTGTCGCCAAGAAACGAATGCGATGAAAGAACATTGCCAAAACGATGACGATACCATCCCAGTACGACCGATGGTTCGAGATTATCACGAAACTTCCCCGTGGCCATTTCCGGTTCTTCGCGGCGTCCTGACGGTAGATCTTTGTCTTGAAGAAAACGAGCCGCAGCAGTAGCAGTTGCGTAAGTACGAAGTAGTAACAGATATTGCCGAAGACAACCCCGTGCTCACCCTTTTCTTTCAACTCCATCTCCTCACAAGGCCCCAATGACGAAGTCACTGTCGCCCTGTTGGCCCTCGAAGTATGTGAATTCGATGGCGTCGTTGTTCTCGAAGTGCGCGCGGATGATGCTGACTTCGTCGCACTTGCAGTCCGCGCCGCCTATAGCCACGACTGTCGAGTAGCGCGCCAAGGCATCTTCGCCTGCCACAGCATCCAGCAAAGACCCGAGGTCATCGGTCTTGATTACTCGGCGCCCGGTATCCGCTGAGTATCGCACAGATTCGTCGCCGCGTTTCGCTTTGATGGTCACCTGGAAGACGTCTTGCCGATTCAGGTTTTCAAGGGACGCCAGGACGGCTTCCACGTCGTCGGAAAAGACCAGTGACGATAACGCGAACAGTGACGGTACGACACCAGATGCCTCTGCGACATGGAGGTTGCGCTGGTTCGAGAACCACTTGATCCGGCGGAGCCTTTCCCGCATTTCGGCGTCCTTCGCAAACACAATCAGGTTGTCGGTTAGGAACCCACTGATCAATACCTTAAGCTCATCCTCGCTGGGCGAATGTCCATTGGGAACCGCGAAGGCAACGTCGGCGCCAAGGCTTTCCAGGGTCACGGCGTTTCCCTCGCCGCTGGTGAAGGCGACCACTGCGAACCCCCCATGCTTCCGGTGGTTCAGTCGTTCGAATTCGTTGGTCAAGAAAAGGTCATCAGTCTTTTCGGTTAGGACATTGCCGAATTTGGCAAACTCGTCGATTATCGCGCGTGGGACACTTGTATGAATATGAACCTTCAAAATATCGCCATCAAGGGCGACGACGATGGAATCGCCGCGCCCTTCAAGCAGCTTCACATAGTATTCCTTGGGTCGCGCGTCCCGCACATTCACGGCGCACTCTGTGCAGTACCGGAAGAATGACGCCTTCTTGAAAACTCCATCGACTCGCGTCGGCAATGACTCGTCTTTCCGGCAGTCGAACACTTCCGCGTCGCCATGGATCGCCCGTCTCATTCCATCGAAGATGACGTACAGGCCCAGGGCGCCGCTGTCCACCACGTTGTTGTCGCGCAACACGTCCATTTGTCTGGCGGTCGCTTGAGTGCAGCGAAACATCTCATTCAGCAGGACGTCAAAAAAGTTCGCTACAGATGTGTCGTCGCCAACCTGGGGCGCCGCAGCATCAATACCGTCACGCATCACCGTGAGGATGGTGCCTTCCGTCGGGTTGATGACGGCCTTGCGGGCCTGTTGGTTGGCGTACTGAAGCGCACCACCCAACTCGACCGCCGTGACGACGTCTTTGCCTTTCGTGTATTCGTGGATACCCCAGAAGTACTGCGACAGAATAAGACCAGAATTGCCCCTGGAACCAAGCAGTAACCCTTTGACGAGCTTTGACATCACGGCAGTGAAGGACGGCTCGGCCTCCAGCATCGAGACGCCTTTTTCAAATGTAGCCTTCATGTTTGTCCCGGTATCGTTGTCAGACACTGGGAAAATGTTGACGCTATCCAAATATTCCTTGTTGTGCGACAGGCTCGCAAACCCGGTGAGTAGCATCTTGTGTAGCAGTCGTCCATCGATCGCGTCGACATCAACCGTGCTGCCGCCTCGTGTCGTCACGCTCGCACACTCCTGCTCCGATACTCCCTATTCAACTTGCCGAGCATGTTGAGCCTGGCGATCCTCTCGAACACGCCAAATATGTGTTTGCCAAGCACCAGTCTCGTCGCCTTCGCAATCTTTATTCCGACGATGTCACCTGTTGAAAACCACGCAGACGAATAGTGGTGGATCGACACCGAGTTCTCGGTCGTGCTTGTCTGTCGCGTGATGTAATTCTTTGGAAAGAAGTAATCCGATGACAGTAGCGCCGCGTTGTCTCCGATTCGTCTCGTCTTGCCGTCCAGTTTAGTCCCGTAGAGCCGCTTGATTGCGGCACTGAAGTTCAAGACACACAGCATGTTCGATTGAATCTCGGACGCCTTGAAGGGCTCGCAATACCGGGCGTACACCTCACGCATTATCCGGTGATCCTTCTTGGCCCCCAGCACAGCACACCCAAACCAAAAGTCGGTCTCATAGCCGATGAAGAAGTCGCTCTCATCGGCCAGCTCGTCAAGGGGCTTTAGGAGCTCAACATCGGTATCGAGATAGACTCCACCGTAATTGAGCAACACATAGCTTCTCATCACGTCGGCAGCCAATGGGTAGTTTTTCTGTTCAATTGCATATCGCAACCAGTCGTTGCTGTCGCAATCAAAGTTTTCTTCATTCCACTTGACGATCTGCCAGCCGGGATTGAGACGTCGCCATCCTTCGACAAACACCGCGAGTTCGTCTGGGACGTCATTGCTGCCAAGCCAGACGTAATGGATCGTTTTTTCTATCATTCACGGTGCCCTTCGTGCCCTGAGCAGGAACGCCTTTCGCCTTTCTTTGAAGACCAACCGCTCGCTTTGCTGAATGAGTCGCCGGATAGATCCATCACGTCCATGATAGCGCAACTGTGTTTTCGCGAGCCACGGGGACAGATCGTCTGGCCGGCGACCGGCCGTATCCGTCCCGGCGAGCAACTGTGATCGTAAGTCTAGACTGAAAGTGTGAGCACTGGTTGGGCAGAAATCGTGGCGGTCGTCATGCTCATCGGCGTCTTGGTGTTCGCAGTGGCCCGGCCCAAAGGTTGGCCGGAGGCCTACTTCGCCGTTCCGGCGGCGTTACTGCTTTGCGTAGCCGGCGTTATCGGCTGGAAAAATGCCGCCACCCACGTGTGGACGATGGTACCGACCCTGGTATTCTTGGGCGGGATCCTGCTGCTGGCCCATCTGTGCCAAACCGAAGGCTTGTTCGACTGGCTGGGCCATATGGTGGCCCAGCGGGCCAACGGACGGCCCGTGCGCCTGCTGAGTTGGGTGGTGGCGGTCGCCGCAGTCACCACCGCCGTGCTGAGCCTGGACGCCACCATCGTGCTGTTGACACCTGTCGTGTTCGTCACCGCCAGTCGAGCGGGGCTCCGCCCCAAACCGTATGCCTATGCGACTTCGCACCTGGCGAACTCGGCGTCCCTGCTTCTGCCTGTGTCAAACCTGACGAACTTGTTGGCCCTGTCGGCGATCGGGCTGAGTTTCACCAGATTCGCCGCGCTGATGAGCCTGCCGTGGCTGGTCGCCATCGCGGTGGAGCTGGTGTGCCTGCGGTTGTTTTTCCGGGCCGATCTTTCCGTCGCCGCCCCGCCGCAAGTCACCCCGGCAACCTCCGTGGCGCCGGTGTTCGCCCTTGTGACGCTAGGGTTAACGCTCATCGGTTTTGTGCTCTGCGACGAGTTCGGTCTGCAACCCTTCTGGGCCGCCTGGGCGGCCAGCCTCGTCATCGGCGCCAGACAGTTGGTCAAGTCGCGCGGTCACCGGGCCAGTGCATTGCTCGGGGACGCCAGGGCAGTCGACATCCAATTCCTGCTGTTCGTCGCCGCGCTGAGTGTGGTCGTCCAGGCCGTCGTGACCGACGGGGCTGCCGCCGATATCACCCGCATCATCCCGTCCGGCCACGGGCTTGGCACCCTGCTGCTGCTGGCCGTCACCGCGGCAGTCCTGGCGAACGTCGTCAACAACCTGCCGGCTATCTTGATCCTGCTGCCGCTAGCCGCGCCACTTGGCCCGGTCGCTGTACTGGCCTGCCTGATCGGGGTCAACATTGGCCCGAATCTGACCTATTTCGGCTCGCTGGCCACCTTGTTATGGCGACGAATCGTTGCTCACAGAGGCGAGCCAGCGGGGCTCGGCGAGTTCACCCTGCTTGGCGCTCTAACCGTCCCGATCAGCTTGCTCGGCTGCACCATCGCGTTATGGGTAGCCGCCTCATGGATTGGAGTCTGACTATGAGAATCATTGCCTTGATCGCCCCCGCCACCTGGCCGGCCGTCATCGCCGCCGTCCAGCGCCACCGCGACGCGACCGTCCACCTAATTGCCACCGCCGAACCACCGGCGCCGCTGCTTGGGCCTCCCGGTGGGTTGATGGGACGGGGACGTCCGCCCGTCCCCCCGTCGCCCGGCTTGGCTGAGTCTGCGGCAAGTGAACTACTTGCCCAGGCCACTGACACCCTGGGACGGTCAGCCACCCACGAGGTACTGCATGGCCCGGCCGAGCGTGCCGTCGTCCACGCCTGCGCCGACGCCGACCTTCTGGTGCTGGCCCGCGACGGCGACAACACCCGTCTAGGCCCGGCCAGCCTGGAACACCAAACGAGGTTCATAGTCGACCACGCGCCATGCACCGTCGAACTGGTTTGGCCGTCAGCCCCGCCGTCGGTAGCGACGATCCCGCCGGGCGGGCCCCGTCCCCCTGCTTAGTGCTCGAACGCCGGGGCGAGGTGGTCGATATCGGCGGGTGACAGGCCGATGTCGGGGTCTTGTGCGACGGTTCGCCACGACCGGACGGCGTCTGTCACCTCGCTCAACACCGTAAGCGCCTGTGCCTCGTTCAGCGCGAAATAGTCGGCACGACTCACCAACTGGGCTACGCTTGTCACGGGGCCGTCCTCTTCCGACAACCAGGTCTTCGACTCGGGTGCCTTGTCAGGGAACGGGTTCAAATCGAACGCCGGCGCCAGCCGCCACTGACCATGTTCCGCATGCAGAAACCCACAATTGCGCAGGTGATCGTCGACGTTCGTGATCAGCAGGTTGAACGCCATCCGCCGCCAAAGCTGCTGGACGTCTTCGACGGGTTGCTGCCCAACTTGGCGTATCGCATCGGCAATCTCGACATAATTGCGCTCCTCGTCACGGTTGGCCTGCAACAGGGACGCCGCCGACTGGTAGGGAATCCGTCCATCACCAACCCGGTCGAAGCGGCGGATGACGGCCACTGCCGCATCGCCGACGACCACGATGCGCGCATCGGGCACGTCAATGCCGGCACGGCGGGCCAAACGCAGCGCCAACACTTCGGCCCGCGTCACACTGTGTTCGTCGCCAACGCTGGGGAACTTGCCCAGCGCCAACGACCCGTCCTCGTCGATCACCGTACACTTTGGGCGCATTCCGCCCAGCGACGTTCCTTTCCCCTGAAGGTACGCCAGATCGGCCAACGTCTCCTGGCCAAGTTCCAACAGCCGGCTGGCGCGAAGGATTGCGCCCAATTCCAGCAGTGGCGGGGTGCGACGGCGTCCTGCCTCGGCAGTGCGCTCGAACTCGCCGTCGCCCTCACGAAAACGCAGCGCGCCCATTCGGCTGAAGTCGTCGACGGCAAGTAAGTAGTCCAGTTCGTCCAGCGGAGTCAGGGCAGGGTCGACGGCCCGCCGTTTGGCGTGATCCCGCGCCACGACGCGACGGCCCCAGGCGTCCGGTTCGGTGTCGGCCACGGCACCGGCGAAGACGGAATCCCGTGACGTCTCTGCACGGTGGGCTTGATAACCAGACGCCAACGGCAGGTCGGCTGAAACGGCAAACCCGGCCGGGTTCGCCAGCCACGAGTCTGCGTAAGCGAATGCGCTGTACTCGCGGCGGGGCTCATGGGCGTAGGTCAGGGTGCCGACCGGCGTGGCGGCTGCACCCAGACAGACCTCGACGCGCCGCTTGACGGTCACCATGCCACCGGCCCCTTGGATTGACGGACGCGCTTGGGCACCTGCTCGTCCATGAGTGCCGCCCCAATTGGGTCGTTGACGGTGTCGAGCACGTCCTCGAACGGCCTGAGCGCCCCGAGAATATGTAGGGTGCGCGCGTAGAAAACCAGCGAAACATTGCCGTCTCCATGCTCCATTCGCCGGATAGTAGAGACGGACGTCCCCGCCCGCTCAGCCATCGAAACCTGCGAAATACGCCGGCGGCGCCTGGCCAAAGCCATGTCGCGACCGAGTTTGAACAGCGCATGCGTCACGGGAGCCGGAATCGGGCTCGGCACAATTCTTTTACTGCTCTGCATAGAGAAATTATATCGGATAACAATGCATATCTGAGCGCTTATGGTTGTGTATCTGTCATCACGGAAGCCAGACCGGGTGTCCAATAGCCGCTTGGCTGACGGCGAAAATGGGACGTCACCCGGCTATCAGTTGATTGAGTTTGCCTAGTCGAACGACAGCGACGACTCCGATGACGAAGGCCTAACCCAGCTTCACCTCGCGGTCGCAGCGAGCCACCACACCCGGGTCATGCGTCAGCACCAGCAGCGCACCATCTGGCAGGGTCGTGGCCCAGATGTCGTCCATCAGCTTTTGAGCGGTCTCCGCGTCCAGATGCTCCGTCGGCTCGTCAAGCAGCGTCAACGCCGGGCGCGGACTGATCACCAAGATCCGGGCCAAGGCGACGCGGCGCGCCTCGCCGCCGGACAACGTGTTGCCGTCCTCGCCCACAATGCGATCCGGTGCCAGGTACGACAAGCCAGCGCGACGCAACGCCTCCACGACGTCGTCCTCGGTGGCATGTGGATTGCCGATACGGACGTTCTCGGACACCGTGGTCGTGAAGATATGGGCGTCCTGGGCCAAATACCCGATACTGGGGGCGGCCTCCAACTCCCCCGCCCGCGGCGGTATCAACCCCAGCACGGTCGCAGCCAGGGTCGTCTTACCAATCCCGGACGGTCCCGTGACGGCCACCGCCTGCCCCGGCTGCACCGTCAACGACAGGTCATCGACGATGACGGGGTTGTCCGGCCATCCAATCGCCAGGTCGTGTAGATCCAGCACGTTACGCCCGGCGGAGTCCGGGAACGGGCGGTCCGAGCGAAGCAAAGGAGTGTCGGGTGGAAGGTCTTCCACGACCGGGGGCTTGGGGGTATCACCGCTGCGGTCCGAAGGAGCGCCGGTAGGGGCGTGCGGAGGCCGGTTCGAGCTGGCGACGGCGGAGACGCCCGCAGTCGTAACCAACTGCCCAGACCGCGCGTCGAGTACGGCGTCTGTGTGCTCGGGGCCGGCTGGAGCACGACCGCTCACGTCAACGTCAACAACACGGTCGCCCACGCCCACCGGCGGCGCCGTCAGCAACTCGATGATGCGCCGCAGGGCTGTTGACGCGTGGGTCATCGTCTGGGCTGCCTTGGTCAGATCGGCGAACGACTCGTGCAGGGCTAACGGCGTCAGGGCCAGGACGGCCAGGTCGCGGCCCGGCATCGTACCAGCGGCGACAGCGTGCCCGCCCAGCACCAGGGCTGCCGCGACCGCGACGCCCATGATGAACAACTGCGAACCGGCGGCCAAGCCTTGTGTCCAGGCCGCTTTCGATTCCGCGGCACGCAGCCGGGCATCCGCTTCCGCGACTTGCGCCAGCTGTTGCTCCACGCGACCATAGGCGACGATGTCGGTGGTTGCCCGCGCCGAAGCGTGAACCACCTGTGCCAGGTCGGCCCGGGCCGGGACGGATGACGCATCGGTCCGCGCGCTCATCCGCTGGGCCACCAGCGGCAGGACAATGCCCGCCAGCACGCTGCAAACCAGCAGTGCTGCGGCGGACCAGAAGTCCAGGAACCCGAGGATGATCGACGTCCCCAGCAGCACGATGGACGCTGACGCGAATGGCAGTGCCACCCGCACGATGACGTCCATGATGGACTCGACGTCGGCGGTCACCCGAATGAGCAGGTCGCCGCGACGCGCGCCCAACAAGGTTGTGCGGGCCAGGCGGTCGTAGACGTTCATGCGCAACGCCGACTGCATGCGCAGCGCCACATCATGGCTGACGAGCCGCTCGAAGTAGCGGAAGACACCACGGGTTGTGCCGAAGGTCCGCACCGCCGTGGCCGCCACCAGCAGGTACAGGGCCGGTGGATGCTCGGCCGCATAGGACAGCAACCAGGCCGACACAGCCAGCAGCGCCACCGACGCCCCCGTCGCCAGCACGCTGAGCAGGACAGCGCCCAACAGACGCCACCAGCCATTTGGCAGCTCGCCGATCAACTGCACGACCAGCGACCGCACGTCCGAGACGCCTCGCAAACCACGGCGGGACGTTCCCTCGGCTGTCGCCTCGCTTGTGAGCGGTGTCATCACCGGTTCATTCATGTCGCTCATTTCGCCTCCTCCGTCAGAGAAGGAACAGCGTCCGTACTTGGCGCGGTGACGTCGACGACGCGGTCCGCAGCCGCCAGTACGGCTTCGCGGTGCGAGACGACCAGAACACCGACGCCGAGGTCGCGCAGCGTCTCCAGAATCTGTGCCTCACGCGCTTCGTCCAGGCCGGCTGTCGGCTCGTCCAGCAACAGCAACCGGGCGCCGCCCTGTTCGACACGCAGCAAGGCCCGGGCCATCGCCACACGCCGCCGCTCACCCGCCGACAACGCCTCGCCGTCGTCACCCACCGGATGGTCAAGCGGTATCGATTCGCCGCCGACGCGATCCAGAGCGTCCCGCAGCGTGTCAGCATGGTCAGCGGCAGTCTGCCCGATCGGCAGCCCCAGCGCCACATCGTCGGCCACGGTTGGGCCCAGCAGCCCGGGTATCTGTCCCGCCCAAGCCACCTGATCGCGCCAAGCCGGCCCTCGCTGCGTGGTCAGACGTTGCCCGCCGTCCACCAGCACCTCCCCCTCATCGGGGGTCAATAACCCCAAAGCCAGATTCAGCGCCGTCGTCTTGCCAGCCCCGGACGTCCCCGCCAGTGCCACGATCTCGCCAGCGCGGACGGCCAGGCTGAGCCCCGCCACGGCGTCGCCGTCGCTGCTTGGGTACCTGTAGGTCACGCCATCCAAACGCAGCAACTCGTCGCTGCTGGCGGCGCGTGAGGCACCGTCAGAGTCCTCCACGACGGACTGTGCCTCAGCCGCGTCGATGATGGCGTAGGCGGCGTTGGCGGCAGCGTCCCCGTTGGCGGAGTCGTGAAAGTGGACGCCGACCATGCGGATCGGTATGTAGATCTCGGGAGCCAGCACCAAAACGTACAGTGCCGTATTCAGGTCAAGGTCGCCGGCCAGCACCCGGAACCCGATGGTGACGGCGATCAGCGCCACAGACAAGGTGGCAAACAACTCCAGCACCCCAGCCGACAGGAACGCCACCCGCAGCGTCCCCATGGTGTGGCGCCGCGATTCGCCCTCGCTGGCGGCCAAACCCTTCGCCTGGGCGCGAGCGCGTCCGAATACCTGCAACGTCGGCAAGCCCGCCACCAGATCGGCGAAATGGTTGGCCAAGCGCAGCTGCACCTTGAAGCGACGCGCCACCTGGGCCTGCGTCGTCCGCCCGATCAGCACCATGAAGATAGGGATCAAGGGGACGGTGACGATGACGATGATCATGCTGGTCAGGTCGTGTATGGCCACGGCCACGCCGACGATGATCGGCACCGTTGCGCTCAACAGGAACTGCGGCAGATACTTGCCGAAGTACGCGTCGATGGCGTCCAGCCCGCTTGTCATGACGGTGACGATGGACGCCGTGGAAGTCTGCGAACCAGGGTTGGCCAGCCGGGCAGCCAACACGCGTCGACGCAGCGACGACTTGACGCCGACCGAGGCCCGATGGGCCAGCACCGACGTCAGCCAGGTGAGCACGCCGCGCCCGGCAAATACCAACAGCAACCAGCCGACAGCCGCCCAGACCCCGTCAATGGTGCGGGTGTCGAAGACGTGGGTGACGGTGCCGGCGATGATGGTGGCCTGGGCGATCACCAGGAACGACTGGGCCACCCCGGTGGCCCCGACCCCGATGATGAAACCTCGGGTGGCCCCGGCCTCGCGCAGCAGGCGCGGGTTTATCGGGCCGGCCACAATGGCCTAACGAAGATCAAAAGCACCCGACGAGTCTACCCGTCATCTGGCCGAGACGGATTCCGGCCCGAAATATCAGGGAGCCGGGCCCCACCTTTTGGGTGGGACCCGGCTCGTTGCGATTGGGTGAGTTGCGTACTAGCTGGCTGCGGCGTTCGCAGCGTCGACTGACGTCTGTGAAATCGTCCCGCTGACGGGGATGTTCACAGTATTCAGGCGCTTGCGGAACACGTAGTAGGCCCAGATGATGTACAGCAACACGATGGGCACCAGGATGAATGCGAAGGTACGCATCAACCCGAGTGTCATTTCGCTTGAAGCGAACAGTGTCATCGGGGACACCGGGCTGCCATCCCAGGCAGTAGCCGAGTTACCCACGGTCGTGGCAACGTGACCCACTGCACCGAGCACCGTGTTGACCGGCTCCATCGAGATCTTCGAGAAGAAGAGCTTGTTGGGGTCGGCTTGAACGCCGATGCCGAGCGAGCCGAAGATCGTCACCCAGGTGTAGATAACCCAGGTGCCGATGCCCAAGCCGGTGCCGATGAAGGCCAGGCCTGGACGGCCCTTCCTGCCAAGCAGCCAGCCACCGGCGATGACGACCACCGAGACGATGCCGACGATCCAGCGGACGACGTTGCCCCAGCTACCCGTGTTCGGGTTGTCGGTGGAGTACATCGCAGTGCCCCAGACCACGAAGATGAGCATCAGGACAGCCGCGACTGGCGTGAGCAGATCGGCCGTCTTGCGGGCGGATGCCGAGACCTCGTCCATCGTCTTGATGGAGAGGAACTGGGCGCCGTGCGCCAAGAACAGCACCACGAGCATGACGCCGCCCAACAGGGCGTAGCCGCTGAACAGGCCCAGGAAGCGGTGCACGAAGATGGCACCCTGGCTCAACCCGGCGAAAGCGCCGCTGAATGGTGCGAGATCCGGCACCGTGCTCAGTACATCCGGCTTGAGTGTCGCGTACTGGGTCATCGTGTTCACCGGGACGCCGCGGACGAAGTTGGCGAAGCCAACGCCGAGCACCAGCGTGACGATGAACGATCCGATCATGTTGAGCGAATCGAAACCGTTGCGCCACTTGGTGGACGGGTTCATCGAGCGGTACTCGAACGAGATACCGCGAGCGATGAGGCCGACCAGCACCAAGAAGAGGGGCAGATACAGGATCGAAAACAGGTTGGAGTACCAGGTCGGGAAGGCGGCGAATGTCGCACCACCGGCCGTCAACAGCCAAACCTCATTGCCACCCCACAGCGGGCCAACTGTGTTGACCATGACCCGACGCTTGGCGTCGGACTTGCCGCCGATGAAGGGGATGAGCATACCGATACCGAAGTCGAAGCCTTCAAGGAAGAAGAAGCCGACCCACAGCACACCGATCAGAACAAACCACAGGCCCTGAAGGGCTGCGCTACTGAGATCGAACTTAAAGATGTCCATACCGATTAACATGTCAATTCATCCTTTCTCAGTACGCGAAGTGCAGGGTAGCTTCGTCGTCAGCCGGCTGATCCCCGGGCTCGTCAGAGCCGTCGGGAAGACCACCACGAATGACCTTGAGGAACATCTTGACGACGATGACTGCCACGGCTGCATAAATCAGCGTGTACAGGATCATCGAGGTCAAGACTTCAACGCCCGTAACACCCGGCGAAACTGCGGCCGATGTCGGCAAAACGCCATACACGACCCACGGCTGACGGCCGATTTCGGTGATCAACCAGCCGCAGGACGAGGCCAACAGTGGCAACATCACAAACGACCACATGAACGCCGACCAGCCCTTCGACTGTGTTGGCAGGCTACCCTTCTTCGTCTTCACCAAAACGATGATCGAGAAGATCAGGCCCAGGAAGCCGATCAAGATCATGATTCGGAAGGTGTAGAAGCTCGCCCACACACTTGGAGCGGTGTTGGAGCCCTCGATAGCCGTGATCACGAATGTGTCACTTGCCGGGGTCGTCGCCAGGGTGCTGACAGCTGCCTGCAAATCGTTTGGTGCAGCAATACCCGAGGCAGTGGTACCGGTGGGCAAGGGCAGGAACTCTTGAGCAAGCACACCACCAACTGTCCCGCTAGCGGCCGACGTGCAACTGGTGCCGTCCACCGCGCCAAGGGCGCCGACGCAGACCGGCTTCATGCTGTCTGGCCCAGCCAGGGTATTGATGTCCGTAGCCGGCCCGCCAGCCAGGAAGCTCAACAGGCCGGGAATTGAGATCGCGTGTGCGGTGGCCGTGCCGTCCGATGCGCTGCCGCTGAACACTGCGACGATGGCGAAAGCACCACTGTCACTTCCAGCGACGCCCTCAGAGGCCGCCAACTTCAGCGGCTGGTACTGGGCCTCGACCTTGCCTTGGATGTCGCCAACGACGATCGAGACGATCGAAGCGATGAGAACGGCCCAAGCGCCGAAGCGGGTGCCCATACGCCACGTCGGGGTATCCGACGCGTCGTCGTCAGCCGCAACGTCGCCCTTCTTGCGGCCCTTGGCCAACCACCAACCGGAAACGCCGAGCACCATGCCGCCGGCCAGCATGAATGCTGCCGCCAGGACGTGCGGGAACGTCACCAAGAAGAAGGGGTTAGTAATAAGGGCCAAGAAGTCGTTCAACTGAGCGCGGTAGCTGCCATCAGGCAACTGCACGAGCTTCGCGCCGACGGGATTCTGCATCCACGAGTTGGCTGCCAAAATGAAGATCGCCGAGATTGTCGAACCGATTGCCGTCAGGTAGATCATCACGAGATGAGCCTTCTTAGACAACTTGTTCCATCCGAAGATCCAG